>Ga0187889_10004554_pt1 | contig 11374 bp, 9 predicted proteins | sample June2016WEW_7_10_2_FD_132992 | JGI IMG/M metagenome (GOLD analysis project Ga0187889, IMG submission 132992) | Peatland microbial communities from SPRUCE experiment site at the Marcell Experimental Forest, Minnesota, USA - June2016WEW_7_100 | ecosystem: Environmental > Terrestrial > Soil >... | reverse complement strand
GTCCCAGGGCAGGGTCATGAAGTAGTGATCCTGACGGGCCTCGCTCACGATCTTTTGGACCTCGGCGAGCGCCGCCTTGGGGAGAAGCACTTTGTGATAGCGTCCGGCATCGGGCTGCGCACCGTGGCGCTGGGCAATTTCCTCGGATGCTTCAGGATCGTGTTTCCGCGCCGACCACATACTGATGGAAAGCGAGCACAACATGGCCCGCGAAGACAGAGATGGTTCGGGAATGGAGATGGGGTCCATGGCAATTCTCCTTTGTTTTTCGGGAATGGTTTTCTGGGAGAGCACGAAAAAGAGAGCCGTCATAACTCTCGTCAAGTAGGAGGCTCCACAAGTACGCTGACGCATTCGGGTGGACAACTGAGCGTAGTTACCACTGTGTCGTTGGGCCACAAAGCCAACGCACGTAAACCGGGCCCCTTCCTTGCTGGGCAGTTGCGTTTCACGGTGTTTCTGGATTATCCTCGCGCTGGAGTGAAGCTGCTTTCACGTTGGATTGAGTGGACCGGTGAGCCTCAAAGTGCTAACCATTTCTAGTGTTGCGAGCCTGCTCGAGGTTTTGCCTGGATTGTACAAGGGCGGAAAGACAATTTGGTTCCGCGGACATGCGAATCACCGCTGGCATCTTGAGCCTTCTCTGGCGCGCTTTAGGAAGCTGAATCACGAGATGCAGCTGATCAAGCGGTTTAAGCAAAACGCATTCCAGTTTCTCGATCTTGTGCCAAAGGACGAATGGGAGTGGATTTTCTTGATGCAGCATTATCGAGTACCGACGCGACTGCTTGATTGGACCGAGAGCCCGCTAATTGCCCTCTACTTCGCGGTCTCGGACAAAGCGGTGAAACGGGTGCAGACTGCCGCGGCTCTCTGGTGCTTGTACCCACAGAAGCTCAACGAGATCTCCGGATTGGCTCTTGATCCCCCAGGAGATATACCCGCATTTGGTGATGAGAGGGAGCTGAACGATTACTTGCCAACCAACGTACACGCCCAGCAGCCGACCAGCAAGAATCCCCTCGCAATCATCGCCCCGAGGCAATTCGAGCGGATCTCCGCGCAACAAGGGGTGTTCACCATCCTTCATCGGAAGGCCATCCGGATCGATGAGCTTAGGGACGCGAGCGGAAATCAGTCACACCTCGTAAAGATCAAGATACCTCAGGGTGCCGTTTTGAAACTGCGGAAAGAATTGGGGTATCTGAGGATCAACAAACTCACTGTCTTTCCTCAGTTGGAGCACGTTGCAGAAACTGCTATGGAGAGCATCCTTTAATGAAATTTGAATGTAATACTCTGAGCGATAGCACAGTGATGCTGATGTACCTCGAAAGGGAACGTATCTTCCTCGACCCTCCCTATCAGCGCGCCAGCGAGGTCTGGGACCTTTACAAGAAGCAGTTGCTCATTGACTCGCTCTTGAACGGTTTTGACATTCCGAAACTATATTTTCATGAATACGAAAAGGCCGAGCTCCATGACGGTCGATTGTGCAAATACGCGATCATCGACGGAAAGCAACGATTGTCGGCGATATGGGAGTTTATGAACGGTGACTTCGCTCTCAACAGCGACATTGAGTACATGAGGGACAGTAAAGTGAAATTGGCGGGCCTCAAGTATGATGACCTGTCCCGCGAACACCCGACAATTCAGGCGAGATTGACGGGCCGCAGCCTAACTATCGTTACCATTAGGACGGACGATACAGATATCATCGATGACATGTTTTCCCGCCTTAACGAGGCGGTTCCCCTTAACGCTGCGGAGAAGCGCAATGCCTTCGGGGGACCATTGCCGCAGATTATTAGGCATGTCGCGAGCACCAAGTTCTTCAAGAAAGTGAGGATCCCGAAGAAGAGATACCGGCATTATGATCTCGCCTGCAAGTTCCTGTTTCTTGAGGATCAAGGGGGATCAGCGGAGACAAAGAAGGTGCGGCTCGACAATTTCGTAAAGGAGTACAAGAAGAAAAGACTCAGCAAGAAAGCCGAGCAATTAGAAACAAAGGTTCAAGTTACCCTTGACCGTATGTCTAAGGTCTTCGCAGAAAAGGACCCACTTCTCCAGTCCCCTGCAATGGCGGTGACCTACTTCCTCCTTTTTAGGGAGAAAGAGGTCAGCAGGAACGATTTGCTGAAGTTTGAGGAAGAGTTGAGTAACAACCAGAAATTGGCGAAGCAAAATCTGGCGGCCGCTGACGCGGATCTGGTGGAATTCGACCGGCTTAGCCAGGCTCCCAATGACAAATCCGCAATCGAGTACCGATTAAGGGTTCTCCGAAAGCATCTCGGCATTTAGGAATTGGCAATCAGTGGTCGCGCCCGGCATCGCGGTCAAGGTCATGGCGGACTCGGGAACTACCCGGAGCGCTCCCGCTTGTGACAACCAGGGCTAAGCCAAATACACGAACGCCCCTCTCGAAAGATGTACTAGGCGATCGCGTGATGGTTCTCCACGGCCCACTTCGTGTAGCCAGCCGTACAGCGAATGGCTGGCTGGCGAAGGGTGGCGTCGCGCACACACAGCACGCGAAACTCAGTTGGCAGGCGATTCAGATACAGGCAGATGCGGTCGAAGTTGGTGTCGGAGGCGCATCGGGCCAGGGCCGAAGCCACGGCATACTGCGCGGCAGCATTCTCCGGCACCGGCTCCTGGGTTGGGTTCAAGAGGATGGCATCAATGTTGGGCAATTCACGGAACATCCGCAAGAACGCCGAGAATTCCGTGGCCGCGCCGGTGCCCACCGCTCCCGCGACGACTTCGTGCTCAATCGCTGGGTTCGACTGCGAGTCGAGGGAATCGAGAATGTGCGAGACAAACTCCCAGGAACGTGGTGATGGGAAAGCGTTGGCGTCGCGGTCGAACGCAGTGAGCAGCTCTGGCCGGAAGCGAAGGAAAGCGATCACCTCGGGAAGAATCCCCGCCTGAATCGCCCATTCCGACCATTCCTGCACATCTACCTCAAACTCCAAATGCACGAAACGATTCCGGAGCGGCGTCGGCATCCGAGTCGTTACGGCCCGGTCCGAGTCGCGGTTCCCGGCAGCAATAATCGCCCAGCCATCGGGCAGGGTGTATTCCCCGAGCTTGCGGTCGAGGACCAACTGATAGCAACTGGCCTGCACCATGGCCGGTGCCGCATTCAGTTCGTCCAGGAAAAGAATACCGGTTCCGTTCTGGGGCAGAAACTCCGGCGTCGCCCACTTTGAACGACCGTCACTTCCCAGAAATGGCAGGCCGCGTAGGTCGACTGGGTCGAGCAAGAGTGCCCGTACGTCCTGAAGCGTAATTTTCAAAGCTTCGGCAAGCTGACGGACTATGGCGCTCTTGCCTACGCCAGGTCCTCCCCAGATAAACACAGGTCTCCGAGCTGTCACAAGGACACGCAAGGCGTCGGATACGGCGGATGCTTTCATGGTGATTTCCTTTCAGGGTGAACCAAAAGAACACTGTAGGTTGACAGAGTTCGTGACAATTCTCGCCACCATTAATGACAAAGCTCGCCAGGATTCATGGCAAAATCCTACTTATAGCTGCGGGCGTGTGCCGAGAGGGGTTGGCTGCGCCTGAGGGACAACTTCATCTCTTCTGTTTTGTCTGTCGCCGCGCCCTTCTGAACAGGGCGTAGAGCGTCAGTTCTTCGAGATCCTCCTCATCCAGATCCGCCGTGGCGGTCAGGAGGGTATTCGTCTGCGATCTCGACTCAGGCTGGGGGAAGAAAGAAGTAATGGGCACTCCAAAGAATCGAGCCAGTTTCTGCAGGTCGGCAATGGATGGTTTGTAGGTGGCGGTTTCCCAACGAGACACCGTGTTGGCGGTTGTTTTGACAGCTTCGGCTAAGTCCGCCTGGCTAATCCCTTTGCCTCTGAATGTAGCCCTCAGTTCCCGAATCTGGTTTCCAATGTGTTGGTAGATGTCCGGCATGGGGTAGGTTCTCCTATATCCTTATAAAGGATATTGTAATCCTTTGTGTGTTGACAGGTCAATAGCCTCATGAGATACTTCCTGTAGTAGGACTATACAGTCCTATACAAGGAATGGTGGAGGAGAGGCAAGATGCCAGCGCTACTTGGCGATTCTTACCGTAGTAATTTGACGTTTGTCGTGGGCCAGGGATCGACCGAATCCAAATGCGGTGAACAATTGCGGAGGGTGCGCGACCCTGTAAGCCGGTCGAAGTCAGGCGTGCAGGGCAAAGTGGCGGATGTTTTGAATGGTCGCTCACGCCACGCCGAGTCCCAAAACGAACTGCGAGCGTTCCAGGTTCTGATGGCGACGGCCCGCGCTGATGCGTGGCAGGAGCAGCCATTTGCCCTCGATTACTATCGTGAAGGCACCAGGCACCGATACACGCCGGACATCCTGGTCACATGGGGAACCCGCCGGGAAGTCGTGGAGGTCAAGGAGGATTCGGAAGCCGACTTGGCAGAGAATCAGGCACGCTTCACGTTCATCAGCGAGTTGCTGGCCGGGTATGGCTATCACTTCCGGTTATGGAGAAAATCCGAGATCTGCGCTCAGCCACGCCTCACGAATGCCCGCCTTATATTGCGGTATCGCTGCAGTTCGGTTGAGCCTGCGGAACACGAACGAATCCGACGGGCATTCTCCGTATTGTCCGAGATGAGCTTGCGCACGCTGTGCCAAGCGTCGAAGACGGCAGTCCAAACGGTGCTTCGTTTGGTGCTCGTTGGCACCTTACATATCGACTGGTGGGAGCCCTTGGGGCTCTATTCCAAAGTGGCCATCGCGCCGATTGGCCGGGCGGTATGGCCTTGTCCTCCATCTTCGTTTCTGAAAAATCATTCCGAGGAGGTGAAATGTCACTCAATGCTTTGAGAAAAGGCGTCAGCGTCAACGTCGGCGGGACGAGATTCTTGATCGTCCAGAGGCTCAGCGAAGACAGATGGCAGCTCCAAAACACGGTAACCGGGGAGTGGTGCACCTTCAGAGAGGACGACCTCCTCGACCGGTTCACGTGCAAGGAGATCTCCTTCGAGTCAGTCGCCGAACATCCACACGCATCCTTCGCTGATCGGGCCGCAGCGCACCTTGCCCGACATCTTTCCAACTACGGGCCTGAGTTGGTCGCTAGGGCGCAAAACCGCGTGCAGTATCTGAAGGAGATAGACCGACGCCAGCCCATTGCCATCACTGCGAAAACCTTGGTGCCGCTCATACGGTCCGTCGCCCAGTGCATCAACGACACGAAGCTACCGAGTTGGCGCACACTCGCCCGGGACTATGCCAGGTGGCTGGCCGCCGCGCGCGACATTCGTATCCTTATCTTAAGGTATTCCGACCGGGGCCGCCGCGGCATCCAGATGCTTCCGGAAGTGAAGACCATCACCGATCAAGTCATAAAGGAGTTGTACCTGACTCCAGAGCGCAAGCGGGTCCCCGAAGTGCACCTGGAAATCGTTCGGCGCCTCGACGAGGCCAATAGGTTCCGCCCGGCAAGCGAGTCACTGCCAGTCCCAAGCCGAAGGACGATCTATCGCGCCATCGCGGACCTGCCGCCGCATGAAGTTATGGCCGCGCGGTACGGCAAGCGCCATGCCGACCTTGAATTTCGGGTCTCTGCCACGGGGCCGGTGACCACTCGCGCACTCGAGCGCGTGTCAATGGATCACACGCCGAGCGATATCATCGTCGTGGACGACAACAGCATGCTTCCGCTGGGTCGTCCGACCATCACCTCAGCGCTCGACGAGCATACGCGGTGTCCTATGGGCTTCTACGCCGGCTTCGAACCGCCGAGTTGCTTATCGGTAATGAGATGCCTCAAACACGCGATTCTCCCCAAGACCTATGTGTCGCGCGAGTACCCGTCGGTGAAAAACCGCTGGAACTGTTATGGCGTGCCCGAACTCGTCGTGGTCGATAATCCTCCTGAGTTTCATTCCAGTCACTTCGAGCGTGCGTGCCTCGAAATCGGGACCGATATTCAATACGCGAAAGTCCTGGTTCCCTGGTACAAGGGGAAGCTCGAGCGATTCCAAGGCACGTTGAATCACGACTTGATGCAGGGCAACCCTGGCACCACGTTCAGCAACATCTTGGAACGCGACGACTACGACCCTGGCCGGCACGCCGTCATCCTGCTCAGCACATTACGGGAAATGATCCACAAGTGGATCATCGATGTGTATCTGCAGACGCCCCATCGCGGCATCACCGATACCCCGGCGCATCGATGGCAAACCGAGATGAACGGCTTGCCGCCTCCATTGCCAAGGAGCGCCGGTGAACTGGACATCGTGCTCGGCATGACGACTCAACGTGTGGCATTTCACTATGGGATTGAATTAGAAGGGCTGAAGTATAACGGCCCCGAACTCGGCGAACTTCGGCGGAAAATGAAGCCGGGAGTAAAGGTCGAACTTACATTCGACCCTGGCGACCTCAGCCACATCAATGTGTTCGATCCACTCAAGGAAGTTTATTTCCGCGTTCCTGCTGTCAACCAGAGCTACGCCAAAGGTCTCTCGCTTTGGCAGCACAAGGTCATCCGCCGCTACGCCCAGCGCCAACTGAACACCCGCACAGACATCGTGGCGTTGGCGCAGGCCAAAGCAGAAATCCGTGCCCTGGTGGAGCGCGATTTCATTCGCAAATCAACGCGTGGCCGAAAGCGGCACGCAAGGTTCATGGAAAACCACGCAAGCACTGACCTTTCACAGCCGGCAGTTCATCACGCTTCTCTTCCAAGCTTGGTGGTTGATGGTCAGAAGAGCGACGCAAGTCCGTCCCCAGTCCCCGAGCTTGGTGCTGACGTTGCGATGGCGGGCCGACCTAATGCCTTTACTGATACCGAGATTCTTCCCGTGTTTGAGGCAGCTCTCGATTTGCCGCGCTCGCCCATCGCGCCGACGGCTCCGGTAAATAGCGCTGACGGTACGGAGGGTGCGAATGAATGAACCGATGGACGCCCCGGAGCGAGTGCTCGTCAGGTATCCGTTGTTCAAGATCGCTGTGGCCCGGATCCAAGCATGTTTCGACAGCTTTGGAACCACCGCCGAACCTCAATGCTGCCCTATCGTCGGCGAAAGTGGCAGTGGAAAGACTACCATCATCTCTCACTTCGCGAGCCTATATCCCCGAGTGGACCATAAGTGGGGCGTTGAAATCCCGGTGCTGCTCGCCAAGGTGCCTGCCCGGCCAACCGTGAAAAGCTTTGCCGACACGCTGTTGTATCAACTTGGAGATCCGCTGTGGACACGCGGGAATACCGTAGCCAAGAGCATCCGCCTACGCGAACTGTTCAGACGCTGTCGTGTGCGGCTCTTGGCGCTCGATGAGTTCCAGCACTTCGTGGATGCCCGGCAGGCGAGTATCCCTAATGACGTAGCGGATTGGCTTAAGGAGCAAGTCGAAGAGACAGGGGTCGCCATTGTCGTGCTCGGACTTCAACGCTGTTTAGAAGTGCTGAAGCAGAACGAACAACTGCGGCGCCGTTTTGGCGCTACGTTGCGGGTGGGGGCATTTCGCTGGGAGGACAAAGATGATCGGACGACTTATCGCGCCTTTCTGCGGGCTGTCGAGGAGCAACTCCCCGAATATATCATGCCTCCGCTGGCGGATCTCAGCATGGCCTTCCGCATGCATTACGGCTCCTATGGCCTCATTGGCTACACCATGAAAATCATTCGCGGTGCGGCACGGATCGCTCGCTCTCATCCGCACAGGGAGATTACGCTTCGGACCTTGGCGCAGTCGTTCCGAGAACACGTATGGATCGAGCGTCTGAGCGACCTGAATCCGTTCACTGAGAATTTCGATCCGGAGAACACAGCTCCCCTGAAACTGCCAAGTGCAACCACATGCGCACCGCCCCCGTATACCCGTTACCGGCGTGCAAGCGTGGAGCTGCATGCATGACCAGGCATGCGACGCGTCCGTCAGCCAAGGAGGTTCAGCAGAAAGGCTGCCTCGGTCGCCTACCCTTCCGTGTGGATCCAATACCTCTGGAGAGCGCCCGCGGATATCTGTGCCGGGTCGCCCACACATATAGATATCCGGGGGTTGGATCTCTAGGCGAACTTGCGGGGCTCAGACAACTCCTTGGGCTCGAACGCGAAGACCATGCTGCGCAGATAGCTTATGCGCTGCGATTGGAAACCGCAGAATGGCGACGACTGTGCTACAAGAGTACAAACGATGCCGGTCAATATGGCCCGACGTCATTTTTCGGTCAGGCGATTGGTGGCGATCGAGTAAATTACGGCCACCCACGAGTTTGTCCAGGTTGCCTTCGTGAGCGCCCCGTATGGTGGGGGATTTGGGATCTTGGGCTGGTATGCGTTTGCCCAATCCATCGCTGTCTCCTGGAAAACCGCTGTCCTTCGTGTAGACGTAAACTCCGTTGGCAGCGACCGTCGGTGCACGAGTGCAGCTGTCGATTTGACCTGCGGAAGATCGAGACGAAAGCAGCAGGTACGGATCTCGTAGCAATCAATGCCGCAATCTATCACGCCGCGGGATTCCCACAGGGTGCCAGCGAAACCGATTTGAATGGTGCTGGGTACGCGCCTGCTTTGTTGGCCCTGCGACTCGATTCCTTGCTACGAATCATATCCTTTGCAGGCTCACTCCCGGAGAGACCCAGCGTCTTTCTTCACCAAAGCAGATTCGCATCGCATTTCGATGCCGCAATTCAAACAAGCTGTGCTGCAGAGGGGCTCCTGAGAGACTGGCCCCGTTCATTTCACAAGATGCTGAGGTGTATGGGCCCGGCCAAGGTTGAAAATTCAGCCATGCTGAGTCTCAACGATGCATATGGGAAACTCTATAACCAGTTGCGTACCTTTCCCCGAGAGGAATTCGGATTCCTTCACAATGCCTTTGAGGATTTCGTAACCCAGGATTGGAAGGGACTCGTGCGTGGGCAGCTTCGCCACCACTCCTATTCCCAATGGATTGGAGCGGCGGAAGCGGGACGTCTAATCGGTACAAGGCGCGCAGCGGCTCTGGTCCGTAACGGTGAGTTGAAGGGCATCTTCGTCAAACTCCGGAGAGGACCTCACAGCGAGTGCTGGATCGAGCGTGAGTCCTTGAATCAATGGATGGCTGAACGCACCGCACAGGTCTCCTGCCTCATGCCGCGACGTGAAGCCGCGCAAGCTCTGGGCCTCACGCGTACCACCGTGCTGAGAGTCGCCAAGGCAGGGCTCATCCGCGATGCGAAAGGCCCTGAGCATCATCGCCCGCGTGGTATCTACCTTCGTCGCGAAGATGTGATGAAGATCAAGGGCGCATTTGAAAAACACGCCGTGCCGGACAGGCGGGATGCTTTGAAATCAGAAGAGCTGATGGCGTTGCGTCGTGCCATCTGGTACCTTGGCCCCGATTCCGGGCTCCCTGCTGCCATCCGAGCTGTGGTTGACGGTACCCTTGTCCCGATCGCGCATACTGAACAGTTCCCTGGTATCACAGGCTACTTCTTTCCCCTGGCCCAACTGCGTAAGTATCGTCCCGCGGTGCAAGCCAGGATTAGGACCGGAGAGTTCCTTTGTTTCACAGAGGCGGCTTCCATGTTGGGGACAACCCATGAAGTCATTGGCAAGCTCGCGGCCTGCGGCCGTCTCGGTATTCCCACCGAGTGCCCACACGGCCTGTCGAAGCTGCTGCTCGCGGCGGATGTCGAGCGTTTCAGAAGGAGATATGTACCGGTTATCGTCCTTGCCAAACGCTTCGGTACCAGCTCCAAATGGCTTGCCGAGTACTTGGAAAGCCGGTACTCCTCTCATGTGCTGGCCGTTCGCCTGAGGACCTCAAGAACGATGTTTGTCCCTCGGCAGATCGCATCAAGAGTGCGGATCCCTGGCAAGCCGACGTTGGCGTAGGTTTATGCCAGCAATTCTGGCAGAAACGTAGGATTTTGCCGGGAACTGTGGCATAAATTGTCACGAATCGTGGCATTGAGCATTGCAAACCCATTGGAATCAGCGCCCGCCCCGCCGCTTTTGGTGACATCCTACAAACACGGAATTGGGGGGTGGCGGGAGGATCAACAAGAACGAAGGTCGGAACTTCAGGCTTCGGTTCTCACAAGTGTCGACCCGTGAAAAAAAGTTGGTAAGCGACGTGCCTAGGGGACTCGTACGCCGCTAGACACGGCTAACGAGACCGCTCCAGCTCTGCGAGGGTGTCGAGCACCACTCGACCCACCACAGTCAGACTTTCGGGGCTACACTTATCAATCGAATCCTGGGCGGTGTGATGATAGCTGCTGAACGGCGTCAAATCGATAATGTCAACTGAAGGAATCCCCGTGGCCAGGAACGGCAGATGGTCATCCTCAACAGGAAACGTGCCGCCCCTGAACAAGCTTCCGTAACCCAGCGTGCTCGCGCTTCTGAACACCGCGTCGCTCAACCACCCAGTCGAATTCGACTCGCGCAGGATGCTCAAATGGCGGTCCGCGACCATGTCCAAAAGAATCAATGCCTTGAACTGCCCCAACTTCCCTTCACGCGAAAGTTTCTCGGCCAGATGCCGGCTGCCGTATAGACTGTCGCTGGCTGACCACTGCTTCAGAGCTTCCTCGCCGTCGAAAAACACGACCCAGTAGGTGAACGTGTTCTTCCGATTACTCAGAACACGCGCCATTTCCAAAAGGAACGCGGCACTGGACCCGCCATCGTTCGCTCCCACGAACCGCAGGCCGTTGATCGTGGCGGTGTCGTAGTGGCCGGCGAGAATGACCACGGTCGGATGCTCTCCATGAATTACACCGATCACGTTGGTCATGGGGATGTCACCCACGGGCGTCGTGGCCAGGAAGGGGTCATCCCGAATCTCCACACCGGCGGAGGATAACTGACGCTCTATGTATGCGCGTGTCCGCTCCAGGTTCTCGGAGCCGGCAGGTCGAGGCCCGAACTGCACGAGTTGGCGCAGATCATTAAAGGCTCGCTCTCCGTTGAATCCAGCTATCGCAGCCAGAGCATCTGCGCGAGCATGGAAGCGCCCAATCTCGAAAACAGCGGTGGCCGCGATGCCAACCAGAATCAGACCCGCGGCCGTTTTGTTGGCCCTATTCATTCCGTTCTCCGCCAAATTTGCATTGGGCCGTTACCTCACCCCAGATAGGCCGACCGCCGGGTACCTGATCACGAACACCCACTCGTGCTCCCGCAGTTCGCGCAGCGGTAGCATGATCCGCTACGAGTCATAATGGCCCCGCACTGATTGCATACCGGCGCATCCGGGTCGGTGCCCGATCCATCTCCCAATAGGGAGGCGGGCGCCAAAGCCTTGGCTTCGTCTTCGGCGCCCGTTGGGGGAGGAGAATTAGGCGGGAGAAACCTGAGCCTTAAATATCTGAATATGTAGTCCATAAAGGACTTGGCGTATCCAATTTCCG
>Ga0187889_10004552_pt1 | contig 11374 bp, 7 predicted proteins | sample June2016WEW_7_10_2_FD_132992 | JGI IMG/M metagenome (GOLD analysis project Ga0187889, IMG submission 132992) | Peatland microbial communities from SPRUCE experiment site at the Marcell Experimental Forest, Minnesota, USA - June2016WEW_7_100 | ecosystem: Environmental > Terrestrial > Soil >... | reverse complement strand
CGACCGACAAATCAATGCCACTGGTGATGATGACGAGGCCGGCGCCGAGGCTGAAAATTCCGAACAGTCCGATGATATTGGCCATGTTCACCAGATTCGCGCGCGAGATGAATCGCGGGGCTTCCAGCTCCGTGACCGGAATGTGGCGATATATTTGAAGGCCGATTTCGACGCCCATCACAATCAGGCACAGCGCAATGAGAAGCGCAAAGAGACCAAGTTCTTTTTTCATTTATTCAATCCTACTCGTCCTCGTTCTCGTCCTCGATTCATTGTTTCGATTACGAGAGCGAGGACGACGACGAGGACGATTTCAATTTACAAATGCCGGTCTGGCGGCGGGGATTTTTTTGCCGACGGCCAGTTGCATGACGTTTTGTTCGGTGCAATCGGCGCGTTCGAGCATGCCGGTGATTTCGCCCTCGTGCATCACGGCCACCCGGTCGCTCACGTTCAAAATCTCTTCCATGTCGCTGCTGATCATCAGGATGACCGTGCCCTGCCCCGCCAGCGCGCGCATGAGCCGGTATATCTCCGCCTTGGCGCCGACGTCAATGCCGCGCGTCGGCTCATCGAGAATCATCACGCGCGGACGGCGCGCGAGCCATTTGCCGAGGACGACCTTTTGCTGGTTGCCGCCGCTGAGGTTCATCACCTGCGTTTCAGCGCCGGGCGTTTTGACCTTGAGTGCGTCCACTTGCTGCACAGCAACCTCGCACTCGTGTTTTCGCTGAATCAATCCGCCACGTGAAAAACGCCACAGCCACGGCAGAGTGACGTTTTCGCGGACGGACATTTCGACGATGAGACCTTCCGTCCGCCGGTTTTCAGGAACGAGGCAAATGCCGCGTTCAATCGCGTCGCGCGGCTTTTCGACGGCGATTTTTTCGCCGTCCAGGAAAATCTCCTTTGTCGGCGAAGGGTCGAGACCGACAATAGCTTTGGCGATTTCCGAGCGCCCGGCCCCGACCAGCCCGGCGAAGCCGAGGATTTCCCCACGCGCCGCGTCGAACGAAACCGATTTGCGCGGATACAACCGCGAACCAACATTGCGCACCTTAAAGAAGCCGGCTGTCTTTTGGGCATCGGACTGGACATAAAAATTCTTGATTTCGCGGCCCACCATAAGGTTGACGAGCCGGTCGTGCGTGGCTTCGCTACGCGGCAGCTCCCCGGCGTTTTTGCCGTCGCGCAGGACGACGACGCGCTCGGCGCACTGATCAATTTCCGCCAGCCGGTGCGAGATGTAGATGATGCTGACGCCCTGTCCGCCGAGTTCGCGGACCAATTCCAGCAGGCGGGTCGTCTCAGACAGTGTGAGGCTCGAAGTCGGCTCGTCCATAATGATGAGACGCGCGTTAAGCGAAAGCGCCTTGGCGATTTCGACCATCTGCTGTTGCGCCAGGGAAAGCCTGTCCAGCCGCGTGCGCGTGGAAATTTGCAGGCCAAGCCGTTTCAAGAACGGTTCGGTTTCCGCGTGAATTTTTTTCCGGTTCACCAGCCGGAGCGCGTTGACCGGTTCGCGCCCGAGAAAGACGTTGGCGGCAACGTCGAGGTTGTCGAGAACATTGAGTTCCTGATGGATGAAGGCGATGCCGCGGCGGATGGCGTCGTTGACGTTTTGAATTTTAACCGGCTGGCCGTCAATTCTGATTTCGCCGGCGTCGGGCTGGTAAACGCCGCCAAGAATGTTCATGAGCGTGGATTTGCCGGCGCCATTTTCGCCGACGAGCGCGACGACTTCGGCGCGCGCGATTTGAAGGTCCACGGAATCAAGGGCAACGACACCGGGAAATCGCTTGGAAATCCCGCGCATTTCGAGCAGCGGCGCGGCGGTCATTGCCGGCAATGATTCACTTGCCGAGCAGGGTTTTCAAACGGGCCTGAAAGTCGGCAACGTTGTCTTTCTTGATTTCGAGCGTGGGGATGAAAATTTTGCCGCCGGCCAGCGCGGTCTTGTCGCCGTGGAGATATTTATCCATGCGGGTGATGGTCTGTTTGCCGAATTCATACGGTTGCTGGACCACGGTGCCGTAAATGTCACCAGCCGCCACGCCCGCGAGCGTTTCGTCGTTTTCGTCAAAGCAAACAATTTTCACCTGACCGGCCTTGTTCGCGGCACGGACGGCGTTGAGAATGGCCGGGCCGTTGTAATTGTACAAACCGATCAGGCAGGCAATGTCCGGATATTTCACGAGCGTGTCCTCGACATTTTTCTGCGCGCGCACGGCGTCGGCGTCGTCTGTGCGGATGTCAATGATTTGAACGTTCGAACCTTCGAGCGCGTGCTGGATGCCGCCAATGCGGTCCTTGGCGTTTTCCGCGTCCTTGAAACCGACGAACAGCATGATTTTGCCACCCTGGGGAATGACTTGCTTGATGAGTTCGCCGGCTTGCTCGCCCGCGGCGTAATTGTCCGTGCCGAGATAGCAAACGCGCTTGCTGTTCGGAGCATCGCTGTCCGTGGTCATCAGCAGCACCTGGCTCGCGATTTTATCCAGGAAATCGGTCTGGTTGGCGGGATCAATCGGGCTGACGGCGATGCCGTCCACGCCGCGCGCGACCAAATCATTCAAAATCTGCTGTTGCTCCGCCGCGCTGCCGGCGGAGGGGATGCGGAAATCCACCTCTACGTCGCCCAGTTCCCTGGCTGCGTCGTTGCAACCGGCGCGGGCGATGGTCCAGAAATTCGCGGCGTTGTTGCTGACGAACGCGAGCTTCAATTTTTTGACGGGCGCAGTGCCGCCGCCGCCGGAAGGTGTCCCGCCAGTTTCTTCTTTTTTGCCGCAGCCAGACAGAATCACCGCCAGACACAGCGCCAGAGGCAGAAGATGGATTTTTTTCATGGTTGGATTGGGTCGAGGTGTTTGGAATTATTTCTTCGTCGAAAATTTATAGATGATGATGTTCGTGTAAGTCTCGCCCGGCTTCAATTCGGTCGAGGGGAAATTCGGATGGTTCGGTGAATCGGGATAATGCTGCGGCTCGATGCAGAAGCCGGTGCGGCCTTTGTAAACGGCCCCGCCCTTGCCCTTCATACCGTCAAGGGAGTTGCCGGCGTAGAACTGCGTGCCCGGCTCGGTGCTCTGCACCTCCATGGTGCGGCCGCTGGTCGGTTCGTAAACGCGCGCCACCAGCCCGAGCTGGCCGGGCGGTTTGTTGATGATCCAGTTGTGGTCGTAGCCGGGACCGTATTGCAGTTCGGTGTTGGGATCGTTGATGCGCGCGCCGATGGTGGTCGGCTTGCGGAAATCAAATGGCGTGCCGTCAACAGATTCGATTTTGCCGGTCGGGATGAGCTGGGAATTTACCGCGGTAACTTCGTTCGCGTTGAGATAAACTTCGTGGCCGAGGATGTCGCCATTCCCCTGCCCCCGGAGGTTGAAATACGAATGGTGCGTGAGGTTGCAGAGCGTCGGTTGGTCGGTCGTGGCGGTGAATCTCACGTCCAGCGCGTTGTCATCGGTCAAAGTGTAAACGGCGGTCACATTCAGGTTGCCTGGAAAACCTTCCTCGCCGGCCTTGCTGAGGTAATTGAGTTCAAGCCGCGGGCCTTGCGGGCCGATGTCGGCCTTGACAGCCTTCCAGACCACCTTGTCAAACCCTTTGACGCCGCCGTGCAGCGAATTGGGGCCGTTGTTGGCGACGAGCTTGTAGGTTTTGCCTTCGAGGGTGAATGTGGCCCCGCCGATGCGGTTGCCGTAACGGCCAATCAGCGCGCCGAAATAGGGCGTCCTGGCGATGTAAGCGCCAACCGTGTCGTAGCCCAGGACGACGTCGTCGAACCGGCCGTTCTGGTCCGGCATCGTGAGCGACTGGACGATGCCGCCGTAGGTCATGATGCGCGCCTCGCAACCGTTCCGGTTGCGCAGGGTATAGATTTCCACTGACGCGCCGTCCGGCGTTTTGCCGAACGGCGCCTTCGTGATGGTATCAATTGATGATGCAGTTGAGTTTGACATGGGGGCGCAGCCTACAAAACAGGCGGCGCCAAGTCCAGCCACCGATATTTTGACAAGTTGACCGATGTTTTTCATGTGGGATTTTGCCGTTTACTTCTGTCCGTAATATGCTTTCGGGCCGTGTTTGCGGAGGAAATGCCTGTCGAGCAACGCCGGTTGCATGGGCCTGGTTTTCGGGTTGAGGCGCAAGGTTTCACCCGCCAGTTGCGCGATGAATTCCAGCACAACGGCGTTGTGCACCGCGTCGTCAACGTTCGCACCCCAGGTAAACGGCCCGTGACTTGCCACCAACACGGCCGGGTGCTGCATCGGGTCCAGCTTTTCGAACGCTTCGACGATGACCCGGCCGGTATTTGCCTCATAATCGCCTTTGATTTCCTGCAGTGTGAGCAAACGCGTGCAAGGCACATCGCCATACCAATAATCCGCCTGCGAGGTCCCGTAGGACGGAATTCCCCGGCGCGCCTGCGCCCACGCCGTGGCGTGGAGACTGTGCGTGTGAACCACGCCGCCGGTCTTCGGGAACGCGCGGTAAAGCACCGAATGGGTGGGCGTGTCGGAACTCGGTTTGAGGTAACCGTCAACGACCTCGCCCGTGTCGAGCGAAACGACAACCATGTGCTGCGGTTTCATATCCGCATAAGGCACGCCGGATGGTTTGATGACGATGAGGCGGCGCTCACGGTCAATGCCGCTGGCGTTGCCCCAGGTTTGGATCACCAGTCCCTCGGCAACCAGTTCCAGGTTCGCTTCGCAGACACGTTTTTTGAGTTCTTCGAGCATAGGAGTTTACCGCAGCCAGTTCATTTTAATTCAAGCACCACGACCGATTTTGCCGGCAGAGTTGCGACAAACCCCCTTTCCGTGGCTTTGAACGCATTGAACCCGGCTGGCCGAACATTTTCAGGCTGATCGAAGGTATTGTGCGCATTCATTTCAGGTGCCGTCAAGACTCGACCGGAAATTTCCCTCGCCTTTGCTCCCCGCAAATCGCAAGCGACTACCGCGGGCTGATTGGGATTTAAATTGCACAGCGAGACGTGAATTCTGCCGGCTTGGTCACGGGAAGCCGATGCGCTCACGTCCGGGATTTTTTGCGAATTGAATTCGTAAACCGCACTTTCCAAATCGCTCGGCAACAACGTGGCGTCGTGATGCACGGTATACATTTCGAACACCCGGTAGGTGGGGGTGACAATTATCCGGTCCTTGTCCGTCAGCATCATGGCCTGCAATACATTCACCATTTGGGCGATGCAGGCCATTTTCACGCGATCACAATGCCGGTTCAAAATATTAAGCGTGACACCGGCCACGAGGGCATCGCGAAGCGTGTTCTGCTGGTAAAGAATCCCGTGATTTTCCTTCGGGTCCGGATCGTACCAGGTGCCCCATTCGTCAACGACCAGCCCGGTTTTTTTCTCCGGGTCATATTTGTCCATGATGGCCGAATGGCGGGCGACCAGTTCATCCATTTTCAGGGCGCGGCGAAGGGTTTCAAACCAGCCATCTTCGGTGAATTCAGTTGCCGAGCCTTTATGCGCCCAAACCCCGGTGGGCACGGTGTAATAATGCAGCGAATAACCGTTCAGCGGCTGTCCGCCGTGCTTTGGCTGTTGCGCGCTCCATTTCATCAGCACCTCGGTCCAGTGGTAATCCGTCTCCAGCCCGCCGCTGGCGACCCGGTAAATCTCGTTGCCGGGGTAATCCTTCACGAAGGTGTTGTAGCGGCTGAAATTGTCGGCATAAAATTCTGCGGTCATGTTGCCGCCGCATCCCCAGCTTTCATTGCCCACGGCGAAAAAGGGCACTGGCCACGGTTGTTCACGGCCGTTTTTCCGGCGCAGGTCGCTCAGGATGGAATTGCTCGCGGCCGTCATGTATTCAACCCATTCCGCCATTTCTTCGACCGAGCCACTGCCGACATTTCCACAAATGTAAGGGGCCGCGCCAATCTGTCCGCAAAAATCCATGAACTCATGCGTGCCAAATTGATTGTTTTCCACCACTCCGCCCCAGGTGGTATTAATCCTTCTCGGCCGTTGGTCCCGGGGTCCGACGCCGTCCATCCAATGATACACGTCGGCGAAACATCCGCCCGGCCAGCGCACCACCGGCACTTGGATCTTTTTCAAGGCGGCAACGACGTCATCGCGAAGGCCGCGCGTATTGGGAATTTTGCTGTCTTCACCGACCCAGATGCCGTCATAAATGCAACGGCCAAGATGCTCGGAGAACTGTCCGTAAAGGTTGCGGCTGATGATGTCCTTCCCTTGATCGGCATGAATGACAAGCAAATTGGTCGTCGGTTCCTCAATCGCCATGGCGCTCATGGCGATCAACGAGGCGGCGAGGGCAGCAAGTCCGGCCAGCCAGTCAGCAGCGCGGAAAGTGGGAGTGATGGTGTTGTTTTTCATTTGGACCTCGTGGACCTCGTCTGATTGCGAATCCCGATCAGTTTCTTCATCACGTCGTGCAAATTGCCGTTCCAGTCGCGCGTGCCGAACGCGTCGTGCAAGGTTTTGTAAAGCGCGTATAACTCACGATAAATGGCATTCGCCTTCAGATTTGGCCGGTAAACTTTCGGCTTTAAACCCGTCATCGCCTTTTGGGCCAAGGCAAAATCCCGGTGGACACCGCCGACGACTGCGCCGGCGATGGCCGCGCCGAGAGCGCAGGTCTGCGCCGAACGTGAAATTTCCATCGGCCGTCCGGTAACGTCCGCGTAAATTTGCATCACCAGCGGGTTCTTTTCGGCAATGCCGCCGCAGTTGACGACCTGTTCAATCTGCACGCCGTATTCCTCGAACCGGTTGATGATAGTGAGCGCGCCGAAGGCGGTGGCTTCGATGAGCGCGCGGTAAATTTCCGCCGGCGTGGTGTAGAGCGTCTGGCCGATGAGCAGGCCGGTAAGCCGCTGGTCAACGAGAATCGTGCGGTTGCCGTTGTTCCAGTCGAGCGCGAGCAGACCGGATTCGCCGGGCTGAAGTTTCGCCGCGCCTTTGGTGAGTTCCTCGTGCGAACCAATTTTTCTCCCGCCCGGTTGAAGGTAATTGACAAACCAATTGAAAATGTCGCCCACTGCCGATTGCCCCGCTTCGAGTCCGAAATAACCGGGCAGCACGCTGCCGTTGACGATGCCGCACAAGCCGGGAACGTCGGCTAATTTTTCCGTGTTCGGCCAGACCGCGATGTCGCAGGTGCTCGTGCCGATGATTTTCACGAGCGTGCCGGTCGCCACGCCGGCGCCAATGCCGCCGAGATGCGCGTCGAATGCGCCTACGGCCACCGGAATACCTGCCGGCAATCCGGTTTTCTGCGCCCATTCCGACGTCAACCTGCCGACAGCCCGGGCCACGGTGTAGGCCCGGCGGCAGAGGCGGTCGCGCAGTTCACCGAGTTTGGGATCGAGTCGGGAGAGGAATTCCTTGTCGGGATAACCACCCCAATCGTCGTTGAACATGGCCTTATGACCGGCGGCACAAATTCCTACGGTTAGTTTTTCCGGAGCTTCCGTGTCGGTCAGCGCGGCAGGAACGTAATCGGCAAGTTCAACCCACGAATGCGCGGCGGCAAACACGTCGGGCGTGGTGCGCAGGCAATGGAGAATCTTACTGAAGAACCATTCGCTCGAATAGGTCCCGCCGCATTTGGCGAGATATTGCGGGCGGATTTTTTGGGCGAGCGCGGTGATTTCCGCCGCTTCGGCCACGCCGGTATGGTCCTTCCACAACCACGCCATCGCCGCCGGATTTTTGGCGAAGCGTTTGTCATACGCGAGCGGCTGGCCGCGGGCATCCACGGGTAGCGGCGTGCTGCCAGTCGTGTCCACGCCGATGCCCACAACCTGCTCCGGTTTGAATCCGCGCACGCTTTTTTGCGCCTCAGCAAGCGCTTGCTGGATGGTGACCTCGGCACCTTTGAGGTAATCGGCGGGATGCTGACGGGCGAGATTCGGGTCGCGCGAGAGGATGACACCGGCCTCGCCATGTTCATAACCCCAAACGGCGGTGCCGACTTCACGTCCATTCGTGGTGTCAACAACCAGAGCGCGAACGGAATTCGTTCCGTAATCAAGACCGATGGCGTATTTTGCGCTCATGGTTTTGTTGCGCTTTATTGTTCAACGAACTTCCAGCCGATACAGGCTGACGGAATACGATGGCACCACCACGCCGGATTTTGTGACAGTTACATCTTTTTTCTTGATGACAATGACGGGCTGCTTGCCGGGTTCGTTGAAACTTTCGGGATCGGGATTGGTAATCATCCAGCAGGTTGTGTTCTTTTTAACTGAGACCCCGCTCAAATCCAGCGTCACATGTTTTTCATCCGAATCGGGATTTACGATGGCGACGGTGATGGCTTTTTTGTCATCCGTCCACGCGGCGGTCACATCGAGATTGTCGCTCACGCCGGAAACAGCAATGGGGATGGTGCCGAAACGATTGCGATACAGGTCCAGAACCAGGCCGGTGGATTCAAAGGCCGCGGCAGTGGTGGTGACCTTGATGCAACCGAGCACGTTCACGGTCTGGGCGTAATCGGCGAGGTAGATAAGGTCGCTGTTGCGATAGAGTTCATGCAACCCTTCGGCCACGCCGAGACCATCCTTGAGGTAATAGCGCACGCCCAATTCGCCGTAAAAGTAGGAGCCGTGCCAATAATTCCATTCGTCGAGAGCAATGCGGATGTTCTTCGCCGCCAACCCCGGAATTTCCTCGCGATATTTGCGGTGGGCATTGGCCACCCGGCGGATTTCGCCCGCCAGTTGTTTCGCATGCTCGACGACGTTCGTCTTTTCTTTGCAATAGATGTGTTCGCTGATGAAGGTCATGTAATCGGAACAGTCTTCGAGCATGGTCTTGCTCCAATCACCGACGTTGCCGCACCCCACCAGTTGCGCGCCGGGGTCAATCTTCCAGATGGCTTCAGCGAAGAGGTTGTTGGTTTTGACATACCGATCCACCGGCATGTGGCCCAGTTGCCAGGAACCCCACATCTCGTTGCCCACGGCCCAAAACTTGACGCCGTACGGTTCCGGATGTCCGTTCTGTGCGCGCCATTTGCCCATCGGCGTGTCTGCGGAACCGTTGAAATATTGGATTTCGTCCATTGCTTCCGCCAACGTGCCCAGCCCGGTGTTCAAGGCGACGTAAGGCTCCGCGCCGATGAGGCGCATCAACTGCATGTATTCATCGATGCCGACGTCGTTCGGCTCGATCCCCCACCAGGCCGGATTTTTCATGGGCGCCCGCCGGTCGCGGTCCGGCCCGAGGCCAACTTTCCAATCGTAGCCGCTGACAAAATTGCCGCCGGGCCAGCGATACAGAGGCGAATCCAATTTCTTCAACAAGGCCACCACGTCACTGCGCCAGCCATTGAGATTGTCCGCCGGCATGAGAGACAAAGCGCCGATCCTGAAGGTGCCCTTGCCGTGGCTGACAATTTCGAGTTGCACATTCGTGGAAAGCGCGTCGGCAGTGAATTCGAGCGGATAGGATTGAAATTCGGCGCTGATTTTCCCGATGCTTTGGTTCATCACCTTGCCATGGTCCAAGACCAGCCGCACTTGAATGGGCAGGGCACTTTCGTCGCCTGCCAGAATGATGTGGCCGGTGTATTCTTTGCCCTTCACCACGCCCAAGCCACTCTCGGAAATTCCCGCCGCCGTGCCGTCGCCCGGCAGGTGAATGACCGGCGACTGTTTGCCGACGAACGGATGATCGGTGTCCATGCTTACCGTGCCGCGCGGGCCGATGACCTTCCACGGCGACGCGTTGAGATATTTGAACGGGCCGGATTTGAAATAAGTTTCCTCGGTGGTGCCCCACGGGTTGAAGTTGTCCGTGATGGGGAAAAAGAATTTCCGGTCCACGACCATTTCCGCCCACAGGCCGCCGTTGACGGAGTGGCCCAGGTGTTCGATGAACTGGCCATAGAGGTATTGGGAGATGGGCGCGCCGGTCTTCTGCGGGTCAAGTTTGACGGTGACTTGGGCGGAAAGCCCGGCACAGACGAAAAGCAAGCCGGCGCAGACAATCAGTGATTGAGTTCTCATGATGGTTGCAGGGTAAATAACAGATAACCCCTGCGCAATGCTTGGTTCTCCGGCAGTGTGGTCTGCCCTGCGCCAACCGGCAAAACCAGATTGCGCAAATGATTCGCCAGTTTGCGAATGTCCATCCGGGGACAACGCAGGAGCGCCAACCCTGGCCGGCACGAATCGCCGGATTTTTAACCACGAATCCCGATAAATCACAGATGGGGGAATACCAACGAGCGCAGATTCCGGGAATCACTGCGCGTTGAAATTGATGATGCCGTTTTGCTTGAGCTTGTTAAAACGGTCATCGCCCAGATAGTTGCGGAGGGTTTGTTCGGTTTGCTTCGCCTCATGAGCAAATCGGTTTCAATCAACGAGCGCGCAATTCTCCGCCCATTCATTCTTGTCGGATATGCTTGTGGACGGAGCACTGGAGTTTCCGTCGAAACCGTTTCCCCAAAATTGCGGCGTGACAGGGTGGCGGACCGGGATGGTCCGAAGGACCGCGTCAAAAGGATGGCCGGAAACATTTACGCCATCCCAGCCGGGTTATTCGTGGTAATAAACTTCCCAGCCCAAGTATTTGCTCAAGGCTTCCTTTACCCCCAGCCCGATGCGTGTCGGGTTGATGGCGGTGTGATGTTCAAAACCGCTTTCGCAAATATAACGCAGCAGTTTCTGGAAATTAGGAATTCGGACCACGCCGTAACCGCCAAAAGTTTTGAGCGGGTCGCTGGTTAATTCGCCTTCGCCGACGTAGGCGCGGATTTTGCCGGCGGCATCATCGGTGCTGACGCGCAAATAGGTGAACGGCGCGGCCTTTATGCGACCAACCACGGTGCCGTAGGTGTTTTCCTTGCCGACCGTGCCGGCAATGATTTCCTGATAATCCATCACCGGCGCGCCTTCGCCTTTTTCCACAAACACGTCCTTCGGCAGATTGCTGCAGTGGAACACCACGCCCTTGTCCGGGTCTTCGCCGTAATTGTTGTTCCAGTCCACCAACGCGCTGGGCCGGCCGCTGGCCTGCGCCATCGCGTACATCGCCACTGTGCCCATGATGTCCACTTCGCACGCGCTGCTCATCAGCAGGTTGCTCATCATGCTCATCAGCGTGCAGGGCACGACGCCAAAAAATTCCTCCATGGCCGTCCAGCATTGAACGGCGGTGGCGTGGAGGTGCGTCTGCTTCATCCACCGGTCCACCGCCACGCCGAATTTCGCCATCTTGAGCAGCGCTGTCGGCGGGATGCTCCGCGAAACGACGTAATTTTGAATTTCCCTGAGCTTCGACTTGACCGCCCGGTCGTTGTCGGTGAGTTTGCCGACCCAGCCGAACAACTCGAACAAATCGAGCGTCTCAATG
>Ga0187889_10004549_pt1 | contig 11380 bp, 5 predicted proteins | sample June2016WEW_7_10_2_FD_132992 | JGI IMG/M metagenome (GOLD analysis project Ga0187889, IMG submission 132992) | Peatland microbial communities from SPRUCE experiment site at the Marcell Experimental Forest, Minnesota, USA - June2016WEW_7_100 | ecosystem: Environmental > Terrestrial > Soil >... | reverse complement strand
GCCGCCATGGGCTCGGTGCTCGCGCAGCACGGGGGAGTCTGCGTGGCGGCTTACGTAGATCACGGTGCCTCGGCACAGCTTGGCCATGCCCGCCACCAGGGGATCATCGGCGTTAAGCACGGCCGTGCCTTGCGCCGACACGCGGCGCACCGGAATGCTCTTCACTTGGGCCAGCTCGGCCACGGTGGCGACACCGCCCAGGCCGAGGTGGTCGCCTTCGCCGACGTTGGTCACGACCGCGACGTCGCACCAATCGAAGCCCAGGCCTTCACGCAGGATGCCACCCCGCGCTGTCTCCAGCACGGCCGCATCGACCCTGGGGTTGCCGAGGATGGCGCGCGCGCTCTTGGGACCGCTGCAATCGCCGGTGTCGATGCGGCGGTTTTCCACGTAGATGCCGTCGGTGCAGGTCATGCCCACCCGCCGGCCGGAACGCGACAGTAGATGAGCGATGCAGCGGACAGTGGTAGTCTTGCCGTTGGTCCCGGTGACGGCGACGATGGGGATGCGGCCGCTTTCACCGTGGGGGAAAATCGAGTTGATCATGGCCTGCCCAACCGGCCGGGGTGTTCCCTGCGAGGGCTCGAGATGCATGCGCAAGCCGGGAGCAGCGTTGACCTCGACGATGGCGCCGGCAGTGACATCGAGCGGTTGATCGATAGCGGTGGCGACGATGTCGACCCCGGCCACGTCCAAGCCTACCATGGCGGCGGCGTCGATGGCGCGCTCGGCTACCAAGGGGTGGACTTCGTCGGTCACGTCGACCGCGCTGCCGCCGGTGCTGAGGTTGGCGTTGCGGCGCAAGGTCGCGATTTGCCCGGCGCCAAGCACGGTCGTCACCGCTAATCCCTGCTCGGCCAGCATGTCGCAGGCTATGGTGTCGAGGCGCAGCTTGCTGAGCGAGGTCGCGTGGTCCTCGCCCCGCAAGGGATTGCGATTTTCCTGGTCCACCAGCTCGGCGATGGTGTGCAGTCCATCACCCACCACGGTGGGGCACTCGCGCCGGGCGGCGGCGATGAGCCTGCCGCCGATGATCAAGAGACGGAAGTCGCGGCCCGCGATTTGCTGCTCGACCATGACCTCGCCGTCGCCATCGTGGGCGACGGCGGCGGCGAATGCAGCGACCACGGCCTCCCGCGTGGTGAGCCGGACCGAAACCCCACGGCCTTGGTTGCCTGCGCGCGGCTTCAGCACCACCGGCACACCGATTTCTTGTGCGGCCGCCCATGCCTCCTCGGCGCTTCTCACGGTACGGCCGTCGGGGACGGGCACGCCCACCGCGCGCAGCATGGACTTGGTCAGCTCCTTGTCCTGAGCGATCGATTCGGCGATGGCGCTGGTGCGGTCGGTCTCCGCGGCCCAGATGCGGCGCTGGCGTGACCCGTAGCCCAGCATAACCAGGCTGCCCTCGGTAAGGCGTCGGGTGGGAATACCCCGGGCCTCGGCGGCATGGGCGATAGAGCCAGTGCTGGGTCCGAGGCGAACCGATTGGTTGAGGCGGAGCAGCTCCTTGCCTACCTGCGCAATGACTATGGCGGTCCCGCTACGCGCTCCCGCCAGCAGATCGGCTGCCAGATCGAGGGCCCTGCGACCCACCGCCTCCTCCTGATACTGCACTACCATGCGATAGCGAGCCCCCGGCGCAAGCTCGTGCACCAGGGGCTTGGCGATTTCGCAACCCGCGAAACGCTGCAGGGCGGCCGCCAGCTCGGCGATCAGCACTGCCTCATCCTGAAAGGAAGGAGCAGTGGTGCCATCCCAGGCGACCTGGGTGAGCTCCACGATCTCTTCGGTCAAACTGCTGCGCAGGCGGGCGACCATGGCCAGGGTGAGGGGGGCTTCGGCGAGCCCGATAGCCTCGAGCTGGGTGTCGTCCGACCAGAGGTTGGGGCCGCGGAGAGCGCGTATGGTGTCTAGCTTCATGTTTGTACGACGCGACGTCCAGGGAGTCCGGGCGGGATCGCGTTCCTTTGGCAAGAATTCGCCTGGTCGCATCCAGAGCGCTTGGAGGGCCTGACGAATATCAATCAGACGAGCCAGCGCTCTTGGTTATTCTATCGATTGCTAGAGCAAGGACCCGGGCAGCCCATGCTGCGATGAATCAGATGACGCGCTCGGCTGGGAGAGGGTAGCTTCGACTCCGTCGCGAATGGCCCGCGCAGGCAGGGCGAGGGCCATTCCGGCGGCGCTGGCGGCCAGCACGTCGGGCACGAAAGGGGCAGCTTGGGCTAGTGGCTGGTCGCTCGGCCAGGGGAAGGGGAGGGGAAAAACGCGTGCTGCCCTTTTCTTCTGCACCGACACCAGGTGGCCGTCGGCGATGAGCACGACGGATGCGCCTTCTTCGATCAGGCCGCGCGCCGAGGCTGACGTCTCCTGCATTGCGAAGTACACGACGCCGCCCCGACACTTGCCGGCCATCGCCGCGACTTCGGGATCGTCCCCGTTCAAAACCGCGCTACCCTCGGGCAACACCACGTCGACCGGGGCTCGAATCGCCTTGCTGAGCAGGGCGCTGTCGGCCAGGACAGGATCGCCGGTATGATCGCCCGGCCGCAAATTGGTCACCACCGCCACCGCGCAACGGTCGAAGAGCAAGCCTTCGCGGAGCACATGGCGCGGGGAGGTTTCGATCACGATCGCGTCGACGAAGGGATTTTGCAAGAGGCGCCTGACTTCTCCTGCCCCGGTGGCGTCGCGTTCGGAAAGGGTGCGGTCACCGACACGCAAACCCGTGGCGCTGGCGCTCCCGACGTGGTGACCGGCCGCACGCAACATAGCGGCCACCATGGTCGTGACCGCGGTCGTGCCCACGCTGCCCGAGATCGCGACCAGGGGCACACGGCCGAGCTCGGCGCCGGCAAACAGGTGGGGAGCGGCGAACAGGTGAGCGACAATGGCCTCGCCTACCGGTCGCGGCTGCCCCACGAGCGGCTTGACGTGCATTACCAGGCCGGGGCTGGCATTGACCTCGATGACGGCACCGTGTTGTTCTGCCAGAGGCCGGCCAATGTCCTCGGCGATGAGATCGATGCCCGCGACGTCGAGCCCCACGGTCTGGGCGGCCGCTACGCAATCAGCCGCAACATCCGGGTGCAAGCGGTCGGTCTCGTCGACGGTCAGATCGCCGTTGTAGTGGATGGTGACTTTGCGGCCAAGCGCGGGCACCGAGGTCTGATCTAGGCCCTGTCGGCGCAGGAGCTCGAGCGAAATCTCATCGAGCACCAAGGTGGTAAGGGGTTGGGCGGAGTCATCGCCCCGGGAGGGATCTTGGTTGGCAAGCTCCACCAGCTCCGCGACCGTGCGCACGCCGTCGGCGGTGACCTGCTCGGCCTCGCCGCCGCTGGCCGCGACCGCCTGATCCCCCACGACCAGAACCCGGTGCTGCGTACCTATGACCAGCTCTTCGACCATCACGCCGCTGCCCTCGCGCGCGGCTATGGCGAACGCCTGCTCGACCGCGCTCCGGTCATCGAGCCGGATCGAGACTCCGCGACCGTGGTTGGCGTCTTGGGGTTTGACCACGACGGGTAACCCCAGCTCGAGGGCGGCGGCCCAGGCATCATCGCGATCTTGTACGGCCCGTCCGGCCGGGGTGGGAACTCCCACCGCATAGAGGAGCTGGCGCGTGAGCTCCTTGTCCTGGGCGATGGATTCGGCCAGGGCGCAAGTCTTCGCGGTCTCGGCCGCCCAGATGCGCCGCTGCGCCTTGCCGTAGCCAAGTTGTACCAGGTTGCCTTGGGTCAAACGCAGAAAGGGGATGCCGCGCTTTTGGGCGGCGCTCACGATGGCCTGGGTGCTGGGGCCGAGACACAGTTTGTCCGCCATCTCGCGCAACCGACGCAGCTGGGCTGGCACGTCGAAGGGGAGGTCGGCGACGGCGGCGAGCACCAGCTCCAGCCCGATGCGCAGGCAGAGCTCGGCGAAGGCATGATCGCGACACTCGACCACCACGCGGTAAACCCCGCGCTCGCTGGTTTCGCGGGTGCGGCCGTAGCCCACCGGCAGATGAGCGAGGCTCTGCAGCTCCAAGGTGACGTGCTCGAGGACATGCCCGAGCCAGGTCCCGTCGGCCAGGCGGGAGAAGAAGCCTCCTCGCCTGCCTTCGCTGCAGCGGTGCTCGATCAAGGATGGCAGCCACGCCATCAAGCGCCCGTTGAAACCGGGCAGGGCGTTCGAGGGTTTGCTCTCGAAATCGCCCAGGTCGACCCAAGCTTCGAGCACGGGGTAGTTGGCCCAGATGTTGGGCCCGACGAGGGCCAATATGTTACGTATTTGCATGGAGGGTCCGGCAAAGGGACGCAATCCTGCGCTCTACCGCGGGCTTTGGCCAGAGGCGAATTGGCGCGCGCTGGCCTCGCGCGCCGCTTGCCGCTTGCCCAGTTTTGCTGGGCAAGCGAGGGTGATGGTTATAGAAAACATGGCCATGGAGGCTTTGGCACGGACGCTGCTATGCGAGGGCCTGGCGCTGGCTCAGGGCGAGCGGGTGCTGGCCGTGTTCCGACCCGACCTCGACGACGAGCTCCGCTACGGGGACGGGGTGGTGGCGCTGACCTCGGCGCGGGTGTGCTGGCAAGGGCGGGCGGGTACCTGGTCCGAGCATGAGCTCGGGCCGACCACGACTCTGGCGCGGAGCGAGCATGCCGGCTTGGGCGAGGTGGAGCTCGGCGAGGGTGGCGGAGTGGTGGTCATGCGCTGGTTCCACACCTTGGCGGTTGCGGACGGGGTGGTGGCCCTGCTCGATGCCTGGTCAGCATTGCGTAGCGGCAGTACCTGCTCCGCGGGCGCCACCCGTGCTGGGGAAAGCGGGGAGCGCGCGGTTAGCGGCGGTTTTCCCTTGCTCCGGCTCATGCGCTTTGCCCGACCGCACCGGGGTCCGGTATTGTTGGGCTTGCTCTTGACCTTGGCGAGCACCGCGGCTGGTCTGATTCCGCCTTATCTGACCATGCCGCTCGTCGATAAGGTCCTGATCCCGGGCCAGTCGGGTCAGCTCCCGGCCAGCGTGGCCTTGCCCACGGTCCTCTTCTATCTGGGAGGGCTCGCGGGCGCCGCGGTGGTGGCGTGGCTCTTGGCCTGGGGGCAAGGGGCCATCCTGGCCTTTGTCACCGAGAAGGTGGCGGCCGATCTGCGCAATCGCACCTTCGCCCATTTGCAAAGGTTGAGCCTCGAGTACTTCGGGGGCAAACGCACCGGCGATCTCATCGCGCGCATCAGCTCGGATACCGACCACTTGTGCTCGTTCCTCTCTGATACGCTCATCGACTTCGTCACCGACGCGCTCATGATCGTCAGCACCTGCGTGGTGCTGCTGGCCCTCGATCCCTTGCTGGCGGGCGCGGCCATCGTGTCGTTCCCGCCCATCGCCTGGCTGATCATTCGCATACGCGGCCGGTTGTCCCATGGTTTTCTGCGCGGGGGCCGCGTGTGGTCGGCCATGACCAACATCCTGGCCGACACTATTCCCGGGATCCGGGTGGTCAAGGCCTTTTCCCAGGAACGGCGGGAGATCGCCCGCTTCGCCGAGGCCAATCGGCGCATCGTAGAGGTCAATAACCGCAACAACACCCTTTGGACATTCTTCTGGCCTCTGGTCGCTTTGCTCAACCAGGTGGGGTTGTTGGTGGTCTGGGCGGTGGGCGCGCGGCAGGTGCTACACCACCAGGTGACGGTTGGGGTGCTGACCGCCTTCGTCGCCTACATCGGCCGCTTCTATGCCAGGGTGGAGAGCATGAGCCGGATGCTGACCGCGACCGAGCGAGCATCGGCGGGCGCCCAGCGGCTGTTCGAGATCCTGGACCGCGTCCCCAGCGTGCTCGACGCCAAAGATCCTTGGCCCATCGGCGAGATGCAGGGCGAGATCGAGTTCGATCGGGTATCGTTCCGCTATGGCAGCCGGTTGGTGCTGGACGGCCTCAGCTTCCACGTGGCACCCGGCCAGATGATCGGCATCGTCGGGCACACCGGCTCGGGCAAGAGCACGGTGGCCAACCTCTTGTGCCGATTTTACGACGTGTCCGCCGGGGTGGTGCGGGTGGACGGCAAGGATATTCGCCGGCTTGCTCTCGAAGCTTATCGCCAGCACATCGGCATCGTGCTGCAGGAGCCGTTCCTGTTCTTCGGCACCATCGCCGACAACGTGGCCTACGGCCAGGCGGATGCGCCCGGGGCACGGATCATCAACGCGGCGCGCGCGGCCTGTGCGCACGAGTTCATCCTGCGCTTGCCTGAAGGCTACGATGCCCTGGTGGGTGAGCGGGGCCAGTCGCTCTCGGGCGGCGAGCGCCAGCGTATCGCCATTGCCCGCGCCATCCTGGTCGACCCGCGCATTCTCGTGCTCGACGAAGCCACCTCGGCGGTCGATGCCCGGACCGAGCGCGAGATTCAGCGCGCGCTCGACAACGTGGTGGCCGGTCGCACCACGGTGGCTATCGCGCACCGGCTGAGCACCCTGCGCCAGGCGAGCCTATTGCTGGTGATAAAGGACGGCCGCCTGGTCGAGCGCGGAAGTCACGCCGAGCTCTTGGCCAGGGGCGGGGAATACGCGCGACTTTATCGTGCGCAAGTGGCCACGGCGGGCCAGGCGGAAATCGCCACGCCCGAGGGGGCGGAGGAGTCAGCGGAGGTGGTGGCCATGATGGCCAGCGACCAGCTCACGCTGGCGCGCGATGCCGATGGCCGATTGTGGGCCAAAGATCGGCGCGGCGGTGAGCAGGTGGCGGTGTTGCCGCGTCGTTGCTTCCCCCTGTCACGGCCAGGAGGATTCGTCAGCCTGGTCGACGAGCGGCACCACGAGCGCGCCCTGATCGAGCAGGTGGACGAGCTCGACCCAGCCTCGCGGCAGGCGCTCTTGGCGGCCCTGGCCGCGAGCGAGTTTCTGCCGCTGGTGGTGAGTATCGCGCGGGTCAGGCACGAGGCGACCTGGTCGGAATGGCTAGTCGAGACCGACCGGGGCCGGCGCAGCTTCATTGTGGAGCAGGAGGACCATATCCGCCGCCTGGAGGACGGACGCCACCTCATCACCGACTCCTTCGGCATGCGCTTCGTGATCCCGGTGCCCGAGAAGCTCGATGAGGAGAGCCGACGTTGGCTGGCACGTTATGCCTAGCGACGTCCACGGCCAGCGGCCAGCGGCTGCAGACTGTAGGAACCGGCCGGCGCGGCCGCGGCTTTAGCCTGAGGTGGCGTACTCGTCGAATAGCTCTTCCATGCGGCCCAGAACCTCGGTCATGGTGTCCTCGTCGGGCAACAGGGTGATGCGGAAGTGGTTGCGATAGGGGACGTTGAAGCTCGATCCGGGGGCGATTAGAACGTGCTTGCGTTCGAGCAGGTCGATGCCGAATTTCTGGTCGTCGAAGTCAGGCAGCTGGGCGAGGTCCACCCCGGGGAAAGCGTAGAGTGCGCCCTGCGGCGGCAGGACGCTCAGGTACCTGCTGCGCTTTACTCCGGCGAGGAGGGCGGCGCGGGTCTGATACAAGCGGCCGCCGGGTTTGATCAGGTCGTGGATCGACTGGTACCCGCCGAGGGCGGTCTGCACCGCCCACTGCCCTACCACGTTCGAGCACAGCCTCAGCGACATGAGCGTGTCGAGGCCGAGCAGGTAGTCCTGTGCCGCCTCCTTTTCGCCCGCGAAGCTGAGCCAGCCGACCCGAAACCCGCAGGAACGGTAGACCTTGGAGAGGCCGGAGAAGGTCCCGCACAGAGCATGCCTCACTAGGGTAGCCACCGGGGTGTAGGCGGCCCCGTCATAGGTGATCTGGTCGTAGATCTCGTCGGAGAAGATCACGAGGTTGTGCTGCTCCGCCAGGCCCACCATGGCCTGCAGCACCTGGCGCGGATACACGGCGCCGGTGGGATTGTTGGGTGATATGATGACCAGCGCGCGGGTTCGCTTGGTGATCATCCCGGGCAGCGCGTCCAGATCGGGGAGCCAGTCTAGCTCACGCCGGCACGGGTAGTGCACCGCTCTGCCGCCGTTCAGGTGGGTGGCCGCTGTCCACAGGGGATAGTCAGGGCTGGGCACCAGCACCTCGTCGCCCTCGTTCAGGAGCGCGCGCAGGGAAAATAGAATGAGCTCGCTCACGCCATTGCCCATGAAGACGTCATCAGCCGTGGTGTTCATAATTCCCCGACTCTGCTGCTGCATCACGACGGCCTCGCGCGCCGGGAAGATGCCCTTTTGATGGCAGTATGCGTCTGAGCCTTGCAAATTCTCGATCATCGCCTGGCGCATCGTCTCAGGAGCGCGAAAACCGAACGCGCCTGGGTTGCCGATGTTGAGCTTGATGATCTCATGTCCCGCCTTCTCCAGCTCGGCGGCGCGACGGGCCAGGGGACCGCGGATCTCGTAGCGCACGTTGCCGAGCTGGTTGCTGGATTTGATGCTGGGGACGGGCATGACGGGCCCAGGATAGTCCAGCCTGCGTGCCGGGCAAAGTCGCGTCGCGTGACCGGCCCGACCGGTGCCAGCGCAAGGGACCTAGCCTCCTGCGCAGGCCCGAGCAGGGTGCCGAAGTGAGGGTGAGTAAGGGGATGTGCGCCCCATGCGCGGGGAGGTTAGGGCGGTTATGATATGGTGATCGGGCGCGCACGCCTCTTTCCCTTCTCGACCAGAAAGGTTGTTGATCAATCGTGAAGTCGCGACATTTATATCCCCTCGCTATTCTGGCCTTGGTGATCGTGCAATCCTGCGCATCGGCCAACGTGGAACCCGTCGGCACTGGGGGCTCCACGGTTGGTGGGGGAGGAGGGACTGGGGGCAGCATCACGATCGCAACCTCACCCACCGCCGGCGCCATCAATATCAGCACGCCTGACGGGCCCAGCGTCACGGGCGATCTGCCGCCATGTCCGACCGGCTATATCGAGACCGAGGCCGGCGTTTACCAATGTTGTCCCCATCCTCTGCGCATCCTCTCCTACGGCCAGACTGCCGTCTACGGGGCAGGCGACGGCGAAGACAACACCGACGATTTCCAGGACTACCTGAACAAGAGCACCAACGGCACCGCGACGATGACGCTGGTCACCTCGTTTACCAGCATTGCCGACCTCAATCTCGACAACTACGATATCCTCATATTGCAAGCCCTGGAGAGCGGCTCCATACAGGGCAGCCCCACCCCGTGGACCTTCACCCAAGACGACGTCAACGCCCTGTCGACGTGGGTCAACAACGGCGGTGCCGTTCTTTCCATGTCCGGCTATGGCTCCAACACCAGCGAGGTTAAGCCCACCAATCAGCTGCTGGCGCCCTACGGCATCTCCTACAACACCGACGACATCTTCGGGACCTGTCCCAACAACATGTGTTATTGCTCCGACAGCTCCATTCCCTTCAACGGCTGGCAGACCAATTACACTGACTACGACAAGCTCACCCACGACATCGCCAAAGTCGGCGTCTTTCACGGACGATCCCTCAATTGCACCGGCTCGGACTGCCAGATCTGGGCCAAGGATCCAACTGCCGGTAACGTTGGGGTGGCGAAGGTGGTGGGTAAGGGTCGCGTCTGGTCGTGGTGCGACGAATGGGTGACGTATTCCAGCCAATGGGGGCTCGTTGCCGAGCAGTGGGACAGTCAGACCCAGCATCCGGAATGCAACGGATACACCGCCAAGGACTCCTACACCGTCCCGCAATTCTGGTACGACTCCTTCACTTGGGCCGTGCCGGGCGCCGTGTGCCTGACCTTCGTCGTGCCTACCGGCGTGGCTGGGGTCATCCCGTAACGCCTGGGCGGCATTGCTCCGAGTGTCGCGCTGGCGTCAGAGCAAGCGTGTGCTCGAGGGTCACGCCGGGCTGCCGCGCAGGCGCCAGAGCAACTGGGTCAGGGCAACCACGAACAAGGGGCCGGCGATGAGCACGGCGTGGAGTAGGGTGAGCTTGGCCAGGCCGACCAGGGCGTAGATTAAGAAGGCGAGAATGTAGAAGTCGCGCCGGCCCAGGGTATAGAGGGCCACCAACAGGCCGCTGCGCCGGTGGTGCAAGCGAGTCTTCATGGCTTCGGCGCCCGTGATGCGCCACTTGAGCTTGATGATCTCGCCGCCCTGGCCTTGCCGTGCCATCTCGCGCAGCGCAACTACGTCGTAGAATAGGTGCATGGCCGCGGCGAGGAGTCCGGCCTCCAGGTAAAGGCTCACGTGGGTGGCGCGGTAAAAGCCTATGCCCAGCCCGGCGAAGATCAGGATGTTGAGGGAGTCGTCGATCAGGCTGTCGAGCCATTCGCCGAGCGTGCTCTGCTGCAACCGCACGCGGGCCAGCTCGCCGTCGCAGCCGTCGAGCACCGATTGGACGTGGGCCAGGAAAAAGCCCCAGATCATGAGAGCATAGTGGCCGGAGGCGATGAGGGTGGCGCCCGCCAGACCGAGAAGGGCGGCGCCGAGGGAGACCTGATTGGGGGTGAGAGGCAGATGGCAGAGCAGGCGCCGGGTGATGAAGAACGACACCGGTTTGTTGAGGTGGCGGGCAACGAAGCCCAGGTCGCCGCGTACTAGCTCGGCGAAGATGGCGTCCTCGGCCCGCCGGCGGCTGATCTCGTCGACCACGCGCATGCCCCCGGCCAGTGACTTGCTCGAGGGGCGCACTTCGTCGGCTGGGATCTCGATCGCTCCCGGCATCTCCTTGCGCAGAGCCGCCAGGTCGTCGGGCTTGGGCACCCTGCGCACCACCACTCCGGCGGGCAGGTACATGGGTAGACGGCAACTGCCGTCGGAGGCCAGCACGATGGCGTAGCCGAGTCGATCGATCTGCTTGAGCGAGCGTTCCGCTACCGGCAGGCCCGCGACTTGCACTGCCGCGCCCGCCACCTCGCTTGCGGTCGCGCGCAGCAGGACCGCCGCCTTGCGGCTCGGAGAGGGGGGGAAGCGCGGCTCTTGCTCATCTGGCGATGCACCAGTCACTTTAATCCTCGTTCCAGCCGCGCTGGGGGTGAAAGCGACCTCGTGCTCGCTTGCTCGATCGGGCGGCCAGCGATCAAGTCATCCACCCGAGTCACTCACCGCCGACCAAGCCGCCCATCTTCTTTTCGTCGTAGGGCTTGGGCTTGCGGGTGATGGTGGGCTTGGCGCCCGTACCGACGGCCGCGAGCTCCATGGTGGCGGGTGGTATCTGCATAGCTGCGGGCTCCTGCTTGGCCAAGTCGGGATCGGGCGAGGTGAGAACCTTGACCACGCCGAGCGGGGGTACCTTGTCGCTGACCCACACGTCGACGATGCCCATGGCGTTCTTGTCGCGATAGTGGCTGGTCGCGAATGTGCCGGCAGCCACCTTGATCTCTTCCTGGCCGACCAGACTCTTCGGGTCCGGGCGCTGGAAGCGCTGAACCGGGGTATCGGGTGGGGCTAGCATGGGGTCGTCATGCCCGAGTTTTACAACTATGGGCTT
>Ga0187889_10004538_pt1 | contig 11405 bp, 17 predicted proteins | sample June2016WEW_7_10_2_FD_132992 | JGI IMG/M metagenome (GOLD analysis project Ga0187889, IMG submission 132992) | Peatland microbial communities from SPRUCE experiment site at the Marcell Experimental Forest, Minnesota, USA - June2016WEW_7_100 | ecosystem: Environmental > Terrestrial > Soil >... | reverse complement strand
CTCCAGCTTGACCCTCAGCTTGTTGTCTTTCCGAGGGATGGGCTGGTCGTAGATGTTGATGTTGACGAATGCCATGTTCACTACTTCGTCGCCTCCGCCCTGAGTATGCTCCTGAGGGCCTCGATCTTGGCTGCCCTGAGCTTGTCCATTTCGGTGATCTCCTTGTGGAGGGCGACCGCGGCGCCGGCCAGGCGCGAGCCCTTGATCCCGAGTTCCGCTACCTTGGCGCCGATGCTCTTCTTGCCGATGCGATTCGGCCGCCGCACGACTTCTTTCTTGGTCTCGTCGATCATGCAATCCTCCGTGTTGTCGACGTCGGTGAAGACGCCTCGTTGTTCCAGTTCATCGCGAGGCATGGCTGTACTCCCGTTCCAGCTTCCGCAGCTTGACCCATGCCTTGATTTAAGAGAGCTGAGCTTCCTGTGCCTTCTTCAAGGACTCAGGCTTGATGTCCTGGCACTGATTGACCGCAGTGGCCGCGGCGTCCTCCTTGTCCTTGAGGTCGAGCATGGCGAGGCCCCGGCGGATCTTCAGTCTCCTGAGTCGCCTGCTGGCTGCCTTCTTCCGGGCGATCCTCTGTGGGCGATTCATGTTCGTTCCTCCTATCACCTTTACTATGCGATAACCATGCCGTTACGTCAAGGCTTAAATACGCCGACGTATCGTTTAGGGTCGCCTCTACGCCACAGCATAAACGACCACTGTGGCAAAGCCGCCACATAAGCGATATCCTCGTCCGACATGATCCCGACCCTTCTGTAGTATTCCGATTCGTGTGCTTCCTGACGGAAAAAAGCCACAGAATCCGAAAGACTGTAGGCGCACCTCGGGATTTCCTGGGGTAGCTGGGTTGCGACGCCCAGGGAGATGGTCATCTCGCGGCCCTGGCGGTAGAGGGTTTCCATCCACGGGTAGGTGCCTGCGGGCCGATCGAAATGACGTTCTGACTTCTGGGCATCGGACAGCTCGTCCACCATCAGGGCGACCCGCAGCCCGCTCTTCGCCAGCACCCACACCATCTTGGCCAACGAATTGAAGTCCACCCGGTCCGCCATCCTCCCCCTTGAGGCGAAGCCCCGGATCACGCATGACCTTCCCTTGAACTCGGCCAGGGCGTCCTCGGTGTCGATGCAATTGGCCGAGTACCGCGAGATCTTCGACTTCTGGTCCACGCTGATGGTGACGATGCCTTGCTTGACCGTGTACGCGGCGAGCTGGGCATTGGCGAAGGTCTTGCCCGAGCCCGAGTACCCGATCCAGAGGTGGCGGAACCCCCAGCCCTTACTGAGCCACGGATCCGCTATCAGGTGGAGCGCCTGGTTTCCCGTCACTTGCTGTGGTTCCATCTTCCTTATCTTTCTTGGGGATGCGTTTCGCGGTGGCGATGAGGCGTAGTGTACAGCAGACCTGTCCGAAGGCGATGAGCACCCATGCGGGTGGTTCCTTGCCCGCGAGCCAGTAGCCCCACTGGAGTTCCCATCCCAGCTTCAGAAGCTCGAAGTCCGGATCATCGTCGTCCATCTCCTCGGTGGAGAAGCCGAAGCGGGCTATCATAAATCGTTCAAGCTCGATCCCGATCTCAGCGCTGCCGCTGGCGGCTCGTTCCTTGATCTTGGCGATGAACTGGGGACTCAAGGCCGGCCTCTTCTTGGGTTCCTCGTCCTTCTTGCCGCCGTCGATGGCGACCAGCTCGCCCTTCTTCTCCTTCTCCTTCTTCACCTCGACCTTGATCTCATCGGCCTTGCCTTCGAGCTTCTCGCCGATGGTGGCCTCGGGCTCGCCCTCGGCCATGGCCCTTGCGATCTCTTCGTCGGCCCCGGCGTCCACGATGGTTCCGGTCTCTTCCGAGTAGTATTGCCAGTTCGAGAGGTTGCCGGCGTCATCCCGGGTCTGGAATATCTTTGCCATCTCTTGTCTCCTCCGTGAGCGTTTTTGCAATTTCCTCTGTTTCCGGCTCTCCCGCATTTGCGAGCAGCGCGATCACGCGCTCGAAGAAATTCTGCACCTTCTTCGGGGTGGCGTCGGTGAAAAACCATTTCCTCAAGTCGTCCGTGCTCGCGAAGCCGAACGCCGCCTTCTTGGCCCAGGTGACGAGCACGCCCAGCACGGCAGACGAAGCCTTGGCATAGGCGGCGAGTTCCTCGTCGGTGGCAGCGATGAGCACGTTCATCACCCCCAGGTACAGGGGATTGGCCATCATCCGAGCGACGATTTCCTCGGGCGGTACCTTGGCTTTCTTGTTCTTGTGCTTCACTTCACCTTTTCGTCGATTTCGTCGATCACGAGCGGCGTGGACGAGCCATCCTCGGCAAAATCTCGCTTGTTCACCTGTTCCAGCATGTGCTTCGTCTTTTTCACGATGCCGAAGTCCTTGCCCTTCAGCACAGTACGGAATTTTGTCATCCTGCTGCACACTATCGGCTCTCCCCGCTCAAGGGCGTCGAAATCCTTCGGATCGAAGCCCTTCCCGAACTGGGAGAATCCCTTCACCTTCACGGATTCTGGTTTTCCCACGTGCATGAGGCGGTAGGCCTTGGGAGCCGCGAACCTGGCTTCTTCGATCTCAGCATGCTCCAGCTTCATCTCCCCAAGTCCGGTCCCGGTCGGCAGGTCGGCGACGGTGTAGATGCAATCGGTGTCGGTATAGTACACCTGGAAGTTCCCGCACATCTCCATGAAGCGGGAGAGGCGGATGCGTGCCAGTGAAGTGATCCACGCCGCAAGGTGGGGCAGCATGTAGTCGCCATCGATCACCACGTCCTCGACGTAGACGTCCATGTCATAGGGGCCGTCGATCATGCGCAATCCCCGCCTCTGCACAGCATCTTCCGTGATGAATGGATCCACGATGATGGTCGTTTTCTCCTTGCGGGTCCCGAATTTTCCATACGCACTGTTCAGGAGCATCTTGGCGATCAAAGCCACCGAATCATCGTAGCCAGGGTTCGACCTGTCCTTCAAGGCGTATAGCTTGTCCACGAAATCCTTGAAGACGACCTCGCACTTCCCGAAGCGGACTACCTTGCCGACACGGGAGAACCTGTAGCCATGATCGTAGGCGTACTTGAGTTCCTCGCTGGTCCAGACCCCAGTGAACCGCCCGAGAGGGAATAGCAGCTTGTTTTCCCCCCTCCACGGCAGGATGGGGTATTTCCTGGCGAATTCATCCGCCCCGTAGGTGTCCACCAGGCACTCGACGAAGGCAGGCTCATCCAGGTCCGGAACCTGTCCTGGCTGTCTTCCCTCATCCGGGAAGAGCGGATCCACGGGCATGGGCTGGGCCATGGCCCACGGATACATCGAGTTGATGTCGAAGCAGTGGAGCCTGCACCCCTCCTGGAACTTGCCGCCGCGGTGGAAGACCTCGGTGCGCCCCCCGTAGTATCCCCTGGTCACGAATTCCGCATCCTCGTAGGAGAGCCTCTTGATTGATCGCTTCAGGTAACCGTGCTGTAGAGTCCGGATGGCTGTCGAGGAGTTGGTGATCCCCATCTCACCTCCCAGCGGCCCCGTCACCAAGTCCCTGAACTTCTCTATGCACGCATGCAATCCCCTGCAGTCGTACTCCAGGTACTCGTAGCGCCTTGGATCCGTATGCAGCGTCTCGTAGTCGATGTCCCCCAGTTTTCCCTTGCCGAGGAAGGCTTTCATCAGCTTGTCCAGGGAGCCGGGCATCAGGCGGGCGGAATCCCTGAAGATTTTCTTCCCCTTCTTCTCCACCTTGACCTTCATCTGCAAGATCGCCGACTGTGCGGGGATGATGTTGATGAGCGCCGGACAATTCGATTCCAGCCATTTGAGGATGTAGAGAAAATCGAAGTTTCCCCCGTTGTGAGCATAGATGGGCGGCCGGTGCTTCTTGCCGTTGAAGTACCAGTGGCAGAACATCCCCACGGCGCTCCTGGGATCGTCCGGCGGCAACAGCGGGCTCTCCCAGAAGCGATAGCCTCCCCTGTCGCATCCATTGCCAATGCCGCCGGTGCCGTCCGTCCACCCGACCATGTAGCAATTCTTGCCGTCGGTGGAAGTCTCGATGTCCAGCACCTCGAATTCGGGGAGTCCCGCCGGGTTGCGGTCGGAGGGAGAGAAGGCCCCATGATGGCCGTAGTTGTCCTTCTTCTTCAGATCGGACTCGACGCAATCGTTCTCATCGTAGGCATCATCCCAAAGCTCGGAATCGTCCCGGTCGAGCATCACGCACGCTCCTTCCAGGGAACATATTCCACGACGCCCTCGGGCCGGGGATGCGGGCAGGCACCTACCCATTCGTCAGGCTTTTCCCCATTGAAGTTGTCGCGCGGCTCGTGCATGTGCTTGTAGGGCGGGAACGGATTACTCCATGACCGATAGATGGCGCCCTTCTCGAACTCGGCCTCAAGGCCCTGCTCAGAGCCGAAGCGCTCGATTCGCATCACCAGGCCGTAGTAGGCTGCGATGGCCTGCTCCCTCGTGGGGTAGGAGCTGGTCCTCTTGTAGCCGCGCTTCTTGTCACCCGCTTCCTCGAATTCCACGCCCATGATGTGGTACTCCGTCCAACTCAGCGGAACGAGAAACTGGACGAATCCGTAGTAGCCTGCCGCCCCCTTGGGCAAATCCACGATCCTTATGGGCGTCAGGACCGGGGCAGCCCGCTCGGCCAGCACCTTCTTGGCCGCCTTCTTCTTGGCTGGCTTCTTCCGCTTCTTCTTGACGGCTGCCTTGGCCTCCAGCTTGGCCAGGCGCTCCTGCATCATCCGGATCTGAGCCAGGAGCCCCAGTTCCCGCTTGGTGTAGCGAGGCGCCGGCCGCTTCCGTGCCTTGGCGGCCCTCCTGGGGGCCTTCCGTGCCGTTTTCTTGGCCGGCTTCCGCTTCGGCCGCCTCGCGAACTGTCCGAGCGCGTTCCTGTAGAGTTTCATGGTTCGTCTCCGTGGGGTTGGGATTTCAGGCACAGGTTAGGCACAGGCTAAGCAAGAAACGGGCCGCGCCGCCGGCCACAGGGTAGGAGCGACCCGGACAGCTATGACCCGTCGTCAACCTCGATCTTCCACTCGTGATATTCGTGGTCGCCGGCGGGGCTCTTCTTGAATCGCAGGAAAGTGCCCTTCACGACCTTGCCCACGCACCCGATGAGGTCGCGGGTCGCGGACGTAATGGGGACGGCCATGATCTGGCCCTTCGCCAGTTAACGTCTTCACGCTTGTTGCGGCCGGCGCAAGGCCCCAGCAACTCGAACACCAGGTACCCCTTCTCCTTCCCCGTGTCCGTCTGCCCCGTGATGTCCTCCTCGATCATGCAGCCGAGGAAGCTGTTGCCTGGCTCGAAGGCGAAGAATCCGTCGTAGCTGCGGCGCGAAATGGTCTGGAATGCCATGCCGTTTCTCCAGGGTGAGAGGTTTAGTGACGATCACGTAGACGATACACTAAAAGAAAACGAGTGGGAATTATTTCTACGGGAGGGCCTTGAGCCCGAGGTAGTAAGCTGCGGCCACGGGCACCAGCGCCAAGAACAGGCCGCCGGTCCAGTGGATCCAGGACAGGCGGCGCTGGCGCTCGTCGGTGCAGCGGCTCTGGCAGGTGGACACGGAGGTCTCCAGGCGGTGAAGCCTGTTCGAGATCTGGCCCATGAGATCTCGGATGGTCCCGAGTTCCCCGAGGAAGATGGTCATTTCTTGGGTTGTCATTGTCACTGGGCTGTTCTCCGGGAAAGGGTGGGTGTCCCGCAGGCGGAACCAGTCTGAGATCAAGGGGCGATCCGGCGCTGCATTGCCACGGCGTCGGTAGCCGTGAATACCTGGCCTGAGTCCACGCTCACTCCTATGGCTGTGATCTCATCGGTGCCTTGATAGAAGACAGCGAATGTGTTGCACTTCCCGTAGTGGGTGGAACGGCCGATAATGACACGCCTGGCACCAATCGAGGAATTCACGAGCAATGCTTCCATCCTCACCAGCATGTAATCTCCAGTGGCGAAGCCGCGACCGTAGGCATTCAACGCTGGCTGCACGGTGATTATCCCACTCGGGGTCACCACATTGTTGACGACCACGACATTGGTGGTCGACTGATTGATCCTGACGGAGACCGATCCATTTTGTGCCGCGCCTGTCAGGCTGAATTCGAGGACGAACCCTCCCTTGCTGTCGCAGGCTAGATTGGTGACGTCGAAATTGGCTGAAGCAGTCCCGAGCTGGCCGTTCACGGAGGTCACGCCCCTGGCACCGTTCGTCGCATCCGCGGCCTGATTTTCGAGGGCGGAAATCAGCGATTGCAAGCCGGTCAACGGCAGGCTCCCCAGGCCATCCTTGCTCGCCGACACCACGCCCACCCCGATGGCGGTCCCGATGGGATCGAAGGCCGCGCCGTTGGTCTGCTCGTCGGGCACGCTCATCGGGATCTCGACTGTGTTGCCCGACACGATCGTGGGCCCGGGGTACGCGATGTAGTTGCCCGGCAGGCTGAGCAGGACGCCGTTGATGCGCTCGACGCAGTCCTGGGCCGTCGTGCAATCAGCCAGCGGGACGTCGCTGGCCACCGTCTGGCCGATGATCGCCGGGGGCGGCGGAGGGTTTGACTCGGTCGGCTTGAAGGTCAGCGTGACCGTGTCGATTAGCCTGTTGAAGGAGTTTTCAAGATACAAGATCAGGGTGCTGCCGTCCACGAACGCCGATTTGGCCGCGCAGGTGATCGTGTATTGCTGACCACGCCCCACGAGCACTGCCCGCACCGCACTCTCCAGGGGGGTCAGGTTCGTGTTGGGCAGCCCGAAGTCGACGAGGCTCAGATCTTGTCCCTTGAAGCCCCCTGCCCCCTCGTAATCCGCCAGCAAGGCCGCCAGTTCCGCCTGATCGGCGGCCAACAGCAACAATTCGGCGATTTGCGCGGGCGTGAATGGCGAAGGCATCCCGCCCTTGCCGTAGCTGGACGAATTGCCGCTCATGCTTCACCTCCGTTGATGAATACCTTCAACGTGACCGTCGGGTCCAGGGTCTCCATCGCGGCCTCGTTCGAGTCGAACCCGATCCGGATGTAGTGCGCCCTCACGTCCACGTCGATGTGGGCAGTGAGGATGTCGCCGGAAGGATTGTCAGGCGTGGTCGGCGTCACTCCTAATTGCAGCACCACTGAGGTGAGCGGGGGATTGAATGCCGCCTGGCTCAGTTCGCTCCAGTTCACGCCATCGGCCGACACCGAGATGTGAGGGGTGAATACCAATGGGCTCTCATTTGCTGCCGGCACGCCGTTCGGGTTGGCATAGATTATGTCGAACCCGACGCTCTTGAACCCCAGGATGTCGTAGCCGTCCGACCACACGATGTCGGGGAATTCCCCGGCCTCGCTGTCGCCTACCAGGACGTTCTGCCAGTTGCACGGCAGCATCGTCCTCTGCGAGCCCTCGTCCGGATCGGTGATGCCGAGAACGGGGCTGGTCATGCCGTCGCCCTGAGCCCAGCGCATCCAGTCTTCAGAGATTGCCGCGAGCCTGGTCTTAGATTCGTTCATGGCTACACCACCAATCCATGGAGGGTGACGATGCCGCCGCGGGCGAGGGCATCGGTGTTGATGACGTCGGTTTGCATGTTGGCGCTATTGACGGCCACTTCCCACTCCTCGCGCGACAGCCGGTCCACGCAGGTGAAGCAGTATTGGGCGCTCCACCGCCCCCCGTACCGGGTGGTCGAGCCCGGGATGAAGGCGCCGAGCGCCTGGACCAGGTGCAGGAAGATGTCGACGGCGTCGCATTCCCCGGAGACTGGGATCGCCATGCCCTGGCTGCCCTTGCGGGTGTCCATGGCCACCGGTCCCTGGGGCATGCCCAGGTTGCCCAGCGACCTGTTGATGGGAGCGTAGCTGTGGTTGAGCAGCACCAGCTCGGCCACCGCCACGGTGGGGACGCTGCCTCCCGGTACCGCCGAGGCAGGAGTGCCGTCTGGATTGTAGGGAGCAGCCGCCCCGGGGGAGAGCACAACGTCGTCGGGCGAGCCGCCGTCGGGCTCGAAGGCCACCGTCACGAACATCGGCAGGCGGTGATCCTCTTTCCTGACCCGCAGGCGCAGGTCCAGGTAGGTGCCACTGTTGGCCTGGCCCTTGTTCGTGTCGGCACACACCGCGAGTGTGCGGGGCTCCGAACGGTACGTCTGGAAGTATTCGCGGCGCCGGTTCTCTGATTCACTTCCCATCATGGCCTCCAAAATCTTGTCTTCGTTACTCCATCGACCCAGAATTCCTTGAGGCCGTCCTTCATGCGACGGTCAGCGACGTTCTGATCGCTCAGCAACCCGTGCGGGGCATCCCAATGGATTGCTCCACCCGTCGGATCTGGGATCGAGCCTGAGATCACGGCAGCCGCGGCAGTCAGCATCTCCCCCGACGGTTCCTTGAAGGTGCTGCAATACCTCCCGTGGTGGTAGCGACTGTAATGTCCGGCGTATTTGTTGTCGTTCCCGTCGTCGTCGTGATCCAAGGTCACCAACGCGGTGATGCTCATGCCTCTCCTGTTCGCTTGATTCTTGGTGGCCCACATGCACGCAATCGAGCCATCCCCGGTCTCCTCGGACTGCCCAACACGGGCCAGGGATTCCACTTCGACGCTCACTCCCTGGGCAGATGCCAATTCCTCCGGGGTCTCATCCACGATCCCGATGCCCGTGACCGACGCAATGACCGACATTCCCCGGCTGGAAACAAAATGTCGCTTCCACACCAGGAGGATGAAACCGACCACTCCGAGCAGGAGGATGAATCCGCGACGGTTCATAGCTTCCTAGTCACCGCGAAAACGACAGAAGATAGGGTCAGCACCGAGATGCCGAGGAGCAGTTTCCATCTGACGATGCCAAAGGTCTCATCGAAGAACCACCAGGATTCGCCCACCCCCGAGATATAATTCATGGCGCGTGTGGCGGTCGTATTGTGGAAATTGTCCACTGCCCCCTGCAAGTCCGAGATCACCCCATCGAATGCTGGCCGGTACGGATCGTTCGGGTCGGTCAGTGGATTGGCCATCATCTCGATGCCGGCTCCGACGGCCTTGACCGCGGCCTTGATCTCGTCGGGTCCCTCCAGATCTTTGAGGCTATCCTTCCATTTCACGATGAGGTCTGGCCAAGCGGCATCCCCGGATTCCGATTCGGCGACGATCTTGATGCGCATGAGGAATCTTCCCAGGGCCGTCACCACGCGATTGCGGCATGCCTGGTGTTCCAGGGCGTCGCCCGTCATCAGGCCGTCCAGTTGCTGGAAGATATTCAGCAACGAGGCGGCGTAACCTTGAACTTCCAGATCCATCAGCGGATCCTCCGTGCGAGCATCACCCCGACCACCACCCCGAGCCCGAGAACCGCCACGTAAAACCACTTCGTCTTCGGCAGCTTCGGCACCAAGGCATCATGGGCTGAATCTACGAAATCCATCAAGGCACTCTGAGGAAGCACCTTTATGGTCAGCTTCGTAGCCGCCTCGATGGAAGCGATGTCGAAGGCAACCTGCTTGGCCATCGCGGCATCGAGTCCGGCATTGCCGTCAGGCAATGCGCCCAGATCGAATTCCGCCCTGGTCTTTATGCCATCCAGGTATTCCTTGGTTTGGGCAGCCACTTGGTCGGGAGCCCCTTTCGCCCCGGAAGCTATGAAGGCCACCGGGACCAATGGATCCCAGGCTAGCAGCCAGTCTGGCAGTGGGATGCCGAGGAAGGTCTGCTCGTAATTGTCCACCTGGGCATAGGCGTTCTGCAATTTCTGCAAGCCATCATTGAGGGCGGCACGTGCCACGTCGGCATCGCCCAGCTTGGGGGCCAGTTCGGCAGTCCTGCTCTCTACAGACATCGAGATCCTCTTGGTCCAGAGGAAACCCTCCCGGTGCGGACCAAACGCGACCCGAGAGGGCGTTGCCTTGATTCAGATGCCGGCGACTTCGCCGATCACGCCAGCGCCGGGGATGCCAGAAGACGCGAGTGCCGTGTGGGCCATGCCGGAGGCGACGTGGCTCAGGCGGTGGCGCCACCCACCCCCGCCGGACTTCTTCACGGCGGCTGCCACGGGCTTGTGGGCCCCCATGGCCGGGTGCTTCTTCTTCTTGAGGAAGAAGAAGTAGATGACGGCGGCTGCGGCGACGGCGATCAGGAGGTACTTGGTGGTCTTGTCCATGTGGTTCTCCTAGGTCATCGTCGCGAGGATCGAGGCCGGCACCAGCTTCGACGGTAGGAATCCCGTCTTCGAGAAGTTCGGGGCCTGGGTGTTCTTCTTGTTGAGCTTGAGGTACGGCATCAGCGTGTTCGCGTCGGCAACCGACGGGTACAGCCACTTGCCGATGTCGTCGCGAGCCAGCAAGTCGATGAGGGCGGTCACCTGGGCCGCCTCGTACTGGTACAGGCCGAACAGGTAGCTGTAGTGATCGGCGTTGCCGGGGTTGTTGTTCACGTCGACGTTGTTCGAGCCGAAGGACCCGGTGATCTGGTAGCTCGGGGAGCCGTCGGCGATCGGGTACTTCGAGATGTGAGCACGCTTCATGGGCGCGAAGATCGGGAACACACGCGCCACGGGCTCGCCGGTGCCGCCGTTGCTGGCGTTGAGCTGATCCGCCGTGAACAGCGGGTACTTCTTCTGCCAGACGTAGGGGGCCACGGTGCTGCCGGCGACGATGGGGTTCTGGATCTGGGGAGCCTCGCGCTCGTACTGGTGGACCAGTGCGGTCACGAAGGGAGTGATGTCGTTGGTCTGCTCGATGCCGGCGAACAGGGCGCTGATGTCGGTGATCCCACCGACCGTCGCGGGTCCGCTCGGGGGCAGCGGCACGGACAGCGCGGCCCCGGCCCCGTACCCGTCGCCCGATAGGGCGTTGGTCGCCCAGAAGAGCGCGGCGATAGCCGCCCGCTGCTGGACGCCGGTGAGGGTCGAGTTCTTGCCGAAGGATTTGAGATCGACGGTGTCGGCCGTGCTCGCCGTCGGGCCGGAGGACGTCGCGGCGGTGCTCTTGAAGCGGGTCATCTGGAAGCCGGGGGACAGGGTTATCTCGTCGCTCCAGATCATGAGCGCCGAGGCGACCACGCTGTTGTTGCCGGTGCCCAGGCCGAGGTAGTTGACGCCGCCGATGGTGCCGTAGTTCGCCAGGATGGCCGGGGTGGAGGCGGCCGGCTGCGCGACGGTGCCCGAGGGGGCGAAGACCGTCATGTTGCCCGGCTTGATCCAGGTCGTCATCGGGGCCATCGCGCTGGGCGACGGGCAGCCGTACCAGCCGAAGGGCACGAAGACCTCGTGGATGATGGTGAAGTTGGTGGTCGAGGGCGGGATCACGATGGGGTTGTAGGCCAGCGCCTCCATGTGCCCGCCGTTGCAGACGAAGTCCACGATGTCGAGCATGCCCGGCTTCATGTACGCCGCGCTGATGAGCGTGCCCAGGGCCGTGCCGTCCACCTGGATCTGGCTGACGAGG
>Ga0187889_10004532_pt1 | contig 11412 bp, 10 predicted proteins | sample June2016WEW_7_10_2_FD_132992 | JGI IMG/M metagenome (GOLD analysis project Ga0187889, IMG submission 132992) | Peatland microbial communities from SPRUCE experiment site at the Marcell Experimental Forest, Minnesota, USA - June2016WEW_7_100 | ecosystem: Environmental > Terrestrial > Soil >... | reverse complement strand
GAGAAGGGTCTTGGTCTATACTACACCGACTCTTGCCTGACCACCCCTTGAAACTGTGCGACTTGCACAACGATCAAACCTCAAAAAAATCAGTTCCGCATCCCGGTAGAGAAATTTCGGCTAATCAGTAGACCAGCACCAGCACCGCCGCATTCTGCGCCGACTTCACGACATCCTCCAACTTCCAGCGTAGCGGCGCGTCGGCAGACCGCCGCTGACCGAATTCAAAATGGCGGCATTCTGTGGCGTAGCGGCTTTTGGGAGAATGCCGTCACCTGAATTCCCGCACAGTTTGCGGCGCTCTGCCGAGACGCCGCCACGCCAGATTTCGGCGCGACAAATTTGCCACGCCGTCGCCTACGGTTTTTTCTTTTCTTCGCACAAAACCATCGGCGAATGGAGTTCCGCTTCCGCACCGGTCATGGCCTGATGCATCGTGTCCGGGCAAAGGTCAATGCGCCGATCCATCCGTCCCGTTTGCAGTTGCGCCCCGTCCGCCTGTTCGTGCGTTTAATTTATTTCTTCGCCGGTCGCAATTTGTCCCGGCTGCAAAAAGGTTTTGATGAGTTCGCCTTCGCCGCAAACGGTCATGCCGGAGAGTTGCTTGAACCATTTTCCCTCCGGCACTTCGGGATCGGTGTCCAACCACTGTGCGAGCAGGACAATTTGTCCGTCGGAAACGCCTCGCTGGCGCATTCGCGTTAATAGATGTCGCAGCAAGGCTTCGGGCAACTTCTAGCGGCGAACTTTAGGCATGAGGTTTGCCGCCGTAAAATCCACGCACAATTTCTTCCTGCAATCGGTCGGCTTCCGCGGGGTCTTTTGTCTCAACCATTCGCCGGGCCAGTTCGCCCAGTTCTTTTCCAGTAAGCTGGCGTTTGCGCGCGAGTTCAATGGCAAACTGAATGACGCGCGATTGTTCTTCCGGCGGCAGTTGTTCGATTTCTTCAATGACGGCTGTGGCAGTCATAAGGCAATGTTCGCCGGAAACGGGATTTGGGCAAGGGTAAATTTGCCTCCAATCGTCCATCCCAAAATGAATTCAGGAAAAGAGTTCCCGTCCGTCCCGCCTTGCGGGACGCGACAAGTTGCCAATGCGGAATTCGGAATGCGGAGTGCGCGACAAGTCCGCCTTCGGCGTAGCGGCTTTCGGGAGAAAGCCGCCATCTGAATTCCCGCACGGTTTGCGGCGCTCTGCCGAGACGCCGCTACGTCAGAATTTACCACTTCAATTCCGGCAGCCGGCGTGCGACTTCCTCGGCATTGGCGCGGCTGTTGAAGGCGCTGATGCGGAAATAGCCCTCGCCCTTCGAGCCGAAACCGCTGCCGGGCGTGATGACCACGTTGGCTTCGCCCAAAATCTTGTCGAACGCCTGCCAGCTTGTGACGCCTTTCGGTGCTTTCACCCAGATGTAAGGCGCGTTTACACCGCCGAAAACTTTCAGTCCGGCTTTCTTCGCCCCGTCGCGCAAAACTTTCGCGTTGCCGAGATAATGCCCGATGAGCGCCTGCACCTGCGCCTTGCCTTCCGGCGAGTACAGCGCCTCCGCCCCACGTTGGGCGATGTAGCTCACGCCGTTGAATTTCGTCGTCATGCGCCGCAGCCACAACGGATGCAGCGGCTCGAACTCGCCGGATTTAGTCTGCGCGTTGAGCGTTTTGGGCACCACGGTGAACGCGCAGCGCACACCGGTGAACCCGCCGTTCTTTGAGCAACTGCGGAATTCGATGGCGCAGTTGCGCGCGCCGGGAATCTCATAAATCGAATGCGGCAGATTGGAGTCGGTGATGTAAGCCTCGTAGGCCGCATCGAACAAAATGACGGTCTTGTGTTCGAGCGCGTATTTCACCCACGCTTCGAGTTGTGGACGATTGGCCGCCGCGCCGGTCGGGTTGTTCGGCGAACAAAGATAAACCACGTCCACGTGCCGCTTGGGCGGTTCGGGAATGAAGCCGTTGCTGGGTTTGCACGGTAGGTAAACGAGCTTTGAATAAGTGCTCGCGTCGTTGGCCTCGCCGGTATGACCGGCCATCACGTTCGTGTCCACATAAACCGGATAAACCGGGTCGCTGACGGCGATTTTGTTTTTGTGGCCGAAAATGTCGAGGATGTTGCCCGTATCGCACTTTGTGCCGTCGCTGACGAAAATCTCGTCGTCGGCCACGTCGCAGCCCCGCGCAGCGGGGAAATCATTTTTGGCAATGGCGGCGCGCAACCATTCGTAGCCCTGCTCCGGACCGTAGCCTTTGAACGTTTCGCGCACGGCCATTTCGTCCACGGCCCGGTGCATGGCGGCGATGGCGGCGGGCGGCAGCGGTTCGGTCACATCGCCGATGCCGCAACGGATGAGGCGTTGGGCCGCCTCGGGGTTTGCGTCGCAAAACGCCTTCACGCGCCGGCCGATTTCAGGAAACAGATAACCGGCCTTCAGCTTGAGATAATTGTCGTTAAGAAATGCCATGATGTCTCAAAATGCAAACGAACGGTAATGAAAACAGGGAACCGAAGCAAGAAAGCGAATTGTTAACCACGGATGGGGAAAGCATTTGAAGGTAGGGCGCGTCACTCCGTGCGCGCCGTGGTTGGCGTTTCCACGAGCGGCGGGCAAGGGACTGCCCGCCCTACCGTTCCGCGTTTTATCCGTGTCAATCCGTGTTAATCCGTGGTTGAAAATTCTGGCGGAAAATTCACCCGATTGAATTGCGCCACTTCAACCGCTTCACCTGCGCGTGTTCGGGATGCTGCGGGTCGAGGCTGCGCAGTTCAAATTCCGCGCCGTCGCGCGCGAGCGTGGCCCGCACCCAGCCGCTCGGACGGCCTTCCTTGAAGACGTAGCCCGTCGGCGGCAGATTGACGAGTTGCACGCCGCTCGCGTGTGTCTCGACATGCCAGTTGTGCGTGTGCCCGAAGATGAATGCCTTCACCTGCCGATGCCGCGCGAATAATTCCTCCAACGCCGCCGTATCCTTCAAGCCCGTCGTGCCGCCGGGCGCTTGCAGGTTGTGATGGCAAACGACCAGGGCCGGTTTGTCCGGGCGCAAATCCAATTCGCGCGCCAGCCAGTCAAGTTGCACGGAGCCGGCCTCGCCGGGCGCGGTGTCGGTGACCTCCAGCGAATCAAGCAGAAACCAGTTCGCGCGGTCACTGGCAAAAACCGTGGCCTGCCGATGCAACCTGGAACTCTGCTTTGTCACATCGCGTGGAAAAGCCTGCCAGAAATTTTCGCGCTCATCATGGTTGCCGAGGGAAAGATGAATGGGCGCCAACGCGCGGACGGGTTCGATCAACTTTCCGAATGTCCCGTAATCACCCGGCCGGCCGGACTCAAACGCGAGGTCGCCGTTTACGATGACCGTGGCGGGCTTCACCGGCCACGCGGCGAGTTCGCGCACGCAGGCGGCGAGATTGTCCGCCATGTTGACGTTGCTGTGTTTCAGCGCGGCATCCGCGGCGATGTGCGTGTCGGAGAAAAAAGCGAAGGTGTTTTTGTCCCGCGATTTGCCAAAAAGCCCGGCATGGCTTTGGGGTACGAGGGCAAAGGCGGCACCGGCGAGCGCAGCGCGTTTCAGAAAATCACGACGCGTGAGTTGCGGCAGCAGAACGGGCATGGGGCGAGCATAAATAAATTGTCCGCACCGTTCAACCGGCTTAATTTGCTAAATCAAATGACCGCCGCTGAATTCAAAAAGAAATGGTCGCGCTACCAAGACAAGGAATTTTCCGCCTAACTCATGACTTCAATCCTTGAACTTTTTGGCAAACTCAGCCCGGACGAACACCGGCGTGGGCGTCAATTTGAGCGCATCTGCAAATGGTTTCTTGAGAACGACCCCGAATATAAGTGCGTAATAAAACGTGTTTGGCTTTGGGACGATTGGCCGGGCCGGTGGGGAAGGGATAAAGGAATAGACCTTATCGCAGAAACTGTTGATGAAAAATTTTGGGCCGTCCAGTCCAAAGCTTACGCACTGAACCACTCCGTCACAAAAAGAGATTTCGACAAGTTCTTCAGCGAATCCTCACGGAAGATTATTTCCTATCGCCTGATGATTGCCACGGCAGCAGAATTCGGTCACAACGCCAAGGAAGTCATCCAAGGACAGGAAAAACCAGTTGGCACACTGCTCTTCTCTGACCTCAAGAATCGCAAGCTGAACTGGCCTTCATCGCCAGACAAGCTTGTTGCCAAGCAGGAGAAACCAAACAAACCACGGCGAGACCAAAAACGGGCGATTGCCAATGTTGTCCATGGATTCCAGACACATGAGAGCGGTCAACTCATTCGTGCTTGCGGCACTGGCAAGACACTGATTGGGCTGCGAGCTGCCGAGGCGATAGAATCGCAACGCACGCTCGTCCTCGTGCCTTCGATCTCTCTGGTATCGCAAATGTTGCGCGAGTGGACTAAAAACGGCCTCCGCCCGTTCCGTTTTTTGCCTGTTTGCTCCCACGAGATTAAAGGCGAAGACCATCTCGTCATCCATGTAAGCCAGTTGGGAGTGCCAGCCACGACAAACCCATCCGAGATTGCCAAGTTTATGCGGGGAACGGGGCGGCGTGTCGTCTTCTCGACCTATCAGTCCACCCCACAAGTTGCGCTGGCGTTCAAGCAGCACAAACTTAAACCGTTTGATTTGGTCATCGCTGATGAGGCTCACCGTTGCGCCGGGATGAACGATGGCGCGTTCGCCACCATTCTTGACTCGCAGGCAATCCACGCCCGAAAACGGTTGTTCATGACTGCCACGCCGCGCATCTTTTCAGAGGCGTCCAAGTCACGGGCAGATTCGATGGGGTCGGAATTGGTTTCGATGGACAACAAACAAGTTTTCGGCCCGGTCTTCCACGAACTTAAATTCTCTGATGCCATTCGCCTCAAGCTGCTGACCGACTACCGCGTGGAAATTATCGGCGTGGATGACCCGTTGTATCGGCAGTATGCCGAGCAAGGCGTGTTCGTGACGCTGGACGGCAAAACCATTACTGATGCCCGCACACTCGCGAGCCATATCGCCGTGGCCAAGGCGATTAAAAAGTATGACCTGCGCCGCATCATCACCTTTCATGGCCGAGTCGCCCGCGCCCGTGATTTTGCCGACCAATTTCCGCAATTCATCCGTTGGATGCCAAAGGCTGACATCCCTTCCGGCCAGATTTGGACAGAACTGATTTCCGGTGACATGGCCAGCAATAAACGCGATGCCATACTCGACCGGCTCCGCGAGGTTCAACCGCCTGCCCGTGGCCTTGTGACCAACGCCCGTTGCCTCAGCGAAGGCATTGACGTTCAGGCGTTGGACGGCGTGGCGTTCATTGACCCGAAAGAATCGCAGGTGGACATCATTCAAGCCGTGGGGCGCGCCATCCGCAAAGCCGAACGCAAGCGGCACGGCATCATCATCCTGCCCGTTTATATTTCCAGCGATGAGGACGAGGAAAAGACGCTGGAAGATTCCTCGTTCAAGCAAGTCTGGCGTGTTCTCCGCGCCCTGCGCTCGCACGACGACCAGTTGGCCAGTGAACTGGATAATTTGCGGACGAACCTTGGCAAACGGGGAAAAGTCCGTGCCAATTTGCCCGCGAAGATAAACATCAATCTGCCCACTCGGCTCAATGCAAAATTTGCCGATGCGTTTTATCTTCGAACCGTCAGGGCGATAACGCCACTACCACCATTAACCGAAGACCAAATCCTTCAGTGGGCCGATGTGCATTATGGGAAAACCCGCCAATGGCCAAAGATAAAGTCTGGCGACGTGATGGGCGCACCCGGTGAGAGATGGGAAATAATTGGCAAGGCACTCTACGAAGGACGGCGCGGCTTGCCCGGCGGCTCTTCGTTGGCACAACTGTTGGCAGAGAAGCGAGGTGTCCGAAACACAGGTGCTTTACCGAACCTGACCATTGCGCAAATTCTCAAATGGGCAGATGCACACCACCAGAAAACCGGAGAGTGGCCGATAATAAACTCTGGTGACGTGCTGGACGCACTTGGTGAGAAATGGCAAAACGTCCAAGCCGCACTCGACAGGGGGAATCGTGGCTTGCCCGGCGGCTCTTCACTGGCACAACTGCTGGCGGAGAAGCGAGGTGTCCGAAACCATTTGTCTCTTCCCGACTTGACCATTAAGCAGATTCTAAAATGGGCTGATGTGCATCACAAAAAAAGCGGACAATGGCCGAATCGAACGTCTAGCACTGTGCTGGGCGCACCCGGCGAAAAGTGGTTAAATATCAATGCAGCCCTCAGACTAGGTCTTCGCGGACTCCCCGGCTGTTCCTCGCTGGCACAACTGCTGGACGAGAAACGAGGCGTCCGAAACGACAAGACTCTTCCACGCTTAACTATTGAGCAGATTCTAAAATGGGTGGACGCTCATCATCAGAAAACCCGCGATTGGCCTTCCCAAAAGTCTGGAGCGGTGCTGGGTTCACCCAATGAGACCTGGGCGCTGATCGCCGGGGCGCTATCCAAGGGGCGGCGCGGCTTGCCCGGCGGCTCTTCACTGGGACAACTGTTGGCAAAGAACCGAGGCTACCGGAATAAAAAAAATCTTCCAGAACTGACGATTAAGCAGATTCTAAAATGGGCAGATGCTCACCACCAAAAATTCGGCCAATGGCCGAAAGAAGAATCCGGTGATGTGTTGGGCACAACCGGTGAAAAATGGGGAGCTATAAGCCTTTCGCTTTCACAAGGGCATCGCGGTTTGCCCGGCGGCTCTTCGCTGGCACAACTGCTCGGAGAGCAGCGAGGAGTGCGGAATGTAAAGACTCTCCAGCGCCTGACAATTAAGCAGATTCTAAAATGGGTTGATGTGCATCACCAAAAAACCGGCCAATGGCCGAACCTAAAGTCTGGCGCAGTGCTGAGTGACCCCAGCGAGACATGGGCATTAGTCGCCGGGTCGCTGTCCAAGGGGCGGCGCGGCTTGCCCGGCGGTTCTTCACTTCCAAAACTATTGGCGGAGAAGCGAGGCGTCCGAAACACAGGCGCACTTCCAGACCTGACTATTAAGCAGATTCTTGAATGGGCTAATGCTCATCACCAGAAAACTAGGGAGTGGCCAAAAAGAAATTCTGGTGACGTGCTTGGCGCACCCGGTGAGACATGGGCAATTGTTGCTGGTGCACTTTTCAAAGGACGTCGCGGCCTGCCGGGCGGTTCTTCACTGGCAAAGTTGCTGGCCGAGAAACGTCCAGCAAAATAAAACACGCGGGGAATTATTTATGGCATCGAAAAAAATCGACGAAACAGCACGCAAGCAGCTTGGCATCATCTTAAACCCAAAAAATCTTCTCAAGACGGTTGCGTCGCAATTTCCTGGCGCTTCAGCAGGGGTGGAGATTCTCAATCAGCTTCAAGGCAAACGAGTAGATGACCGCCTGAATGTTCTGGAAGGAACAGATGCCCAGTTGCTGACCAAGCTGCAAAAGTTGGAACAGCCTGCAACAGCGACACCGCCGGTTTATGGTTGGCCGACTGCGGTTGGAGAATATCGGAGGCGAATTGTTGAGTTTGCCGTGGTTTACGACGGAGGGTATCACGATGGAGCACATCGTGGTCAGGAATTGGTGCAACCGGTGGCCCATGGCTGTTTTGTCGGTGCCAATGAAGTCCTGACATGCAGTGAGGCGTTAAAACTCGCCCAAGGAGTTGCGCGGGAAAAATCCGGAAGCCTCATTATTCTTTCCAGTTTTATCCGGTATCAATTTGCTGGCGAAGCGCCAGATGAGTTTTCTGGTCTGATCACTTGCCGGATCACTGGCAAGGATGACAAGTCGCAGTTGAAAATGGATGAAGTTTGGAAAAAGCATGGAATAAACCGGGTGTTTGAACCAATCCAATCACCAATCAAATTTTCACTCACAACTTGGGTTGGCGAGGAAATTGGATTTGTTCATTCTGGGGAGGCGAAAGATGCAAGCGGGTTGGATTCATTTTCACCGCTGCAATTTGATACCGCCATCATTTCTCACATCAGAAAATCGAACGACAAAGGAATGAAAAGTTTTGTGACCAATGTCCTGCCCGGACGGGTTGAGCGCGCTGGCTCCCCTGTATTTCAAAGCGACGGCACACTACTTGGCGTAATTGCGGATACCGAAAGTTATCCTTCAGACGCCGGTCGTCGTGCAATCGTGAAGTCGCTGCTTGGCCATCCACTTTTTATGAACAGAGAAATGGAGCGGCGTTCGGAAAAGGGTCAGTCTTGAATGGCCAAGTGTCAGCGCATGTAGGTCAGCATTTTGGCGATTGTCTCAATGAGTGTGGCGCAAACTGAATTCTTCAACGACAAGCCCAAAGCATTGCAAATAGGGCTTGTCGTTGAAGAATTCAGTTTGCTTAGACCGTGTATTCATCGGCATTTGACTGCATCAAGACCTGACCTACATGCGCTGACACTTGGCCCTTGAATTGTTATGCTATTACAAACGGGGCTGCGCCTGCCCCAGTTCCGGTTGGAATGGCAAATCCGGCCTCGGCCCGGCCTCGCTGTGGCCGTTGGCATTTTTAATCAACCCGTCGTCGTGGGTGGTGCTGCGCACGGCTTTTCCCGCCCGCGCGGAAGCCCCGTATTGTCGAATTTTGACCGCTGACCGCCTCGCAGACGACCGGGAACAGGTCGCGCGCTTCGAGCAAAAACTCCAAACCAAACTTTTTGAAATCCGGGGTGCACCCGCATTTTGAATTGAGCCGTTCTGAAATTTCTGCTCCGCTGTCGTGCAAGGCAGATGAAATTTGAACTGACCAGGCACGCCAGACAGGTTTTGGCCGGGCGGGATATTCCGGTGGAGTAGCTGGAACGAACTTTGGCCGCGCCGGAATTGGTGCTGCCCGACCCGGACGATGCCACGGTGGAACGGCGTTTCCGTAAGATTCCTGAATTTGGCGGGCGGGTGTTGCGCGTGGCAGTCAATACGGCAGTTGAACCCAACCGGGTGGTGAGTATATTCTTTGACCGGAAGATGAAAGGCAAATTATGAGATTGCACGTGGACAAAGAAGCCGACGCGCTTTATTTGCGGCTGGATGATTCCAAGATCATCGAATCGGAGGAGATCGCGCCGGGGGTCGTTGTGGATTACAACCGCAAAAATGCGGTCGTAGGAGTTGAAGTGCTTTATCTTTCCAAACGCGCGCCAAAGTCCAAGGCGCAAAAGTATCCTGACTCCCGCACCACCGCCGCGCTGGTGTTGCATGACAAGCCGGCGAAGAAATAATACGGCGCGTAAACCCGGCTAACGCCGTAGGCGCGACATCTTTGTAGTACACCGCCCAAACCGATTAAAGTTCCGTCAGGAGCGACATCAGCGTGAGGTTACACAAAATATGCCGCTCCTGACGGAGCTTGGCTTCAATTGGAATGATGGAACTACAAAGATGTCAGCCCTACGGGCTTTCAGAAATGTCCGCCAGCCAGATTTCACCGGGCGACGGCGTCATCGTATAACCCTTCGTCCTCGGGAGCGTAGCTGTTCAGAAAAGCACTGTGGTCGCGGATGGCCGTTGCGCGCTGCTGCATCCACGCGGCAAGTTCCGCAATATTTTCCGCCGGAAGTTGCTCGATGAGTTGTTCTATTTCTTCCACTTTACTCATGGAATGAATTTACGACGCTCCATTCGTAACGGCAAGTTTGAATATTTGCCGGCATAGCGGCTTTCGGCCTGAAGCGTGCGCTTGAACAAGCTAAAGCTTGAACTCCAACAAACGCGGACAGGCTGTCCGCGCTCCGCTCACAACAAAAATCCCGCGAGCGAGGCGGTCATGTAGGCGGCGAGCAGGCCGCCGATCATTGCGCGGAAACCGATTTTGGCCATCTCGCTGCGGCGTTCCGGCGCGAGCGAGCCGATGCCGCCAACCTGGATGGCGATGCTCGAGAAATTCGCGAAACCGCACAGCGCGTAGGTGGCAATCGTGAAGCTGCGCGGGTCGAGCGCGAGCTGTTTCGCGTTGGTGGTGAGATCAAGATAGGCGACAAATTCGTTGAGCACGACGCGTTCGCCAAGGATTTGTCCGACGTTAAAACAGTCCTTCGCCGGCACGCCCATGAGCCAGGCGAACGGCGCGTTGATCCAGCCGAAAAAGTTCTGAAATGTAACTGGTGCATAAACCATTGCATCAGCAACTTGTTTGCCGCAATCAGCCCGCAAGAAAAAATAAGCAGCTTCTTTTTGAGCGAACGCATATAAATAATTCGCCAGCGCAATCATGGCAATGAACGCGATGAGCATGGCGATGACGTTCAACGCGAGATTGAAACCGTCGCCGGCGCCGCGGCAGATGGCGTCAATGGAATTGGCCGTCGTGCGTGGCACGGTGGCGGGCGCGCTGGCGGCGGTTTCGCTTTTCTCGGTTTCCGGCAGCAGGATTTTCGCAATCATCAGCGCGGCGGGACAATTCAGCACGGACGCCGTGAGCAGATGTCCGGCGGTGTTCGGGTAGCCGGCGCGGATGCCCATGGCCGCATACACCGCCGCGACGCCGCCGGCGATGTGCGCCATGCCGCAGACCATGATGGTCATTAGTTCGCTGTGCGTCAGGCGCGGGACGTAAGGCCGGATCATCAGCGGCGCCTCGGTCTGGCCCATGAAAATGTTCGCGGCGGCGGAAAGTGTTTCGCTGCCGCTGGTGCGCATGATCTTGCGCATCACCCACGCAAAGGCGTGGACGACCTTCTGCAAAATGCCCCAGTGATAGAGCAGCGACGAAATGCTCGCGACGATGATGATTGTGCCCATGACGAGAACGGCGAAAATGACGGAATTGCCCGGACCAAATTTTTCCGAAAGCAGATTTTCATCCGCGAGCGGGCCAAAGACAAATTTGCAGCCTTCGTTGGAGAACAAGATCAACTTTTGAATCACCTTGCCGGCGAAATCAAACAGCGCGCCGCCCCATGGCGTTTTCAAAATCAGCAGGGCCAGCGTGAATTGCAATCCGACACCCCAGACGACCGTGCGCCAGGGAAACAGTTTCCGGTTGTAGGAAATCGCCCATGCGACCGCGACCATCGTAAACCAGCCGAGCAGACTGATGAGTTTCAATTCCATGAATTACTTGTGGCAGAAGGCCTCGTTGACGCGCCGACAGGCCTGTTTATAGACGTGCGGATGCAAGACACCGACGAATGGCAGGTTCCGATACCGTTCCGCAAAGTCGAGGCCGTAACCCACGACAAAGTAATCCGGGATTTCAAAACCGATGTAGTTTGCCTTCACGTTTTCAATGCGGCGGGAGGGTTTGTCCAGCAGCACGCAAATTTTAATCCGGCGCGGCTTGAGCGCGCGCAGTTTGGGCAGCACCCGGCTCATGGTCCTGCCCGTGTCCAGGATGTCGTCCACGAGCAGCACGTCGCGACCGCGCATGTCCAGCCGCAGTTCCTTCGTGAAAACCAAATCACCCGATT
>Ga0187889_10004530_pt1 | contig 11418 bp, 5 predicted proteins | sample June2016WEW_7_10_2_FD_132992 | JGI IMG/M metagenome (GOLD analysis project Ga0187889, IMG submission 132992) | Peatland microbial communities from SPRUCE experiment site at the Marcell Experimental Forest, Minnesota, USA - June2016WEW_7_100 | ecosystem: Environmental > Terrestrial > Soil >... | reverse complement strand
CGCCACTGCTCCGTGGTTGAGCACTTCGGTGCCGATGAACTGCGCGGTCTCGATTGGGAAGCCCCAGGGCTGTCCGGAACCGGCGCCCGCGACCGGGCAGGAGAGCTCCACCCGCAGGCCGGCGATGAGGGACTCCACGTCGACGCCCGAGAGAGGGTCGTAGAACGTGAGCACGACGTTCGGCTCTCCCCCTAAGGCACGCTTCAGTTGCTGGCCGAGCGCGCTGCCCTTGCCCTTGACGTCGACCTGAACGTCACGCACGGAGGCGATAGCGGTGCGCAGGGCCTCGCCGCCAAAGCCCATCGCGCCCAGCACCATGCCTTCTTCCGACAGGTCGTCGTTGCCGACAACTCCCTGGCCCGAGCTGCCGACCAGGAGAACGCCCTCCGGCAGCTCGGCGCGCATGGCCTCGAGCATTGCGCCATGGTCGTGATTCATGGTCGCGTATACCAGCACCGCGCTGAGGCGCTCCGCCGCGAACGCCTGCTGCAAGCTCTGCGCAGCCATTTTGCCGGCCTCGGCAGAATCCGATTCGATGGAGTAAAATGCCGAAGCAAGCGTCTGCAAGTTGCCTCCTTGGGCGTAGGGCCGGCCCCGGCCGGCAGCCTGATAGCTACGACAGTTTCGGAGCACGACTTGAGCAGCCGGGACGTGCAGTGGCTCCAGCTTCGCCGGGTCGTGACCATGTCGCGCAATGTACCGCTTCCCTGCCACGCTGGGTAGAGCTCCCTCGCGCCGCCTGGCGCGGGGGAGCCCGCGACTTTGGTCATCCTGCCCAGCATGCCGAGGCCGCTGCCTCACAGCGACGCGAAACCGCTGCCCGGGCAGCGTTCGGGCAACCCCAGCCAGGCGTGGGCGGGTGCCACAGGGCGGTAGCCTCGGCATTGTAGGTACTACGACTCCGTGCTCGAGCCGCCGAGCTCGCGGATCAGATCCTCGAGCCGGTCCAAACTCGGGGGCTTCGCGACGTGCCTATCGAAACCCGCCTCAGACGCTCGCTGCAAGTCTTCGGGTAAGGCGTAGCCGCTCAGCGCGACCAGGAAAATGCATCTGAGGGCCTCGTCAGCACGAAACGCGCGGGCCACGCCGTAGCCGTCCATGCCGGGCAGCCCGATATCGCAAAGCACGACCTCCGGCCTGAACTGGCGGGCCTTGTCCAGGCCTTCGGGACCGCTGTGGGCTACCTCGACGAGGTGCGCTCCGAATTCCAACGCCTCGCGCAGACTCTGGGCCGCGTCGATGTTGTCCTCGATGATCAGAATGCGCCGGCGTCTCGTCTCCAAGGGTGGGGTGTCGCGCCTTGCCTGGTCTCGACTGATCTCGTCGAGCGGCAGTTCGACGATGAACTCCGCGCCACGTCCAGGGCCCTCGCTGTGGGCGCAGACTTCCCCGCCATGCAGCTCGACCAAGCCCTTCACCAGGGCCAACCCCAGGCCGAGGCCGCCCTGGCTGCGATCCAAGGTGGCGGTCGCCTGCATGAAGGGCTGGAACAGGCGACGGAGCACCGCGGGCTCCATACCCACACCGGTGTCGGTGACGCGGATGCCCGCGCGCCGCCTCGTCGGGATGGCCGTCGTGACCGCCTTAACCTTTCCGCCTGCGGGCGTGTACTTGGCCGCGTTCTGCAACAGGTTACCGACGATCTGGGCCAGGCGCGCGTGGTCTCCGCGGATGGGCAGCGGCTCGGCCGCCAGGATCACCTCGACCAAGATTCCCTTCTCCTCGAACAGGAAGAGATGGTCGTCGACTGCGCGAGCGACGAGGTCGTTAAGATCGAGCGGAGCGTGCTGGAGCTGGATCTTGTTGTGTGAGATGCGCGTGACGTCGAGCAGATCGTCCACCAGGCGGGCCATCTGTTCTGTCTGTCGGCCAATGATCTCGCGAGCCCGCTTGGCTTGCTCGCTGTCCGGGGCGACCCTGTCGAGCACGAAGAGGCTATTGCGGATAGGCGCGAGAGGGTTGCGCAGCTCGTGCGAAAGCGCGGCGATAAACTCGTTCTTGTGCTGGTCGGCTGCGAGCAACCGCGCATTGGCCGCGCGCAGAGCCTCCTCCATCTGAGCGCGCTCCCGCTCCTGGTCGATTGCCGTGAGGGCATAGGAGAGATCCGCGCAGAGCGCCTCGATGAGCCCCGTCTCGGCCGAGTCGAAGACGCCGATCCGCCTGGCATAGAGCGTGAGCGCACCAACAGCCTTGCCATGCCGGTGCAGGGGGAAGGCGGCCGAGGCTCGGAACCCGTGACCAAGCGCGGGCTCGCGCCAGAGCGATGTGCTGGGATTGCTGGCAAAGTCGTCGTTCACAACGGGTCGATCTTCGCGAATGCTGGTGCCGGTCGGTCCCGCGCCCAGCGCACCTTCGATTTCAACGTAGATCTCGGACAGGTAGGCGGTCGCCTTTCCGGACGAGGCTGCCGGGACGATGGCCTGCCCCTCGACGAGCCCGATCCACGCCAGGGGGAAGTCGCCCTCTTCGGCCACGATCCGGCAGACCTCGCGGTACAAAGTCTTCTCGTCGCGCGTTCTGACGATGGCCTCGTTGACCTGGCTCAGGACCGCGTACAGCCGCTCCAGTCGTTTGCGATCGCTGATGTCACGCACCACGCTGATCATCGTTAGCTCTCCGTCCACCGTCGCCCCACGCGCGCTGACCTCGACGGGAAAGGTCCTGCCATCCTTGTGCCGGTGGACGGTCTCGAAAAGGATCCCGTGGTCGTCGTCAAACGCCATCTGGTCTTCGCTGCGGAGGATGGTATCGGGGGCGCGCAGATTCTGGATCGAAAGCGAGAGGATCTCTTCACGGCTATAACCATACGCGCCGAGGGCCGCGGCGTTGGCCTCGAGGATGCGGCCGTCCGCGCGGCGGACGAACAGCACGACGTCGCGGCTTTGGCTTGCCAACACCTCGTAGCGCCGCAGTGCTCTGGCGGAAAGCGTGACCTCGGTGATGTCCTCGGTAAAGATGACGATGCCGCCGATGGCGCCCGATGGCTCACGCCACGGATGCACCTGCCAGCGCAGCCATTGTACGCTGCCGTCGGCGCGAACGAAGCGGTCGCTCTCGGACCGCAGCACCTCGCCGCCCAGGGCGCGCTGGTGAACGCGCTTCCAATCCTCACCGATTTCCGGAAAAACCTCGTAGTGGGACAAGCCGTGCACGTCCCGCTCGCCCAGCCGGTAGTCGTCAAGCCACCGTCGGCTGACGCTCAAGTAGCGCATGTCCCGGTCGAACATGGCCAGCGAGGCCGGGGCGTGGTCGATGAAGAGCCGCAAACGCTGCTCGCTCTCGCGCAGGGCGGCTTCGGTTCGCCGGGCTGCGGTCACGTCGCGGCTATAGACCGCGATGCGGTCGACGCTCCGGTCCGCGCCGAACACCGGATATAAGGTGTGCTGGAATCGGATGCCTGCGCGCCAGTCCTCGAACTCGACCGGGCGTCCGCTGCGCGCCACCTCCTGGAAGCGCGCCAGACGTGTGGTGCCCAATTCAGCAGAGAGGAACTCGTGCATGGGCCTGCCGATGACGGTCTCGGCCGTCCGTCCCCAGCGCTTGAGCGCGGTTCGGTTGGCCGCCAGGGCTACCCCGTCGGTGCTGAACAGCCAGATGGATTCGGTGGCGGCGTTCAGGATGCCGCTCAGGGTAGCCTCACTCTCGCGCAGAGCTTCCTCGACTTGCCTGCGATCGGTGATGTCGCGCGAGATGGCGAGGACAGTCGGGGCAGTGCTGTCGCGTAGCTCGGGGATGAGCTGCACGTCGTACCAGCGCCCATCGACGCTTCTCCGGTCGAAGCGCTGGGGCTTTCCCGACTGGAAGATCTCATGCAGTCTCTCTTCCCACTTTTCGCCCCCCAAGTTGCGGCCCAGCTCATCCGCCGTCTTGCCCAGGATCTCGTGCGCTGGCAATCCCACGCTATCGGCAAGGTAGGGGTTCGCGTAGACGTAGCGTCCCTCCTGGTCGAAGCGTGCAATGCCGTCTCGGGCGTTGCCGGCAAGGCTGCGGAATCGCTCTTCGCTCGCCCTGAGCGCCGCCTCGGCCTGCTTGCGGTCGTCGATGTCGCGTAGATAGAAGTCGAGTCCTCCCGAGCGCGGAAAGACGAACGCTTCGTACCAGCGACCATTGAGTGGCGACGGCGCCTCATAGTGCTGCTGGGTGCGCTTGGACGCGGCATCGAGGCAATGCTGATGGATGGGGGTCCCGGAAATCTTCGGGAAAACCTCCCAGATTACCCTGCCCACCAGCTCGCCTGCCGGACGGCCGAAGGGCGCGCGCTCCGCCGCTGGATTCAACTCGACGAAGCGCCACTCGTCGTCCACGGAATAGAAGGCGTCGGCGATGCTCTCCAGGATGGCGGTGGTCCGGGCGTGAGCTTCGCGCGCAGCGGTCTCCGCCCGCACGCGATCCGTGATGTCGAGGCCGTAGATGCGAACGCTGCCCTGCTCGGGTATCAGGCACAGCGTTTGGTCATAGGTGAGCTCACCCACGACAACAACGCGTCGATAGGTGTTCTGACTCGACGTGGCCTTCAGCTGTTCGATGGCGACCGGCCAATCCGCAAGCCACGGGTGCGCTAGGCCCTGCGCCGTGAGCGTGGGGAACAGGGACAGCGCAGCTGGATTGACGTAGTGCAAACGACCCGCGATGTCGGCTTCGACGATCGGGTTGGGATTGTGCTCCGGAAAGGACGCGAGATGGGGACCAACCGGCCGCATGTGCGAGGCATGATAACACTTCCCCGGCAGCACCTTGGCGCCGCGGGCCCAGTCCACGCGCCCTGCGTCTAGGAGGACAAGGGCCAGAGGTCGTGGCAGTCGCGACTGTGCGGACGCATCCCGCCACGCGCGGTGAGCTTCCCCTGCGTCTGGCGAGTCGAGCGCAGCTTCTCGGCGATCCTTCCCGGTAGCGATGTCATCGCCGGCATCGCCGCCGCGATTGACGGCGCCGCGGTAGTCGGACAGCCTGTGCATGCATGCAACGGCACCAAAGCTGGAACTGGATCTCCCCTGGCCGCTGGCGAAGGCTCGCTGCCCAACCTCTGGCCCTGGCCGCCGTGATCGCCGCCGGCTTGGCGCCACCGGTGGTCGCCGACGAAGGCATGTGGACATTCGACCGTTTTCCGGCCGCGCAGGTGAAACAGAAGTACGACTTCTTCCCCGAGCAGGCTTGGCTCGATCACCTGCGGCTGGCGGCGGTGCGTATCGCTGGCGGCTGCAGCGCGAGCCTGGTCTCGCCCGAGGGGCTGGTGATGACCAACCACCACTGCTCGCATAGCTGCATCGAGCAGCTTTCGAACGCGAAGAAGGACTACGTTAAGGCCGGGTTCTACGCCAGGGAGCTCGCGGACGAGGTCAAGTGCCCGGCGATGGAGGTCGACCAGCTGGTCGAGATCAGCGACGTCACGCAGGTGGTCGAGAGCGCGACCAAGGGAGTCGCCGACGCCAAATTCTTCGACGCCCAGAAGGCGACCCTGTCCGACCTCGAGAAAGCCTGCTCGGGTGGCTCCGACGAGATCCGCTGCGAGGTCGTTTCCCTTTACCAGGGAGGAAGGTTCGACCTCTACCGCTACCGGCGCTACCAGGACGTGCGCCTGGTCTTCGCCCCCGAGCTACAGATCGCCTTCTTCGGCGGCGACCCCGACAACTTCATGTTCCCCCGCTACGACCTCGACGTGAGCTTCCTGCGCATCTATGGCCGGGACGGCAAGCCGGCCAAGACCCCTGACTTTCTCGCCTGGTCGAGCACGAGCGCCAAGGCTGGCGACCTGGCCTTCGTCGCCGGCAACCCGGGCGCCACCAGCCGGCTCTTCACCGTGGCCCAGCTCCAGCTCGAGCGCGACGTCGTGCTACCCGAAATGATCGCCAGATTGTCCGAGGTGCGCGGCTTGCTCACCGAATACCAGCACCGCGGCGCCGAGCAGCGCCGCACTTCGGGCACCCGTCTCTTCTACGTCGAGAACGCGCTCAAGGCGCTCAAGGGCCGCCACCAGGCGCTCGCCGACGCGACCTTCTTAGATGCTGCAGTCAAGGCCGAGCAGGCGTTCAAGGACAAGGTCGATGCCAACCCCGCCTGGAAGGAGCAGTACGGAGCGGCATGGGCCGGCATCGCGGCCGCGGTCGACCGGCAGCGGCAGCAAGAGAGGTCCTTCGTGGCCCTCGAGCGTGGTTTCCGCCTGAGCGACGCCTTCGGCATCGCCCGCACCCTCGTGCGCGCGGCCGACGAGCTCGGCAAGCCGAACCGCGAACGGCTGAGCGAGCTCGCTGATGCGCGGCTGCCCCAGCTCAAGCAGCGCCTCTTCTCCAAAGCGCCGATATACGACGAGCTCGAAATTGCCATGCTCAGCTTCAGCCTCTCCAAGCTGCGCGAGGACCTGGGCCCCGACCATCCGGTGATACGGAGCGTGCTCGGCGACAAGACCCCGGAGGAGGTCGCAACCCAGGCGATCAAGGGTAGCAAGCTCAAGGACGTGAAGGTGCGGGAGAAGCTCTTCGCCGGCGGCGAGGGCCGCGCGGCGATCGACGCCAGCAGGGATCCGCTGATCCTGCTCGCCAAGGCGATCGATCCGGCGGCGCGCGCGGTCCGCAAGCGCATGGAAGACGAGGTCGACGGCCCACTGAAGAAGAATGGAGAGCTCCTCGCCAAGGCCAGGTTCTCCGTCTTCGGCGAGGGCAGCTATCCGGACGCCACCTCCAGCCTCCGCCTCTCGTACGGCACCATCAAGGGCTGGGTGGAGAACGGCAAGGAGATCGCCCCCATCACCACCTTTGCTGGCGCCTACGCACGCGCCACCGGGCGCGATCCTTTCGCCCTGCCCAAGTCGTGGCTAGACGCGAAGGCCAAGGTCGATCTGCAAACGCCGTTCAACATGGCGACCGACAACGACATCATCGGCGGCAACTCGGGCTCGCCGGTGGTGAACCAGGCCGCCGAAGTGATCGGCCTCATCTTCGACGGCAACCTCGAGTCCCTCGGTGGCGAGTACGGCTTCGACGAACGCTTGAATCGGGCGGTCGCGGTGCACAGCGCAGCGCTGGTCGAGGCGCTCGGCACGATCTACCACGCCGAGCGTATCGTCGCGGAGATCGAGGCGGGGCGCGCCGCCACCGCCGCGAAGCGGCGAAGCGCTCGGCCGTAAATGGGCGTTCTTAACGAGACTGCCAGGCGCGCCAGTCAGCTCGTACCGCGGCAACCATGGCGTTAGCCGCGCGAAGCAGCCAACCCGGCCTTCGCCGAATCAGGTCGCGCCAGACTTCCTTGCCCGCCTTGGTCGTTCCGAGGTGGACGTTCGCGGTCTCGAATCCCATGGCGCGCAAGAGGCGCCACTCATCCCGCTTCTTGGCAAGCTCATCGAGCTCGATGCGGGCGCACGAGGGTGAGAGCCGGCGCACGATCCAGCTGCCCTCCACGAACATGAATGGATCGGGTACCCGGACGGCCCGCTCGGTAATTTCGCGGTAAAGAATCTTCGGCCGCCGCTTGCCTTCCGCGAAGCTACACGCCGATGGGGCGAGCGCCTTCGCCTCACGGGCCACCTTGCCGCCGCGCCAGTAGGACACCCCCAGGTAGCGCGGCCGGCCCAGACTGCCCAACCCCGCTATGCGATGATAGAATATCACGCCCAGATCAGGCTCCGGCATGGCCTGCCGGAGCGCCTTCTTGACATCCTTGGGCACGCCCTGCTTCGTGGGCTTGAGCTCGGCCAGCTTGCCCCAGAATCGGGAGGGATTACGCAATCCGCCAAGGGCGGCTTCGCGCAGCCAGGAGTGTCTCTCCTCGAGCACGTATGGCTCTCCGCCTTTTTCGATCGCAGCGGAGTAGCCCTCGAGGATAGCGGCGCATGCCTCGGCGGGAGGAAGGCTCAGGTGACCCGAGGCAAGCTGGGCGCTGGTAGCGAGGCGGACGAGGTCGTGAGTGTAGGGCAGCCAGTAGGCTTCGTCGAAGTCGTTCACACCCCAGATCAAGCGGCCGTCCGAGTCGCGCCAGGTCCCAAAGTTCTCCACATGCAGGTCGCCCACGGCAAGAACGTGGGGGGCGGACACGAGATCATGACAAACTTCGGGCCAGGTGGCAGCCCAGCGGTAATAGGTGGCGCGCAGAAAGGGGAAGGCTCCTTCGTCCATACGGCGGTGCTTGAGCTCCAAGTCCGCTTCGATCAAATCAAAGTGACGGCCGAGCCACCGCTCATACGATCGGGTGGATTTCTCGAACTGCATGTCGTTGCCCTCCGCGAAGAAAGGAGACCGTTGAGGTATCACCCGATAGCTGAGTAGTGCAACTCCTCATCCCCCTCCCCTCTTGGCACCCTGTCCCAGGTGTCAAGCCGCAGGCAGAATAGGCCGCCTGCGCCTCGCGCGGGACCGCGGGTTAGCGCCAAATCCTGTGATCTCAGCTAGTTATAGTACCTTGGCGGACGGTCCTGAAACGCTGCTTCGTGGGCACAGTAGGAATCGAATTGGTGCCATAACTTAGTGAAATACTTTTCATATTTTCCAGGGCAGAAGGCTAGTTACCCCCGGAGTTACCCCCAGATTGCTCTGACTTCCTGGTACGGCGAAATGCCGCTCCTCGCGACCGGTACCCTCCTGGGCATCAGGCGCCATCAGGTCGACTTGTAACCAATAGGCGGCTTTGATCGCTAATCGCCCTTCGCCTGGCTTTTGGCCAATCAGCCAAAGGAATCGGCGATCAGACTCCGGATAACGCGACAGGCGAGAGGCAGCTGGGGGATTGTCGAGCCGCGGGCGCGATCCCAGCACAGCGAGAAAAGGCCCGATGGGGATGGTCCACCGAGCCAGTAAGGCGTCCCGTCGACTTTCATCGTTGCGCGAGGTCAGTCCGCAGTCCGGGTATGTGCCCACCTTTCGGGCGCGGTGCGGGAGGCGTGCCAGTTGCTATTAGACAATAATATCCATCCGTTAGCTTAGTTGATCACGGAGCAACTTCTCACAAAGTCGTAGCGCAGCACTAGGCCTACCGGTGGTGGCGACCAGCGATGGTGCGCGCGTGTCAGACGCGATCATGGGGCCAGCGCGCGAGCCTCGATGAGCCTAGCAAGCGTGGCGATGCGGTTGGCACCTCGAGTACGGTCGTTCAGGTAGTGCAAGAACGAGATTCCGAGCTTGCGGGAAGTCCTCTTTAGGCTGGCGAAGGTATCGCGGCCGCGGCGGCCATCCTCGCTCCGGGTGCTGCCGCTGATCTTGCGGCGCTTGACGTACTCGCGGATGTCATATCTGAGCACGTAAGGTTCTCGGAATAGCCGTCTATTCCACGTTCGCGCAGAACTGCTTGACCTGGAAGCCGTCGCCGCCGCTCCAGATCTGGGTGCCGGCGAAAATGATGCTCAGGTACTGTGACGAGGTCACGCCCCAGTTGTGGCTGACGGCATCCGTTATGAAGTCGTTGAGATCGAACGCTAGCTCGGACAGGGGTTCCGAGCTCACGTAGGACACGCAGGGCAGGGTGGTGGGGCCGTTGTTGGTTGGGTCATACCAGACTGACCAATAGCCGGGCACGGTGCCCACGCTGTATCCCTGTAACACCGTGCTGCCACGGGGCTGCTTGTCGCTCGGCTTGAATAGCCAGACCATTAATTCGGCCCCGCCAAAACCGGGGGTGCCACCCGTGACGCCGGCCGAGGACTGGGCGAACCATAAGTCGCAGGTCGCGTTGAGGCTGGAGGTGTCGCTGGTGGCATCGACGCTGAAAATGGTCGGGATGGAGGTCAAGTTCCTCACCAGCTTGGGCAGATTGCTGCCCATGCTGCCTGTGCCCTGGTAGAACCCGATGTATATGGACGGGAAGCCGAGCGGATCGCTGGGGTTGCTAGTGGTCGCGCCGGGGTTGGTCACGGTGAAGCCCAGACCACTGATGTTCTCGCTCTGGTTGTCATACGGCGAGCCCCACCAATTGGCCTGAAAGACGTAGTTTTTGGCGTAGTTGCCGTCGAGAGGGATGACTTGGGTCCCGTACCGCTCGCCCTCCGAAGCAGACGTCGTCGATGTGTCCGCGCATTTGACGGAGGTTGGCGGCGCGGTACCAGACGAAGACGTGCTTGCCCCTCCCGGGCCGGTCGCGCCGCCGATGCCAATCATGCCACTAGTGCCGACGACCCCACCCGTCTCCACTACGCCACCCGAGCCGACCACGCTACCTGCGCCAATCGCACCGCCTGTGCCTGCCCCGCCGCCCGTGCCAATCGACACACCGCCACTGCCGCCCTGGAAGGTGGCTCCACCTGTACCTGCGCCACCCGCTTGGCTCGAGCCAGACAGCGTAAGCGGTGTCCGCCCGCATGACGTCGCGAGAACAAGCACAACTCCGAGCCACGGAGCCAAGCCGGGCTTCATCCTTGGCCCTTGACTGAACGCGCGTGACGCATCGGACGATCTGGATGATACCAAGTCCACGCCTCGATGGACACCTCAAATCCAGTCATGAGCACGTAAAAACCGGCCAACTAAGGTGATGCCGCTAGGACTGCTGTTGTTCACTCCGCAGCTGCGTGTTGTCGTGGGTTCTCCTGTAGCCTGGTGCGCCGGCTGCGGGGTCCGCAGTTGAGGACGTGGCTATGGTGTAGGAGGGGGTGGAGTAAGGCCGCTCCGGCCGCGACATCGCCGAAGAGCGTGCCCCAGTTCTCCACCCGTCGGTTCGTGGTAAAGAGCGTGCTCGCGCCGCTTCGTACCGGCGCATGACCAGCTCCAGCAGGTCCTCGGCTGCGCTGGGCGACAGCTCGCGCAGCCCGAGGCGATCGATGATGAGCTGGCCGGGTCCGCCATGTGGTCCTTTGGTTGGCTAGCCCGATTTCCGCGTTAGACCTCGTGCGCGAGATCTGCGGTCTAACTACAGCAGGCGCCTTCCACAGGGTACTATTCTAGGGCTTGCAACATAGTATCGAGTGCGGAGCTCCGGGCGTCCCCTGGCTCGTGCTTATTTCGATGCTGACGCCTGCCACATAATAGCCAGATTGGCAGGCAGCCTTCGCTTCACCATAGTCCCAATCCTCCAGGGCCTGCTGAGCTGCGGAGTCGCCTCCGGAAACGTTTTGCACGTTGCAGGAACTGTGCTCGACCTGCTGTGTGTGCGGAGAACCGGCGGTGAGAGCGCAAAATGCGGTGTCTAGATAGCCTGCCTTGGTCTGCTCAAAGCCCTGCAAAATTTCATTAACGTCACACTCGGCCTTGTTATACCCAGGGTCCCAATCGCCGTTAGAAAACATCGCCTTGTCGGCTGTGACCGCCCCAGTCGCTCGGTTGTCCCCTGTTGTGTGGCCGAAGTATCTCCAGGTAACCGAGCTAATCTCGCTAGAGCCGCCTGGACCACAGCGCAATGCGTGCGCCTGGCTATTCCCGCCCGATACCTTGGAGAGGCCGGTAACAAACGCGCCAGGACCGCAGTAGCCATGCCAGCGAGAGCTGTCGGCGGGCAAATTTTGGG
>Ga0187889_10004522_pt1 | contig 11435 bp, 7 predicted proteins | sample June2016WEW_7_10_2_FD_132992 | JGI IMG/M metagenome (GOLD analysis project Ga0187889, IMG submission 132992) | Peatland microbial communities from SPRUCE experiment site at the Marcell Experimental Forest, Minnesota, USA - June2016WEW_7_100 | ecosystem: Environmental > Terrestrial > Soil >... | reverse complement strand
GCGTGACGCGCCGTGACGAGCGCGGAGATGTTCGCGATGGTCCCACCCTGCACGAACGTGCCGCCGGCGCCCGCCGGGAAGTTGGCGAGATCCGCGATCCACCGCAGGGCCTGGTTCTCCGCGTAGACGGCGCCGGCTGCCTCGAGCCAGTTGCTTCCGCACATCGAGGACGCTCCGACGACGAGATCGAACAGCATCGACGCCTGGGTGGGCGCACAGGGGATGAAGGCGAGGAAACGGGGGTGGCTCGACGTGATGCACGCTGGAGCCAACTCGTCGGCAAAGATCCGTAATGCCTCCTCGCCGCCGATACCCTCGGCGGTGATTGTCGCACCCGCCCCCTTCTCCAGTTCGGCGAACGGCCGCGTGTTGTCGAGGGGAAGAGGGTCGAGTTGCAAGCGACTCCTGGCGTAGTCGAACACCGCATCTGCGAGGCGCTCGACGTCGTCGTTCCAAGCGTGCATGATCCGGAATATAGGGCCGATCAGACTGGGTCGCATCCTGCCCGTCGAGCGGAACGGCGTGTCGGTAGCTGTTGCTCGGACACGGCGTGTGCCACATCGGGGCGAGATCGCGACGTTTTGAGGCGGCCGCGATCGCCGTGTAGCGCATTGCCAGTCCGTCGAGCGGGATGGCTCGAGCGCGGCAGGGATCCTCGACCGTTCCCGAAAACTCGAACCGGATCAGCCGCGGGTGCCACGAGATTCTCGAATGCCCGCCAGGGAGTTGGCGACATGTTCCGGCGGCCAAGATTGGCTGGTTCTCGGTTGACGCTTTTTCGTCATCCTTCTGACGTATCTGCGTGTCAAATGGTGCAATTGCACTAGATTGATTGTGCGGTAGATCAACTTCTATTTCCGCACTGCACTTTGACAAGGGCGTAGCACGGAACGACAGAAGTTCTGACGGGCTCGTGACAATGAATGTGACGACGCCGTCGTTCGCGCGGTGAGCAAAAGCCAGTTCAAGGGCCTGATCGCGAGCGACAACCCCGCGGTCGAACGATTGCGCAGTGCGCGTTCGGGTCGAAAATCACTCCTATCAGTGCTCTGGGCCCTCGTGTCATGCCCAAGGACAAGATTTGGTATTGCAGGGTAGAATAACTACAATGAATCAGCGAGTTGGTCAGCTCGCTCAAGCGGCAAGATGGGACGGTCGTCGTGATCGATGATGCCAAGCCCGATGGACCGGCGAAGCCGAGTGCGACGGCACGAGGGTGGGTAGCCGGCCGTCACGGTTACGGGCGACCCCGTACCGGGCATAACGGCGCGGCGCTCGTGACCAGGCGAAGTGTGGCGTCCGCAGGTTCGAGGAGTGGCCTGATCGTGAAGCCGCGCCGTCGGCACGTCCGGGTCGCGACGGCGCGCGCCGATGACGGATTCACGCTCATCGAGCTGCTGATCGTCTGCATGATCATCCCGGTCATCGTTGGCGCGCTTGCCCTGTCGCTTCTCGCGATTCTCTCAGAACAGCACCAGACCGCGGCGAGCATCTTGGATACGGCTGACGCCCAGACCGTGTCAACCGCCTACGGGACGGACGTCATGAGCGCGGTGAGCCTCACGACGAGTACCGCGACCCAGTGCGGACCCACCACCGGGACGAAGCAGCTACTCGGACTCGAGTGGGGCTACAACCAGCAGACCAGCCAGTACCAGACTGTGGTCTCGTACGTCGAGATCAATAGGGGCACGACGTCCGCTCTGGTGCGCGAGTACTGCGCGACGGGGGCTTCCACGACCCCGACAAGCAGCACGACGATCTCCGGCGATATTCCGACCAGCCAGCCGGCGCCGACGATCACAACCGTCTCCGGCTACTCCGCTAGCCCGTCGACCGGCTGGGCGACCGCGGTAGGAGTGACGGGCGTCACGTTTTCGATCACAGAGCCTGGAAGTAACTACACGTACTCGCTCACGGCTGTCCCCCGTGCAAGTACTTCGTCGGGCCAGTTCACAGGCGTCGTCACCCCGGCGACGACGTGTGGCTTCGCGACTCCCGGGTCGGGCTCGTACGCATCCACTCTGTGCTTCGCGAATTTCTATGGCTACAACGGGGCGAGCTACAACGGCGGATACAACGTGGACCCGAACCCGTCGGGTTCGCCGCTCACTCCGGCGCCGAGCAGCTGTCAAACGATGACGGAGGCGGTCCCCAACACCCCGTTCATGCTCTCGTTCTGCGTGAGCACGTCGTCGTCCGTCGGGTGGCTCGTCCCGTGGCAGATCCCGACCTACGCCTCGTCGTCGAGCGAGGCCTACTTGGGCAATAACGGCTTCTACACGGGCATCCCCGGGGATCCTGCGCTCTATCAGTCCCCGTCGACGACGTCTCCCTCGGATGCAAACGCCGCTCTTTCGTACGTCTACATCACGCAGATCAAACTGCTGGACCAGAACGGCAACCCCGCGTCGAACTGGGAACTCGTGACGGGGGATGCCGAGACGACTGACGCCGGCGAGTACATGACATGGACGTCCAACCAGGATCTGACCCTGCTGCCCAACAGCCCGACATCGCTGTACGGCAACTCGTGCAACAGCGGCCTGACGGGAGTCGGCACGACGTCCGTGACGTGCTCATCGTCGTCGAATTCGGACAAAACCGGCACGGTGATGCTCGAGGCTTCGGCTCCGACATCGCTCACGGTGACGCTTAAGGGCGCCGGCCTCGAGGCGATGTTCCTGGGAGTGCTCCTGCCATGGTGAACTCGGGATCGTCACCGCGACGTACGGATGATGGTGACTCCATCGCAATGGGTGGTGGTTGTCGCGAGCTGACGACCGACGACGCCGAACGGATCACGCAGGAGATGTTCCGTGTGGTCGCTTCCCGAGGTCAAGTGACGCGCCTGGGCAACGGATATCTCGCCCCATGAGACGCTTCCTCCCCTTCTTGGCCCCGAGCGACGGGCCCCGTGACGAATTGGAGGCTTCGTGCCATTCAGAGTCGGGCGACACGCTCATCGAGGTTTTGATTGCTCTTGTCGTAATCGGAGTCGCGTCTCTCTCCATCCTGCTCGGTTTCAGCACATCGATCTGGGGTTCTGCCGATTACCGAGTCACCGCCACCGTCGACACTGCGCTCAGGAGCGCGGCCGAGGAGTCCACCTCCACTCTCGACCAGCTGTCGACCACGATCTGGGGCACGTGCAGTGACGCGTCGACTGAACAGTCCCAACTGCAGACTGCGGTGCAGTCCGTCCTTCCGAGTACCAACTACACCGCGTCGGAGTCGATCGCGTACTGGAACGGACAATCATTCACGGGCACGTGTGTCGCCAACGCTGCCCAGCAAATCACCGTCACGGTCAGCTACAAGGGGACTGCTTACTCGATCACGACCGTCGTCGATGATCCGGTAGTGCCCACGATCGCTGTCGGGACGACGGCAGCCAAGCTGGCCTTTGTCGGGCAACCCGCCAGCTCCGGCATGGCAGCGGGATCGGCGATCTCACCTTGGCCGATGGTCGCGATCGAGGATGCCAGTGGCAACGTGGTCCAAGACGACCTGTCCGCGGCCACCCTGAAGGTTTCGCCGGGCGGTCAGACGTGTGCCGGGATCGAGAACCTCGGCGTGTTCACCTTCTCGAGCTGTGTGATCAAGGCGACCGGGACGTACACGCTCCAAGCGACCGACGGCTCGCTCACCTCGGCGACAAGCGGCGCTTTCACCGTCGGGGCGAGCGTTCCCACCCAGCTCGCCTTCACGACGAGCCCGCCAGCCACGACGGGTGCAGGGGCGACCTTCTCGGTGGTCGTCGCCGAGGAGGACTCCTACGGCAACACCGAGACCGGCGACTCGTCAACCTCGGTCAGCCTTGCGGCGACTTCCGGTAGCGGGTTCACCTGCTCGACGACGCCGACCCAGTTCACGAGCGGCGTCGCCACGTTCACGGGTTGCTACTACACAGCGGCGAGCACGACCGCCTATACCCTGACCGCTTCGTCCGGCATCCTCTTCCCGGCGACCGCCAACACGACGGTCTCAGCGGGGACGGCCAGCAAGCTCATCTACACCACGAGCCCGCCCGCCGCGACGACCGCGGGTACAACGTTCTCGGTCGTGGTGGCCGAGCAGGACGCCTACGGCAACCTCGACAGCTCCGACTCGACGACCGCGGTCAGCCTCGCGGCGAACAACGGCGGCGGCGGCTTCGCCTGCACGACGACGCCGGCGCACCTCACGAACGGCGTCGCCACCTTCACCGGCTGCTCGTACACGGTGGCGAGCGCCACTGCCTACACGCTGACCGCCTCGTCAGGGTCGCTCACCCCGGCGACGGCCACGACGACGGTCTCGTCGGCGGCGGCCAACAAGCTCGTGATCACGACGCAGCCCGCGTCGGTGATCAACGCCGGCGGGATGGTCTCTGTCGGCGTGACGATCGAGGACTCCCACGGGAACACGATCACGACGGGCACGGGGTCGAACGACAGCATCAGCGTGGCGCTGCACTCGGGCAGCTTCGCGGCCGGCACGACCACGGTGACCGCGTCGAACGGCGTGGCGAGCTTCACCGGCTTGCAGATCAAGACGGCCGGTCGGTTCACGATCGTCGCTACGGACAACACGGAATCCATCACGTCGGCGACGACGAACACGATCACCGTCAACCGGGGAGCGGCGAGCCAGCTCGTCTTCCTGACCAGCCCGCAGTCGTTCATCACCGGCACCGGCTCGGCCAAGGGCTCCGGGGCGATCACCGTCCAGCTCCAGGACGCCAACGGCAACCCGGTCGACGTCACCACGGCGGCGGGGCTCACCTTCACGACACCGTCGGGTGCGAAGTTCGTCCCGTCGTTCGGGTCGACGACGGCCTGCACCGCCTCGACCTGCGCGATCCCGATCGGGTCGTCGACCGCGACCTTCTACATGACCGACACGTCCACCGGTTCGGCCGCCATCGCCGCGATCGCGGACGGCATCACGAGCGCGCAGCAGACCGAGACGGTGTTCGCGTCTGGCACGTTCTCCGGATCGGTGACGGTCGCCGCCCAGAGCGGGACGCTCGCGCCGACCGGCACGGCGACGTACGCGATCACCGTGAAGAACACGGCATCGAGCACGCGCTACGTCGAGGTCTTCGCAGAAGGCCTGCCGACCAGCGCCACCTCGACGCTGTCGTCCGCGTGCGTGTCGCTCGCCGCCACGACCGGCAGTGAGAACTTAACGTTGACGGTCACGACGAGCGGGAGCACCCCCGCCTCGACCACTCCTCCGACGTTCGCGATCCTCGCCGAGGCCTGGACCGGTGCAGGCTGCTCGGGCACGATGACCGATGTCGAGAGTTCTGGCACGCTGACCATCACGAGTGGCACGGCGTCCCAGCTCGCGATCATGACGGCGCCGGTGAGCGGGACGCACGGCGCCACCCGCACGATCGGGCCGATCCTCGTCCAGGAGCAGGACCAGTACGGCAACCCCGTCGCTGTCGGCACGGCCACGACGGTGAACCTGACGAGCACCTCGGGTACGGGGACGTTCGCGGCGACCTCGGGTGGCACGGCGGTCACCTCGGTGACGATCGCTTCCACCTCGTCGTACACGACCTTCTACTACGGAGACACGGCGGCGAACACTCCGACGATCACGGCCACGGCGGGAAGCCTGAGTTGGTCGCAGATCGTAACGGTCAACTGAGTGGTGATGTGAGATGCACGAGGCGATGGGTGACGCGGTGAGTGACGTTCGAAGGAAACGGCCCTACGGGCGCGGATCGAGGAGATCTGTTCGTGATCCACGGACTTACGGACGCGACGAATCCGGGTCGATCCTCGTGCTGGCACTCGTCTTCCTCGTCGCCGGGGCGATGGTCGTCGCCGTATTGACGACCGACCTCACCGGCGACCTGCGCAGTTCCCAGATCTTCCAGGCGGTTCGATCGGAGCAGTACGCGGCGAGAAGCGCGACCAATCTGGCGATCAACAGCATCCGCTACGCGTATGACGCTCCGAGCGCACCGACGGGCAACACGAGCACGTTGCTCGCCCAGACGCTCAACGCCTCCCCGCCGAGCTACTGCTGGGGGAACGGTTCGAAGTCCGAGCTGACGACCGACGGCGTCTCGATGGACGTCTGGTGTAGCACGGTCTGGGACCCGACAAGCGCGAACACCCGGACCGTGACGTTCTCGACCTGTCTCGACGGAGTCGGCGCCGCGGCCTGCGCGGCGACTCCATACCTCCAGGCGGTCGTTTCCTACGACGACTACCCGGCGGGTGTCAGCGCACCCTCACCCGAGCCCTGCTACCTGTATTGCGGCACCGGCATGATCACGGACAGCTGGTTATGGTCACCGGGCGTGCCGACTGTCACCGGCATCAACCCGGCGTCGGGCTCGATCAGTGGCGGCACGTCGGTGACCATTACGGGGACCGGGTTCGTCACGGGCGCCACCGTCAATTTCGTGGAGGAATCTGGTGGTGTCCCGACCAGCGACAACATGGTGCTCTCCGCCTCGAGCGTGGCGGTGAACTCGTCGACATCGATCACCGCGGTGTCGCCTGCGATGACTGAGGGGTCAATGTACTTCGTGACCGTCACAACGCCATCGGGGACGAGCGCCTACAGCGCCAACGACGTCTTCACGAACACAACGGTGGTCCCGACCGTCACCGGTCTGAGTCCTGCCACGGGCACGATCGCTGGCGGTAACGCGGTGACGATCACCGGGACGGGTTTCTTCACCGGCGCGATCGTCAAGTTCGTCCAGGAACTGAACGGCACCGTCGTGACCGGCGGAACAGTCCTCGCTTCCCAGTACGTGACGGTGAACGGTTCCACGACGATCACCGCGGTCTCGCCGGGGGTGGTCGGGGGCTCGCTCTGCCAGGGCAGCACGACCAGCTACTGCTACTTCGTCACGGTGACCACGTCGGCGGGAACGAGCGCGACCGGTAGCAACGACGTCTTCACCTATACGCCGTTGATCCCGATCTGTTCGTCCATCTCGCCCACGTCGGGCTCGACGAGTACGGCGGTGACGATCCTCGGGACAGGGTTCATGACCGGCGCGACTGTCGCTTTCACCCCGGAGAACAACGGCACGGTCATCAGCGGCGACACGGTGCTCAGCGCCACCCCGACGGCGATCACGTCCTCGGCGATCACCGTGTTTCCACCGTCGGGGAACCAGGTGACGACGTACTACATCACTGTGACGACGGCGGGGGGCACGAGCCAGTACTTACCGATCTTCACGTACTAGTGGCGCGCGAACCGGACCGTCCGAGCGATCGGAGTCACGGCCGCGGATGAAGGGCAATCGGGCGGTCCAGCGGACCACGCCACGGCGGTCGACATGCGGCGGTGCTCGCCGAGGCCGGACAGATTCCGTCGCACTTGCCCGGCGTCCGGATCAGCAAGACTGACGGATCGTGTTCGCTACCCTCGTCGCGGGTCTTGGCGTTCTTGGCCTCATCTTCGGTTCGTTCCTCAACGTCGTCATCTACCGGGTGCCCCGCGGCGAGTCGATCGTCACACCCCGTTCACGTTGTCCGGCCTGCGGGGCGACGCTCGCCTCGTTCGACAACATCCCCGTCGTCTCGTATCTCGTGCTCCGGGGACGGTGCCGGAGCTGCCGGGCGCCGATCTCCGCCCAGTACCCGATCGTCGAGATCCTGACCGCGAGCCTGTTCGCCGGGACCGCGGCGCGTTTCGGATTCGCCTGGCCGTTGCCGGCCTACGTGGTCCTCGCCGCCGGTTTGATCGTGTTGGCAGCGATCGACCTTGAGCGCCAGGTCCTGCCGAAGCGGATCGTCTACGTCGTGACGGTCGCGGTCGGGGTGCTCATCCTCGTCGCGTCGGCTGAAACCGGCGATTGGCACCGGCTCGTCGTCGCGGCGTGCAGCGCCGCGGCCTGGTTCGGCGTGTTCTTCGGGATCAACGCCACCAGCCCACGACTGCTCGGCTTCGGCGACGTCCGGCTGGCACCCGTCCTCGGACTGGCGCTCGGCTGGATGGGAGTCGGATACGTGCTCGCGGGGTTCTTTCTGGCCTGTCTGTTCGGCGCGGCGGTCGGGATCGGGCTGATCGCGGCGGGGCGCGCCCACCTCGCGACCCGGGTGTCCTTCGGGCCGTTCCTCGCGCTGGGCACGGAGATCGCCGTCCTTGCCGGCTCCGGCCTCCTGCGTCCTTTCCACGTCCACTAGGCACCGGGCGGGCCGGACGCCGTCCCGGGGGGATCAACGCGCCGTTCGCGCCATCCTCGCGAGATCGCGTGGCACGTCGTACCAGACGAGGACGCCCCCGACGGCGTCCGGTCGGCGTCCGAGGGCGGCGGTCATCTCGGCTCGGACGAGACCGGGGTCCGCACCGCGCATCGTCATCACGAAGTCATCGATGTGGGCCTCGTGGAGGCCGGCGCGGAGCGCGCGATAGGTCGCCTCGGTCTCGGGGGGGCGCCAGAAGTAGCCGACGAACGCCCCCCGCAGGAGCTCGACGAGCGTCGCGGGGTGGATCGGCGGGTTGCCGAAGGACTGGCCCCCGTTGTTGGCGACGTAGGCGTACCCCCCGGCGAGGCGGAACCGGAATCCCGAGGCGAGCTGCCTGATCTCGGCGGTGACGTTGTCCGGCTCGGCGTACGGGTAGGTGAGGACGACCGCCCCTTCGGCGATGCGGTCGACCGACGGGCCGGTGAAGTAGCCCGGGACGCCGATCTGCTCGGAAGGGTAGGGCCAGCGCGGGATGAGCGGGAACAGCAGCGCCCCGGCGAGGAGGACGCCGCCGGCGAGACGCGCTCGGTCGGCACGCAGGTGCCGCGTGACGAACTCGCGGGGGCTCCACTCCCGGAGCACGTGGTCGAGGCCGATCGCGAGGATCACCGCCGCGGCGAGGTCGACGAGGAGGAAGTAGCGGGTGCTCTCGAGCCGGTCGAGGACGGGCAGGTTGTCGAGGATCCGGTCCGGGAGCGGCATCCCGAGGGCGTGGTTGTCGAAGTAGAGCTGGGGGCCGAGGGAGAGCACGAGCGCGACGACGAACGTCACGGCACTCGCCGCGACGACGCGGATGCGCCAGTGGCGCGCGACGAACCAGACCAAGCCGACGAGGAGGGGCACGCCGAGATAGGTGCCGATCTCGTTGGTCATCCCCGCCATGAACTCGTTTCCGGTCGCGTTCACGCTCGTCGGGCCGAACAGCTGGTTCCGGCCGGGCGTCACGAGCCCGGCGAAGTCGGTGTGGAATGCGCCGAGGGACACCGGGAGGACCGACCCCCCGAGGTTCTGGGGCCCGGCGAAGTAGTACCAGAGGAACGGCGCCGACAGCGCCCCCGCGACCAGGGCCGCGACGCCACAACCGCGGAGGAACCGGAGGGCTCTCGCGCGCCCGATCCGCCGGACCGCGACAGCGCCGCAGACGATGGCGGTGCCGCAGGCGACGACGACGGTGTCGGCGGTCGTCTCGGGGTTGAGGTAGAGCTGCGCCGCGAGCGCGACACCGAGAAGCGAGCCAGTCCGCAGGATCCGGGGGTTCTTGTCGCCGGCGAGCTCGAAGACGGCGAGGAGGATGAGCGGCGGCAGCGGAACGAAGGTGAAGTCCTGGTTGACCGAGCTGTGGGCGACGACGAACGGCGAGAACCCGTAGAGGAGGCCGCCCATGAACGAGGCAAGGTCGCGTCGGCAGAACCGGCGGAGCACGATGAACATCGCGAGTGCCGACACGACGAACCCGAGATATAGCGTCAGGTTGATTGTGGCGAACGGGCCGAAGAGGTGCGTCACGGGCGTCATGACGACGCCGAGCAGCGGCATCGACTGGTTCACGGCGAGGTTGACGCCCGTCGGGTAGTCGATCCAGCTTGTGAAGAGGACGCTGTGCGCGTGGGCCAAGGCGTAGGTCGGCCAGGCGAGGAACCAACCGACGGCGATGGTGTCGGACGGAAGGCGCGCGACGATGCGACTGTCGTCGAGGGGGAGAACGGGAAGGAACGCAAGGACGGCGAGCGCGGCGTAGGCGACGATCGCGGCCACGGCGTGCCATCCGCGTCTGAGCGGGCGCGGCGCGTGCTCGGCCGGGGAAGCCATTCGATCTATCTTCGCTCGGTCGACGTCAACGTGCTCAGTGTCCGGACCGTTCGTCGCACTCCGGATGTTCGTTGCCATGTGGATCCTCGTGGCCGGAGGGCAGCGCGACGCGTTCCCGTCATTGCGAGGCGAGCTTGCGGTGGCGACGGACGCGTGGTGCGTGTCCCAGCGGGGTGGTGCTTACCCGATCCGCGTCCTACGCCACGGCGCGCGCAAGGTCCTTGGGATACATCGACACCTCGAGGGCGGCGTCGTAGGTGATGGTGCCGGCGTTGATGAGCTCGATAAGGCTCATCTCGAGCGTCTGCATGCCCTCGCGCTGGCTCGTGGAGATCACGTTGCGGAGCTGGTAGGTCTTGCCCTCACGTACGAGCGACCGACAGGCGTTGTTGGCGAGCAGCACCTCGAACGCCCCGACCCGTCCACCGTTGACACGGTTGACGAGCCGCTGCGCGACGACCGCGGCGAGTGATCCGGCGAGCTGGATACGAATGAGGTCCTTCTTGTCGGCCGGAAACACGTCGATCACCCGGTCGATCGCCTGAGGCGCGTCGTAGGTGTGCAGGGTACCGAACACGAGGTGGCCGGTCTCCGCCATCGTGAGCGCGATCGAGATCGACTCGAGGTCGCGCATCTCGCCGATGAGCATGACGTCGGGGTCCTCGCGAAGCGAGGCGCGCAAGCCACGCTCGAACGACGGGGTGTCGACGCCGACTTCGCGCTGGTTGACGACCGCCCTCTTGTGGTTGTGGAGGTACTCGATGGGGTCTTCGATTGTCAGCACGTGGACGGCCCGGTTCTCGTTGATGTAGTCGATGATCGACGCGAGCGTCGTCGACTTTCCGGACCCGGTCGGTCCCGTCACGAGGACGAATCCCCGCGGCAGATTTGCGAGGTACGAGATGACCGAGGGCAGTTGGAGTTCCTCGAAGCTCGGGATCTGCATCGGGATCATGCGGAGGGCGAGGGCCGGACTGCCGCGCTGATTAAAGGCACTGCCGCGCATCCGGGCGCGGCCCTGCCACGAGATCGCGAAGTCGACGTCCTTGTTCTTTACGAAGCTCTCGAACTGGACCGGAAGGAGCAGAGCGCGAATCACACCTTCGATGGCGTTTGGTGTCATCTCTGGCACACCCTGGATCGGCACGAGTGCCCCGTCGAGTCGCAGCCGCGGGGGAGATCCTGCAGCGAGCAACAGATCAGAGCCCTTGCGGTCCCAGAGAAGCTCGAGCCATGGATCGATCGTAGAAGTGTCAATGTTCACCATTTGTCTAGTGCCGCCTTTTTGATGCCGTCCGGAAGAGACGAAAAGGGGTCCGGCTGTTCGCCGGACCCCTTCCGTCCTCGATCTGAGATCGGATCAAGAATGCTGCCTACCTAGGCGAGCGAGCAGACGTTCGCGCCGCCGCT
>Ga0187889_10004521_pt1 | contig 11437 bp, 12 predicted proteins | sample June2016WEW_7_10_2_FD_132992 | JGI IMG/M metagenome (GOLD analysis project Ga0187889, IMG submission 132992) | Peatland microbial communities from SPRUCE experiment site at the Marcell Experimental Forest, Minnesota, USA - June2016WEW_7_100 | ecosystem: Environmental > Terrestrial > Soil >... | reverse complement strand
TACCACGTTGAGATCCACGCTCTGCATGTCGCCGAGGTACCGGATACGGCATGGAATGGCACGTCGATACTTGGAGGTAGCGCCGCGATCACCGGGCGCAAGGAGGATTGATATGCGTAATTCATCCTCCCAAGACAATCGCCTTATTATCAGCGATGCCCTGTTCTACTCAAGGACATTCCGAGATAACCCAGAGCAGTTGGACGAAATTTGCAAAGCCTATTATCGCTGGCTGAAAATGGATACTTGCACGTGGAGCGAAGATGCTGATAGCGTCTGGACTTCAGATTGTGGTCAAGATTTTGAGCTTGTGTGGGGAACGCCCACGGAAAACGAATTCACCTATTGCTGCTTTTGCGGCAAGAAGCTCGTGGAGAAGCAGTATAGCGAGGAGAATGAGGAATGAACTGCCCAGAATGCTCCGAATGGTTTGAGGTTTGGACTAATATCGGCAGCCCTGGACTAAATTTTTGTCCACTATGCGGATACGAATTTACTGAAGAGGACCTTAGAAAAATGCGCGAGGAGGCCCCCGATGCCGACGAATGAGGAAATCAAAGAGGCGCAGAGGATGGTTTATATAGTGCAGTCCTCGGAATACTTAAGCGAAGTCGATAAAGCGTTACTGGTTTTCGCCGCCGCCTATCGCGAGCTTCTCTCCCGCGCTGAATCCGCCGAGGAGCAATTGCGACTTGCCAACGTCGACGCACTTACTGAGACGGCACGAGCAAATGATGCCGAGACGCGAGCCGCAGAAACGAAGACCCAGGCCGCGAAGATTTGGGATAGGCGCGTCGAGCCAGCCTCCAGCGCGGAGCCGGAAGCGCTACGGGAGGCACTTATCAATGTGCTTGCTTGTTTTGACGCTTCAGCCTCATTGGCTGGACCAGAACCATTTGCCCCTGATATTCCCGCTGCATACGAGATAGCACGGAAGTGGCCGGAAGTTATAGCACAAGCCCGCGCGGCCCTGGGGAAGGAGTAAATATGGACAAATACGAATCGGTCGCCCGCGTGATCCTCGATGGCCCGCTAGCGCAGGGTGAGGCGGCGGTCGAGAAGCTCGCGCAAGTCCTGCGGGAGAAGTTCCCCGAGAAGCCTAATGTCTCGATGATCATAAACGAAATTATTCGAGATACGCTCGAGACCGACGGCGTGCAGATAAGCGAGGAGTGAATATGCTTTACAAGAAAACTTACACCCCTGGACCATGGATTCCCGTAACTGGATCAAGAACAAATATGATCAAAGGCATTAGGTCGAAAGGATATCGGAATGTCATAAACTTCGGCGGGATATCGTCTCCCTGTTCTGAGGAGGGCCGAGCTAATGCTCATTTGTTACTAGCCGCTCCCGATTTACTCGAAGCGCTGAAGGAAATGATCCGGCCTAGAAACGAAGGCGCGGGAAGTGTCGAGCGGCGGCAAATGGCGAAAGACGCGATAGCCAAGGCAGAAGAGAGGGTGGAGGAATGACATTTGCTGCTTTTAACCAAAAGATCAATTATGAGAAAAACCGCCAATATGCCAAAAACTCTGCCGAGAACTATGCTCGCATCAAAACCGATTTCCAAAGGGCAGATTATTCGATTGAAACCTTGCCCAGGTTCGCTCGGGATATGCCCGCCCTCATTCTCGGGTCGGGGCCGAGTTTGGACGCAGCCTTGCCCTTCCTAGGGGCCTTCCAGGGCATTTTATTCGCCTCGCCTTCGCAACTTGATATTCTTGAAAAGTGGGAAATCATTCCACAGCGGGGACGGCAACTAAACTACGTCTGCGCGGTCGATACTTCGGACTCGGTAGGGGATGAACAGATTAGGTCAGACCGGGATACCTATGGCATGACGCTTCTCACCCATCCCTATATCAGCCCCCGAGTACTGGATGTTTGGCATGGGAATAAACGGTACTTCCAGCTTATCGCCAATGATCCTTATTTTTTAGATGTGTACCCCTGGATACGCCAGGGATGGAGCATAGCAGGATCGGTCAACAATCTGGAAGTGATGATCGCAAACTGGATGGGGTGCTCTCCGATAGTCCTTTGTGGGGTGGACTACTGTTTCCCGAACGGGAGGGCTCGTGCCCAGGATTGGAAGAAGCGCGGTCCTTACGTATGGGAGCCAAAGCCATTGCAGTACGTGCAAGAAACTGTACCCGAAGGGAAAACCGCGGCAAGCCAAGAAGTCTTGTTTTATGCGAACCTTCTCCTGGGAATCTGGAAAATGTTCAAAATTCCCTTGATTCAGGTCGGCGATCAAGGTTCATGCCACGAGATACCCTTCATTCAAGCTGAAGATATTGGGAAAACCATTACGGTCCCCGAGATTACGGAGGCTACATGGGCTGAGGTAGACAAGAACATGGCTGAATTTGACATGCACGCCTTTGTTGATGAAAGCGGAGTAGGCCATTTCCGATACCGAGAAGAGGATATCGAAGGCAGAAAGACCGCACGTCTTGCCTTGGATGAGGCGATACGACGAGAGAAATTCTGGGAGGGGAAATGAATTTTCAACAGCAGATCAAAGACCAGACACGGAAACAGTTACTTCCGGCCTTGGCCTGGAACTCAACGGTCAACCATGCTCGGATATGGGATATGTTCCGACAGCGGGATGTATGTTTTTCTGCACTACCCCATTATGTTCCTGGGACTCCGGCGATCATCTTGGGATCGGGGCCTAGCCTCGATTCGGTGATTCCTCACCTTGCGGGATTTCAGGGTGTCGTTTTCGCTTCGGCCTCTCAACTCAATATCTGCCGGCACTGGGGAGTTAAGCCGGAATTTGTAGTCGTCATCGATTCTCGCGATAGCGTATCGCCACAGATTCAAGGATACATGGATATCCGAGCTATCCTTCTCACCCATCCCGGAGTCTCCCCAAAGGTCCTAGATTCATGGGGGAATAGAGTCGCGTTCTTCAACCTGTCATTCGAGGGTGAATGGTCCGAAATGCAAGCTAAGGTCTATCCATGGATCAGATCAGCTATTCAGCCCTTCGGATGCGTTGTTACCGCTTCGATTCAACTCGCCGACCTTTTAGGCTGCTCTCCGATCATCCTGGCCGGCGTAGACTTTGCGATAGTCGAAGGCCGGAACCGGGCAACGGATTACCGGGGGAATGGGTATGAAATCGACGAAGAGCTCCCCCCCGACCTTCGGCCGCACGAGCTCCATGCCCCAGAAATGCAGTTCTATCATACCATGCTGCTCGCCCTCTGGAAGACGAAGAAGTATCATCTATTCGAGGTCGAGCCTCACCCGGAAGCGCTTCTCCGGGAACTTCCCCAGGTGAAAATAGAAAACCTCGGGGCTGTTCCCCGAGGCTACCTAGACGGGAAGGACATAGACGAAATCGTTGACCGAAGCCTGGAACGGGTGAACGTCTATGTCCGTGCTCCGGTCGATGGCTATGCGCAGATCGAGTACCGGGAACCGGTAGCAAAACAGCCACGGAAGAAGAAGAGCTAGTGGCGGATGATTTCGTACCATGCCAGGCCGACCGCCCCTAGGTCAATTACCACTTCCACCCCGCAGACGATGCAAAGCGTCGTTACCTGCCTGGATTGCTGACTGATCTTGTCGGATGACGCTTGCAGCGCTGCCTGCATTGTCCGGATGTCCGAAGAGATTGCCGCTCGATCGTCCGGCGATAAAGCCTGCGACGAGTCCGATGATGACGCAGGCGAGGCAGACAGCGACGCGACGCCAAGGGAAAGAAGCGCTAGGCTTAGGACTAGGGCTCGCAGTAGACGACACATCATTCCTCCGTTTTCGGCTCCTGTTCGGGGCCGTGTTTATGTTGGATGGCTTGGTCACCACCCACGTATGCCAGGACTATACTCCCGCACAGTCCAGCAATCACCTGAATAACCCCCGCGAATGCGGCCGCGCCCGAGGGCATCGTCGAGAAATCGCCAAGGGTGCGGACGACTATGAAGGTGAGTATCCCCCCGGCCCAAAATGTAACCCAGAAAGTATGTCTCTTCCACCATTTTTTTCTCACGGTCCCTCCGTACAAGGGCCGCGGGGGCCTAGATAGTTTGGCTGACTACCAGGATGGCCCGCGGCCCTCTATGCCTGTTACGGCGAAGTATTGCTAGTACTTCTTGTGCTTGCGCCGGCGGTTCATGGCCATGCAGTATTCCTTTCGGCGAGTTTTGCGGGTTCGCCGCCCTAGCCAGGGTAAAATCGGGAGACAGCCAGTATCCCGAATCCGAAGCCCTTTCGGGTATATACAAACGCCGTTTCCGCTCGGCGCTTATACCTTATCGAATAGGCGGTAGGATACAAAGTACCCTTCCCGAACGGTCCTCGACCCGCCGTCAATCGGATCGTAGATGACGTGCGTCTTGTCCGTGCCTAGACCATCCATCACGACGAAATGCGTAAAGCCCGTCGCGTCGTTGTGCCACTCGCCCACGATGTGCATGTTCGGCGGATCGAAGGGCGTCTCGGCCGCGAAATGACCATCGCGAAACTTCAGCATGTAGCCGAGGATGTTCACAAAACCCTGGGGATCGATAAGGGTATCGGTCCCGTCGATGATTCCTTTAGCCTTGGCAGACTCCCACGCCGCGTCAAACTCATCATCTGTAATGTCCGGGTGATAGTGGGCGATACTCAGGCAGTAACATCCTACCTGGGCCGCGTCGGCATCGAGCTTCCCATCGTTCTCAAAGACTTCCATTATTTCCCCCCCCCCTTGAATGCACTAATGGCAAGATGAATTATTCCCGGAAGTGCCGCAAGATATGCGCCACCGAGGGCTAGAGAGCTTGTTCTATTGTCCATGTGGTCTTTAATGTGGTCAGCGATTTTGTTATAAGCGTGATCGGCTTTATCAGCAACGGCATCGACCCGCTCACACGTGGAGTATTTGGCTCTATCCTCGTAGAGTAGTTTGACCATAGTATGCGTCTCGACAAGCATCTTCTGCTGTTCGTCCGTCATGCCACTGTTCCCCGCTCCTCAATATCACATTGGCTATAGTGTGCCACACCTATATATAGATTGCAAGTGCTACTACCAGACAAGATTACATGTAAACGCTATTCCATAGCCCGAAGTAATTATGGGATTTAATATTTCACCACTACTCAATGACATCCCAAATAATTCTATGACTCCGCCACCCAAGTCTTCAGCCCCAGTAATCATAGTGATAGGCAAAGTTCCTCCATAAATCGAACCCCAAACCATTAAATTGCCATGATAATCAAGATGAACCTGTATTGCGTTATATATTTGACCTTGTGTATATGATCCTGACAATTGATGTACCACTTTATATCCATATTGTGCAGAAACTATATAGGGACTGATGATCCCATTAAAAATTGGAGAATTAAGTGTCACAGAATTAAATTCTGCATTTCCAGCCCAATCTATTTTAAATCCAGTAGAGCCAGTACTGAAGTTGGAAGATTCTATGTATCCCGGACTATCCAACGTTATTTGCTGAGCGTTAATAGCCCCCGCAGCGATTTGAGAAGCGACAACGGCACCAGTGGCAATTTTCGCTGAAGTGATCGCGCCTGCCGCAATAATCGAAGCCGTTACGGCATTAAGAGCCAGTTTTGCGGTCGTTATAGAGTTTGCGACTACCGCAGAAGTATAGACCGCGTTCGCGGCGATCATGGTTGCCGTGACTGCGCCAGCGTACAATTTCGGCGTTGTGATAGCACCAGCGGCGATGGATGTCGCCACAACTGCACCAGTATTCAACTTGGCAGTAGTGATAGACTCGGCAGAGATTTTTACCGCAGTTATTGCTGAAGTCGCTATCCCGGCAGTGACAACGGCAGACGCTTTAATCTTGGAAGCGATAACTGAACTAGCTGCGATCTTGGCTGAAGTTACCGAAGATGCTTGAAGTTTTATTGCAGTCACGGCGGACGTGGCAATATTCTTTGCGACAATCGCCGAAGTGGCTACTTTCACCGCGACAATAGATGATGCCATTATTTTAACAGAGGTCACGGCAGATGTAGCAATTTTGGCAGCGATAATTGCTGAAGCTTTTATGTTTCCCGCCGACAAAGAACTGGTAAGTATTTGATTGCCGGTTATCATTCCGGGAGAGATACCAGAAGGGAAGTTATAGAGCATCTTTATTTCGGAAATAGACAGAGTCCTAGAATAGAGTCTTAGTTCATCCAAGTAACCATCTAGCCAATACCCACTACCATCATATGAACCTATATATTGCACTAGAAATGAACATAAACCATAGTTTGTAGAGTCGGTGTACACCAATATCCCATCTATAAAAATGGATGCTCCCGAAGAAGAAAACTCTATTACGTGGTGATGCCAGGCACTATCCGCCAAGACAACCCCAGAACTAGTGTTAATATATACACTAGAAGACCCATTCCATAATTTTACGGTCATTACTCCATTGGGATTTAATTGTATGTACTCTGAAACACCACCTGATAATACTACCGGTTGATCTGTTAAAGATATTATATTTACCCAGTATGAAAATGAACCTGCTCCAGATAGTAATACGGAAGGTGCCGTAGCGAAAGAGCTGGTTCCATTGAAAGAAGCCGCGTTTCCAGAAACCCCATTCACTGATGCTATATTATTTATAGATGTAAGAGTGTTCTTATTACCAGAACTATCAGTACCCAGCCCATTAGGATCATCAAAAGTATACCACGCTAAGAGATTAGTCATCGGAACAGACAATGCACCGGCAGCGATATTGTTTGCCGTAACCGCCGATGCTGCAAGTTTGGCTGTTACAATCGATCCGGCGGCTATCTTGACTGAAGTTATCGCTAACGCAGCAATTGCAGCGGATGTAATGGCAGAAACACCGATTTTTGAGGCAATAATTGATCCAGCAGCAATTTTTATTGCAGTAATGGCAGAAGTTTGAATTTTGACCGATGTAACAGCGCTCGTCATAATCGAAGCAGAAATAACGGCAGATGCCCCTATCTTGGCAGCTATTACCGCGCCCGAAGCAATTTTAGCCGCAATCACTGAAGAAGTAGAAAGAGACGATGAACTGATCGCCCCGGCAAGAACCTTCCCCGCGATAACCGCGTTTGCAGCGATCATGGTCGCAGTGACAGAACCAGTCGCCAGTTTTGCAGTAGTAATCGCCCCGGCGGATATTTGAGAAGCGACAATGGCTCCCGTAGCAATTTTGGCTGAAGTAACGGATACTGCCGCGAGGGAAGATGTCTGTACCGCCCCAGCCAGGATTTTTCCTGCAATGACTGCATTCGCTCCAATCATTGTTGCTGTCACTGCACCGGTATTTATTTTTACAGTGGTAATAGACCCGGCGGTAATTTTCACAGCCGTAATAGCGGAGGTTCCCACCTTGGCATTGATAACCGATCCAGCAGCGATAATCGATGAAGACACCGAAGAAATTCCATGCTTCACGTTAGTAACGGCTCGCGAGGCAATCTGGGCCGATTGAACAGCACTCGTTCCAATCTTTGCATTGGTAATGGCCCCGGCAGCAACAATGGAAGCGGTTATCGCCGATACAGCCATCTTGGCTTGCGTGATCTGGGCCGTACCAACTTTCACGGAAGTGATCGCACCAGCAGCAATGATTGAAGCTGTTACGGCAGACACGGCCATTTTCGCATGAGTTACCTGGGCCGCAGCGATAGCCGCAGCCAGGACCGCACTTGTACCAATCTTAGGCGAAGTAATTGCTCCGGCCGCGATAATCGAAGCGGTCACCGCCGAAGTGTTCATCTTTGCTTGGGTAACAGCCTTGGCCGCAATTTTGGCAGCTATTATCGCTGAAGTTCCCACTTTGGCACTTGAAACCGCACCAGCAGAGATAATCGAAGACGTCACGGCTGAAAGAGCGAGTTTTGCCTGAATGACCGCCTGAGCGGCTATCTTTGCAGAAGTTACAGCGGAAGTCCCGATCTTTGGAGCAGTGATAGCCCCGGCCGCGATAAGAGAAGCAGTAATCGAAGATATGGCAATCTGAGCAGTGGATACCGCGGAAGCAGCGATTTTCCCGTAAGGTATTGGAGAAGCTATACCCGATCCCGTAGCACTCCATGATCCATCGACCGCCGCAACAGTAACTTGTCGGACACGATAGTAAAGAGTAATTGAAGTCGGTTTGCTTAATGTCCCTTGAAGTGGAATATTCTGATGCTGATACGAAGTGGTGTAACAAGTCGTAACTGCATTGAGTGTACCCTTCCAATCTACTCCGTCATTTCGCAGTGAATACCAGTTTGATTGATCCGAGGATACCTGAATTTCGTAATGATCGAGAAACCGAAGATTGGCTTGAGCCGCCCATGATAGTTGAATCATGTCGTAGAAGCCCTGCAATGTGACGGTCAATATCCCCGGAGTCGTCGTTCCTCCCCCAGACTGACCTTGCGAAGGTTGTTGCCCAAGGGTAGCTAGCGCACCGAACAAGGAAAGGTTTTGATTCGCAATATTTGCCAGAGCACCTTTATTTATGTTTCCGGTGACGACGAGGTCGCCCTTTATGGTAAGCGAGCCCTGAATGACCTGGCCTTTATTTTGGCTCATTGTGTCATATTCCTTATTTCGCCTACCACATCCCCAAGACCATGCTTATAAGGAATATTGAACGATAAAGGAACCGACCAGGACATGAAAGAGTCAAAGGCATCCCCCCATGCCTTGTCTTGAGCTTTTTGGGACTTAGCAGTCATCGCCTTGTGGGTATGTTGAATCGTCTTTATGATGTCGTCGCCGAACTGAGACACAAGGTCTTGGCTGACCTGAATCGGCAAATTAGGATTTCCCGATAATGCCCTTTCAATAGGGTATGTAACCTGCGCCACGCCGGGAACAAGACCTATTGTGTTTTGAGCAAGTTCATCTATCGCACGAGCCGTGAACGATTGCTGTTTCTTCTTTGTTTCCTTCCCAGTGATAAGCGTATTGACCGCGGCCCCAGCAGCAGTCACCCCCGCCCGTATTCCTGCAATAGCCAGGGATTCCCCAAAAACGCCGACAACGAGATACTTCGCGAAGGCTTTCCCGCCCCCCGGAGTATGAATATCGATTGCCTTTCTGATCCCAAGATTCAGAAGAGCGTTTTTCTCTGACATGAGTGTCGAAAGCGTAAGCCCTATGATCCCTTCCCGTGTAAAATTCTGCCTGTACATTTCCCGCGGGTTTGCGTGAGTCCGCTTTACCACATATTCGGCGTACTTTATTTCCGCTTGGGCTTTCTGATCCTCATTCATTGAAGGGAACGATTCAGAACCGAGTCCAAGCGCCCGCTGAACGGAAGGGCTCGCTTTCCCTTCTTGCATTTCTCTACGGACCTGAGTAATCGCCGACCACATTTCGCCTTTAATGGCCCCGGTGAATCCGGCCTTTTCAGGAAGCATTGCAGCCTTTTGGATTTTCCCGAGTCCTTTTTGGGCCATGGAAAGGTCATGCATTTCGGGAAGCATGCCCCCCTCATGAATCTGCCGGTAAAGAGTGGATTTTGCTACAAGGTAGTCGTGAGAGCTCCGTGGATGTAAGGCCACCATAGCCTGACCCTTGGACCAATCTCCGGCCGGAATGTACCCCGCAAGAGACCGTTCCACGAGTATTCGGTTGATCCCCCCTGTCTGAAGATTGAATCCCAAGACAGCCCCTATCCCTCGATTCCTGATATTTATCCACCACCGAGATGGGGCGTCCAATAGCTTTTTGTTTCCGGCGATTGCTTGCAGCCCTTCCTTCATCATTCGGTAGGCCGTGTCTCCCATAGTGTTTTTGACATGGTTCCCAAAATCTGAATCGAAAAGAACCTTGGAAGCGTTTCTGACTGGCTCTGCTAAGCCAACAAAAGTTGAAGCGGTATCGATAATATCCATGACGTCTTGCCCGGCATTTCTAAGCCATACAGCATTTTTAGACCCTAACCGCTCAATAGTATGGGACTTGTCTACGCCAGCATGGTTGAAGAATTGCTGACTTCTTTGGTGAAGTATTTCTTCTTCCGCGGGGAGTTCATGCTTTGCCCGGTAGAGGGGGTAATAGTTGTCGAGCCATTCCGTGTCATATCCATACATCCGGCGGAAAGTTGGTTTCATGTCTTTTCCGGTTTGACTGCCAAGGTCGAAGATTTTCTGAAGAAATTCTTTTTCTTTTGGTTCCATGCTAGACAGAAGCTTGTCCAAAGAGTCTTCAGTCAAATGATAGAATTTGCCTTTTTCGCGGTCGTTTGGAAGTGCGAACCCCCCATCCAAAAGAGAAGCCCGGCCCTCTTCCTGGGCCGCGATCCCTCCGAGCGCGATGATATTGCCCCTTGTAAGTTCGCCCTTGAATCCATCTACGTCTACCTTTTTCTTTTCGTTGAGCCAATCACTCATGTCCAGTTTGTTTGAGGTAAACCACTGAGTTATAGGGTCTCGATACTCGTAATGCTTAGTCCACTTGATATCTTCTCCGTCATCGATAGGTTTCCCGAGAATCTTGTATCCTCTGGAATCTTCCCCTCCAAACGCCCGAGAAATCATCGTTTGATATTGGCTGACGCAATTCTTGACATAGTTGACCGTTTGGGTGGCTTTTTTGCTGATTCCCTTTTTCTCTGGGATGTATTCATCCGGGACCCCAGATTCTTTGGGATGAGTCTTGTCTATTTCCGTTTTTAGAGCTGCAAGGGCCTGCTCTTTGTCTACCCTCTGCCCTTCCTCAAGCAACGTTCTCGATTCAACTCCCGCTTGATGATACGCCATTATCGTATCGTAAACAATTTTGAAGTCTTCGTGAGACAGTTTCCGAAAGGGAGTTTTTGAGAGTTCATCGAGGCGAGACACGTACTTTTCAGGCAAAGTCACCGGAGCAGTCCCGGCATCGATCTGTTTCTTTACTTCAGCCAAGGCCGAAAGCGTACTCTGCCGAGGATTCTTCGTCGAATACTTGTCCAGAAGTTCTTGAATCGGCTTTTTGTATTCCTCTGGAAGTTTGTCGGTCTTCAAATGCCGAATATCATCAAGCCATTCATTATTCTCCGCCCGGACCCTGGCTCGGGCGCGGTCGTTTGCCACTCGAATCTTTCCGTGTTCGATGGCGTTCATGTGCGCTTCTTTACGGGCAGAATCGAGAGCTTCGATATATTTGAGATTTTCGGGATTTTCGTCGGCCATCTTTCGGGCCGCGACAACAGCCGGGTCGGATTCTACTTCTTCTGTGATTGGGGGCGGTTTCTTAGCAGCCATTTCGGAAGTTCCACGTGGAACTTCTTCTTCTTCGTAGGGTTTTTTTGAGATTTCCTGATAGGCGCTTTCTTCTCTCTGGGCCTCCCGTTGAAGCTCTAGGGCAGATTCATCCGGCTTCCCCGTCTCGGACGCATCGTCCGGCTTCCCCGTCTCGGACGCATCGTCCGGCTTCCCCGTCTCGGACGCATCGTCCGGCTTCCCCGTCTCGGACGCATCGTCCGGCTTCCCCGTCT
>Ga0187889_10004518_pt1 | contig 11446 bp, 9 predicted proteins | sample June2016WEW_7_10_2_FD_132992 | JGI IMG/M metagenome (GOLD analysis project Ga0187889, IMG submission 132992) | Peatland microbial communities from SPRUCE experiment site at the Marcell Experimental Forest, Minnesota, USA - June2016WEW_7_100 | ecosystem: Environmental > Terrestrial > Soil >... | reverse complement strand
TCGCGGGGGATTTAAAGGACCCTCCCAGGGTCCTTTTCATGCGAGGCGCGTGAGCGCGGGCGGGCTTTGCCCGACAGCGCTCGTCGCGGGGGATTTAAAGGACCCTCCCAGGGTCCTTTTCATAACGATTTGACGAGCAGGGGCCGGCGGTCGAAGCTTAGGCGCATGCCTCGCATTTCGCCCGTCATCTTCGCTCTTACGCTGGGTCTGCTCCTGCTGCGCCCGGCCACGGCCGACGAAGCGTCGGCTCATTACCACCAGGGCCTGGCCTTGAAGCGCCAAGGCGATATCAGCGCCGCCATCGCCGAGATGAAGCTGGCCATCGCCGCGCGCGGTGACTACGCCGCGGCGTGGTTCACCCTGGGAAACCTATACCGCGGCCAGGGCGATTTTGCCGAGGCACTCGCAGCTTATCAGCGCTGCGTGGCCTTGCAGCCCGCCAGCGCGGATGCCCGCGCCAACCTCGGCGCCGCCTATCTGCGTTTGCAGCGGGTGGGTGAGGCCATCAAGGAGCTGGTCACCGCCGTGTCGCTCGACGGGGAGAATTACGACGCGCATTCCAATCTGGGCCTGGCGTACCGGCAGCAGGGGGATTACCCCAAGGCCATCATCCACCTGCGCCGCGCCACCGCGATCAAGCCGGACGAGGCCCTGGCCTGGTCTAACCTTGGGGTCGCGCTGAGCAAGAGCGGCGACAAAGATGGCGCGGTGGTGGCGCTGGAGAAAGCCGTGGCTATCGAGCCCAAGAACGGGCAGACCCGCTTCAACCTGGCCGTGGTGTATCGGCAGATGAAGCGGAGCGATGATGCCATCGCCTCATATCAAGAGGCGGTCAAGCTCGATCCCAGGCAAGCGGGCGCGTACTACGACATGGGTCTGCTCTACGTGCAGGACCATCGCTATGGCGAGGCCCTGGCCGCCTTCAAGAAGTATCTGGCCCTGGGCGAGGGCGACCCAGCCTCCCTGCACGAGGCGCAAGAGCGTGTCAGGTCGCTGGAGGCGGCGGCCGGCAAGAAGTAACCGCGTGAGCGCGGGCGGGCTAATAGCCGTGAGCGGGCGGGCTTTGCCCGACAGCGCTCATAGCTGTAAAGGACCCTACCAAGTTCCTTTTGGAAATAGCCGCCTAGAACTTGATGCCCAGGAAGGTGCGCACGACCTGGGCGGCGTTGGCGCCCTCGGGGCTCGCCCAGAGAACGTTATTGGCGTTGCCGTCGGTCTCATAGTTGCGGCTGAGCGCCCCCATGGGCCAGAAGACGCCCCAGGTGAAGCCGGCGTAGAAGTTGTCGCGGCGATTGCGGTATTGCAGCCCCAGGTCCATCTCTATGCCGTAATTGATGGAGTGGCCCGGGGTGGCCGTCGGTACCGGGGCCAGGCTGTAGATGGCGCTGCCCGATATGCCGATCTCGCGCACCTTGCTCGAATCGAGGTCGAGCCAGTAGGCGATGCTCGGCTTGAAGTAGATGGCGTTGCTGACCGTGCCCATGATGCGGCGGAACAGGATCTCGTCCACATGATAGTCGGGGGAGAAGTGAAAGGCGCTCAGGGTCTTTTCGCCTTTGGGCAGGGGCACGAATTGCCAGTTATAGTTGAGGTAGGGCACGTAGCCCTGTCCCTGCGCGGTGTACGCCGTCTCGGCGTTTTCCCCGGTTGCTCCCCCGTTCTCGAAGCCGATGAACAAGGAATCGCCGTAGAGCTTGAGCTGGCTCGCCAACACCCAGCCGGCCTGGAGTATGTGCGCGCCGGGATCGGTGGCGGGGGCATCGTAGCGCAGAGGTCCGGCGTTGCCCATCTTGCCCGCCAGCAAGGTCCCCTCGGCCTCCAGGGTCAGGGCCTTCCAGCCCAGCTTGAACCACAGGCTGGTGATGAAGAGCAGGGCATTCACGTTGGTCTGCAGGCTGCTGCCGAGGTCGTTAGCCGACAAGGTTGTCGGATTGCCGGTGTTGGCGAAGGTGGAGTCCGTCGCTGGAGTGATGTTGAAGGTGGCATAGTCCTGGCTGCGATAGACGAGCTGAGCGCCGTAGTTCACCCTCACCTCGCCGGCGTTGATGTGCTCGCGCCAGGTCTTGTCGTCGTCGACCTTGGTCAGGGACGCCATGAGCTGGGTGACATCGTTTTTCTGCGAGAGATCCAAGGGGAATTCACCCATGTCGTTTTGGCCGAGGTTGGTGTAGCCGATGTCGTAGCCTTCCGCGGCGATGTCCCAGGCCAGGGCGAGCTGGTGGCCGTAGATGGTGGTGAGCGCCATGAAGCGATCGACGGTGGTGCCGTCGGCGCTATCGCAATCGGCACACTCTCCGTCGTTGAAGTACATGCCCCGCCCGAAGTGCCAGGGCATGCGGCCGAAGCGCAGGGAACCAAGCTCGCTGTCGATCTCGGCCCAGACCCACTTGGCCAAGACGCTGGAGGCATAGCTGTTCTGGGTGGTCGACAGGATGTCGGTCGGCGCGGCGGTGGTGGTCTGCCCCAGCGGAGTGGGCGATTGGGGTTGGTTGGCCGAATACTCGGAGGGGCTGATCAGGGAATTGGGAGTGGTGCCCAGGACGAGATTGTCGAAGATGTCGAACATGGTGCGGATGCGCACCTGATCGGAGATGTTGAGGGTGGGCTCGATGCGCAAGCGCATGTTGGTGTCGCTCAGTGACTTGTCGGAGCAGGAGGATGGACCCTGCAGTGCGCCACCCAAAGAATTCTTGGGGAAGCAGTCGGTAGGGATGGGAAAGGGCGGTTGTGCCGCCGGCCCCGTGCCCCCCGACGTCTGGTACCCCTGACCCATATTGAGATCGTAGAAGTAGTCGGTGCGCACGCGGTAGTAGCCGTCGAATTCGATGATCTTGGTCCGGCGGTGGGACAGGGTCTGGTAGTTGACGTCGGTTTCGTTTGCCGGGGGCGACTTTTCCTCGGCGTCGGGAGCGACTTCGGCGGGGCCCTCCTCCTTTTCGGGCTGGGCACCAGCCCCTCCGGGGTGGCCCATGCCGCCCATGCCCGGCCCCATGCCGCCGCCCATGCCCGGCCCCATGCCGCCGCCCATCTGGGCGGACGACGGTGTGGCCCAAGCCAGAGCCACGGTGAGAGGCAAGCCCCTCGCCAGCCATAAGAGTTTGCCTGCGTTTCCCGACATTCTGATGACCTCGGAGGTGAAGGACCTCGCCTGACTGCGGTTAGCGATTGGTGATGTGCGCAAAAGTCAGCGCACCTTATAGCAAGACGTAGGTGCTGCGGAAACCCCCAGTCATGCAAGGCCGCACATCCGGGCAATTCGCCCAGAGCCCTGGGGCGGAAAGGCCGCCAGCGGCAACCTGGCCGCGCCGGCGCCTCCCGGCAAGTTTCTTTCGCCCGGGGTGCGATCGGTTACGATGGAGAAGTGGCAACTGCCTCAATATCTCGAGCTGTAGGCCAGCTCTTCTCGGTCGGATTCAACGGGTTGGTCGCTCCGCCGCGCCTGCTCGACCGTATCAGGCGCTCCGAGGTGGGTGGGGTGATGCTGTTCCGCCCCAACCTCGAGAGCCCACCCCAGACTGCCGCGCTGGTGCGGTCGCTGCGCCAGGCCAGCCCGGACGAGGCCCCGCTGGTGATCTCGATCGATCAGGAGGGTGGGCGCGTGCAGCGTCTCACCACCCCGCTCACGGTCTGGCCCGCCATGGCCAGGGTGGCGGCGGCGGCCGACGTGCAGCGCACGCGCGCGGTGGGACGGGCGCTCGGGGGCGAGCTGGCCGCGCTAGGCATCGGCTGGAATCTAGCCCCGGTGCTGGATGTGGCCACCAACCCGCGCAATCCGGTCATCGGCGACCGCGCCTTCGCGCCCAGCCCCGACCTGGTGATCGATCACGCGCTGGCTTTCTGGCGCGGCCTGAGCGACGCGGGCGTGCTGGCCTGCGGCAAGCACTTCCCCGGCCACGGCGACACGCGGACCGACTCGCACTTGGAGCTGCCCATCGTCGACCACCCGGATGGGCGTTTGCGCTCGGTCGAGCTGGCCCCGTTCGCGGCGGCGGCGCGGGCCGGCATCGAAGCGCTCATGACGGCGCACGTGCTCTATCCCGCCTGGGATGCCAAGGCGCCGGCCACGCTATCGCGGCCGATCTGCCAGCAGATCCTGCGTCGGGAGCTGGGTTTCGCCGGCTTGCTGGTTAGCGATGACCTGGGCATGGGCGCGGTAGCGGACCGGGCCGCGGTGGAGGACCTGGTGATCGAGAGCCTCCTCGCCGGGGTGGACCATTTCCTGGTGCGCGAGCCGGAAGATCGGCAGTTGCGGGCTTTCGCGGGCCTGGTCAAGGCGGCCGAGGCGCGCGTCCAGGTTCGGGAGCGTGTAGAGGAGGCAGCGCAACGGGTGGCTAGGTTCAAGGCCAGACACACGGTGCCGATGCCGGCGGCCACGGCGGTCCTGGCGCACGTGCTGGGCACCCAGGAGAACCGGGATCTGGCTGCCTCGTTTGCCCGGGTGACCCCTATTTGCGCGTTCGCCGGCCCGGGCTTTCCGCCCGAGGGCGCGGCTTGATGGCGCACAGGCGAGCCCAACGTCCGCGCGCTCGGGGGATTTTGCGCCGGGAGCCCAACTGTTCGCCGCTCTAGACCGCGGCGCCGCAACCGTGCATTCTTGCCCGCGTGGCTCTCACTACCCCAAACTCCCGCCCTTGGCTCTGGATCGGCGCTTGCGCGGGGATCTTGGCGCCACGGGCCTATCTGGCCGTAACCGACCAGGGCATGATCTGGTCAGACGAGGTGTACCAGACGCTCGAGCAGGGGCATCGTCTGGCCTTCGGTTATGGGCTGGTGCCCTGGGAGTTCAAAGCTGGAGCGCGTTCGTGGCTTCTGCCGGGCATGATCGGCTGCGGCATGAGGCTATTAGCCTTGCTCGGGGTGACGAGCGGGGGTTGGATGGTGGTGGCGGTGAAGCTGGGCTTCGCCTTGCTGTCAGCCCTCGCCTTGGTCGCCATGTTGCGGATAGCGCAGTATGCAGCCGGGACGGCGGGCGTCCTCCTCCTGGGGCTGGTCGGCGCGGCTTTGCCGGCGAGCCTGCTCTATGGCAGCCGGGCCATGTCCGAGGTGGCCTCCGCCCCCTGTCTGGCGTGGGCGCTGGCTCTGCTGTGGCGCTTTGGGCTGGGGCCGGCGGGGCGGGCGTCCGAGCCGGGCAGCGCGGGCTGGTGGTCGGGGCAGACAGTTGTGCGCTTGCTGGGCGCCGGCGGGCTCCTGGGGCTGGCGGCGGTGTTGCGCTATCAGGTCGTCGTGCTCGTGCCGGTGGTGGTGCTGCTGGTCGCCTGGCGCGGGAGTCTGGCCGGGGCTGTCCTGCTCGCGGCCGGTGCGGCTCTGCTGATCGGGATGGGCGGCTTGCTCGATTGGCTGACCTGGGGCAAGCCTTTCGCGGCCTTCCTGGCCTACCTGCGTTTCAACCTGATCGAGCACGTGGCCGATCGGTGGGGGGTGGCGGGGCGTGGCTTCTACCTCTCCACCTTGGTCACGACCAGCGGGCCGGTCTGGCTGATGTTGGCTTTTGGCTTCCTGCTCGGGCTGCCGCGTAGCTGGCCCGTGGCGGTCTTGGCCGCGACCTATATCGCGGCCCATTCGGCCGTCGCGCACAAAGAGCTGCGCTTCATATATCCGGTGCTCCCTTTGCTGCTGCTCTGTTCCGCGGTGGGCCTGACCCAAGTGCTCGACCGCCTGCCGACCCCGCGCCTTCGCCTGGCCGGAGCGGCGCTGCTCGGGTGTGCTATGGCCGGCTTGCTCATCGCCCATGCCCGCCATCTCACTTTCCGCGACATCGGACAGCCCATGGACAGCCAGGCTAACGGCGGCCCGACCTCGACTTCGGTCTGGCATGCCTTCGACGCGACCAATCGGCTTATTGCCCGGGCTGGGACATTTGCCGATCTATGCGGGCTGGCCGTTCCTGCCGCCAATCCCTACTGGACCGGGGGCTACACCTACTTTCACCGGCGCGCGCCATTGATCTGGGCGGGCGGGAGGGGCGACTACGACGCCGCGAACTACGTCCTGCTCGGGCCTGGGCAGAAGATGGAGGATGCCCGCTATCGGCGCTGGATGGGCTGCGGATCCGATGAGCTCTACCGGCGTGAGGGTGGGTGCGCACGCCCCTCCCGCGCCAACCTCGGCTACGGGCGCCTGAGCCCGTCTGGAATTCCTGGTTCATGACCGGCAAGCGCGCGAAACCGCGAGCGGAGGCCGCTCAACCTGCCCTAGGGCGTGGCCGTCTTTTCGACCGTCTGTGGCGCGGCCTGCTCCGACTGCCAGCCCGTCTTGGACGTGGCTTGCTCCGTTCGCCTGGCCGTCTGTGGCGCTGCTTGCGCCGGCTGCCGCCCGGCCTCTTGCTCTTCGCCATGGTGGCGTGCCTCAACTTCGCGAGTATGAGCCGTGAGCTATCCTGGGGCGACGCGCGTCCGATCTACGAGGTTGCGGATTCGCTAGTCACTGGGCATGGCGTGTCGGTAGCAACGCGCTGGCCCGTCGATGCTGATCCGGGTCGGGGCGGTCGTTTCTACGCCGCGCAGCCCCTGTTGCCGTCGCTCTTGCATGTGCCGGGAGCAGGGCTCTCCAAGTTGCTTCTGCGCCTCAAGGTGGGGGCGGAGGTGGCGGACCTCATCAATGCCGCGGCTTGCCACGTGCAGGGCGGGCTGGTGGGAGCGTTGGTGGTCTGGCTGTTCTTTCGTCTCTGCCTCCGTTATGGGGCGAGTGAGCGCACCGCCCTGTTCGCTTCCCTCCTGCTGGGGACGGGCAGCCTGATCTGGGTCTACGCGCGCTATCCTTTCTCTGAGATCGCGCAGGCGGCGTGCTTCACCGGATTCTTTCTCGCCCTCGCCCGGCTGCTCAAAGGGTTGCAGCCGAGGGCAGCCATCTGGGCCGGGCTGTGGGCCGGCATGCTGGTCAACACCAAGTATGTCTACGCCCTCTCCCTGCCTGGTGCGCTGGCGGTGTTGCTGGTGGTCCATCGCCGGGATCTGCGGCGCCTCGGCCTGGCGGTGCTGCTCGCCGGGGTGGGGCTGGTGCCGGGCTTGGTGATGGCGCTCGTCTACAACTTCCTGCGCTTCGGCAGCGTGACCAAAACCGGCTATGTGGGCGTGGGCGAGGTCATGGTGGAGAACGTATTGCTCGGTCTATGGGGTCTCCTGTTCTCGCCGGGCAAGAGCGTCTTTCTCTACACCCCCCCTCTCGTGCTCGCGCTTTTGGGCTTGCCCCGCTTCTGGCGCAGCCAGCGTGCCACGGTGTGGGCCATGCTGGCCACCATCATGCCCGTGGTCCTCTTCTACTGCCGATTTCCCTCGTGGCCGGGCGACTGGGCCTGGGGGCCGCGCTACCTTGTCTTTGCCATACCAGTGCTGCTGCTGCCGGCTATCTCCTTGCTTGCGTCGATGCGCTGGCCCCGCCGCTTTCTGGCTTTGGCCCTGCTGGCCCTCGGCATCTTCGTGCAGGTGCTGGGCAACGCCTTCTACTGGGATCACTACCTGCGCATCGCCTTGGACGTGCGCTCGCACTGGCTGGGGCAGCCCAATCGCAGCGCCTCGCTCACGGCCGACAAGGGCGGCTATTGCGAGGGTTGCTTCGAGGATGTCTATCCTACGGTGTGGCTGGCGCCGCTACAGCCCATCCTCGGGCACCTCTGGCTCTTGCGCCACGTGCCTTTCCACCACGATTGGGACCGGGCGTCCAAGGATGCGCCCTGGCGACGGCACACCCGGCTGGTCATGGACAGCCAGGCCAGCTACGATCGGGTGCGCGTGGACCATTGGCTCTACGACATGCCATCCCACCGGAGGTCGGGCTGGCTGATCTTGTTCGGCCTTGTCGGTACCGGCGCGGCCGCGGGTGTGCTCCTGGTCATACGGCCGCGCCAGGGTCCGGGAGGAAGGGTAGCTATTTCGACCAGCTCCTGCTCCGGGGAAATGTCGTGACTGCCCTGATATTCGACTGCGACGGAACCTTGGCTGATACCATGCCCGCCCACTATCGGGCCTGGCTCGAGATCCTGCGCCCCTACGGCATAGAGCTGCCGGAGCAGCGCTTTTACGCGCTCGGGGGCATGCCCACGGCGAAGATCGTCGAGCTCTTGTTCGCGGAGGCGGGCCAGGAGGGGGTGGACGTGGCCCGGATCACACGTCTCAAGGAAGAGGGGTTTCTGGCCCAGATGGCCGCGGTGCGCCCCATCGCCAAAGTGGTCGAGGTGGCGCGCCTAGCCCGCGGACAGCTGCCCATGGCGGTGGCTTCGGGAGGCTACCGACATATGGTCGAGCTGACCTTGCGCCAGATCGGAGTTCTCGACTGGTTCCCGGTGATCGTGAGCGCGGAGGACACGGCCCGGCACAAGCCCGAGCCGGACGTCTTCTTGGAGGCCGCCCGTCGTCTGGCGGTGGAGCCGCACGTCTGCACGGTGTACGAAGACACCGATCTGGGGCTCCTGGCGGCTCGCCGCGCGGGCATGCGCGCGGTCGACATCCGCACCATGTAGTCGGCCTTGTGCTAGACATGGCGCATGTCTACTCGCGGATCCGAATTTGGACCGGATGATCTCGCCCGCATGATGCAGGAGGCGCGCCAGCGCTTGCGCTCGTCGCGCCGGGGCCTCTTCACCCTCGCCATAGCTTTGCTGGTGCTGATCGTGCTGGTCGGCTCGTACTACCAGGTCGAGCCTGACGAGGTGGCCCTGGTCACCCGCTTTGGCCGCTACGTGCGCACGACCAACCCCGGGCCGCACACCAAGATCCCCTTCGGTATCGAGCGCGTGCAGAAGGTGCCGGTGCAGCGCCAGCTCAAGCAGGAGTTCGGCTTTCGTACCGCGCGCGCCGACATCCAGAGCACCTTCGAAAAGGATCAGCGGACACAGAGCGAGTCGCTCATGCTCACCGGCGATCTCAATGTCGCCACGGTGGAATGGATCGTGCAGTACAAGATCTCGGACCCGTACAAGTACCTGTTCAAGCTGCGCGACGTGGAAGAGACCTTTCGTTTGATGGCCGAGGCATCCATGCGCACGGTGGTGGGCGACCACAGCGTGACCGAGCTACTCACCGTTGGGCGCGAAGCCATCGCGGCCAAGGCGAAGGAGCTCCTGGCCAATTTGTGCCGCCTTTACGACAACGGCATATCGGTGCAGCAGCTGGTGTTGCAAGACGTGGACCCGCCCGAAGCGGTCAAGCCCTCCTTCAATGCCGTGAACCAGGCCATCCAGGAACGCGAGCGCGCCATCAACGAGGCCTGGGCCGAGTACAACCAGGAGATCCCGCGGGCACGCGGCCTGGCCGCGCAGAAGATCGAGGCGGCCGAGGGCTACGCCATCGATCGAGTCAACCGGGCCAAGGGCGACGCCCAGCGCTTCGTCGCGATCGAGGAGCAGTATCGCAAGGCGCCCGACGTGACTCGATCGCGCATATACCTCGAGACCATGTCCGTCGTCCTGCCCGGCGCGGGGAAGAAGCTGATCCTAGACGAGAAGACCAAGGGTATCTTGCCCGTGTTCCCGCTGGCGGGTGCGCCGGAGGTGAAGCCGTGAGCGGCCGCGGCTGGATCGTGGCCGGGGTGGCGGGGGTGCTCGGCCTGGTGACCCTGTCGTCGACCCTTTACACCGTATCAGAGACCGAGCAGGTCGTGATCACCCAGTTCGGCGAGCCGATGGGTAGGCCCATCACCCAGGCGGGTTTGCACGTCAAGGTGCCCTTCGCGCAGGAGGCGAACTTCTTCGACAAGCGCTGGCTGGAATGGAACGGCAACCCCAACCAAATCCCGACCCGCGACAAGAAGTATATCTGGGTGGAAACCTACGCCCGCTGGCGTATTGCTGACCCGCTGCTGTTCTTTGAGCGTCTGCGCGACGAGCGCGGGGCGCAGTCGCGCCTTGACGACATCATCGACGGGGAGACGCGCAACGTGATCGCGAATCACAACCTGATCGAGGCAGTGAGGGTGAGCAATCGGGCCTTCGAAAAATACGAGGAAACCGAGGATGTGATGGAGGCGGAGGCCATGCGCCAGGTGGAGCTGGGGCGCGACAAGATCACGCGGCTCATCCTGGAGCACGCCTCGCACGTGATGCCGGACTATGGCATAGAGCTGGTCGACGTCCAGATCCAGCGCGTGAACTACATCGAGAGCGTGCAGGCCAAGGTGTTCGATCGCATGATCTCGGAGCGCAAGCGTGTGGCGGATCGCCACCGCTCGGAGGGGCAGGGCAAGAGCGCCGAGGTGCGGGGCAAGAAGGAGCGCGAGCTCAAGGTCATCGAGTCGGAAGCCTATCGCAAGACCCAGGAGATCGCGGGCAAGGGCGATGCCGATGCCGCCGCCATCTACGCCGAGGCCTATAACCGCAACCACGAGCTCTACCGTTTCCTGCGCAGCATGGAAACCTACCGCACCGCCATCGACAAGGATTCCTCGCTCGTGCTCTCCACCAGCTCCGATCTGTTCCGCTACTTGCAGTCGCCCGGGGCGGTCGCCGGGGGCAAGGGAGCGGGTAAGGCGGCGCGCTAGGAGCTCGCCCGGGCAATGGCCGACGGGTTCAACCCATATGACACGCTCGGGGTGGGGCGCGCGGCTAGCGCGGCCGAGATTCGGGCCGCCTATCGCGCCCTGGTCGCGCGTTATCATCCCGACAAGCACGCCGGCAACCCGCTCGAGGGTCTCGCGGCCGAGAAGATGGCCGAGGTCAATCGCGCCTACGCTATCCTCGGGGACGGCAAGCGTCGGGCGGCTTACGATCGAGGTGGGGCGGGGACACCGGCGGGCCAGCCCGGCTGGGGGCCGAGGCCCGGGCCAGGGACGGGGCAGCTGCAATACCGCCGGCTGGGCAGAGTCATCGCCCTACTGCTGCTCCTACCCCTGCTCTTGCGCTTCAGCCGCGGCCTATTGCGCTTGCTGGTGGCCTTGCTCCGGGATGGCTTGGGCGGGATGCGCGGGCTGCGCGGGACTCCGGTCGCCCTGGCGCTCATGGTGGGATTGCTGCTGGCTCTGTGCCTAATCTGGATCCGGCGCGGCCGGCCGAAAGGGAGGTGACCGAGGGGGGAGGAGCGGGGCCTACCATGGCCCACAATGGACTCCGGCGGGGACAGTGTAGAGCGTGCTGGGCATCGCGGGGAGAGCGTGGCTTACCATGGCCCACAATTGACCACCGCTGCGGCTTTTCGTGCGGGATATTCGCTGGGCTCGACGCTTCCTTGCTCTCACGTCGAGCGCTCGTGATAAAGTGAAGTCGTGACGTCCAGGTCAGTTTTGGACGAGGTGTGCGGGACCCGGTCGTGTCCCGGCGCTGGATATCCGGCAAGGACCCAGGGCGTGGCCAAGGGTGTCAGTGGCAGCGGCCATGCCAGGAGCGCGCCGACACCGCAGCGCGGGCAGCAGGGCGCGGTGCTGGTGGTCGTGCTCTTGATGATGGTCTGCCTGCTCGGGCTCGGCATGACCGGACTTTTCCTGACCAGCACCGATGTGCACATGAATGCAAACATCAATC
>Ga0187889_10004510_pt1 | contig 11463 bp, 10 predicted proteins | sample June2016WEW_7_10_2_FD_132992 | JGI IMG/M metagenome (GOLD analysis project Ga0187889, IMG submission 132992) | Peatland microbial communities from SPRUCE experiment site at the Marcell Experimental Forest, Minnesota, USA - June2016WEW_7_100 | ecosystem: Environmental > Terrestrial > Soil >... | reverse complement strand
CATTTTACCGGCATCGCCATGATTCCGTCAGTGCACCCGCTCCAGATGCCGGGGCCATTGGCGACTGGCGCTACTGGGTAGCGCAGAGCTACTGCTTCTGAACCAGGACACCCTGGCTCCGTACTACGCAGCCTTGCCGAAAGCACACGGAGTACGGCGGGCTGAAGTCCCTGATCAATGAGCGTCTTCTTAGAGCGTCACACTCAGAATCTGTAGAACCTGTTAGGGGCCTGCCTCCAGGTCTGGCGGCAGTTCCAGCAAATCGTCGATGACGGGCTGTCAGTTGCCCCCCCCGCATTCCCTGCGGATCCGCAGATTGGACAATGGCGCATCCTTTTCAGCTTAGCGCCCCCTCAGACGGTTTTCACGAGCTGAATGTGGCCGGACCCGCTAATGCTATTTCCGAATTGTGCCGATAGGACAACTGATGCCGAAGTGGATTGCAGCAATCGTGATCGGGTGCATGCCGTGCGCTTGTCTGGCCGCGGTGTCCATTCATGGCGTGTTCAGCCCCCATTTTGAAGAGAACGCCGGGCAGGCCCCCGAAAACGTCCGGTTTTTGGTTCGTGCGCCAGGGTATGCGGCGGCCTTCGATCGGGAGGGGACCGTTCTTCATGCGGCGCCGCCCGGCGCGCCGGATTCCGGTCTCGTGCAAATGCGGTTGCTCGGTGGCGCCGAGCGGCCGGCCATTGCCGGTGCGGGAGATCCCGTCGCTTCCACGATGCTCTACAGCGGTGCTTTCGGCAGCCAGGGGTTGCGCCTGCGCAACTACTCGGTCATCCGGTACCAGGGCGTGTACCCGGGTATCGATTGGCTATGGCATTTCCGGGAAGGCGCCCTCGAATTTCAGTTTGAGCTTCGTCCGGGGGCGAATCCAGCCGCCATCCGAATGGCATTTACGGGAGCGAGCGGCGTGCGGTTGGACCGGGACGGTAATCTGGAGGTGGAAGGTGGCGCCGGCCTCCAGTACCGGTGGCCCGAGGCCTGGCAGGAAAGCCACGGCGGCCGCATAGCTGTTCCCGTAGCGTTTCGTATCGACTCGGGTGTGGTGACATTCGCGGTCGGTCCGCACGATCCCAAACTGGCTCTGACGATCGATCCCGTGGTGCGGTACTCCAGGTACCTCGGAGGCGCGGGTTACGACGCCGCGTACGCGGTAGCCACGGACATCGCGGGGAACGTTTACATCACCGGAGAAACCGACTCACTCGATTTCGTTTCGCCGCTGGGGGTGCGTTCCACTTACGATGCCTTCGTCAGCAAGCTCTCCCCGGACGGCACACAAGTCGTGTACACCGTGATGCTCGCCAGCAGCGGCAACAATGCCGGCAAAGCCATTGCCCTGGATAGTGGAGGCAATGTCTGGATTGCCGGCGTGGCTGGGGGATCCGGATTCCCTGTCACTTCGGGTGCCTTCAGCACCCATTCTTCCGGCGCCGAAGACGCTTTCGTGGCCCGCCTGAATGCCAACGGGCTGCTCACCTACGCCACCTACCTTGGTGGCAGCGGTACGGATGTGGCAACCGCTCTGGCCATCGACCCATCGGGCAGCGTGTATGTCGCCGGCTACACCTCGTCCGTCAATTTCCCAACAACCTCGGGGGCCCCTCAAACCGCTTACCAGGGAGGCACCGACGCCTTCCTGGTCAAACTGGGCGCCGGCGGCGCATCCCTGTCCTACGCAACGCTGCTCGGAGGATCGGGCAATGACTCGGTGAGCGCGCTGGCCGTAGGTGCGGCCGGAAACGCGTGCGTTGCCGGCCAGACCAGCTCTTCCAATCTTCCTGTGCGGAATGCCGTACAGCCGGTTTACGGCGGCAGTGGCGACGCGCTGTTAGCATGTCTCAACCCCACGGGGACGGCGTGGACCACGCTCACGTACCTGGGCGGCTCCGGCTCGGACGAAGCCAATGGAATCGCCATGGACGCCGCCGGGAATATCTATCTGGCAGGCGATACCTATTCACCGAATTTTCCCGCCACTTCCACCGCCTATTCGCGGAATTCTTGGGTGGGTTCATACGACGCATTCGCCGTCAAACTAAACTCCGCCGGCAATGCCATAGTGTTTGCCACTCTGCTAGGGGGCTCCGCAAACAACTCGGGAACAGCCATCTCGGTCGATTCCTCCGGCCGCGTCTGGATCGCGGGTTATACCGCTTCGGTGGATTTTCCGGTCACCGACTCGTCGGCCTTTGCCGGCTACTTTGACGGGTTTCTCGCCGAAATCAGCGCTGACGGGAGTACGCTTCTGTGGGCGCGCTACCTCGGCGGTTCAGGCGATGACCGCTGCCTCGGGATGACGCTCACTGACACGGGCGAAGCGATAGTGGTGGGTCTGACCGGCTCGGTTGATTTTCCAATTACGACTGGCTCCTCTCCAGCTCCGTACAATGCCTTCGTTACGCGAGTGGCGGTCAATATGCCCCCGCAGATCGCATCGATGGCTCAGGGAACTGCATCGGGGGGCGCTTCGACATTTGCCGTCACGGTGCAGGACGGAAATGGGTACTCCGATATCCAGACGGTGTACTTGCTGGTCAATTCGACCCTCAATGGCGTAAACTCATGTTCCCCCGGATACTTCGTTGGCACGAACCAACTTTACCTTCTGAACGACGGCAGCAGTGGCTGGCTCGGCCCGCTCACTCCCGGCACCGCCGCGACAGTCTCCAATTCGCAGTGCACGCTAACAGCCGCCTACTCCCCGGTCACCGGAGCGGGAAACACCCTGACCGTGCAGTTCGGCGTGCAATACAAATCCGGGTTCACCGGCACAATGAACGTTTACGCGGCGGCTCGTGACCTCGCCGGTGTGCTCGTGGGATGGCAAACCATGGGAACTACGACGATCAACGCTGCCCCCGGTCCGTAGGCCGTTTCGGTCGCACCCACCACACTCGGAAGCAACCGTGCTGCACCACGGCGCATGGCTCGCCGCAGGCGCTCCGGCTGTTTCTGGAACCAGCCCCCTCCCGCCTGGCGACCGTCTACAGTAAATCCTAGCTCGGCAGCAGCGCCCTCACTGCGTCAATCACCCGGTCCTGATCGGCCTCGGTCATCTGGTGGTAAAGCGGCAGAGTGAGCGCGCTATCCTGAGCCCGCTCGCTTTCGGCAAGGCCTCCCGGGGCGGACCAACTTCCGGCTGGGTAAGCCGGCTCCCGGTGCGCGCACATGACGGCGCGCCGCGTGGCGATCCCCTTGTCGAGCAGCGCCTGCATGACGGTACGCTGGCTGCACCCCTCCGGCAAGCGCACGCAGTAGCTCTGCCAGTTGGTCCGCGCCCAGTCGGGCTCCGGTGGCAGGCCCAGGCCCATGCCGCCCAGACCATCGGTGTAGCGCTGCGCCAGGTACCGCCGCCGCGCCACGATGGCCTCCAGTCGCTTGAGTTGCTCGCGCCCCACCGCGGCCTGTATATCTGTCATCCGATAGTTGTAGCCCAGTTCCGCGTAGGATTCGAACACCACCTGTGTAGAGGAATGCCGCACGGTGTCCGGCAGGCTCATCCCGTGCTGCCGCCATAACCGGAACTGGCGGTCGAAGCCGGTGTTCGACGTGGTCAGCATGCCGCCATCCCCGGTCGTGATCAGCTTGCGCGGATGAAAGGAAAAGCAGGCGATGTCGCCGTGCGGCCTGCCGATCTTCTCCCACGCGCCATTCCATCGGATTTCGCTGCCGATCGCACAGGCGGCGTCCTCGATCACCGGCAGTCCGTGCCGCCGCGCCACGGCTGTTATGGCCGGCATATCGCACGGCATGCCGATCTGGTGCACGGGCAGGATGGCGCGGGTACGATCCGAGAGCGCCGATTCGATCGGCGCGGGGTCCATGTTGAACGTGCCCGGGTCGATATCGACGAACACCGGCTTCGCGCCGCAGTACCGCACGCTGCTGGCGGTGGCGATGAAGGAGTGGCTCACCGTCACCACTTCGTCGCCGCTTTGCACGCCCACGGCCCGCAAGGCCAGGTGCAGGGCCGCGGTGCAACTGGAGACCGCGCAGGCGTGCGAAGCGCCCACAGAGGCAGCGAACTCGCGTTCGAAGGCGGCCACTTCGGGCCCCTGCGTCACCCAGCCGGATAGGATGGCACGCCCTGCGGCGAGTGCTTCCGCCTCGCCCAGCCACGGTTTGGCAACTGGAATCCGAGTTTCAGGCATGATTCGTGGACTCCTCCCGGCGCCAGTTGCGCACGACCTCCTTCTCCAGCAGTTTCTCCGGGGGCGTGTCTTGCGCCACGTACCACTGATGCAGCCGCGCCAGTCCTTCGGGGAGCGAAACCGCCGGCTGGTATTGGATCAGCCGGCGGGCCTTGCCGATATCGGCGGACAGGCGCAAGACATCGCCGGGTCTCGGCTCCATGTGTTCGATGGCCGCGTTTCTCAACTGCAGCACCTGCTGGACTTTCAGGGCGAGGTCGTTAATGGAGATCTCCAGTCCGCTGCCGAGGTTGATGGTCTTGCCGACCGCCTCATCCGCACAGCCCACCGCCAGGATGCCGGCTGCGGTATCGCTCACGTAGGTGAAGTCGCGGGTCTGGGTTCCGTCGCCGAAAACGATCATCGGCCTCCCGGCCATGGTCCGCAACAGGAACTTGGGAATCACCTCGCCGCTGTCGCCCTCGTGATGGCAGCGGGGACCGTAGGTGTTGAACGGGCGGATCACAACCGTGGCGAACCCGTAGGTATCGTGGAACGCGCGCGCGTAGCATTCGCCGGCCAGTTTGCCCGCGCCGTACACGGTCTTCGGAAAGGTCGGGTGCTCTTCAGTAATGGGCACCGAGCGCGCCGTGCCGTAGACCTCCGAACTGGAGACGTAGACGAACCGCTTCACGCCCGCCGCACGAGCCAGGCTGAGCAGGGCAAGCGTCGCCGTCGCGTTCACGTCGTGATTCTCACGCGGCGAGTGGATCGAGTGCCGCACACCCAGACAAGCCAGGTGGAACACGACATCGACTCCTCCGAGAAGCCGCTCCATCTCCCCCGTGTTCCGAATGTCCTCGACGGCCAGCCGTGCGTCCACTCCCTCGATGTTCTCGCGTTTGCCGTTCACCAGATTGTCCACCGCGACGACCTCGGCTCCGGTGGCGGCCAGTTGCCGCAACAGCTCGGAGCCGATGAACCCGGCGCCGCCCGTGACCACTATTCTCGTTCCCTTGGTTGGGCTCGCCATCGTCTTCATCGCTCCTCTCCCGGCGGCGCCCCTGCACGCGGCTGGATTTCACGCCCCGCAGTCTCTTCGATGAAATATCGTGGCCGTCGGCGGGCCTCGTCGAGCGCCCGCCACACGTATTCGCCCAGCACGCCAAGCATCAACATCTGCGCGCCGCCTAGGATCAGCACCACCACCATCAACGAGGCCCACCCCTCGACCGGAGAGTCCCGGACAACCCGCATCGCGACCACAAACAAGGCGTACAGGAACCCGAGCAGGCTGGCGGCGATGCCCGTGTACGACATGGCGCGGAGCGGGGCATACGAGAAGGAGACGAACGTGTCGACAAGCATCTTCAGTTTTCGGCGGAAGGTCCATTTCGAGCGGCCGGAAATGCGTCCCTGTTTGGCGTAGGGAAACGATGCCTGCCGGAAGCCAATCTTCGCCAGCTCGCACATCAGGTTTGGATGCGCGCCGACGCAGGCCGCGAGCGCCTCCGCCACGCGCCGGTCGAGCAGCGCGAAATCGGCGCCGTTGGGCGGGAGGTTCACCTCGCCCAACCGGTTTATCAGCCAGTAGAACAATCGTGAGAACACTCGTTCCAGCAACCCGACGCCTTGGCGCTGCTCCCGCACCGCCCAGACTACGTCGTTGCCCGCCTTCCAGAGCCCCAGCATCCTGGCGATCAGCTCGGGCGGATCCTGCAGGTCCGCCGCCATGAATACCCGGCAGGCGCCGCGGCTGTGCTCCAGACCGGCGAGCACCGCGATATGGCTGCCGCTGTTGCACGACAGCCGGATGTATCGGAATCGGCCGTCCTCGGAGCAGAGCCGCTTCAGCAACTGGGAGGTATCATCCGTGGAGTGGTCGTCCACGAACACCACTTCCACCTCCATCCCAAGTTCATCCATCACCCGCCGCACTCTGCCCGCCAGTTGCGGGATGCACTCGGCCTCATTGAAAACCGGAATCACGATGGAAAGCGCCGGCCCGTCCCCGTGGTTCATGATCGGAGGCGCGCCGCAACGGTCGGCTTCGGGAGGAAGGTCTTCAGCTTCGTGAACGGTCGACGTAACAATTGAAGGTACCGCGTCTATTGCCACAGCACGAGTGCTCCTCCCCACGAGTAAGCCACCCCGAAACCTATCGGCATTACCCGGTACGCCCTCCGGAGGCCGCCGTCCTCGATCGCGTGCTGGTACGCGATGGGAATTGTTGCGGACACGGTGTTCCCGCTGTGGCGCATCGCGCCATCAGACTTCTCAGCCGGCATTCTCAATCTCTTTCGGAGGTAGTCAAACATGAACTGATTCCGCCTGGAATGTGATTCAGCCATCTCTCACGACCCCGAGTCCGCCTCTGGCAGGCCCATCCGCTCCAGTATTCCCACAATCGCCTCGACGGTGACCATCTGGGCCATCTCGTCCGGGGAGAACCTGACACCGAAAACCTGCTCCAATTCAAGCACTAAATTCAGGTGTTGCAAGGAGTCCCAGGTCTCGATAGTCTCCGGCGAGGATTGGATGAGGACCCGATCCAGGGGTACCTGAAAGATGCCAGTGGCGATCCGGCGTACTCTCTCAGCGATCGAATCTGTCATGAGATAGCCTCTTTTATGCAGATGCGGACCCGGATCCAGGGCGGCGACTGGATCGTTCTGTGCTCTAAATCGAGGTCCCAGCGGCTCCCTTGTTTGTTCTCGCCAGTCCGAGTGAAGCCGTGTCGGGAATAGAATTCTCGGGCGGGTGCGTTCTTCGGCGTGGGCACAAACCACCCGCTCAGCCGCCGCGCACCGGCATTGTGCGCGTCGTCCGCAATCACCGCGAGCAATGCAGTTTCAAGAGTGCGACCGATCACCCGGCAACTCATCAGAAAGGTATCGATTTCAACTTCGTCTCTCCGCTGGCGGGTAATCGCCAACCCGACCAAGCCGTTATCCCCAAAGCGGTCTCGGGCTCGCAGAGCATACAGCCGGCATGTTGGGTCGAGGGACATCGCCTTGATTTGCTGCTCCGTGTACCGCCGTGTGGTCAGATTGAATTGGTTCGTCTTCTGAGTGAGTTGACCGATACGGGCGATCGTCTCCGGCTTGACCTCTCCGATCTCGGCCTCCATCTGCAGGGAAGAGTAGAAATCCTCCAGAGAGGAGGAACTCCGTTTCAAATCTTGACGCTGTCTCTGCTCCTCATAGTACTTGCCCCGCTCCCGGTCCTCCGCGGACAACTTCAGCGTCTCGAACACGCAAGCTTCCCGCAACGCGCGCGCGTAATCCATCGGATCCTTCGGCAATTCGATCACGCTGACTTCAGGGACTTGACTCCTGACCCATTGACGCTCCACGGGATTGTCATCCAAGAACGCCAATGCCTCGACGCCCACATTGAGTTCGGCGGCGATTTCCCGTAAGTTCCGGGCTTTATCGTTCCAGTTGATCCGAAGGGCCGCGAATTGCTGTGGTTTCAGGAGCATACCGGGGTGACGCGCCAGGATTTCCATCGCTTCAGCCGGATTGTTCTTGCTGCAGACAGCTAGAACCACGCCCCTGTGGTACAGGTCCAACATGGCTCGCTGGACGGCTTGGTATGCCGCTCCGGGGTAGTCTGGGCCTATCTGGATTCCTTCGAATCCGTCCTCACCGGCGACCCCGCCCCACAAGGTGTTGTCCAGATCCACGACAAGGACCTTACAGGACTTGCCGGCTAGAGGGCAGATGTAGCGGAGCCACTCGTGGGCGAGATGGACGAGGCAATGGGCTGTGATCGGGAGACGGACGCTGAGCCATTTCCCTTCGTCGTGCCACACACCACGCCCAAACCGCGCCACGAGCGCGTCGTAATCCAGAACGTAGACACCTTCGGTTTCCTGGGCAATTTGCAGAAGTCCACGATTTATCGAACGGATGCTCTCACATTGCCCTTCCCGGACTTGCGCGTCCAGGATCCCTTGCGACGGCATCTCGGGGATCTCTAACGTGTGAACAATCAAATGGGCTCGAGAGCGAGATCGAAATGTCTCAATCCAACCCCGGTAGCTTCGCAGAACCTCCTCAACCGTCTGGGCGATGGCTGCGGGAGAAAGGTCGGCGAATTCGGACCACAACTGCGGAACCACGTCCCGGGTCTGTACCGCCAGCACCACTCCATCCGGCGCTGTCTCATAGATGGAACTATGAGGATCCAGAAGTTCCTGAGCGTAAGCGTTAAAACCACCGATCTCGACGCGGAGATCGATGCCATTTACCGCGGCTGACGCCTGTAACAGACTGATCACCGGTTCCACCGTGAAGGACCGGAGGACGATTAATCGGAAGACGCGCGGATTCCACACAGGCCGCAACTCTTCGAAAGAGGCGAGCAAATAGCTGGCGGTCGCCGGGCCTGGGTATTCACGCCAGAACTTTCCTAAGAGGGTTAGCGCCAGGCTAGCGTCTCCGCGAGAAACCGCCAAATCGATGTCACGCCGGAGGGAGTCTTGCGTCTCGATGGCCCGCGTGTTCAAGATCCTATGATCTCCATGAGTTGGCGGGTCGGCGTGTAGAACCAAGCTATCCGCCTTCCCGAAAATGCCGCCGCTGGCACGGGCGGGGCTACCATCAAACACCCTGCGCGACCGGCTTCCGCCAGTGCCGAATCCACGTTCTGCACTTCATAGCAGACGTGGTAAGCTCCGATGCCCTTAGCAATAACCTTGCCGACGGGGGAATCCTCAGAAAGCGGTTCCACCAGTTCAATGACCGGATCGGCAGAACCCAACTTCTCTAGGAAACACACCCGCACTTTCTGAATGGCATCTTCAATCGGCTCCCCAACTATCTTATACCCCAAGACTTCGCAATAGATCGGGAGGGCGCGCCGAATGTCGGGAACCGCCACTCCCAGATGTCTGAATCGGGCCTCAATCATTACTCTGGTATCACCTCGCTCGACGCAGTAGCGGCAGCCTTCGGGCCGGGTTTCCCAGGACTGTCACGCCTGCAGGCACGTGATTCGTCACCACGGAACCTATTCCCACCAAGGCTCCTTCGCCAACGCTAACGCCTTGGATGATTACGCTCCCCGCTCCGACATAGACTCCCTGGTGGAGACGCACCCCGCCAGCGACCACTGCGCCTGGCGCGATCGTCACAAAATCGGCCACCTCCTGATCGTGAGCCATTAGCACGCCCTGCGAGATGATCACGTGGCTTCCGATTGTGGTGTCTGGAGTGATCACCACGTTCTGTAGAATTGCTGTCCCGGCACCAATGCTAGCATACCTGGAAATCGAGGCTGAGGGGTGAACAAGAGTGGCGTAACGGTCACGAGGCAACCTCAGGCTTTCGACAACCAGTTTCCTCCGCCAAGGATCCCGTGCAGAGGCAATTCCCACGATGAACCGGCAGGTGGGATAACGGTTTGCGGCGCTTGTGGTTCCGAGAACCGGGTAGCCGTCGACGATTGCCCCGCTCTTGGATGGGTCGTCATCGAGGAAACCCAGCAAGCGCCACGTCTCCACAATGCGATTTAGGTCTTCGACCGCTCCGGCGATTTCCCGGGAAGATCCCCCCGCGCCTACGATGATCAGATCTTCGATCACGTGCTCCCTTCCTCGGCCTGAGCCCCGATGTTAAGGACCTCCCACTGGTCTCCGGCCGCAATGTGAACACGGATGGGTACAGCAAAGTCCTGGAGTGTCGTCAGAACCGAGTGGCGGTAGATCCGGTTCAATGTGAGTGCAACATCGAGGAAAGACTCAAGCAATTCGGCGGACGGGCAAAGGATACCGTACCCGTAGCTGGGCACTGCCCAGCCGTGGTAAGAGGGATTATCGACGATGACGGCAATGTTCTGCGACGGGGGGAAGTCTTGCAGGACCCAGTACAGCAATGGCCCCACACCGTAGAAGGCAACTGCCCCGATTGGCAGATTAGGACGGTTTCGAAAGAGTCGCGCATGTTGCCGCGCCGCTGCCAGCGGATCCCGCTCAGTCCAACCCTCCTGCGTGGCGGGAGCGCTCGTTCGCCTTGCCGCGCAAATCAAGCTCGGCCCTGCATCTGCCCAGGAGATCGGATCGAATCCTTGCCGTCTCAAGAGAAGTTCCAGTTGAGGGCGCTGGAAGTACTGGAGGTGTTCATGCGCCCAATAGATGGGTAGTCCGTCGTTGAGATAAGAAACGGCATCGGGCACCTGAACTAGGAGCACGGCATAGGATGTACAACGCTCGAAGACAGCCCTCAGTCTTGCGCCCGGATCTGCAGTGAGCTCGAGGAGGAACTGCGCGCCGACAACGTCAAACCACTCGCCCGGCACCGCCTGCGGGAAGTAGCCACGGATGAAACGCGCCGCCGGGAATCTCGACCGGGCTTGCTCGATGCGAAAAGACGGGTCCACGCCCGTGTAGTCCTCGGCAATGGTGCGGAAGAACGGTACCTGCTCCCCAGTTGAACAGCCGATCTCCAGCCATCTTCCGCGGGGGAAGACGTTCGCCGCAGCCAGGCTCGATACGAACTGGATGAATGGCTTCCTGTAGTGCGGGTGGTGGGATTCTTCCGCGTCCTGCAGGTAGTGGGTGTAGCATGTCTCGTAGATAAGTCCCTGGAGTTGCAGGTCCGGGGCGGCCACGTAAATATGACCGCAGTCGCCACATGCTACCAATTCCAGAGGGGCGCGCACGGCTTCAGATGCCAGAGTAGGTGGGAGTGGCATGAGGTAGGCCGGGTAATTGGCGGAACAGACTTGCACGGTGCGGCACCCGGCGCCGCAGATCGGACATGCAGGACTGGGAATCGTGACACGGGAACCAGGCATTCCCATCTACGCGGAACCTCCGAGGTACGGGATACCCGGTCGTGCGGCCACGTGTGTAAAGTGGTGCACGCAGGCAGCCACCTGTTCGATATGAGCATGTGTGAGTTCCGCGTACATGGGCAAGGACAGCACCTCCTCCGCCGCGCGCTCCGAGCAGGGGAGATCGCCGGGGCCGTATCGCTCGTCGCGGTACGCCTCCTGGAGATGCACCGGTATGGGATAGTGGATTCCGGTCTGCACCCCGCAGTCGCCCAAGGCCTTTTGCAGGGCGGCGCGGTAAGCGGAGCGGACCGCGAAGACGTGATAGACGTGGCGTGCCCAGCGCATCTCCTCGGGTGTGGACACGCCGCCGCCGAGCAATTTCCGGTAGGCCGCCGCGTGAGAGCGGCGGGCTTCCGTCCAGGCTTCCAAATGGCGCAGTTTCACCCGCAAAATAGCGCCCTGGAAGCCCTCCATTCGGTAATTGTATCCTTTCAGCTTATGTAAGTACTTCGATTCCGCGCCCCAATCGCGGAGCATGCGGATG
>Ga0187889_10004506_pt1 | contig 11468 bp, 6 predicted proteins | sample June2016WEW_7_10_2_FD_132992 | JGI IMG/M metagenome (GOLD analysis project Ga0187889, IMG submission 132992) | Peatland microbial communities from SPRUCE experiment site at the Marcell Experimental Forest, Minnesota, USA - June2016WEW_7_100 | ecosystem: Environmental > Terrestrial > Soil >... | reverse complement strand
GGTCCCCGCCCCTCCGCTGGCTCCCGCCCCGCCGCCTGCCCCACCCACCTGGGTGCCCGAGGTCGCGCTGCCGCCGCTGCCCCCGCTGCCCCCGCTGGCTTTGTTGCCGCTCCCTCCCGCACTGCCGCCGCTGCCTGTCACGCCCCCGGACGCGCTCCCGCCGCTGCCGCCTGCCGCTCCCCCGGAGGCTTTGCCCCCGGTCCCGGAGGAGCTGCCGCCGCTACCAGGGCTACCGCCGCTACCGACCCGTCCCCCGCTGCCTGAGCCACCCGAGCTCGCTCCCCCGGTTGAGCTCGTGCCACCAGTACCGCCGCCTTCGGAGCTCGAAGCACAAGCGTTAATCAGCAAGGTTGCCGCGCAGGCAGCCACGGAGAGACCATGGATCAGCTTCATGGCCCTTTAGTAACGCATAAGCGGCCATACCACTCAACCGGAATGTCGTTGGTCTCGAGGTATGGGTCAGCCAAGGTCGGTTCCCTGGCCCGCGTCGCGCTACGCATGGCCGCTTGGCCGCATTTTCCCGGGCGGGATCGGCCCACACCTCGGTCCGGGCACGCGCAGCGAGCTGGAGAAGGAGCCAGCGCCCGAGCTAGGAGCAGGCATCTCCCACGCTCGCTGCCCGGTAACCTTGGCCTTTGGTCGACATCAAATCATTCAATGTTAAACGCTCACGGTTGAAACGAAGCGATGGCGACACATTACCAAGGAAGCGAGCAGGAGAAGCGGGCGCTCAACGCCTTCATCACCTTGTCGCGCGCCGCAAGCGCGCTCGCGGCCAAACTGGGCGAGGGCTTGGCCGAGCACGCCTTGACCCCGAGCCAGTTCGGCATCCTGGAAACCCTGCTACACTTGGGTCCGCTTTGCCAGAAGGAGCTGGCGCGCAAGCTGCTCCTCTCGGGCGGCAACGTGACCCTGGTGGTGGACAACCTGGAAAAGCGCGCCCTCGTCACGCGCCAGCGCAGCACCATCGATCGGCGGCTGGTGACCGTGGCGCTCACCCCAGGGGGCCACAAGCTCATCGCCGCAGCGTTTCCCCGCCACCTGGCGACCCTCGTCGCTCAGTTCCAAATCCTTTCCCCGGCCGAGCAGGAAACCCTGCGCCGGTTGTGCCGCACGCTCGGCAAGCAGAGCAAAACCCCAACCTCACGGAGATCCCATGGCTGAAGGCAAGACCAACGTCCTAGTGCTATTTTACTCGACCTACGGTCACGTCCACCAAATGGCGGAGGCGGTGGCTGAAGGCGCCCGCGCGGTTCCCGGCACCAACGTGGTGGTAAAGCGCGTGCCCGAAACTCTGCCCGACGCCGTGCTGGAAGCCATGGGGGCCAAGGCCGGTCAGGCCGCGTTCGCCCACGTTCCCGTTGCCAGTGTCGACGACCTAGCCAGCGCCGACGTGGTCCTCTTCGGCGCGCCCACCCGCTTCGGCAGCGTGGCGGCGCAGATGCGCGCCTTTCTCGATGCTACCGGCCAGCTATGGGCCGCCGGCAAGCTGATCGGCAAAGTGGGCAGCGTGTTCACCAGCTCGGCGACACAACACGGCGGCCAGGAATCCACCATCCTCAGCCTCCACGCCACCCTGCTCCATCACGGCATGGTCGTGGTGGGCCTGCCCTACAGCTTCGCCGGCCAGATGCGCCTCGACGAGGTCACGGGCGGCTCGCCCTATGGCGCGAGCACCATTGCCGGTGGCAAGGGCGAGCGCATGCCGAGCGCGAACGAACTGGCGGCGGCCCGCTTCCAAGGGGAGCATGCCGCCAAGATCGGGGCAAAGCTGCGCGGGTAAAACGGCTACTTGGACCAGGCTACGGTCGCACGACCTGGGCCCAAGCGAGGCGGCGGCGGAGCTGGGCGCCGCCGCCCGACCCACTGGCCGACCGCTAGCCTTCGACCTTGCAGTCGACCACGGTGGCCACTTCGACCTCTTCGGGACTCGACCATGCGCTCGCGGGCACCCAGCGCACCTTGACGCCTTCGAGCTTGCCCGCGATCTTGAGGTTGCACTTCGCCGTGAAGCGCTTGAGGCTGTCCCGCCGCTTGCCTTCGGGCTGCTCGGTCCGGTAGCGCTGCTCCAGAGCTGACTGCTGGAACAGACCCGGGACCAGGTACAAGTGGCGGTCGGTGGTGTAGTAGGGCTTCAGCTTGTTCTTGTCCTCGCCCTTCCAGGCATTGCTGCCGTCGATGAAGCCGCAATGGTAGGTCTCGACAGAGCCGGCCGCCGCGCACTCGACGTCGGCGCGGTCGGAGGTGACGAGGGTGATGTCGGCAGCCACGATATCGCCAATCGATGCGGGCGAGCGAGGGCTCCGCTGCACCGCCAGCGCTGCTCCGACGATGACAATGGCCGCCACGCCAAGACCTATGAAGACTCGGCGCCGGGAAGCCTTGGCCTCCTCCGGAGTTACGGCAGGCTGGCTGCCCGTCCTGGGCGTTTCGTTCTGCGGTTCGGCGTTTGCCTTGTCGTTTTGGCTGTCCACGTTGGCTTGTCCTTTCCTGTTCGGTCGGTTGCTTCCGGCGAACGCCATGGCCCTTCCCCGCGCAGGAGGAGCCGGCTTGCCGTGTGGCTCGCTAGCGTACTTGGGGAAAGGAGCTTTGGGAATGGTATCGTGAGGCCAGGCGATGATGACGGAAGGCGTCAGCGACAGCGCATCACCCCCGGCGCGGGCTCTACCGGAGGGGACAGAGCCCGGACCAGCAGGAGGGGGGCGCGAAGATGGGCCCGGCGAGGCCCGCGCGAGCTCCCTGCCGAGCTCCCTGGGCTTCGCGTCGACAGCGCTCTGCGTTGGCCTCTTGATCCTAGGCGCGTTTTGGCGCTTCGTCGACCTCGACTATCCCCCGACCTTCAGCTTCGACGAGCATCACTTCATCAGCAACGCTCGCAACTACATGGCCGGGCGGGCTGACTGGAACGACCACCCACCCCTGGGCAAGCTGGTGCTGATCCCGGCCATGAAGGTCCTGGGCGATTGCGGCCTCGGCTGGCGGCTCTCGTCTGCGCTGGCCGGCTTGGCGATCGTGGTCCTGAGCGGCCTGATCGCGGCGCGCATCTTTCGCGCCCGCACGGTGGGGCTCTTGACCGCAGCCTTCGTGGCCGCCGACGGCTTCTTCATCTCCTACGCGCGCACCGCGCTCATCGACAACCCGCTCACCGTCTGGGTGTACGCCGCGCTCGCCCTAATGCTCTACGCCCGTTCCCTGGCCTGGTTCGCCTGGGCCGCCGTCGCCATCGGCCTCGCGGTCTCCACCAAATGGACCGGGGCATGCGTCGTCCTCCTGGCCCCCATCATGCTCATCCGTCAGCGCCGCTCGGCGTTACATGTGGCATGGATGTTCGCCCTGGCGTCGCTGGTCTACCTCGCGATCAGCGCGGCAGCCCTGCTAATCACGCACCAACCAATCTCCCCGGCCGGGATGATGAGGAGCAACTGGCACCTGCTCCGCCACCACGCTGGCTTCACCGTGTGGGACAACTCCGCCAGCTCACGCTGGTACACCTGGCCCTTCCTGGCGCGTCCCATCGTAATGCACTTCGCCAGAGTCGGGGATGCGGTGCGAGCCACCTCGACCCTGGGCAACCTGCTGCTATGGTTCGGTACCACGGCCGCCCTGGCGGCCGCCCTAGCCGGGTTGGCGCGATCGCTATGGCGCAAGCTGCGCGCCCGGACCAGCGTGGCAACCGCCCATTGCCGGGAAGCCCTGGTGATCGCCAGCATGGTCGCGCTCACCCTGCCCTTCATTGTCAGCAACCGCCAGTCGTACATCTTCCATTACCTCGGCGCCTACGGCCTTGGCCTCGGCCTCCTCGCCTCGCGGGTGGCCGCCATGGGCCAGCGCCGTCCCTGGGTAACCCTGGGCTTTCTCCTCGGCGTGGCGGGCGTCTCGCTGCTCTATGTTCCGCTCTGGACCGGAGCCGCGATCACCCAGCGCGGTTTCGACCTGCGCCTGCCCTTCCCGGGTTGGCGCTAGGGCTACGCTCCCATGCAAGTGGGCCTGATGTACGCGTGACCGTAACACGCGCCCGCGCCAAATCCCCCTTGCGGCGCACACCGCTGTGCTAGGGTTGGCCGGTCCTGGCTGGGCTAGCACGGCTTGCTCAACTAGGCGCCGACCGAATCAACGCGTCAACGCAAGGACAGTGGCCGGCTAGCGGCCCGGTCACCAAGGAAAGTTTGGAGCCATGGAAGATACCGAGGATCTCATCAGCGTGGGCGATCTAGCTGGTCACGAGCTGGGACTCCACCACATGTCGGGCAACGAGATGCTGGGCGGCATGTTCAAATACCGCCTGGAGGTTGCGAGCAAGGAGCCCGATATCGAGCCCAAGGACGTGCTCGGCGAAAAGCTGTCCGTCAAGATTCGCCTTCCCGAAGGAGGCGAGCGATTTTTCAACGGTCACGTCACCTCTTGGAGCTATGGCGGCCGGCTCCACGACCGCACCATCTACGAGCTTACCCTCCATCCCTGGCTCTGGCTGCTTGGCTTCACCTCTGACTGCCGCGTCTTCAACGGGCGGTCGGCTCTGGACATCGTAAAACGTGTCTTCAGCCGATACGGACAGGCCGATTTCAACGCCAGCCCGCTCGTGGCCAGCGACTACCCACCCTACGAGCACTGCGTTCAGTACCGCGAGACCGACCTCAACTTCGTCCTCCGACTGCTCCAGCACGAGGGCATCTACTTCTTCTTCAAGCACGAGACCGACCGCCACGTGCTGACCCTGGCCGATGGCCTGGGGGCCCATGCGACCCGACCGGGATACGAGGAGATCCCCTACATGCCACCCACCACCAATGCCAGGGACATGTCTCCTCACTTCAATCTGTGCACGTTCCGCCAGGGTGTCCAGACCCGGTCCTACTGGCACCAGGATTTCGATTTCAAGAATCCGCGCGGCAGCCTGCTCGCCTTCTGCCCGTCGAATCAGCAACAGGAACGCTACCGCACGGGAGAGATATTCGAATACCCAGGCCAATACGTAGACCACGCGCGCGGCCAGGCTCTGGCCCGCACGAGGCTCGACGAGCGCCACCAACCAGCCCAGGTGATCAAGGCGTCCGGCAATCCCCTGGGTTTGAGCACGGGCGACCTCTTCACCCTCCCCAATCCGCCCTGGTGTCGCCAGCCCGTCAAATTCCTAGTCACCGGCGCCCACTACGAGCTGCGCGTCGCCCATGAGCATTCCGGAGGACCCGACAACTCCCAGGCGCCCTATGCTGCCCGTTACACGTTGATACCCCAGGACGAGCCGTTTCGGCCCGCCCGAACCGCGCCCAGGCCGATCATCCCTGGCCCGCAGACGGCCATCGTGGTGGGTCACCAGAAGAACGCCGACCAGGAACCGGAAGAGATCGTGACCGATGAGTATGGACGCGTGCGGGTACGGTTCCATTGGGAGAGGGTCGGGCACAACTACCCCGAGAGCCGCGGCCTCAAGGACGACAACGAAGACTCGGATACCTGCTGGATACGCGTCGCACAAAAGTGGGCGGGCAGCCGCTGGGGCTCGATCCACATCCCTCGCGTCGGCCATGAGGTCGTGGTGGAATTCCTGGAGGGGGATCCCGATCGTCCTTTGATCACGGGCAGCGTCTACAACGACGCGAATAAGCCCCCCTACGAGTTGGACAAGAACAAGACCCAGTCGGGCATCAAGAGCCGCAGCACCAAGGGCGGCAACCCAGACAACTTCAACGAGATCCGCTTCGAGGACCTCAAGGGCAAGGAGGAGCTGCACATCCAGGCCGAGCGAGACATGTCGACGAATGTGAAGCGCAACGAATCGCTCTCCGTGGGGGGCGACCGCAGCGTCAGCGTGACAGGTAATCAGTCGACGAGCATTTCGGGCAAGGGGTCGAGCCCCATCCATTGCTCGACCAAGGTGACCGGCAAGTACGATCTCGACGTCAGCGATACTATCCACATCAAGGCCCCAACGTCGATCACCCTGGAATGCCCAGGCAGCAAGATCGAAATGTTGCCGGGCAAGATCACCATCACGGCTGGGGGTGGTGCCCAGATTGTCCTCGATGCCAATGCACTGACCAAGTCCAACGCTGGCGCCAAGACCGTGCACGACGCGAACGTCTTGCACCAGTCGGTGCCAGGCGCGAAGATCGTGCTGGATGCCAACGTCCTGGCCAAGTCGGTGCCGGGCGCGCAACTGGTCCTCGACGCCAACGTCGATGCCAAATCGGTGCCGGGCAGCGAGCTCACCCTTGACGCTAGCGCAACGCTCAGCGGAACTGCCTCGGCCACGGTGCAAGGAAAGGCCGACGCTACCCTGACCGCGGGCGGCGGCACGGTCAAGACATCGCCCGCGGGTGTGGCGGCCTCGGGACCTAAGGTGGACATCGCCGGATCCGGAATGGTGAGCGTTGCTGGCGCCATCGTAAAGATCAACTAGACCGGGGGCACCGATGGAATCGATGGCACGCCCCTTGGGCAAAATTCACGCAGATGCGGCGTGGTTCGCGCGCGCCACCGAGTTGCGACTGCTCTACGTTTGCACGTCGGCGGACTTGGGAGACCCGGCCATCGGTGTGGTCATGGCTCAGGAGAACCACGCCGACAACAAGAGCCTATGGTTTCGCTTCGACGACCCAGAAGTGTCAGGGCCTCCGGTGTGGAACGACCGCAGCAAACGCCTGCACGCGCAGTTCTCCAACAAACGCCGGGGTCTGCTCGAAGCCGGCATCGCGATCGGAGACGTCGGTCCAGAACCACAACCGCAGCCCAATGGCCTGGAGGCCTTTTCGACTCTGCTCGGCAAGGTACTGGACGCCCTGGCGTCGCCCATTCACGGCGCGGTCTTGGTCTTCTCGCCGGTTAGAGTCGACAAGGGCAGCAAGCTGCGCTCCGAGCTACCCATAATGGCGCGCACGCTTCACGCCCGAGGCGTCCGCCTCGTGGTGCTCGAACGCGACACGAAATTCTTGGCCGGTCTTCCGGCCGCCGTTGGCGAGCAGCAATCGCTTTCCTGCGAGGCCATGGTGGATCCCAATGCCCTGGCGGCCGACATGGCAGCCGCCGCGGGAGTCGCTCCGGTCGGAGCGCCACCGCTTCCCGCCCTTCGTTGGAAGGGGCCGGGCGCGGGCCCCGACGTTGTGCCTCCGCCACGCGTGGGCGACATCCCTCCTCCCACCGACGAGGCGCTCGTCGCGGCCGGCCTGTCACCCGCCTACGTCAGAGGCGGCGCGGATCGACTGAAGGAGTTGGTCATCGGCGCGGCCCTTCGGGTGAGGAGCGGTGATCTTCGCGAGGCGATTCGTATGCAGGCCGACGCTGCAGCCCTGTGCGAAGGCTTCGCCATGCCTCGCCTGCAGATTGTAAATCTCATCGTGCTGGCCAGCTACTGCCAAGCGGCGCAAGCTCAGACCAAGGCCATCGAGGTCTACCAGAAGGCGGGCACCCTGGCCGTTCAACACGGAGAATTGGACCAGGCCGCACAAATCGAGTTGGGTCTGGGTTCGCTGGATGTGCGCGCAGGACGGCCGGCCCAGGCCATCATCCACTACCGAAAGGCCGGCGAATTCGCGGAGCAGGCGAAGATGCCGTCGCTTGCCATCGAGGTATGGCGCATGGCCGGACAGCTGGCGGTTGACCATGAATCAGACGAAGGCGCCGTCGTGGCATGGAAACGCGCCCTAGCCGTGGCTGGCCCGCTGCCGCCGGAAGAGGCCAAAGGCACCAGCGCCGCGGAGGTCGCACGCGGATTGGCGGTGCTCCTGCGCAAGCGCAAGCTGCACACCCAGGCCGCCTCGATGGAAGAGATGAGCTGTCGGTTGGAACACGGCCTGCCGCCCGGAACCCCAGTGGAACGAGCCTAGGCGGAGATCGGCATGCTGGCTTCTACTTGGATGGACTTGGTGCTCGGAGTGGACATCCATTTCGAAATGGTCCCCATGCCCGCGCTCGTTCCCACGCCGATACCCAACCCCTTCATCGGCATGGTGTTCGATCCTGCGGGCCTGCTCACTAGCCTAGCCACCAGCGCCGCCAGTGCACTCGCCTTCGGTGGACCGATGATTGGTCCTGTGATGATCAACGGCCTACCCGCCACCAACGTTGGCACCAACGTGAAGGGCATGGGCCACATCCTGATCCCGCCCGGCACGATGTGGGCGCCCATGCCCAAGTTCCCCAAACCCTCGTTCAAGGAGCCGCCCACCTTCCCCGGTGCTCCGATCAAGCCTGAGGATGACGCCATCGCCATTCAAGGCTCGCAAACCGTGAATATCATGGGCGCGAGCGGCGTACGCATGGGCGAGATGTTCATGTCATGCGGCGAACCCCTGCGTCTGCCCTCGTCCAATGTCATCGCCGTTCCCAAGGGCGCCCCTGTCATGGTCGGCGGCCCGCCAGCGGTCAGCCTAATGACCGCGCTCACGTCGATGATCAAGACAAAATGGGTCGCGGGGTACTTCCATTCTCTCATCAGTCGGATCAAATCCGATCGCCTGCGCAGCATCCTGTCGTGGGTGGTCTGCACCATGACCGGTCACCCTGTCGACGTCGCGACGGGCCGGGTGATGACCAGTCATGTGGATTGGAGTCTGCCCGGTCCTCTGCCGCTCAAGTTTGAGCGCTACTACTCCTCGGGCTGTGCCGATCGCCCCGGACCTTTGGGGCACGGCTGGTCCCACAGCCTCGATCAAGCGCTGTGGAGCGAACGTGGCAAGATCGTCTATCTGAACGAAGAAGGACGCGAGATCGAATTCGACACCTTCGACTTCCCCGAGCACAAGCTGCCAGTCGGCGTCGAATTGTTCGAGCCCATCAATCGACTTACCCTCAAGCTAAACAGCGACGGCACGGCTTTGGTCACGACCTACGACGGGATTCGCAGCGAATTCGCGAAGGTCACCGGCAGTACTGGCGAGCGCCAGCACTGGCTGCGGCTCAAGCGCATCCGCAACCGGCCCGGCCACTCTATCGAGATCGAGTACGACCACCACGGGAACATCGAATGGGTTACCGATTGCGCCGGGCGCCAGGTCTGCTTTGAGCACGATCGCCATGGTCGACTGACATTGGTCAAGCTCCCGCACCCGACAGAGCGGGCCTGGGTGCCCCATTTCCGCTACAGCTACGACGACAACGGCGACTTGGTCCAGGTCACGGATCCGCTGGGGCACAGCTGGCACTTCAAATACAAGAATCACCTTCTAGTCCAGGAAACCAACCGCCAGGGCCTTTCCTTCCACTTCGCCTACGATGGGCACACCAAGGACGCCTTCTGCGTGCGCACCTGGGGCGACGGCGGGATCTACGACCACGTCATCGACTACGACAAGACGGGCAAGAGCACGTTCGTCACTAACAGCCTGGGCCAGACCACTGTCTATCGTATGAACGCGGTAGGTCTGGTCACCGAAATGGTAGATTCCCTGGGCGCCAGCACCCGGTACGAGTACGATGAGCGATCTTTGCGCAAGACCAAGGAAACCGATCCGCTGGGTCGGGAGACCCAGTGGAGCTACGATGCGCGTGGCAACTGCACCAAGGTGGTCCAACCGGACGGCGCCGAGCTGGCCTTCAGCTACAGTACGGCCAATTCTCTGGTAGAGGCCGTGGACCCGCTGGGCGGCAAGTGGAAGTGGGAGTATGACGGGACCGGCCAGACGACCAAGCGGCTGGATCCGCTGGGCCGCCAGAGCCTCTTCATTTGGAGCGCGGACGAAGCACGTCCGGCCCAGGCGGCGTCCGCCGCGGGCAAGCCCGTGGTCAGGCGCCTGACCGCGGTGGTGGATGCAGCTGGCAACCGGAGCACTCTGGGCTACGATGCCCATGGCAACATCCGTTCCGTGCGGATGCCCAACGGGAAAGAGGCGTCCTGGAGATTCGACCTGCGAGGCCGGTGTGTCGAGACGGCAGATCCGCTCGGCAACCGCCAACGGCGCGACTTCGACCTGCTCTCGCGTCCGATCACCATCAACGAACCCGACGGGAATACGCGCGTGCTCAGCTACGATCCCGAGGGCAACGTCGTATCTATCAGGGATAAGCGGCACAGCGTGGCCATGACCTACCGAGGAATGCGGCGCCTGGCCTCACGCACGCAAGATGGGGTGACGGTTCGCTTTCGCTACGACACAGAGGATCAGATGGTCGCGGTCGAGAACGAGGCCGGCTCAGTCTATCGCTTTGTTCTCGACGCGAACGGCAAGGTGGTCGAGGAGCAGGGGTATGGCGGCACAGCACGGACCTATACCAGAGACGAGTCAGGCCGGGTTACCAAAGTGGTGCGCGCAGGGAGCCGCAGTACGGTATATGCCTACGACCTGGGAGGCCGGGTCGTCGAGGCTCAGCACAGCGACGGCGGAAAAGAGAAATACGCGTATCGCGCCGACGGCAATTTGGTGGAAGCCATCCATGATGACGTAGCGCTCAGGCTCGAGCGCGACATTGTCGGTCGGGTGGTCAAGGAGTCGCAGGGCGAGGACAGCGTGGAGAGCGTCTATAATCCCATGGACGACCGCACCCACCTAAAGACCAGCAAAGGGCACATCCTGGACGTCGCACTCAACACTGAGGGCGAGTTGCTGGGCATGCGCAGCGGGAGCGACAGAGTGGCCAGCGAAGACCCGCTGAGCCTAAATGTACCCGCGCCGTGGGAGGTAAAGTTCACGCGCAACCTGGGCGGTTTGGAGATGGAACGCCTTTTGCCCGGCAACGTGCGGTCTAACTGGGAGCGGGACAGGCTGGGCCGGCCCCTGAAGCACGAGATCTTTGCGGGCGCCAAGCCGATCAGCGCGAAGTCTTTCTCCTTCGAGCCGGACGACCGCTTGCGCATGGTCATCGACGCTATCCATGGTCCTGTCCAGTACGACTACGCGCAAGACGGAACCCTGGCCAAAGCCGCATACACCGACGGGCACGTCGACCTGCGTCTGCCCGATGCCGTGGGCAACCTGTTCAGGACCGCGGATGGGAGGGATCGGAAATACGGGCCAGCTGGACAGCTGCTCGAGTCGACCGACGACAGCGGCGTCACGAGGTACGAGTACGATCCCGAAGGCAATCTCATCCGTAAGATTCAGCCGGACGGCAAGGAGTGGAGGTACGAGTGGAGCGCGGCCGGGCTTCTGACCAAGGTTCTGCGGCCCGACGGGCAGGAGGTTAGCTTCGGCTACGATGCTCTTAGGCGACGGGTGTGGAAGCAGATGGGAAGCCAAACCACCCGCTGGCTATGGGATGGCAACGTGCCGATCCATGAATGGGTCGAGGCGCGCGAATCCCCAGCCACTGGACCGGAGGGCAACCCGCAGACCGCTGATGCGTCCGTGGTCACCTGGGTCTTCGAGCCCAAGAGCTTTGTCCCCGCGGCCAGGCTCGTGGGTGAGCGGCACCACAGCATCGTGCCCGACGATACCGGTGCGCCGCAAGCCGTCTTCGATGACAAGGGGACAACAGTATGGTCTGCGGATTGGGACATCTTCGGCCAATTCACTAACTCGGCAGGCGACGCTGCC
>Ga0187889_10004497_pt1 | contig 11489 bp, 12 predicted proteins | sample June2016WEW_7_10_2_FD_132992 | JGI IMG/M metagenome (GOLD analysis project Ga0187889, IMG submission 132992) | Peatland microbial communities from SPRUCE experiment site at the Marcell Experimental Forest, Minnesota, USA - June2016WEW_7_100 | ecosystem: Environmental > Terrestrial > Soil >... | reverse complement strand
CAGCGTTTCCTTTTTGCGGATGACCACGAACCGCCAGGGATCGTTGGCCACCGCCGAAGGCGCCGCCATGGCCGCTTGTAACAGTTGGGTGATGGCCGCCTCGCCAACTTCGCCGGGCGCATACACCCGGATACTCCGCCGACCGAGGATGAATTGGAATTTGTCGTTTGATGTCGGGCTCATGATTTTGCTTTCCGCGCATACTCCGCTGTCCCCTTTCGCGCGGCCTTTCCTGACGCGCCATGCTTTTTGAAACAGGCGGATTTTTTGATTTCCTGGGCTGATTATTACACCGTGCCGGTTGTCTGGCGAGATACCAATACGACAGCGCCGTTACCAACCCACCCACGATGAACGGCCAGCCCTCCGGCCATTGGGATGAACGGTCGAGTGGACGTCCAATTGCCGGGTTGCGGGAAAGGCCGCTGGTGGTTTGCGGATTGTTTATTTGCTGGCCGTTGCCGCTGCCGGTGTGCGCACAGGTTTCAGTTTGTTCATTTAACATTTGCCAAAATCTTCACGCCGGCGTCGGATGGCGCATTCAACTGGATGACGGGCGTTTCAACGGGTTTGTCCGGGTCAAATTGACCGGTGGCAAATTTGTCCGGGTCGCGCGCTATTGCTTCCCGGGTTTCTTCCGGCGTCATTTTCCGCAATTCCGTGCCAGCCTGAATCACGGAGTAAATGCCGAACCACGCGGTGGTGTTGGTTTGTTCAATCACAAAGCCCTCGTCGGCGCTGTATATCAGGGACAGCCCGGCAATGTTGGTGACGCTGCAATTGGCCCCGATGTTGAAGGTGTTCGTGCTGGAGCTCCACCATTTTGTGGGAGCAGGACGGCAATCGCCCGTGCCTTTTTTCCTCCATTATACCGCACCCGGCCCACCACCCGGAAGCGAAACGGGTTGACATGCCTTTCCCCGGTCTTAGCATGATTTGTAATACCTGATAGAGGCGCACAAAACTATGACCGCGCCGGTGAAACCGCAGTTGCCATCATCCGTTGATGCCCTTCGGGCCAGTCTGTTGGAACTCATCAACGTCTGCCCAGTGGAGCGATGCAATCCTGCCGACTGTCCATTGTTCATGCTCCGAAAAATGAATTACCGTCGGCGACTGCAGTGGTTTGCTTCACTGGATCGAGCCGACCTGGAGTATCTGGCCATTTACCATTATGTGTGCATGAACATCAAGCTTGGCGGGCGTGGGGGAGTTTCTGTCCCGGCCAGCAACCGGCATCTGGCTGGCAACGCCGTTAGAAAGACCTGCCAAGCCGAAGATTGAAAACCGATCCTTAAACGCGCCTGGCGGGATTAAGGCGCAGCGGTTTTGGTTCAAGCCAATTCACCGGCCGCGCCGCGGCGTTGACGTTTCAAATCATTTCGTGATCCGCATCAAGTCGAACGCGGAACAGCATTTGAGACAACCCGCCAGCCTGGCCTCTCTCCTCACCGGGAAAGAGGGTTATTCCGCGCCGGTGGTCAATGCCGCTTGCGGAGCGCAAACACCAAGCCGCCGAACGCCAACAAAGCCCAAGGCGCCGGGTAACCGGCACCTGTGGCTATTCTCGGTTGCACCTGCAATCGTTGGACATTGTGCAGGTGGCTTTGAGAATTCAACTTGAAAGCGCGGGTTTGCCGCCCGTTCAAGTTTGCCCTCCTAAACCGCTGTTGAAAGTAATGTTCCATTTACTGGCTTAACCAAAAGAACCTCTGTGCGCCGGAGAGTGGAATGGTCACGGTGTACTGCCCATTGACGACGGCCGGTGTGTTAGAACCGGCGTTCCAGACCACAGGTGGAACCAGGTTCATGGTTGATTCCAACGTAAAGCCGGAGGAGAAATTGGTCGGCCACGCCAAAGTCACACTGTCACCGGAAAGATTGATGCTAATGGCCGGCGACGGATTAAGCAAAAAGGCATGGGTCTGGCCCGAAGGATTGAAGCCAAAACCGACAATCTGACCGCTGTCGTTGATGGCTTGGCCATCTCCAGGTTCCAACCGGAGGCGCTGGGGATCTGTGTGTTGAGGTCAACCATTTCACCGCCGCTAACTGGAAGGCATGTTCGGCCCAGCTTGGCCGCAGCCCGCCAGCAGAGGCAACGTAATTGCAGCGTGTGGAACCCAAACGGATTCCTTAATCGAGTCAAAGTTCGACTCCATTCAGTGCACCGCTTCCGATTTTGACGGGAGTGGTGCGTTTCCAGCCGTTTTCCTTTTCGTTCAAAGTTTCCACTCCCCCAAGAAGCTGACGCAAACCGATGGCCGAAATAACCCAGCCAGCCTGTTTCTCCGGTTAAACCTGTGAAATCGCTGAATCCAGTGCGCCATGTTCAAAATACCCAAGGTTGCTCAATACCATGAGTTAAACCTGAGCAATCACACAACTACACGACAGGCGACGCCTGCTGAGTAAAACCACAATGGGTGGGTGGTGGGACGCTACAAGATGACATAGCCACTTGTTGACTTCTCTGCGAAGAAACGCATAATTTCCACAACATGATTACAATCACAAATATATCAGCACAACAATGGCGCAAGGCAGCGACACTAAAAGAAAAAATTCAAAAGCTCGAAAATAAGTTGCGGAAGCTTTTGGGTTCTTCCGTAACAGCTACGAAGTCTGCTCCCCGTAAGCGCCGTAGAATGAGTGCTTCCGCTAGGGCCAAGATTGCGGTGGCAGCTAAAGCGAGATGGGCAAAGGCGAAAGCAGCGGGCAAAAGGACATTGTAATCCTATAAACAGGGATTTTCTAAGGGACGTACCTTGAAGCACGTCCGCGGGCTGGAACTGGCTTGCTCCTTTCTCCAGCTACAGCCCACCGTTCAAGAAATCACACGAACAGACGAAAACGAGCAATTGACTGGTCGCGGTGCTTCTCAATCCGGCGAACTCCGCTCTGAGGCACATGGAGGCGATACTGCTCCCATTTCATAGGTAACAAATCCATGCCCTTTTCCGCGTCTGGTCAAGCCATTAAAATTACCCACAACCGCGAACTCACACTCATGCTCGTCGCGGACGTGAGCGGGTCGGGGCTGTTCGGCGCGGATGGGGGCGGATGGGGGCGCAATGGCAGCCAAAGCTTAGCTTACAAGGAACGCCAGCGGCAAAATCATCGGCTACGGGCAAAATCAATTGCTTAAACTCCTGAAATGAAAAACCCCCACCGGTTTTTGTGGCCGGTGGAGATTTGCTGACTGAACATTCAGTTATCCGCTTTCAAATATTTTAGTTCCGCTACCGCGCTTTTATATTCCGTAAATGTCTTCATGCCAGTAGCAAGGCATTTCTCGAAATAATCCGTTGCGGTAGCTTTGTCACCTTCGATGAGCCGCTTCGAGCCAGCATAGAAATACGCTTCGCAATGTTGCTCGCCGTCCTTTTTCTTGTCCGCATTTTCAGCCGTTTTGAGAAAATTGGGTTCGGTCAATTGTCCTGTAAGTAAGCTGCTGATTTTTGACGGCCAATCATCCGGTGTTCCGGTTTTGCGATTATCCCAATAGTCCTGCAATTCTTTGGTTGCAGCCGCTTGTTCACCCAAACGTGCTCGAACCAGCCAAAGGCAAAAATGCGCGTAACCATTAAGTGCGTCGGAATTTAATTCACAAACTTTGTGAAAATCAGCCAAGGCATTGGTGAATTCGTGTGAATTGTAATGGAGACAACCTCGGCTGTAATAATACGCCCACACATTATTAGGATTTAATTCAATGGCTTTATTAAAATCGGCCAGTGCGCCGTCCATGTTACCCTTGTCAAACTTCAAACTGCCGCGATTGAAGTAAGCGAAATCGTTATTGGGTTTGAGTTGAATGGCTTTATTGAAATCGGCCAGTGCGCCGTCCATGTCGCTTTTAGCTTTTTTTACATAGCCGCGATTGTTGTAGGCTTCAGCATAGTTAGGTTTGAGTTCTATGGCCTTGGTAAAATCGGCCAGTGCGCCGTCCAAGTCACCCTTGTCAGACTTCACATTGCCGCGATTGTTGTAGGCGTCAGCGTAGTCGGGTTTAAGTTCAATGGCTTTGTTGAAATCGGCAATTGCACCATCCTTATCGCCTTTTATATCCTTCACAACACCGCGACTTATGTAGGCGTCAGCATAGTCGGGTTTAAGTTCAATGGCTTTATTGAAATCGGCCAGTGCGCCGTCTATGTCGCTTTTGCCCTCCTTCAGAAGACCCCGATTGTTGTAGGCGTCAGCATAGTCGGGTTTAAGTTCAATGGCTTTGGTGAAATCGGCCAGTGCGCCGTCCAAGTTGCCCTTATCAACCTTCGCATTGCCGCTCTTATTGTAATTAACAGCGTCATCGCCAAACGCAGCGGCGGTGATAAGAAATAAAACAGCTAGCAGCCAGAGAATTCCCTTTATAAATTTCATAGGTGCCTTCTCACATTTCGCTAAATTGTGACAACCGCGAAAGCGGAACTGAAACGGCCATCTCGCGCATGGCTGTTACAATGCTTCTATGAAATCAGACCTGCGAATTTCTGTCAAGAATTTTAACGCCAATGAAGTTCCAACCCATTCAAGGCGGCACCGTTGGTATGAATGGAATTCGCTCGCCCCTGAAAAAATTGCCGTCTTCAGTGGATGGTGAATTGATGAACCGGACGCCCTACATTTCAAAATCGAAATTCCTGCAAGGGCTGTAATGTCCAAAGCTACTGTGGAGTGCCTAACCCTTTAATCATTCACATTTTGATTGCGCCACCGCGTGTTTTCGGCTTTCATCCGTAATGACTGTCAGCGGACGGTCAAAACCAGCCAGGGAGGGTCGAATGAAAACCAGCCACTTTGAGGAACGCATTGCGTTGAGTGCCGTGCAGACGGCACAAAGACGCGATGAATCAACTCAACGTGAGCTTGCAACATTCGATAATGACATTGGCGGCGCATGGCTGGTCCCACCGGCGGATTGCGCGTGAACTGGACATCAACCGGGAGACGGTGGGCAAGTATCTGCGGCTGGCAGATTCAAAACCGGCCATTTCGACCCCCGGCGCGGAGGCTGACCCGGCCACAAAACCAGCCATTTCGACCCTCGGCTCAACTGCCGGTCGGCAGAGTCTTTGCCAGCCGTGGCAACCACAGATTGAAGCGGCGGTATCGGTTGGGCTGAGTGCCCAGCGCATTTACCAGGACTTGGTGGGCGACCACGGGTTTAGTGGCAGTTATCAGGCGGTCAAACGGTTCGTGCGGCAGTTGCGGCAGACCCAGCCGGTGCCGTTTGTGCGAATGGAGGTGGAGCCTGGCATGGAAGCCCAGGTGGATTTTGGCCAGGGAGCTTGGGTGGTGGTGGATGGCAAAGGGAAGCGACCGCATCTGTTTCGGATTGTCCTGAGCCATTCACGCAAAGGCTACAGTGAAGTAGTCTGGCAGCAGACGACCGAGAGTTTTATCCGGTGTCTGGAAAATGCGTTCCGTTACTTCGGCGGGGTTCCCCGCACGCTGGTCATTGACAACCTGCGTGCCGCCGTGACGCAGGCGGACTGGTATGATCCCGAACTCAACGCGAAGGTGGCGGAGTTCTGCCGTCACTACGGCACCGTGATGTTGCCGACCCGTCCGGCGATGCCGCATCACAAGGGCAAGATCGAGGCGGGCGTGAAGTTCGCCCAGAACAATGCGCTCAAGGGCCGGAGCTTCGCGAGTCTGTCGGCACAAAATCTTTTTCTTTTGGACTGGGAAAGTGGCGTGGCGGACACGCGCATTCATGGCACCATGCGGCAACAGATCGGCAAGGTGTTCAATGAAGTGGAACGCGCCAAACTGCTATCCTTGCCGGCGGGTTTGTTCCCGGTGTTTGAAGAAGCACCCCGCACAGTGCATCGGGATGGTTATGTCGAGTTGCAACGGGCATATTATTCCGTGCCGCCAGAGTATGTGGGGCGGCCAGTGTGGGTGCGTTGGGAGTCCCGGTTGATCCATGTGTTCAACCAGCGCCGGGAAGTCATCGCTGTTCATGCGCGGGCCGAACCAGGAAAATTCACCACCGACCCGACCCATCTGCATTCGCCCTACCGCCGGGTCGTTCAACACAGCCTGGATCATCTGCTGGACCGGGCACGGCTGATTGGTGTGCATACCGGCAGTTGGGCCGAAGCATTGGCGAAACAACGCGGTCCCATTGGCACACGGGTCTTGCATGGCCTGTTGTCGCTGGCTCAAAAGCATCCGGTCAAAGCACTGGAAAATGCGGCACAAAAAGCTCTGCATCACGGTGCGTGGCGGCTGCGCGACTTGCGCGCGTTACTGGAACAATCCGTCCCCTCGCCGCAACTGGACTTTCTGGAAACGCATCCGCTCATCCGCAGCCTCGACACTTACCAGCACTGCGTCCCCAACTGTTTTGCCCCCTCAACCTCAACCTCAACCATCAACCCAACATGAATGCCCTCCAAACCACACTGAAACAACTCCGTCTCTCCGGTCTGATCCAAACGCTGGACGTGCGCCTGCAAGAAGCCGCCGCCAATCGTCTGAGCCATGCCGAGTTCCTCGAACTCATCTGGCAGGACGAACTCAATGTCCGGCAGCAACGCCAGATCGAGCGCCACACCAAGGCCGCCGACTTCCGCAGCTTGAAGCCCTTGGACGACTTCGACTGGAGCTTCAATCCCTCCGTCCACAAAAAGGAGATTTACGATCTGGCCACCTGCCGGTTTATCCGTGAAGCCAAGGACGTGCTGTTCCTCGGCCCGCCCGGCGTCGGCAAAACGCATCTGGCCCAGGCCATCGGCTACGAAGCCATCCGCCAGAACTTCCATGTCCTCTACCGCTCCATCTTCGATCTGGTGCGCGACTTCATGAAGGACGAAGCCTTCAACCAGATGGACAAGACCGTCCGCAAATACCTGAAGCCCGACCTCGTCATCATTGATGACATGGGGTTGAAACAACTGCCCAAACACTCCGGCGAATACCTGCTGGAAGTCATCATGCGCCGTTACGAAAACCGTTCCACCATCATGACCAGCAACCGCCCATTGGAAGAATGGGGCAAACTTTTGTGTGACGTGCCCACCGCCGGAGCCATCATCGACCGGTTCCTGCACCACGCCCAGGTCATCGCCATCACCGGCAAAAGCTATCGTGTCAAGGAAGCGCCGGTGGTTACCCAGGAAAACAAGAAAAGCAGAAAGTCCAACGAACTTGCAAGCAATACTTCAGTTTTTGAAGTTGACATACATTTCAGTTCAATGTATAAGACTGTCATGCTTACGAAAGATTTGGTGGCCGCGTCCTCAAAACCGCTGCTGCTGTCCATCCTCGCGGGCGGCGAAAGTTACGGCTACGAGATCATCCAGAAAGTGCGCGAGTTGAGCGGCGGCCAGATCGAGTGGAGCGACGGGATGCTCTATCCCGTTTTGCACCGGCTGGAGCGCGACGGCCTGATTGATTCCGAGTGGAAGGAAGCCGACACCGGGCGCGAGCGGAAATACTATTTCATCAGTTCCGACGGACGCAAAGCACTCAAAACCGAACGCCAGCAATGGCTGGCCGTTCACAACACATTGAGCAAATTATGGAAAATCAAACCCGTTTCGATCTGAACGCCGCCATTGAAAGCTGGCGGCAGGAACTGGCCGCGCAACCCAATCTTGCGTCCGACGACCGGCGCGAACTGGAAACGCACCTGCGTGATGCCATCGCCGGATTCCAGCAGCGCGGTTTGAATGACGAGGAATCTTTCTGGCTCGCCCGCCGGCGCGTCGGCCAGCCGCAGCAACTCGGCGAGGAATTCGTCAAAGCTGATCCAATCGCCATTTGGCGCGAACGGGTATTTTGGATGTGGCTGGCACTTTTTTTATCAAGCACCTTAGGCAGCATTGGCGGTTCCTTGGCCTTTGCTCTGATGCCAACAAGGACCGCTGACTCTTTTTTCATGGTGCGACAGATTGCGCAAATTACATTAATTATCATTTCAATTTTAATTCCTTTGGTCGCAGTTATTTTGCTGGCGAAAGGAAAATTGATTCCACAGTTTTCCAGACTAATGCTGCTCATTGAAAATCGCAGGCGTTTGGCGATTGCCGTCTCTGTTTGTGTTGTCTTGTCGTCAACAATTCGCCTTGTCGCAAATTCCATATTTTTTTCGAGGATGAACACTCATTTTTCCGCTTCCGTTTGGCAAAGTGTGAGTCCGTTTTTCTACACCCTTGTCACAGGAGTGATACTAGTCTGGCTCTTGCCAGCGCAAAATCGAAAGACTCCAAAACGCGCTTGAGTTCGGAGCGATGCATTTTAAATTGGGGAGCACATTCGGCACCAGCGCACATTTCACCGTCGAAAACTCTTGATCTAAAAACGGGAAATGATATGAATTCCTCACCTCAGAGTGGCCGGTTTTGATTCGACCCCGGCTGGCTGGTTTTGAAGTGACCGGTGACATAATGACCAAACAGCGTGTGTTCTTGAAATTCTGGGTGCCGGTGCTGCTTTGGATGGTAGTGTTTTTTTCCTTGTCGGCAGATTCGCATTCCTATGAACATTCTGCACGCTTCGTCGTGCCGTTTTTGCACTGGCTCTTTCCAACCATGTCGCAGGCAAACGTCGAGAAAATTCACCATGTCTTTCGCAAATGCTGCCACCTGACCGAATACGCCAACCGCGAAAGCGGAACTGGCCGCGCCGATTTATCGTTCTGAATAGCCCTTTCTTTGCAACTCAGCGACAAGAGTATTTACAACCTCGTTGCTGCTTAATTTCTCATTGTTGTCGGATTCAGTCCGGCTTGCGGAAAAAGTCATTGTCTCACCCCAAATTTCCAAGCATTCCTTGCCATTGGCATCGGGACTTATATTTCGGTTGTTGCTGCCCGTGAAGCGTTTTGGAAACTCAAATGTTGTGTTAGCCGCAATGTGTAATGTTTCATTCTGACCGCTTATCATATAATCGTTTAAATGATAAAACCCATTGGTGTCCGTTCCTGATTCGGATTGTGTTATGACAGTATAGGTTTTTGATTTTGTCCCAGTTACCGTGGTGAGATGCAAGTTTGTGGCTGTGCTGACGTGGTAAGTTTTATCACTTCGCCAATCAACAAAGGTCATGCTGGATGACACAGTCTCATAAATCATTATTCCAGCATAGGTGAAAGTATCCCGATGGCCGTCACCTGTTTCTGTCTCTTCCCCTGTATAAGAATATTCAACCAAGGCAGGAACAGTGACAACCTCGACAATGTAGCCATGCGGGTTGGGGCCAGCATGGTTTGGGTCGGGTGTATCGTTCGGGTAGTCATTCCAAGTGTCGTTCATCAACGAACCAGTGTTAGAGTAAAACTCGATGTAATTCTCATTCCCTCCGTAGTCATTCGGTTCTCCATTTGCCCAATTTGAGTAGCTGAACGCAGACCCATCACTCCAATACCACGAGCCCGCCTGTCTGTAACCACCCACCCAAGGTCCAATTCCGGCTCCGTCTGGGTTCCCGCCTTCCCATGCCCACAACGAAGCATCGGAACTTATCAGGGAATAAATGAACTGGTCCTCGGCGGCTGATGTAATACTCGCTAGCTGACCGCCCATTGCAACTGCGTTGGTTTCGGCGGCTGCCCAAGTGATGCCATTGGTGGCAAGGACCACTATGTAGGTGTAATTGCTAAATGTTCCCTGTATCACCGGTTGTGCAAAGGCAAGTGAGGGTGCGATTAAGAGAATACTGCCAAGGACTGATTTAAGTGTTTTCACGGATTTAATGTATGGATTTAGGTTAAACTGGCTGTAAGTCTGTTGTCTTTGAACATTTCACAGCACACTCGATTTACTCACCATTTCAAAATCCTGTCAATCCACCGATTTTGCCTTTGGGTTGGTCAATTAAACGCAAAGGCGTTGGGTGAAGGAGAATGCCCTAAATGAAAAACTCCACCGGTTTTTGTGGCCGGTGGAGATTTGCTGACTGAACATTCAGTTAGCCGAGTTTGAAACGGTGTTCATGGTTTTGCCTCCACCCTCCACCCAAGACCACCCAAGCCCCTATAACTACTAAGAAATGACGCCGTTTCTCTGGCCTTATGTCCCCTTGGGTGGGGTTGGGTGGTTAAGTTGGGTTCAAACCGCCCCCTAATAAGCCGCTACGAGTGCCTAGTCAAGCTAGAACAAGCTTTGATGGGGTGGGGGCTGGTAATATGTACCCCCGAAAGGCTTCCGGCGCGTCCTAGAGCGTTAAACTACTCTACCCAGCCAATCTACCAACTTACTTAAATCTCACGACACCACTACACTACCACCCCATTCGCGTATAGCTACGGTGCGCTTTTATTGCCCACCCCTGCCTTCATAAGATGTGCCCCCCGGATGGGGCATCGTCTGGCTTGTATTCGTCCCTTCCTTAATTTCTTTGGTCTGCAAATTCCGATATTGCGATTCGCTGGTGGGAAAATAGGACGCGCATCCAGAACATGCTAATAGCGAGCCACAACACACCAAAGCTAAACAGCATCTCCACAGCCCAAAATTTGAAATTGCATTCATTTATCTAAAAGGTGGCTTTTTTATTCACTACCTAAAATCGTAGTTTTTATTAATGCGAATTACAATGGGGTGTTCACCCCACAGGCACAAAGGAATCCACGGTAGGGTTACACCCCATAGCTAAAGACCGGCCCAAGTCGTAGCGTATCCCGAAAAGTGATGGTGAACACATTGCTATCAAAAACGAAAGAGCGATTCAAAAAAGGGATTAAACTTTGGAAAATCCGCGCTCAGTCAGACGGTTCATCGCAATTTTACTCGTTGCTATCATTGCGGCGATAATTGCGGCCATCATTTTGAATTTCAAATCAGATTAAGACACTACCCGTGGTGACTGTCAAATCACCCACCAGACCGCCAGATTTGCCCTGCCATGAGCCTCAGCTTTTCATCAATCGCGTTGCGATTTAACTGGTTTAATTGGGTGTTTAGGCGCAGGATTGGTGATGATGAAAACAAAGACGGTTCGCCGCATTCGTCGGCAACCATTGGCAATGCGAATTCAAAAGGAGAACTTTGAGCACATGCCATGAAAAGACGGATGCCACGAGAAGATAAAAGGTATCGGCTAACAGCCCGTCATCAGGTCGCTGAGGCGCTACGATTATGTCGCGGAATGGCTGACCAAAAGACACTGCTAAACCTCTGTCCGTGGCTGAATCTGAAGGGAGCAATCGAGATGGGCTTGTTGGTTGAACGGAGATTTGGTGCTGGGCAGCGGACATACATCGCTGGCCCTAAATTTAAAGAGGGAAAATGCAGAAGGAGCAATCGCCACAGATTTGCTGGTTGAGCGCCGGCCAGAAAAGATTTCAGGCTACCCGCCGTTTTTTTCTTGCCACTCCCGCCGACTTTTGTTAGGCTGACTGTCTGGACAGTCCGTTTGATGTCCCTTCTGGACGCAGAAGAAGATAGCCGCATCAGGTAAAAGACCCTCTGGTGCGGCTCATTTTTTCTGAGCACCCGCCACCCCCCCCACAACAGCCAATCCCATCGCCAGAGCGT
>Ga0187889_10004494_pt1 | contig 11492 bp, 15 predicted proteins | sample June2016WEW_7_10_2_FD_132992 | JGI IMG/M metagenome (GOLD analysis project Ga0187889, IMG submission 132992) | Peatland microbial communities from SPRUCE experiment site at the Marcell Experimental Forest, Minnesota, USA - June2016WEW_7_100 | ecosystem: Environmental > Terrestrial > Soil >... | reverse complement strand
GGGCCAGTGGTCTAGACTGGTAGGACGAATCCTTCACACGGATTAGGTCGTCGGTTCAACTCCGACCTGGCCCGCTAAATTTTGATTTTCCGAACCTAGGGTGTTATTGAATAGAGCATTGTCATAACATTTGTACTTATACAGATAGCTGAATTAAAGTTAAATGGGAATGTCAGAGTATGCACAAAAATTCATCCCTCGAAAGAAGAGAGTCGGAACGATTGAAGAACCAGAACTAAATCTTCTATCACTCATAGAAATTCGGATTAACGGTGATCGACAGTGCAGTTCAAAATTCGATTAAGACGGAAAATCTGGGATATAAATAGGAAAGATTATGTAGAAAGGTACTTTTTAGTTCGAAATATAATAGAAGTGCAGATTTCAAGGAATGCTCAAAAATGGAGGCCATTCTAGCGGGTAAAGTGCTTTCTCTGGGCTGGGAATAGGGCACATGTCAGCTACCACTATAGCTGCGACTTGCCACAGTTAGGGCAGAACATCTCGGAGGGTTCGACGCCGTGTCCACAGAATTTACACTTGATGGTCGTCGCAGTTGCTGGAGTCTCAGCAGCCGCCTGCTTTGCTTCTCGCTGTTTCTCGTACCTCTTTGCGAAAAGTATTGAAATCTCCCAAAGAAACATTACCGGGATGAAGAGAGCAAAATCAGCCAAAGGCCCACCGTCAGGCGTAATAATTGAGGTGACTATAAACATAGCTAGATAGAAATACCGCCTGTTATGGGTCACCAATGATGTTCCGACTATCCCGAATCTAACCAACAGTACGAAGATTAGTGAAAATGTAAAGCCGAATCCGCTGAAGCCCACTATTGCGAAGACCATAGTATAGAAATCGAATACAGAGATAGTAGGGATGGAACCAACGAATGATGAGAATAAGATAACTGTGTAAGAAACGAATGGTGCAAGTATAAACAACCCAAAGGCGGCGCCAAATGTAAAGAGCAGTGTGAACCCTATCACAAAGGGGTACACAACCCCACGCTCATTAGGGTACAGTGCAGGATCTATGAACTTGTAAATTTCATAAGCTATTATAGGGGAGCTCACAAGCAGGCCGAGCAGGAATGATGCAAACGCCCATATCTCAAGAGGGGCTCCAATCTCCAAGCTTATTATTTGAAGACCATGTGGCGCAATGTAGTTCTTCATCCAAACTAGTACGTCAGATACCATTGGCCTATATAATCCACTCAGCAAAGAACGAGGATTTCTTAATAGTTCTAAAGGATTCGATGGAAACAGCAGAAAAAAAGCTGTGGTCACAGCAAGGGAAATAGCTATCACCTTAAGTCTTTGCTTTAACTCTTCAATATGTTCCCAAATAGTTAGCTTCTTTTCCCTCGAATTTTTCAATACGGTCCTCACACTATCCTAGCCGATAAGTCTTCGTCCTACAAGTCTGAGAGCTATGCCAGCTTTTTGGCGATGATTTCGCTCGCTATTTGATCCTTCGTTTTTCCTTCGGTACTTATCCCTAGACTGCGAGCAACTTCTAAAAGCTTGTCATCACTAAAGCTACTCGTTGAAGTAACCTCCTTGGCAATTTCATCAATACCAGACTGGGCTTTCTTAAACTCTCTCTGAGCCATGCCAAGTGAGCGGGCGAGTTGAGGTATCTTATTAGGCCCCCAGAGGAGGAATACAGCTAAAGCACCTACAATTACAGCAATCTCTATTGGATCCATTGCAATCTATAGCCATTTAATGATGATGTATATAGGTCTATCGTTTGGACCGATATATTTACAATCGTTCCGGATAAAAGGCATATCTTGTAACAGCCTAAATAGACTTGACCTTGTTTACGTATTTCTTCGAATGCCAAGGGGGGTATAAAGTGGAACACGTCGATATTTCCCTATTCCTCAACTGATTGTAGGGATTTAAACTCTGGGCCCAAGTACTCTATGAGAACGAGAATCAGCCACCACCATTCTTGAATGCCGTACACATCGGCAAAGCCCACGATAACCAAAATTACTCCTCCAACAAGAGTCCAAGCCGATGCACCTTTGTAATAAAGAGTAGCGTGCGTGATGGTTGCCAGAATTGTAAGTGTTACACCACCATTTATCACGAAAAATAAAAGAAAGGTGAATTGATGTGGAGGGAATCTAATATATATAAAATTAAAGTGAAAATAATGTTTGAGACTTGTATGATAGGACAAGGTGTTTCTCAGGAGGGTCAAAGAAGTTACAGAAGTATTAAGGTTGGGTTATCAATAGTTTTGATAATTATTATTATTATCATATCTTCAAGCTTGCTTTTCCTAAATTCATCTGTAAACATACCAAATAGAGAAAGCTGCCCAGCTTAGACTGGGGTGGCTATGCTGTTGTCCCTGATTCAAAGAACCCTCAACCTATAGTGTTCGGGGTAAATGGATCTTAGACGGTTCCAAAAGTTAATATTTCGCAAGGAAATACTTTTAGTTCTGTTTGGATAGGAATAGGTGGACTTTTAGATGAAACGCTTATTCAGGTGGGCACTGAACAAGATTCGGTAGGTGAAAGTGAAGTTTACTCGTCTTGGTTTGAAGTATTACCAAATTATTCAAGAACAATTACTACAATGAATATATCAGATGGAGACGAAATTTTAGCCTCAATAAGACTGCTTGATCCTAATACAAACGACTGGTTAATTCAATTAAAGGATATTATCGCAGGGGAAGTGTTTGAAAAGAACTTTTTCTATAATTCTTCTATGCTCTCCGCCGAATGGGTAGTGGAAAGACCTACTTTGAATAATAGGATATCAACTTTAGCGGATTTCGGAAGATTGACTTTTACTAATTCGTATGCTACTATTGGAAATAGGTCGGGGGACAATTGGTAACTTTCCTTACTATATGATAGTTATGAGTAACCGTATGAACATGACGCTGGTGGCTGTTTCGTCTCTGACGTCTAATAATTCGGGCTTTACCGTGGATTACCTACCTAGTTCGACTACGACGATAATGCTGGTTAACGGATTAAAGTGTGAAATGACAGAGGCTCCTTTATCTCTTTCCTATTATGGCAGCTCATTTAGTATCCGGCGTCCTTCAATTAATTTGAGTTCTTTTCTGCCATACAATCTTAATGATGTATTCAAAACCTGTATCGATTAAAGCTTTTTTCGTGATTTGGATTCCTAAAACCCTTTAAATCTATTTTTTTGTTAGATTGTCTATACTGTCCCCTTAATTTTTCTTCTCATTTGATTCATTTCTAAAATATTTTTGATTTCAACCTTTTAACATTTTAAAAAGTAATTAGATAAAAGATATAAGATACCTTAAAGAATATTACTTATGGTGATAAATCGTGATAAAGAAAAATCTTAGTGTTGCGGTAATGGTTTCGGATGCAAAGAAATCCGCTCAATGGTTCAAGGAGAAATTAGGCTTCAATTCCTCCATCGAAGAACATTGGATTACAGTATGGCCAAGGGGTTGTACTTCGAAATTGCATCTTTGCCAAGGTGAACTCGAGCCAGGTAATACAGGGATAGCTTTCTACTGCGATGACATCTCAAAGGTATCCAAAATGCTCAAGAGTAAGAAGGTGAAATTCAGTAAAGATGTAACTAAGGAAGAATGGGGCACCTATGCTAAGATAGACGATCTCGATGGAAACGTTTTTTGGCTGATGGAAGGAAGCCCATAATATAGCGTAATTTCCTTTTTTTCTTTTTTCTAGTTAGATTTTTTTTACACATTACATTTAAATACGCCAATTTTTTATCTCAAAACAGGGAAATGTCAACATTTATTCCGACAAAGTATTTTTTGACAAATGGAGTTGGCGTACACAGAGATAGGCTCGCAAGTTTTGAGCTTGCTTTACGTGATGCAGGTATTCAGCAATGTAACCTGGTTTCGGTGTCCAGTATAATACCTCCTAAGGCTAGGAGGGTTTCTAAAAATGAAGGATTAAAGTACATATCGCCAGGCCAAATAATCTTCGTCGTGATCAGTAGAAACGAGACTAACGAGCCCAACCGCCTTATTTCAGCTTCTGTGGGCTCTGCTATCCCAAACGATAAGAAGCTGTACGGCTATCTTTCTGAATTCCACTCATTTGGCATGACTGGTGAAAAAAGCGGTGAATACGCCGAAGACCTCGCTGCATACATGCTTGCGTCAACATTGGGTCTTGAATTCAACCCCGACAAGAGCTACGATGTTCAAAAGGAACAGTGGCTTATATCAGGTAAGATAGTTAAAACATCGAACGTCACACAATCGGCTGAAGGCAACAACAAAGATGGTTATTGGACGACCGTGATTTCTGCTGCAGTCCTTCTTCCGTAACCCTAAACGTTTTATAAACAGGTAGGCAAGGTTTAGGTGGATAAGGTATGCCAAAAGAAATGCAGGACGTTAAAGATTTTAGTAGACTTGTTTCGAATGTGGGGCAGATCACTGTTGTTTGGAGCGATGAGTCTGCAAAGGTTAAGGCTAGAGTAGGGCCAGTACTATATACTTGCAAGATACCATTCGACGCCATTGAAAAGTTTCTTTCAAATTTCAAGGGTAAGGTTGAAGAGATTAATGAAAGACCCGAATTAGAAACGAAGACAAAAAAGTCACGAAGACGGAAAGTAAAACCGGCACCGGAAGCCCAGGCAGCATCGGCTTCTTCTCAAGAAGCTTCAAAGTAATCCACATTCCGGCTTTTATTGTAATAATGGAGAGGATTGCGACTAAAAGACCTCCAACGCTGTACGCTAATCCTACCGAAAGCGAATAAAAAAGGAGGTCCCCTAGGCCGATTTCAATAGTTCCAACTTTGACAAGAAGTGGAGATACAGCTCTATCCTGAGAAGTTTGCGCTAGATGCTTAAGGGGTCCTTTGAAAACGTCGTAGATGTCAAAGAGGGAGAACCCGACTAAAAGTATTCCGATAGCTATATCCGAGAACATTACTTTGATGAGAAATGCGCTGGCTCCGCTCATCCAGATAGAGAAGGGTGTTGAAATCGCCGTCAAGTTTTTTATTGATGATACACCAACTATTATCATTATCGTGAAGCTAAGAAGTATAATTGCATAATCCTGAAAGTCGGTTACTTCATTGGCGACCAATAAAGTAGTTACCCAAAAAAGAGCTCCACATAGTACACCTTTCAGGCCAGAAATAAAGTAATATAATTTTATAGCTTTCTTTCTAATGATCCAGACAAACAGGAATGAAAACATTAATGAAACTAGGACTAGGTAGAGAGTATTGCCTGCGGCAACAAAAAGGTTTGAGGTTTCGGGGATCAAGGGTCCTGTTAAGATTCTACTGCTTAATGATAGCAGTAATAGGGTTAAGAATTCTGATAATAGAACAAGAAGCACAAGTTGGTAGTAAGTCTTTAAAAGAATTCACCTTCGGTTTTTTAATTTTTCACTGCACGCGTTACAGAGGATTGGAAGCTTATCGTCGACTTCTTTGATCGAATTCGCAAATGACATTATACATGTTGGCTCAAAGCAGTGTGTAAGTCCGAGGAGGTGTCCGACCTCGTGGGCGCTTTCTTTAAAGACCCTTTCTTCGACTGTTTTCAAACCTAGGTGCACTCCACCGGGCAGAACTGCTAGTCTTGCAAAAGACAGAACAGCAGCTTTCTTAACGGTGTTGGTTACACCGTACACAAAGTTCATTTTGGGCATTGAGATATCTACATTCGTCAAACCCAGCACCTTCCCCTTTCTATCCACATCCCGTTTGGTTGCTATCCTCTCAATGATCAAGTCTGCCTTATACTGTCTCCTTGCACTATCATATTCTTGGGCTGAAAGAGGTATGGCTTCTAGTGAAACATCCGGTTCTTTATCGTAGAATCTAACAGCTGCTTCGACCTGTGTAATATACTTGTAGGAGTCCATGTTATAAACCGGATAGAGGGCTATTTTTTCTCTAGAGTTCATATTCTCCGCCTGTTTTGGGTGCGATGGCATCTAGCCCAAACTTCTCTTTTATATCTTTTGCAAAGCCGATACAGTTCTCTTCTTCACCGTGCATTGTGAACACTTTGGGGTTCCCTTTTACTCTCTTAAGCATATCGAACAGCTCACTCCTGCCACTGTGTGATGAGAAGTTAAAGTTCCTGATATCCGCTTTGATCTTCTGTGGCTTGCCATTGATCAGTGCTACCTTACTTTCGAGGATCTGTCTTCCAGGTGTTCCTCTAACCTGATATGATACAAATGATATGCCATTCTTCGGATTTTCGCTAACTCTTTCACTGTAGAAAGCCGCTGCTCCACCAACAAGCATGCCGGCTGGGGATATTATAGCGCATCTTTCTCTGACTATCTTTTTCCTGTCCCTCCATCCCTCAACCCTTTTTACCCAATTTAGTGTCTTTGAAAGCTCATGTATGTCCCTGACGTATTCGCCATTTCTCAACAGAATTTCATTTGTTTTCAGAGCCATACCGTCCATATACACATCGTAACCGAACTTCTCTTTATATAATACCATCGCAATTTCCTGCGCTCTACCAACTGCGAAAGCAGGTATCAGAAGTGTCCCCTCCCCTTCTATGATTGAACGGGCGTATTCAACGAAGCTCTTTTCAACCTTTTCCCTGTTTGGATGCTCCTGAAGAGCGTAAGTGCTTTCCGTGATCAGCACATCAAGTTCTCCGAGTTCTATGTCAGCCCCTCTGAGTAAGCTTGTTTTTCTGGCATTTATGTCCCCTGTATAAAGTACCTTTTTTCCGTCTATTCCAACAAGAGCCATTCCAGCTCCTGGAAGATGGCCACCTTCTTTGAATTCGATTGTGGAGTCTTTTATGGTGATGGCTTTATTGAATGATATTCTATTCAAGTGTTTCCGCATGCTTAACAGGTCTATGTACTCATATGGTAAATAGAAACCAGAAAGGCCTATAAAATCTTCTATAAGAAGCTCTGAAAGCTCATAAGTCAGATTTGAAGTAATTAATGGAATACCGTCATCGACATAAAGTAGTGGTATTGCACCAGAGTGGTCCAAATGAGCGTGTGTAAGGATAACCCCACTTAATTCCTTTGGCTTAACGTGCATCGGAAAGCCCGGCTCTTCTCTAGAGAGCATCACTCCATAGTCCAGTAAAAAACTTGTTTTTTCCCCATTTAACAGGACACCCGATCTGCCAACCTGTCGAGTACCCCCTAAGAACTTTAACCGCATTTATTTATTATACCTTTATCGACATAGACATCATTTTATACATCTTTAACCATTTCCCTTGCGATGGTAATCAAAGTCTATTCAGGTAAAGAAAAATTTCGGGGATGCTCACTTATAACTGGTTTCCATGGCATAGGTTTTGCCGGCTATTGGAGTGTAAAGTTCCTCATACAGCAGCTCAAGGCAGAACGGGTAGGCTTTGTCGAGAGCGCCTTTTCTCCTCCTATATGTACTTCGCACGGGGACAAAATTGTAACCCCATTCGAGCTTTATCGTAAGGAAAATTTTGTTTTTTTCAAAGCAGAGGTTTCCCCTCCCAGAGAAAGGGAATATACGTTTTACATGCAATTGGCTGACTGGATTGTTTCCTCGAAGTTCAAAGAAGCTTTTTTGATAGGAGGACTCGATTCGACTTTAAAAACCGATGATACGACTCACAGAATCGTTCATACAAGCAATTTAACCGTACCGAAGTCTCTGAAAGACTCACTTCTTCTCGAAGATGATCGTCTAATAGTTGGACCAATCGCGATATTGTTAAACCATTTTGAAGCAGTCGGGTTTCCTGCACTCTCAGTCTTATCTTTCGCCGCGCAGAATCGCCTAGATCCAAGAGCATGCGCTGAAGCTCTGATCGTTCTAGAAAAAATTTCTGGTATAAAGGTTGACTTAAAGCCTCTGATAGAGGGCGCAGAAGCGATAGAAGAAGAGCTAGCTAAGCCGTCTGTAGGCGAAGAAGGAGCTGGCAAAGCTTTAGGTTCGTTCTACTCATAAGCCTTCCATCTCCCTGATAATATCATCCGTTCTCCTTTCACTTACTACCTTCTTTTTTACGATGCTTCTTTCCCTACAGAACCACTCTACGATGTCGTCATATTTTCCATTTGAATGGTCCACGAGAATTGCCTTTTTGAACTTGTAATTTGAAAGGAATCTCTTAAACTTTCTGATTGCTTCATTTCTCATTTCAGCGTCTAATGGAAGAGATATCTCATATTGTGAGAATGGGTATATATCACATAATTCTATGGGTACAATGCCGATCGGGAATACTCCGGCACAGAACTCTATATCGTCTACTCCTGAACCAATCTTGCGTTCAACCACATTTCTTAAACTGTAAAGGAAAGAGTGATCGTTTGATGTTGATAAATATAGAACTAGGAACTTTTTATTAATCTTGATATGTTTAATGATTCGTTCAAAACTCTGAGTAGACTCGGGTCTAAACTGGTCCGGTGTTCCGCAGAGGTATAATCCCCGGTTCTTGAAAAGCGGTGTGCCATGTTTAAAGTAATCGCTGAGATCTTTGAAGAGATTGAATGCGGTCCAGGTCCTCGGATGCGATCTACTCTTAACCGCGACATATTCCCATAGCCTTCCATCTGAAATAGCCTGTTTTATGCTCCTAACTTCTTTTGATAAGGCGTAGAGGTTGTGTAGAGCTAAAAGTCTGACTTTTTCTTCGCTTTCTAAAATTTCTTTACAGCTATGCCCGCTGCAGACTCGGCATTCACATGGCAAATATTCCATGTCTTCTAAATACCTTGTACCATATTCAGTTATATAGGCCCCTCTTTTTGCATAAAGTATATACGAAGCGGAATCGAATAGATCGCATCCAAGTGCCACTGCAATTGGTAGGGTTAAAGGATGACCGGCGCCAAACAGATGCAATGGTTTATCGATAAGTATGTTATTTTTAGCGGCTACTATCATTCGAACCAGGTCTTCAAAATCGTACTGCTCCATTATCTGAGTTGGACTACCAAGGGCATAGATGTCAAAATCAAATTTAGACATCTCCTTCGCACTTCGTTCTATAAGATCGTAAAAGATTCCTCCTTGAATTGGCCCTGTCCAAAGGGTCTTGTCTCTCTCAAAGAGGGGGACTGATCTTCTAGCTGCCTCAATTGTCCGATTAACCGTATCCTCGGCTTTTCTTTTATCTCTTGTAATGCCGGTTGGCGTGTCCAGTATAACACCGATGTCGCTTCCTATTGATTTCTCAAAATTTACTATCTCTTCAGGCGTAGCCTCGACTTCCCCGTATTCAAGAAGCTGGTATGCGCCCGAGTCGGTCATAATAGTTTTCTCAAAGTTTAGGAGCGTGTGAACTTCGAAAGATTGTCCCGTTGCCTTATTCTTCTTTAGCATAAGGTATGAATTTGTCATTAACGCGTTGAATCCCATTTCCTTCATATCATTTGGTTTTATAATCTGATTGAAAGGGTGGATCACAGGTAGTATGGCAGGCGTTTCTAATGTGCCATTTCTCGTTTTCAGAATAGCTATTCTACCCGCTAGGTCAGTCTTCCTTACCTCAAAGGTCGGCATAATATCATTGTCTTTTCGCGGTTTCTCTTAAATAGTCTTCGTAGATTTCTCTTACCCTAATCGTTGCAAGGCCTGTCCCTTCCACGCCCTTTTCCGTCACCTTTATCTTATCCATTACCATGATTGCTCCCAGCTCCTCCATTAACCTGACATTATTAGGAAAGATCTTCTCAAGCTTTACAGCCAATGCCCTCAAATCAAACAGCTTTTCAGTCAATTCTATTCTCTTAACAAAATTGCCGTTGATAACCAGTTTGTTAACATTATTTCCGCCTACAATATTACTTAGTATCACATTAAGATTTTCGCTTATTCCTGAGAGATCGCCATTGTACTTTGTTCCGTCCATGGTTTCAATTATAACTTTTTTGCCAACCAAACCCGCCAATTCTTCAGCAAATTTTTTTGTCGCTATAGCTGACATTCGATATACTACTCAACATTGGCTATTTCCGCGCGTGTTTTAAACTTATGCGCTCAGTTGAAAATTTTGTAACTTCTTGCGACATCACGTGATACCTACCGAAAAGAACTCAAATTAGTATCCTAGATTTGTCTATCCCTCCCTCTTAAGATAATAGTTGCATATAAGTTAAGTATTCTAAATAGGATAAAAGAGATGAATTAAAGGTACATCTGATAAGAGCCTCTCTAAAGGAAGCAATATGGAAAGATCTTTAGGGGGCCATTCCAAAAAGTTCTCTATATTTATTTAACTTCTTACTTACTAAAGCAGAATATTCTGGTTCATACCTTCCATAATAACTAAGCTGCTCCTCTAGTGCAAGTTTTATGTCTTCTCCTTCAAAACGCTTGCATTTAACCACACTATGGGGCCAACCTACAAATGTTTTAAGTATCTTCTCTTTTACCCAAATCCAATCTTCATGTTCAGGGCTAAAAGTAATCATCTCCCCACAAAGTCCGCAAGGCGCTTTAAAATGTTCAAAATCGTTTTCGGTATCGTGTATACCATCTTCAAAGCCTTTATAGTATGCTTGCTTGACATCAGCAGATAATCCTTTTTTGTAACCTTCATTATATTTTTCCTTTAAAATCTCTTCCGTTGGCACTTGTGTACATTTTTCTAGTCCCTCTACAATTAACTGATGATAAGATTTTTTCTCTTTAATATTATCTAACTTATCTTTAAGCCCTCTAGTCAATCTTACTGAAATTATTGGATTGTTCTTTTCATACTTTATACGTGAAGGAGGTTTGTGCCTTGTCATGGATATAATATCAATCTCACCAATTTAAGTGTGTCGTTTACCATACCTTCATGCCATACAGTTTACCCTCTGTTTACTCTATGGTTTTACCATAGTATATTACCCTATGGTATGACCTAGCGGCTCGACCGGAAAAAATCGATTGATGTTGTTCAAATGATAATATATTACGATGAGAGCGCCCAGAGTTATGCCCCAGACAAATATTTTGTACATGCACGTTATAAAAAAAAGTTTAAGCAGAATATCTTTTAGAAGGCTTATGCGATTTTGGATCCTCTAAGGGTAATTATCATTAGACGTTCTAGTTAAGTTACCGTACTAAACCGTTGAAAGATATTTTAGCATGCAAAATCATTTTTTCAATTATTTGGTCTTACTTTTTTCCTATATGAATCTTCATCAGGCATATGTTCAACTCTATTCCATTTATCTCCCATCCATTTTGAGCTTTGGTCTCCAGAGGAACCGCAACAGTGAGTTTTCCTCCAACCCGAAGTTAAATATTTTCCATAGTGACCTAATCTTTGACAAATAGAGAAAGATCGGCCTTTGAGTCTGCATTATTAATTATCATGAGCTTAAGAGGCTCTTTATTTACATTATTTATTCATCTAATTTGGCACCCTTTTTCTCTATATGTTTAAAGGTTTTCAGATTTTTTATGTTTGTGTGTGTTCCAGTTTTTCCTTAATCTCATATAATTTGGCCAAGTCCCTGTTGAGGCTTTCAATGCTTTG
>Ga0187889_10004484_pt1 | contig 11507 bp, 16 predicted proteins | sample June2016WEW_7_10_2_FD_132992 | JGI IMG/M metagenome (GOLD analysis project Ga0187889, IMG submission 132992) | Peatland microbial communities from SPRUCE experiment site at the Marcell Experimental Forest, Minnesota, USA - June2016WEW_7_100 | ecosystem: Environmental > Terrestrial > Soil >... | reverse complement strand
ATCCGACCAGGTGTCGATATTAGCCACTTCATAGACATATTCAAATTCAAAATTATGCGCATAATAAGCTGTATTATAAGCGACTATCCCATGAGATATTAAGGTCGTTATATAGTCGCTATTTAGCGTTGTAGGGAAATTCACACCTGACATTACCTGTATAAGATTAAATAGTATCTCATTCCAGCATAATTCCTCAGCTTCAGCGCCGCTAAACGATTGATTCGTAGGCAATAGGACAGTCAGTGAGAAAGTGTTAATCATTTTAATGCGCTGTTCGGTAACGCTGGTATTAGTCTGTTTAGCGTCCGATAAAATGTTAGGGTCTTTTCCGGCCCGGCAGTCACCCATAATGACAAATATCCAATTGTTTTTAGGCGGAGACTGAGGCGTATATAATGACATTGCAGTTTTCCAGTCCGGAGTACCGGATATATTAAAACCCCAATTCACATTAAGTTGCGGCACGTTTCCAGGCTGGATATACATTGCGTTATTCAAAGTGATAGAAAAGGTATTAATGTCTATAACGGTAATTTGCCAAGGCCCATTTAAGCCGGTGCTGATAGGTAATTGCAGTGTTTCACTGCCTGTAAGTGTCGGCATAGTGGGGTAAACAACGTCAAAATGGTATCTGTCGGAAACATCTATTGTCGTCAATGTGCTGTCAAGTCCGGGATCTGCGAACCCTATCATAGTAACCGGGTCGGCATCCGGAGGGAATAAGTTATTATTGCAAATAAGGTCGTGCGGAGCTTGAGTCTGGAATCTCAATATATTTGTAACTCCGTCTGCTGCAAAATGCTGACTCACGCCGATTATCGGATTATTCACGAGTGAATTAGTCAGCACAACCCAAGCGCCCGTTGAAAACCCATGATTTGCAAGCGTGATTGTAAGTAATTGCGGAGAATTTCCGGAAACAACGGCGCTTACCGCCGCCTGCTGATTAAACATATTTGTAAGTTCAGGCAAATATTGAGTTAATTGGCCTATGATAGCGGAAGGTGAAAACATAATTTATTCCTTCGTAATATTCGATAATTGACTTCTTAAGTCCTCTGCTCTGGCCTCTATAGTTTTTGTGAAATACGGTCGAGACTCCATTTTAACCGTGCCTTCCTCTAAGAAAAACGGATATGGCGCTCCATCGTTTTTAGCGTCATTATATATTTGTAATCTCTTAGTGTTTATTATATACCCGAACAAACTTGCAAGTTTGCCTGATCTTGACGCTGGCGATTCTCCAGGCGCGCTTGCCTGATACCTTTGCCCCCGGTAAGTATACATCCTGCCGGTTCTGACTCCGGTGTTTATGGTTTTAATCAAATCTACTTGTACTAATTGTGCTACATTTCTAAATGATGTTAGAATACTTGTTTCGTGTTTCTTTTTAAGACCGTAATTATGTAATTCCTCAACTTGACGACTGCCTGTTTTGAGGAATACAGAAAACGGCCCACTCATATAGAGGCCGCCGGTTCGCCGGTGTAACCCGTTTCGGCACAATAGCACAATAGAAACTTCTGCATTTCGCTGACATCTTCGGTTTTCAGCGCCTTAAATAAGCGGTTCCCGTTTCCATATGGATATTCAACGGCAATATAAAGGGTGTTCAATTCAAGCTCGAAAATATTATAATCGAAATTCATATAGGCAAGATGCGTTATAGTCGTCTTATCTATATTCACGCCGTACATCCTGGAAGTAGGGGCTATGGTTTTCAACCTCCCCATTATCTGGCCTGTCGGGGAAATGGTAGTAACCGGGGTCATTGTCAATAATGATAGCGGCTGATTGTATTGAGTCGGTTGCTGTTTCCTTTGCATAATCGTAAACAATTGATTCAAGGATCCCTGGGCGATAAGCTCGCGGTTTATATGGTCGAATGTCCTGAATCCTACCTGTGAATGGCTCATACCATATCCGTCCCGAGTTGAGTTTTCCCAATATTATAGGAATCCAGTAAAGCGCGGGTGCCAGGAGGTACGGGATAGCCGTCAATATTTTCAGAGCTTGATTCATCCCCGCGCCGGGCATAGTTGAAAGCGACTATGTTTTTTATCGCTGTAATAATTGTTTCAGGGACCGTATAAAGACTGTTCGGAGTTGAAACATAATTGCCGGTATACGGGACTAAATTGAGCCCCGGTGTAAGTTGATATGTAAAGACCGTATTGCTTATGACTGTTGTTGCGAATGTGCCGCTATATGCCGCTTGCCCTACGCTGGATATTGTACAAGTCATACCGTTATTATTCAATAGATTCGCGGCAGGTGTCGTGCAAGTTACAAGTCCTGTACTATTATTGTACGATAGATTTACAGTCCCGGAATAGCTCCAGTCATACCCGCAGTTAAATGTAATCCTTGCTTTATAGGTGTTAAGAGTATCTACCCAGGCCGGAGGATTGACAAAATACAGGCTGGCCCATTGATTCTTTTCCATACGTTCGGTTACATTTGCATATAACCCCGGCGCGGTGTCAGCCGTACCGATTGCGAATGTATCCCAATTTCCATTACTGTCAAGGTATTCTATGAGCTGGATATTATTTATGTTAAAAATAGGGGATCGATTCATCACGAGTCTTAAATTAGAATAAAACATATTGAAAATGCCGTATCTTGCCAGGTCATAATAAGCCTGATAAGTGCATTGCGTTAAATCTCTCCAGATATAACTTTCAACAATTTCGCGTGCGGTATTTATAAGATGCGTATAAAATGATGCCTGAAATGCCGCAACACCTGTAGTCTGATTATTCCATTGCACGGCATCGGCGACCGATACAACTAAAGTGCTTTTATCTTTTGCTATAGGATTGACTATTTCAGGTTCGATAGGTTTCAAACTATACGGATACATTGATACTTCCTATAATCAAAGGGCGGCCCGATAATGAGCCGCCCGATGTTATTTCGTTTTGGTTTACTGTCCGCCAGTCCTGAGCGGAGGGTTCCCGATATAGGTATTGGAACCGCTGACGATATTACCCGGATCGCTGATCTGGCTGGCCTGCATTGTCGAAGATGCCAGGGCCGCCGGTGCTGTCTTTGCGTTGTTAAGTTCGCCTGTTCCGAGTATCGTAAGAGATAATCCGCTCGCTGTATTTGCGATTGTGAAAGTGAGCTGAAAATATCTCGGTTTAGTCACAAGCCCGACCCTGAGAATCGCTCCAGGCGATGCCGCAGGTAAGAACGGAAGCGCAAGAGGATATATAAGGACCTGTGCTCCGGTGTCAGCAACAGAATCGCTGTGTGAGGCCAGTTCCGATATATTCGCGCCGACTGCCGTTATCTGTCCGGCTGTCCCTGATACGAGTATATTGGCTATGAACGAATCAAAGCCTACGCCGGTTGAACCGGGACCGTTAAGTGTATCTATCCAGGGACCGTTTACAGTTCCCGCGACCGTCTGAAGCCCGGAGTTTATGGCAAGTACCCCTGCCCCTCTGCCAAATATTTCATATTCCATATTTTATCTCCTTTTTCCTTTTGCCGATTAATTGTTTCTGGTCATCAGAACGGCTGCTTCTGATTTTATCGGCTGCCCGGTTGTCCATCTCATAAGGTTAAAGTTGATGATCGCCGCTGTAGCCTGGGTGTACTCATCCCGGATAAGGATCATATCAGACCTGTCTGTTATCTGATAATATTCCTTCATATCGGCGAAAAGTACCGGATGCCCGCCGGTCGTAGTAACGGGATCCATATCGATGAACTGATTGGTATAGGAATACCCGTTAATCTGAGCGGGAAGCCCGGCTACCGCAGAACCAAACATCTCATTCCAGAGATAACGGCCCTGGTTATCCTTCTGCGCTCTGAGATATGCCGCTGTCGTTCTGCTGAAGAAGAACATCGGGTTATAACCTGTTTTCAGCATACCAGTCATTGCAATAAGATCATCAAAGGTGATATTTGCCGTGGCATTAGTATTGCCTGTAGCGGCTACTGCCGATGTATAAGGTATGATGTTGGGATCATTGACGAATCCTAAAGCACGCCTTATTCCGTTGCCCTTGACGCAGTTCGTTCCTTCAGTAACCCCGAAAGCCTGGCTGACTTTATCCATAATTTCTTCGGACACGTTGTAATAACTATCCTGAAGCGCGTCCCAGGTCACGGGCACAAGCGAATGAATCCTGTAAGGCGTGATTTCAACCATTGCATAAGCAGGGGTGCTTCCGGATGCTATCTGTGTTTCGCCTTCATCGTAAGCCTGCGGTATACCGGTTGTGATAGGCTGTCTCAGGGTCTTGCCGCCGATCTGCTTAACTGTGCAAAACTGGCGCATAGGCGTTTTTTCAAAGATATTAGATTTCAGTTCGTTACTCCATTCGATAGAAGGAAGGAACCCGCCGAATTCCCCGATATCAGTCCTGAATACTCCGCCGCCAGCAGATGCTTTCTTTTCGAGTTCAATCTTCTGCTGAAACGCTTTAATCGAAAGCGGAAGTCCTGTAATGCCTTCAAGGGATTTCCTTGATATCGATTCGCAGTAACTATTCCAATACTGCGGATGCTCCTGTGCGAGCTGCGCGAGTTCCATACCGCCGTCTGTAAGCGTCTGATTTGTTCCGCCCTTTTTGAAAAAGGCTGTCATAAACTTGTGAGACAGTTCTTTTTTCTCTCCGGGGGTCATCTGAAGCTGCTGCCCGAGCATACCCGCTGATGTTTCAAGATGTTTTATCCTGTCGAGTAATTCAGCGTTTTTCTTCTCTTCGGCTGCGATCTTCGCTACCTGCTGGTTATTGAAGTCATCCAGCTTTTTGAGGGCATCGCAGTTTTTATCGACAGCGTCAAAATACTTTTTGAATTCAGCCGACTGTTTGCCGTACTCGTCCTGTTTTGCAAGCAGAGTTTTCATAGCAACATTCATCTGCTGGAGGTCTTCCTGTTTAAGAACTATGTCTTTTGTTTCTTCAGCCATAATCTTCTCCTTTTAAATTTGTGCGTTAAACTGTTTGAGGGTAGTAAAAAACTCCGTTGCCGCCGATGTCTCCGGTTCCTTGCCCCCAGGAGTAACTTCATACCCCTTAAAGCAGCTCACAAGATAATCGCGCGAGCCCTTCGTTAATTCTATCCCTTCCTGCCCTTCGAGAATCCCGGCGATCTGTTTGCGGGACATCCACTTAACGATATCCGCATCGATTAAACTCTTGCCGGTTTCCTTGAAGGGGCTGTCTTTCCCGAATTTACTGTAATATTTTTCAATCCTTGATTTGGTTTCTATTTCAATGTTTTCTCCGATAAGCCTTGCAATAGCGCAATGTATGCCTTTAGGCACTGCCTTGAACTCGCCGTCATAATAAGCTATCGGAATTTCTCCGAGATAACACTCCGCGCCGCCGTTATGGTCTTTGATGTCCTTAATGGCTTTTTTCTCGTCCCATTCAACGGTGTCCGCAAGCGTAGGAAGCAATGAAATTACCTGTTTGTCTTCAAGACCTTCCATTAAGGTATAAATATAATTTTTAAGCTGTTTGTCCATCCCCTTGTATTCGCACACTCCCATGTTATTGGCGGCCTTGGTTACGCTCAATATTTGCGCGCCTGGGTGCATGGGAATAGTTACAAGTGATGTTTCAAAGAGGTCAAGGGTTTTGAGGTTCCTGCATTTATGAAGATCATCAAAGTCAGCCTGGATTGTGTTGTATCCGATTGAAGCACCCTGGACACTCCCGATATTAATTTGAGGAATTACACGCCCGCTTACAAGCGTATCGGACTTCGGTAAAAGTGCCTGGCAAGCAAGACCCTTGGTCGTGTCAGTAAAGAATCCTTTGCCTATCGGCTCACCGATCTGGTGCTGCCAGAGAATTGATCTTGTATTGCCTTTATCCTGCAATGATTTTATGAAAGCACCGGGAAATATTTTGTCCCTGCCAAGATCCATCGTGCTATAGACAGCGGCGATCATATCGAGCTTGTAATTATCGGAATCAATATCAAGCATTCCTTTGATGGAAATAGGGACAAGCATAATATCCCGGTCGGACATAATATACCCCTTTAAATATTGCCTTAATTATCGGTTTTTCAGTTTATTGTAAAAGTAGCATAAAAAAGGGAATTATATACTTAATTCCCTAAAAATATATTTTCGAAAACACTTGACAACCTAAGCGATTAGGTCTATAATATATATAGATAATAGAGGAGGACGTTTATGGAAAAGAAAGTAATTAATCTTTTGGATGGAATCTCCAATCCGCAGAATTATCGCAAGGCTCGGGGATATTGTTGGGCAAAATATGTGGCGGTAAGGGATTCGTGGACTGAGGATCATAAAAAAGCTGATCTTTGGGGCGGTTTTGACGCTGATTTTGCTAAATCCATCCCCGGTGATGATCGGGATATACACGGTAAAGATGTTACAAAAGTAAGACAAGAAATAAAAAAAGAACTTGAGAAAGAATATGGGCCTCTCGAAGTTGCATATCAGAGTAATTATGGTTGGCTATCTGCCGGGGAGGTTGTGGCGACTGTTAATGCTATGTGGCGCGGCGGTGATACGGCTTATTATTACAAGCCCCTGTCGTCAAAAAGGGCCGAATCTCTTGATGTAATAGTCTCAACAGAGCAAACCGAAGCCATTGATTTGATGATACAGGATAAAGAAAATGAAAATCATCCTGGCTATTGCAAAAAGTGCCACACATATTGTTATGGCGACTGCGAGGCGTAAAATGAAAGGAAAACTGAAAAATTTATTGTCCGGTCGAATAATAGACGTCCACTCGACATCCGACAATCCTGATAGCTCCTATGGCCTTGAGTGTTGGGTAGATGCCGAGGGGAACAGTTACGGCCAGTGCCAATTTATCAATCCGCTGGGGTATCAGTTGATAGAGTGTGATACTCCTATTGAGGAGTTTGCTAATACCTCATATTTTGCGGCATTACTTGGAAGAAAAGGCGGATCGTCAAAATCTCCGGCCAAAAAATTATCATCGGCCGAGAACGGTAAAAAAGGCGGCAGGCCGAAAAAGAAAAAGGAAGATATGAATAAATGATTGTTGGTTAGTCTTCGATGAGATCATCCTTGTCCGGAGGGGAAGGCGTATCGCCCTGGAGAAGTTCGTTTATTTTGCCGTCAATAGCGCCCTGGTTATCATAAAGATAATCTTCGAGTTTCACGGTTGCATAATGGGCCTTGTCATACTCCCCGCCGTAATAATCCCAGGTATGACTTTCAATATATTCGTGCATTACGGTATCTTTAATTTCGAACTCATCCATAAACTTGTCTATCCATATCTCGAATTTTGGAATGAACGAGAACCGGCACCAACTTCCGCCCATAACAAATTCCGTTGTCCACCTTAATACGACTTCATCAGCATCGACCAGGTAAACGAAAGTATCACCGATTTTAACAACATATTCCTTGAATTTCAACGGTGCGTTTAAATCGACCGGATTTTCAGCAGAGGGGAAGGCCGGGGCCTTTTTAGTACCTATCGAGCATTTCCCGCAAGTGCTTTTGAATATCTTTTTTTTCGGGCGGTCGCAAGGACATTCGCAAATTGTCTGGCCGCAGATACCGCAGATTTTTTTATAGCAAGCGCCTTTTGTCTCCATATACTCTCCCCTTTATTTTATATAACTTGACAAGAATCCCGCGACTCCAACATCCTGGATTTTCTTTAACACGCCCTCAATTTCTTTGCAATGCTCCGTTTCTTCCTTGAGAATTTTTTCAAGTATGCGCCGGGTGTCGTTGTCGGGGTCGATGCCTTCGTCTCCGCAAGTCAATTTATGAATCGCATCGTTATAGCTTTTGATGCAATCCATTTCAAGCTGTAGGTCGTTTTCAAATTGGCTTTTAATATCTACAGCCTGCTTTGGGCCATTCACTTTATCGATTACCGGAAGCCCTTCAAGAAACAATATCCTTGCGATAAGGTAATGATAATGCTTCTGCTCATCCTGCATACGTTCTTTGAAAATATGCCCAATCTCCGTATACTGATTGTTTTTGTTGAACTCATAGTTGTACTTATATTGCATAATGGCCGTATTTTCGGCGATCAAGAGTTGATTCAAGATGTTGATTACTTGCTGATTCCCTTGCATATTATTGCCTCCAATTTTATAAAAACATTGCCCGGAATGACTACCGGGCCTTAATTCATTATGCTTTTGGTGCTGCGGGAACTTCCGGAGCCGCTTTAGCCGTTTCTGCTTCGATTTCAGTTGCGAGTTTGTTGATTTCGGCCTGAACATCGGCGCTGGCTGCTTTTGCCAGAACTTCTAACTTTGCCTCAAGGGTCTTTACCCTCTTCTGAAGTCCTCCGAAAAGATTTTCGAAAAACTCTTCAAGTCCTTTGAACATATTGACCTCCTGTTATGGATTTACTTTGTCCTCAGCCGGTATTGCAGGCTTTAAATGCTCTTCGTTGACCCATTGTCCTTTGCCGCCTGCATACATCACATAATACTGCTTCGTGTCTTTGAAAGACAGGGAATCGACAAAACCTGTTTCACCGAGCAGATTAATGACTAAATCTCCCTGTTTAAACTTGAATTCTACTGTCATTTTAATATTCTCCCCATTTATCATTATTTCTCACAAGATCCCCGCTCTGGAATCTCTTCTCTGATTCATTATATATCTCAACGTTCTGATTTGCAAAATTATTGTCATTCTGTTCGTGATATAAATGGATGTTAACGATGTCTTTGTCATAAATGTATTTGTTGATATATGCGAGTCTTCGATTAAGTTCGCAGTCCTCCGGGCCGTATTCCTTGAACTCTTCATTGAATCCCCTGATTTTCAGAAAAGACGGAATATGCAGAAGCCCAAGCCCCGGAGATTCCCCGCAGCGGTATGACATTTCACCTTTCTCTTTGATAAGCCTCATACCCTCGTTAAAATCTGATGTTAAAAACTCGTGAGCCGCGCCCTGATTATAGCCTACTACCCTGACAGGTTCGCCTTGTGTATATGCTTCCATTTTCTTGATATAATCAGGCTCAAATATGATGTCGATGTCCGCTAATATGCAATATTCTCGATCCGCGAGATAATTTTTAATAAGATGGTTCATTAATACGGCTTTGTTAAATGACCCGGATTGAGGTTTATGAAAACGAAATAATAGATTTTCATAATGCGGCGGTATATTAACCTTTTCTGATGATGCGTCTAATATATGAATATTCGGGATTCCTTGCTGGAATAATATCGATGATAAAGAACACAATAGCCGTTTTAATGCCTTCTCTCGTTTCTCCCGATCATATCGAAACACATAACATACCGGAATCATAATAAACTTCCTATCCCTTCAGAGTATCGGAATATTGACCCGAATAAATTATTTTGCCCCATATGCTCTTGCACAGCCTTTGTTTTAAAGGTGTATTCATACTGGCTTAAATTAAGGGCTATTGCCACGGTTTCAGGGTGGATATATTTGTCTATTGTTTCCTCTCTATACCAGCATCCGTGATCAGGAGGGAATTCAAGGGGGATAAAGGTGCTTAATGGAATTTCCTTATATGGAAAATAAATTGCGGCCTGGTTAATCCGGGTCTGCCCCATATAGCACCCGCCGCCCTTTTCGCAATATTTCTCCTGAAATTCATACTCCAATATCCAATTAATCTGCTCCAGTACGTTTTTAATAAACGGATCCTGGGCCTGGGCCATAAAGTAACCGTTCAATAGCGTTCCTGTGCAAGACCAGCGCAAAAATGAAGGGCTGTCGTTATTCAATAGATTTTGAAATGATCTTATGATAACAGTATCGGCATCGGCCCAAAACCCGCCGTACTTATACAGTAAGGCCATTCTTATGCAATCTGTCTTTTCTGCAAGATCTATGACTCTCTTCCAATTTGGATGAAGCCCGGCACCCTCAAGGTAAGCATCGACATTGCTTTCATTCACGATATGGACTGTACACCCGCTGCGCCTGAATGATTTTAGGCAGTATTCTATGAAAGGATAATTATTATGCCCTGGCGGTGTCTGCCAGTATGTAAATACCTGATTCGGAATACTCATAATTCCTCTTTGCTAAACACAAAATTTGAATATACATAGTCCTCTAAATTATCATTCCATCCAATAACAGGGATTATTCCTGTGTTTTCCGGAAGCCTGTATATAAACGGATAATTTTTAAGCAACTCAAAGGCTTCCTGTAATTTGTATCCCTGTTCTTTCCAGCATAGGCCGTATTCAAACTGGATGGTTTTAACACACCTGCAATCTATTAATTCCTGCATACCCCGGAGTATCGGCAGCTCATTGCCTTCGGTGTCTATTTTTATAAAATCAATGCGCTCATCATCACTATCGTACATATCATCGAGTTTGCAGGAATTGACTTTGACTTTTACAGGCTCCGGGAGTCCTGCGTTAAATTTGGCTTCCTCGCTTGCATCCCGCCTATGTAATCCTGACATTCCGTCAATGGAATATATCCAGAAGTCGAGGCCTGATTTATCCAAATCTGAGACGGCATAATTCCGGATATGAAGCATAAATTTATCAGCCGCTTTTATATCAGATAATTCCTCGATTAATGAAGGATTGGCCTCGTATATATCAACGATAACAGGGGCTTCAATCAATTCAGCTACGGCATTAGTCCAGTCGCCGTGATTCCCGCCGATGTCAATAATATGATCGCCTGATTTAATAAAGCTTTTAATGATATCTAATTCGTTGCTCTGAATTGTAAGCATATTATCCCCTGTTTATATATATCCCTTCTGAATATTCTAATTTATCGGCTGTGATGTGCTTATCGTCCCGCTGCCAATGGTAATAATTCAGATCCTTATCCTGCAAATATGAATACCCCTGCCGCTGGTAAGTCATCCGCGGTAATACGCAAAACGTCTTACCCTGAGACTGTATTTTTTCGCATATAGTTGAATCGCCTATGCCGTCAGGATTCTTTAATTCGAGCAGCTTATCATAAGCGGTTGAATTGACCGCCACGGCCTGTAAACACCAAGTCAGTTTATTCCGGACGATCCAATCTGTAATTTGTTCCGGGCGCTCCCTGAATGTCCCGCCGAAATAGAACATATCCCACGGGATATTATCAAGGAACGCTATGACCTTCGGGAAGTTCACTAAATGATCGTCGGCTATAACGATGTCGTCTTCGAAAATGAGGCAATTATTATAATGATGATCCTTTGCGTCCTGTATGCAGGCAAAAAAGTCCTCTGTGGCGAGCTTTTCCCGCTCGTCTCGGTCAGTCGCCGCCACTTTATTGAGGCTAAACCGCTCGTAGGATAGGTAAAACCTGTCTAATTCGGCCTTCACAAGTTGCCAGCGCTCCTCAAATTGGATTGGACATTTAACATAGGTATGACTGAAATAATCAAACATCATTTTTTCACCAGCTCCGCTATCCTTGAAAAATATTTATCGTAAAAATGATCCTCTACAACGCCCCGGTTTATCTCGTAATTGTAATTATCCTGAATAGCACCCATACAAGAGTTGTAAATGGTTTCGCCGTTCGCGT
>Ga0187889_10004482_pt1 | contig 11512 bp, 12 predicted proteins | sample June2016WEW_7_10_2_FD_132992 | JGI IMG/M metagenome (GOLD analysis project Ga0187889, IMG submission 132992) | Peatland microbial communities from SPRUCE experiment site at the Marcell Experimental Forest, Minnesota, USA - June2016WEW_7_100 | ecosystem: Environmental > Terrestrial > Soil >... | reverse complement strand
GTTGCACCAGCGCCCGGTATTCCGCGGTCCGCATGTGAACGACATCGTGATGCGTTCCCGCGTTGAAAGCGATCGTCTCCTCGCCGGCGAGGCTGCTGTCGAGGTACACGGGAAGGTCGTACAGGCTTCCGACGGGCGGCATCGCGCCCAGTTCGCAATCCGGAAAGAGCTTGCCGAGTTCCTCCTCCGTGGCCAGCCGCGCGTGGGTGAGCCCCAGCGTGAGCCGGACTTCCTGAAAATCGATCAGCCTGGTGGCTGGGACCACCATCATGCGATACCCGTCGTCGCCGAATACGACGACGGTTTTAGCGACCTCCCGTGCGGGCAGGTGCTCCGCCGATGCGACCTCGCGGGCCGTGAAGGCGGTGGGATGAACGGTGTGCGTATACGCGGCGTGATTCGCCTCGAGGAAATTGCGCAGTTTCTCCAAGAGTGGCATAGCAACCTCCGCTGATTCGAATTGTACGCTCTTTCCGCCCTAATGGCCTTATTCTATACGGCCGCCATCGACCAGGTGATCGAGCAGCGGCTGGGAGTTCACAGTCTCCTGGTGATTCGCCACGGATATGCCGTTCTCCGGACCGATTTCTATCCGTACCGCTCGAACACGCCCCACGACCTGGCATCCGTGACCAAGAGCATTACCTCGGCCCTGGCCGGCATCGCGGTGGGCCAGGGCCTCGTCCGGATGGACCAGCCGCTGCTCTCCTTCTTCCCGGCCGAACGCCCCGCCGACCCCGATCCGCGCGCGCGGCGGATCACCGTGGGCGACGTGGTCCACATGGAATCCGGCCTGGATTGCGGATACGCGCCCGGCGAACGGGAACTCGATCTGATGAAGCGGTCGCCGAACTTCGTGCGCTTCGCGCTGTCGCTCCCGCAGCGCCGCGACCCCGGCACGCACGCCTCCTACTGTAGCCCCGAATATCACCTGCTGGGTTCACTGGTGGCGGCGGCGGCCCATCAATCGGAACTCGATTTTGCGCGCAGGAGCCTGTTCGGACCCTTGGGAATCCGCACCGTGGTCTGGGCGTCGGACGCGCAGGGCCGCACCCACGGCTGGGGTGACAGCCACCTCCTTCCCGAGGACGCGGCCAAAATCGGCTATCTCTACCTGCACGGCGGCCAGAGCCTGATCGTGTGGCCGGATCTGGATACGGTGGTGGTGGTCCTGGCCGGTGGCAATCCGGGGCGGATAGCCGGCACCATCAGTCAGGCCATCCAATCCGACCGGCCCCTCGCTCCCAATCCCGAAGCCTGCCGCCGCATGTTGGCCCGCGCCGCCCGAGCAGCCCAGGAGCCGCAACCGGAGCCGGCGTCGGAAATGCCGGCCCTGGCCGCGGGGATCTCGGGAGTGGTCTACGACTTTGCTGATCCGCGGCGGCCGCGTCACCGGCGCCCGCCGTCCGCCGTCCGCCGTCCGCCGTCCGCCGGCGCCGAACGTGGCGCTTATTTCTTGGTGTTTAGGTAAGCGATGATGTCGGCCATCTCCTGGGCTGAGAGGACCTGCCATTGCTTGTTCTGCGCGACCATGCGGGAGAGCATTCCCCTGCCGTGCTGCCACAGTGCGGCGACCATCGAGAAAGCCGAGAACTGACCCGCCTTCGCGGCCAGGTTCGGCGCGCCGGTATCCACCTGCTCGTGACAGGAGGCGCACAGCTTGGCTTCGAAAACCTGCTGGCCGCGAGCGGCGGCGCCCACGGGATTCTGCCGCTCGGAGCCACCCGAAAGGTAAGCATACAGATCTGCCGCCTGCTCGGCGGTGATCTGCGGCCTTTCGATCTTTGCCGCGTCCACGGCTTCCCACATTCGTGTGGCGTGGCTCCACATAGCCGCCGCCATGGCCACCGGAGAAGAGACGGGACCGGAGCTTCCCGCCAGCGCCGGCGCCGACCCGCCCTGGCCCTTGTCGCCGTGGCAAGAGGCGCACTTGAATGAGGCAAAGAGCTTCTCTCCATTGGTGGCCGAGCCTCCGGGTCCCCCTTTGGAGCAACCCGAAAGTGCGGCGAGGATCGCCAGAGGCAGAGCAAGAACGAGAAGATATCGTATCATATGGTCTACACCAGTCTACTCCGGAAGGAGGTTTCGAATGGTAACGGTGAACCTTCAAAAGAGCTCGATCCTGATTCTGACTGGATTGGCGATTACGGCCTGGGCTCAACCGGCGCCGCCGGCGCGCGAGATCCCGCTTTATCCGGGCGTGGCCCCGGGTTCGGAGAATTGGAACTATCCGGAGAGAGTGGCCGGCACGCCGGACCGGCCGCAGGCACAGAATGTCGTTCGGCCGGTGTTGCTCTACTACCCGGCCGAGAAGGCCAATGCCGTGGGGACGGCGATGATCGTCGCGCCGGGCGGCGGTTTCCGGACCCTCATGATGTCCTATGAGGGAGTGGATGTCGCCAAGCGGCTGAACCAGATGGGCGTCGACGCGTTTGTGCTGAAGTACCGCACCACCTACGTCGACCCGGATGCGCCACCTGCTGCCGCGGGCGGGAGGGGGCCAGCCACAACCGGTCCGCAAGCCGGCCAGAACGTGCGTGAGTTGGCGGGCAAGGACGGCCAGCAAGCCGTGCGCCTGCTGCGCCAGCGCGCGGCCGAATTCGGAGTGCTCCCCAATCGCATCGGCCTCATTGGTTACTCGGCCGGCGGCGCCGTGGTTCTCTCGACGGTATATGGTCCCGCCGACGGAAGGCCCGATTTCGCCGCCGCCATCTATGCCGCCGGCGCCAACTCCAATCCACCGCCGGAAGGCCCCGCCCCGCCGCTGTTCATCGCCGTAGCGTCGGACGACCAGTCAGTCGGAATGCAGGGTTCGATTGACCTGTTTGGCGCCTGGATCAAAGCCAAGGTCCCGGCCGAGTTGCACGTTTTCCAAACCGGCCAGCACGGCTTCGCCAAAAAAGGCGGCGGCGCCGATCACTACCTGGACCGCCTGGAGGAGTGGCTGAAGCTCAACGGTTGGCTGAGCAAGGCGTCGAAGTAGAGAAGAAGCAGGTAGGCCCTCATTCGTCTTCGCCGCCTTCGGGTATGATTCTCGCCGACACCCTGGGCGCGCGGGTCGTGGATCTAGTGAAGAGCTTTGAACCGTCCCCTGCGATGGCCTATACTGGCCTTTCCGGTACACAGACATGCTTGTTCAACTGAGAGAACGCGTTCGCGAGCTTAACACACTGGCAGATGAAGTACTTCGCTTGGCGGAGCGCTTCAGTAAGCGGGATGCGACGGCGCAGCCGGACCTCGCACTCAGAGGACAGCAATGGTTTCGTGGTGCCAGAGAACTGCTCGTGCAGCAGAAGTACTCTGGATTGAAAGACTTCGATCTGTGCTACCACGCGCAAGCCAGCTATATGGACATAAGCCGTTACCTCACCTTAGGTCCAGCGGAGTTCACCTCGTCGGGAGTTGAGGATGCGTTCAGGTTGTTCAAGAAGGCCTTCCTCGAAGCGCAGGCGCTACTCCGCGCACTTGAGTGGGAGATGCTTTCCCGAGAGTTGCCCGTCAAGACGGAATTGAGCTTTGAGGTGTCGGCTTCGGAAATGGACACAGCGTACGACTTGCTGGTTAACGCCAAGGGTGCCGAAGTGTTCATAAGAGCTAGCGGTGTGATCGCGAGGGTAGCGCTTGAACGCCATCTGTTTACGGTTGCGGATTCCAGAAAGCTGTCGATTGCCGCAAATCCGCCGAGCAAGAAGAACCCGGATGTTGAGGATGCTTTGCAGACTCTCCAGAAGGGTGGCGTCATCACGGCAATACAGAAATCGCAATTTGATAGCTTATTCAAAATCGCCAACAACTGCGCGCATCCGAAGGAAGCTGTTCTAGCGGCGGATGTCGAACGGCTAATCCGCGATGGCAAACAATTGGCCGCGTTGATCGTGTAGGCATTCTGCTTGCCCCCTCCCGCGCGTTGCCACGGAATCGGCTTGGGATTCGAAGGCGGAAGGGAGCAATAATGGAAGCTGAACCTTTCAAGGCACCTTCGATTGCGGCGAAAGGGCAGCCGTACCAACATGATCGTTTTCGGGCTGACGACCTTGAAGTATCGCCGTTCCCCGATGAAATCTTTCGTCACTGAGCCCCCTGGAGGGCTAAGGCGCAAAAGGTCGCACCTGTTGGGCAATGGGGTTGACTTGACCAACCGAAAGGAAGAGCCTGGTAGGCCCGGTTGGACTCGAACCAACGACCCTCAGCTTAGAAGGCTGATGCTCTATCCACCTGAGCTACGGGCCCACATCCTTAGTTTACCGTGGCAAACCGGCCCCGCGGTGCAGTATATTGAGACGTGATTCGAACCTTCGCTGTTCTTCTTTGCCTCGCGGCTGCGGGCCTCCGGGCCGCCGACTCCGCGGCTACGCCCGCCGGGCGCTGGCGGACCTTCGACGATAAAACACCCGGCAAGGCTAAGGCCATCATCCTGCTGTACGAAGAGAAGGGGCTGCTGTTTGGCCGCGTGGAAACGCTGGTAGATCCGGACGCGGTCAAGATCTGCGACAAGTGCAGCGACGAACGCAAGGGCCAACCGGTGACCGGCATGGTGGTCGTTCGCAGAATGAAGAAAGACGGCGACGAGTATACCGGGGGCGACATCCTCGACCCCAAGAACGGCTCGGTGTACCGCTGCAAGATGCGCCTCATCGACCAGGGCCGCAAGCTCTCGGTGCGGGGCTATCTGGGCTTCTCCCTGTTCGGGCGCTCGCAAACGTGGATCCGCGACGATTCGGGGCAGAAGTGAGATAATCGCGGCATGTGGAACCATAGCCGCCGTGAATGGATGGGAGCAGCCGGGCTGGCTCTGCTGGCCGGGCGCTTGCGGGCGCTGCCCCTGGCACAGATCAAGCTCGGAGTGACCACCGACGAGATCGACGACGACGTCCTCACCGCTGTCAAGTTTCTGCGCGAATATGGACTCGGTTGGGCCGAGGTGCGGAACATCTGGGGCAAGTACAATACCGAGCAGCCGATGGAGAAAGTCCGCGAGGCGTGCGGAATCTTCGACCAGAACGGCATCAAGGTGTCGATCGACGACACGCCGTTCTTCCGGATTCCGCTGCCGCCCGAATCCGCCGAGGGGCAGCGAATCCTGGATGAGCAGTGGGCCTTGCTGAATGCCTCCATGGAGCGGGCGAAGGCGTTCGGCACCGGGAAGCTGCGCATTTTTGCGTTCATGGCGAGCGGCGGCGGGTCCGTCTCCGATAAGAGCTTTGCGCGGATCTACGAGCTGCTGGGCGAGGCCGCGCGGCGCGCCAAACCGGGCGGATTCCGCCTGGCGGTGGAGAACCTGGGCGGCGGATGCGTGGCTACCGGAGCGCAGGCGGGCGAAATGCTGAAGCGCGTCAAGGCGGACAACCTCGGGCTCACTTGGGACCCCAACAACGCGGGCGAATCCGGCGAACAGGCGTTTCCCGATGGCTACCGCAAGCTGGACCCGGCGCGCATATTCCATGTGCATCTCCGCGACTACAAGCACCAGGACGGGAAAGTGGTGTGGACCGCCGTGGGCGAAGGCGAGTTCGACAACCTGGGGCAGATCCGCGCGCTGCTGAAGGATGGCTACCAGGAGACCTTCACGCTGGAAACGCACTGGCGGGACCCGAAGGGCAAAGCGTACTCGAGCGCGACATCGCTCAAGGCGCTGCTGAAGGTGATCGAGCGCGTGTAGAGGTGAGAGACGGAGTCGGAGTTCGGCCGGTTCTGGCCCTGATCGGCTTCACCGCGGCCATTGCTCAGATCGTGCTCATGCGCGAGCTGATGGTGGTCTTCTGCGGCAACGAGATCTCGCTCGGGCTGATGCTCGGGAGCTGGCTGTTTTGGACCGCCGTGGGCAGCGGCATCGCCGGCCGCTTCGCGCGCGAACCCCGACGCCTGATGGCCGGTCTGGAAGCGCTGGTGGCCTTAACGCTGCCGGCGACTATCCTGGCGGTGCGGGCAAGCAGAGCAGCGCTTGCAACCGTCCCGGGAGAAAGCCTGGGGCCGGGGCCAATGCTGCTTGGCTCGCTGGCGACGCTGAGCCTGTTCTGCGTCCTGTCGGGCGCTTTGTTCGCCGCCGGCAGCAGGCTCTATGGGGATGACGTGGCCACTTCCACCGGTTCGGTGTACCTGCTGGAGGCGCTGGGGTCCGCCGCCGGAGGCATCCTCGCCGGGCTGGTGCTGGTGCGATATGTCGCGCCGCTCGAGATTGCATTGGGGCTGGGCCTGCTCAATCTTCTGGCCGCGGCGAGCCTCGTAATGCGCTCGCGGTTGGCGCGCGGTGCGGCGATGGGCGCACTCGCCGGTATCGCCGTGTTGCTGGCGCTTCCGTTCGGTATTCCGAGGTTGGAAGCAGTTTCCCTCGAGCGCTTCTGGCGCGGCTTCCACCTGGTGGCGGACCGCAACTCGGTCTACGGCAACCTGGCGGTGGTCCGGACGGACGGCGTCAGCAGCCTTTACGAGAACGGGCTGGACCTTTTCAACGTGCCCGACCCGGCGGCGGCGGAGGAAGCGGTGCACTACGCTTTGCTCGAACACCCTTGGCCCCGCAGCCTGCTGCTGATCGGCGGCGGCGTCAACGGAAGCCTGGCCGAAGCGCTCAAACACGCCAGCCTGGAGCGGATCGACTACGTGGAGCTCGACCCCGCCATCCTGGACCTCTTCCCCATACGGAACGATCCGCGCGTGCACGTGCACGTGACCGACGGGCGCCTGTTTTTGAAGACCACGGCATCCACCTTCGACGTCATCATCGTGAACCTGCCGGACCCGCAGACGGCGCAGTTGAACCGGTTTTACACGCTGGAGTTTTTCCGCGAGGCGGCGAGGAAGCTCACCGGGAGCGGCGTCCTGGCGCTGCGGCTGACGGCGGCGGAGGACTACATCAGCCCGGAACTCGCGGCGTTTCTGCGCTCGATTTACAAGACCCTGCGCGCGGTGTTTCCGGAGGTCACGGCGATTCCGGGCGAAAACGTTCTCTTCTTCGGCGCGCGGCGAAAGGGGGTTCTGGCGGCCGGCTCCGAGGAGTTGCTGGCGCGGCTGCGGGCGCGGCGCCTCAAAACCAGCTACGTGCGCGAGTACTACATTCCGTTTCGCATGATGCCGGATCGCATGGCCGATCTCGACCGGCAGATCGAGCCGCGGCCGGAGACGCCCGTGAACCGCGACTTCGCGCCGGTAGCCTACTACTTCGACGTGGCGCTGTGGAGCAGCCGGTTCAACCACGGTTATCGCGACCTATTCGGCGCCATGGCGGGCGTCGACTTTCGCTGGCTGGCGGCCGGGCTGGGCGCGCTCCTGCTGGTGCTGGCGGCCAAGAAGCGGCGGCCCCGGACGGCTGCGGCCTGCTGCACCGCCGCCATGGGGTTCACCCTGATCGGGCTGGAGATGCTGCTCTTGCTGGCCTTCCAGGCGATCTACGGGTACGTCTACCAGCAGCTTGCCGTCATCATTGCCGCCTTCATGGCCGGCATGGCGCTGGGCAGTTGGCTGGCTTTGCGCGCCCCGGCGAGGGGGGGGATACGCAGCCTAGCGTTTCTGTAGGCCGCCGCCGCCATGGCGCCGCTGCGGCTCTCCGCGGTCTTCCAAGCCGTCGCCCAGGCGACCGGCGGCCAATTGCTGTTTCCCGCGTTGGCTCTCGGCTGCGGGATGCTGGGCGGCTACGAGTTTCCGGTCGCCAGCCGGATCTTTTGCGCGCGCAATCCGGGGACCCTGTACGCGCTCGACCTGGCGGGCTCCTGCCTGGGCGCAGTGCTGTTCAGCGTCTACTTGATCCCGGTGTTCGGCTTTCTCAAAACGGCGGTGCTAGCGGCCATGGTGAGCCTGGCGCCGGCGGTGATGGCCATGCGATCGGTTTCCGAACCGGATCCGAGGGGCTGACCGGGTCATTGCAGCACACGGAAACGCTCGCCGGCATAATCGGCGATGGCTCCGTCCGTTGTCACCAGCGTGAGATCCTCGACGGTTGCCTGCGCCATCAGCGCCCGGTCAACCGGGTCCTGGTGAATCGGCGGCAAGTTGCAGATCTCGGCGATGTGGTTCGGCCGCAGGGGCAACGGGGTCGCGGCCAGTTGCTCGAGGGTCTCCAGCCACCAGTTACGCGGGTCCCCCACGTCCAGCTTGCCTTTCAAGCTCTTCAACACGACTTCCCAATGCGACACCACGCTCAGGTAGTTTGGGCCGCGCCGAATAGCGCCCCGCGCTCGCGGGGACAGAGAAGCGGAACGGGCGGCGGCTCGCAAAGCGACGTTCGCGTCCAGAAGGTACCGGATCACACAACCGGCAAGGTTCTTTGTGGGTACACCCGGCGCCGGTACCGTCCAGCGCCAAGCCGATGAAGCGGCTGTGTTCGAAGGCCTGGTTGCGCTTGGCCTGGTGCGGCGCGGAGGCTAAAGCCAACCGCGTCGCCTCCGGGTCCATGCGCTCGCTGCAGTAAGCCAGGGCATCATCCCCGAACTGGCGCTGGATGCCCGACTCGGCACGCACGGGAGAGTGCACCAACCATTCCAGGCGCAAGAAGCTGACTACGCGCAGGACATGTCCGATCACCACCGCCCAGACCAGATCGCGCGCGGGGATGTGGGGACGGACCCGGCCATCGCCCGGTCGCTGAAAGTAGGACTTCAGAGCCACACAGTGATCTGAGACCGGCTACGCCGGAAACGTTCTGCCTGTCGTTCTCAACGGCTTATTGGACTCTGCGTTATTGGAGTGCTGAAGCGGCTGCGGGGTTGTAGAATGGTGCAGATGGATTCGCGCCGCATGTGCCCGCATTGCCGGGCTTTCATCACCAACAAGGACCGCACCTGCCCCTACTGCAATGAGCCCGTGGGCCGCCGAGCCATCGACCGCCGCAACCCTTCCCCGATTCTCGGCGGGATCATCCCGCATGCGCGTTTCACCACGGTCGTCATTCTGCTGATCAATTTCGGACTCTTCCTCGCCACGGTGCTCTACAGCATGGGGGCCGGCAACGGCGACGCCTTGTGGAATATCGACGTGGGAACGCTGGTCGCGTTCGGCGCCAAGCACAACGCCGGGCTGGCGGCCGGCCAGTGGTGGCGCCTGGTCACCGCCGGCTTCCTGCACGGCGGGCTGCTCCATATCCTCATGAACTCCTGGGTGCTGTTCGACCTGGGCGCCCAGGTGGAGGAAATCTACGGCGCCGGCCGCATGCTGGTGATCTATTTCGTCTCCAGCGTCTTTGGCTTCTACGTGAGCGCGGTCTGGAGCGCGGCCCCTTCCGTGGGCGCCTCGGCCGCGTTGATGGGTTTGATCGGCGCCATGATCGCGCTGGGCGTGCGCCACAAGAACCCCACTGGCAGCGCCATTCGCGCGACGTACCTGCGCTGGGCGATCTACGTCATCCTGTTCGGGCTGTTGCCCGGCCTTCACGTGGACAACGCCGCCCATATCGGGGGGCTGGCGGCCGGCTTCGGGATCGGCTACCTGGCAGGCTTGCCCCGCCTGGAAGCCTCCTGGACCGAGAGACTCTGGCGCGGCGGTTCCTGGGTATGCATTTTGTTAACTGCGGTAAGCTTCCTAAAGTGGTATTTGTGGTTTGCCCGTGTCGCGCAGTAAGATAGGAGACATGAAATGGCGCGCACTGGCGCTGGCGCTGGCGTTGAGCTTCGGCTTGACAACCAGCATGGAAGCGAAGCAGAAGCCGGCCGGATACCACTCCAAGGCAGCGAAGAAGGCCGCCAAAAAGGCGCGCAAGGCTCCGATGTCCCAGGCGTCCAAGCGGGCGTCCAAGCAGTCCAAAGCCGCGAAGGTCAAGCCGCGCAAGGCCCCCAAGCACCGCGCGTAGCCGCCGGGGGCGCCCCACACTTCGCCCACCAGCCCGGACTGCGGCGCGATTCCCGCGACCACGCAGTTAAGGAGGATCGTCGGGTTCGCGCTCCGGGTACGGGGCCAGAACACAAATAGCCCCGCCGGCCCTGGCTGGGTGGGGCAGGCCATCGTTTTCCGTAGCCTGCCTGCTCACCAGCAACGCAGACGACCAAAGGCGATCGTCCGCGCCACACCCTGGCACACGGGCGGGCGGGGCTTCCGGCGGCCCGCATTACTTCGACGGAGTGGCAGCCGTGGCGCCGCTGGTTTTCTTCGGCGCTTTCTTGGCCTTCTTCACGGGTTTCTTGGTTGTGGTGGTGGCGCTCGCGGCAGTGCTGGTGCTCGCGGGCGGTTTGGCAGGCGTGGCCTGCGCGAACGTCAAGGGCATGGTGGCGACCGCCAGAGCGATCGCGAGTAGACTCGTTTTCATATTTCCTTCTTTCCGGCGGGTTTCTTCTGCCCGCTCACAATTCCATGTTGCGCCTGAAGCGCTGGAAGCACGATAGCCTGCGCAGGCTAGTGCGCCCACCGAATTGGGGGTGAAGATGGTTAAGCTTTATTAGTATGCTTTCGCGGCAGATTACTCATCGGAACATCTTCCGGGTCCTGATCGCCGGCTTCAGCCTGGTCATTTTGCTCCTGGTGGCGGCCGCCGTCGTGGGCGTCCGCAATATCCGGGCCATTCAGCAAAACGCGGCCAGCCTGGCGCGGGAACAATCCGTCGCCAACCGCCTGGTGGACGACCTGCAAAGCCAGCAGACCGATCTCAGCGAGGTCTACTCGGTGCTGGCGCGCGATCCGGATTCGGTGGACTACGACCGCATCATGCGCCAGCTCGACGCCGCCGATCGCGATGTCGACCGCATCTCCGCCGAGGGCGCCCAGACCGCCGAGCGCGACCTGTGGGCGCGGCTCAAGCAATCCTCGCTCGATTTCTCCGGCGAAGCCCGCCGCCTCCTCAGCGTGGAAAGTCCGGAGACTTTTGCCTCCATCGACCTCTTCCGCCATCACGGAACGTTCGCCTCCGTGGCGGCCCGCCTGATCGAGGCCGAGTACCGCAAGGTGAGCGCGGCGCAGGCGCAGATCGACCGCCGGTCGTCCCGGCTGCTGGCCGCCTCGTTCCTGTTCGCCGCCCCCAGCGTGCTCCTGGCCTTTCTCTTCGCGGTACTCACGGTTCGCATGGTGGGGCGGCTCACCCGCGAGATGGAATGGCAGGCCGCCGAACTGGGCCGCGTCTCCTGGCACATGCTGGAGGACCAGGAGGCCACCGCCCGCCGGTTTTCGCACGAATTGCACGACGAGCTGGGCCAGTCGCTCACCGCCGTCAAAACCAACCTCACCGCGCTCCAGGCCGGCGGGAAGCTGGACCACGCGCGTTTGGAAGACTGCCTGCGCCTGGTGGAAGAGGCCATCGGCAACGTGCGGCAACTGTCGCAGCTTCTGCGCCCCACCATCCTCGACGATTTCGGCCTGGAGGCCGGCCTGCGCTGGCTGGTGGAGGGCTTCGCCGCGCGCACCGGCATCGAGGCGACTCTCCACTCCAGTTGCTCCGGCCGCCTTCCCGATGAGACCGAGACCCACCTGTTTCGCATCGCGCAGGAGGCGCTCACCAACGTCGCGCGCCACTCCGGGGCCAGGCGCGTCGATGTCAAACTGGAATCCAGCGGCGACGAGATCCGCTTGACAATTCACGACGACGGCCGCGGCCTGCCCG
>Ga0187889_10004481_pt1 | contig 11513 bp, 5 predicted proteins | sample June2016WEW_7_10_2_FD_132992 | JGI IMG/M metagenome (GOLD analysis project Ga0187889, IMG submission 132992) | Peatland microbial communities from SPRUCE experiment site at the Marcell Experimental Forest, Minnesota, USA - June2016WEW_7_100 | ecosystem: Environmental > Terrestrial > Soil >... | reverse complement strand
TATTGCAGTTAATGCCCGTAATGTAAGCAAGGCGCGCCATCCGAATCTTGCGCAGGCCCAGATATTCGTAGAAAAAGCCATCGGCAAGGTGTCTGCGGCGCAGGTGGCCAATGAATTCGATATGGACGGCCATGCAGCAAGGGCAAAAGGGCTCCTTCAACAGGCTTATGATGAAATCAAACTGGCGGCGCTGGCAGCTAATAAGAATAAATAAATCATGATTTCCTCCCGTTGCCGCCGTAAGTGTTTTTACTGATAAGAGAAGAGCGAAAGGTGACGAGTGAAGTAATTCTTTCCACTCTTCTTACTTCGCTCTTCTCGACTTTCTGCCTGGCGGGCGGCAAGTCCATTAAAATCCTCCACTGCTCAGTATTATGACGCCGCGCCCCCGCAAGGGTTTCGGCAGTGCCACATAGATATCGATGCTCCGCCTGGCGGTTGGGGGGTGTATGGGGCGCGGCTCCCCGCGCTTTTGATGCGTTCCTCAACGCAACCCAGTATGACAACTTGTCTTGCCAAAAACTGGACAAGCCTCCGTTTGGATTTTGATTTACCTATGAAAATCATACTTAAATTTAGACCAGCAGCTGCAAGGCAGCCGATTTTTCCTACCCCGGAAAGGATAAAATGATGAGAGTCGATCAGGCAGTACGCGTTTACCTTGAGTACCACAGGATGAATTCTGGGAAAAAATACACAGGAATCCTACAGCGCCACTTCATCCAGATTCCGTGACCACCACGGCAATGATTGCCAACTCGACGGGATCAATTCCGAAGAGATCCTATCGTTTTTGAGCAAAATAACCGAAGGAGGAAAACAGCAAACTAAGCATGGGCGCTACTCTCACCTGAAAGCCTTTTTTAATTTCATCAGAACCAATTTCGATCCCGCGCTTCAAAACCCCTGTAATGCGCCGATGCTCCGGAAGCTTTATCGACCGGGGAAAACGAACCACTGGAATATTCTTGAAAAAGAAACCATTGACGAGATCATCTTCAGGACGACCAAAGTGAGAAACAGGCTTATCCTGGAGCTGATGGCCAGAGGCGGAATGAGAGTAGGAGAGGTCCTAAAGCTTACCCCGAAGAATGTGAATGATCTGAAGCTTATCCTCCAAACTCCGAAGAGTGGAAACGATGCGGAGGTGGTATTCATTCCAAGGAAGGTCGCCGATAGGCTAAACAGCTATATCAGAGGAAAAAGCATCGAATCCAGCCAAAGGATATTCCCTATCACTTATGCCGGAGTCAGACGCGTGGTGAAGAAGGCCGGAAAGCTGGTCGGAATTGAGCTGAGGCCACACGATCTCAGGAGACACGCTGCAACATACGCCTCTAGATCCGGCGTACCAATAGAGATCGTAAGCAAAGTCATTCTCAGACATGCCAATCTGTCTACTACTCAGCGGTATCTCGGAAATATCAGCGAAGCTGAGGCGACCAGATGGATTGAGAACCTTTACGGATAATTACGCTTTAGCGAGGAGGAGTTGGCTTCGACTTCTCCTCAAAAGATTTTGGAACTCTGAGTAACCGTATGATTCGGACAACCTGATTATTTTCGAAGTTCATTTCTCATGGATCAGAGGAGAGATATAGGGAGTTCGCTTGCTCTCTCATGATAGCTGAATCCTCCGATCTATCAGGCTTTCAGGCCGATTGAGCGAGCATTGATTGTATAATAGGAGCTTCCATTTTCTTGAGTGCCCCAACGATTATATCTTGCTTATCCGTTCTTTTGCCCTGGGCTAAGACCATTCGCTTCGGGAAACCCTGCCTCAGTTTAAAATACAATGAATCAAGAGTCTACGACTGCATGGAGTTCATCGCGCGTATGGCGCACCCCGGATCAGGTCCCCTGGATCAGGTCCGGGGCAGGCTTGGCAGGCGCCGGAATCCAGCGGTGTTTCATAGACTCCACAGGTCGAAAAGACACTGGACCCCGGTTTCAACCGGGGTGACGAGTAGTGAGGGTTTGCGCAAGTATTATTGACGCCCGTATATGTTTCCTTTCGGAAGTCAAGGGACGACAGGCAGCATCGGGTTAGCCCTGGGAGATTGCAACGGCCCTTGGAGAATATACATAAGGCAAAGCAGGTCTTTCATTTTGGTCCGAAAACCTCCTCGGGTTCTGCCGGAGCGGTATCTTTCGCAGGGGCTGCTTTTTGAGTTGCCTTCCTGTGCTTTTTGGGTGCAGTGGAATGTTCGGGTTGGTTCGTGTGCGCGGTTGCCATCTCGCGAGGAATTTTCACGAGGTCCCCACGTTTCAGATTCCACGGTTTGAGGTCAGGGTTGTGCTGAGCCAGTTCCCGCCAGTCGCTCTCCTTTCCTGTATACCATTTGGCGATGCTGGCCATGGTTTCTCCGGGTAGGACCCGATGGAGGAGGAATTCCGGCATTTGCACTTCTGGCGGCGGCGGCGTAGTTTCCTGTTCTGTCTGCCTGTTGGCAGCACAGGCAAGTGCCATTAGGCACATGGTCAGAGCAAAGAGGTATTTACCCGTTTTTACCATTTTTCCCTCCTATCTCCAAAGTAAACCGATGAAAGGTTCCCCTTTCGAAGTAGAATCCTGCAGGCCTACGCCCTTATTTGCGAGAATCTCGCTCACCGTGCTTGATAAGGTACTTGCGAGCCAGCTTGTTGCCTGCGTTAAACTCCAACGCCTCCAGGAAAAGCTCCCGGGCCCTCGTTTCATTTCCGGCTTTCAGTTCGATGATTCCAAGATTGGTCAGGACCTCGTCCTTGAACGAGGGGGAGGAAGCGAGGCAGTGGTAGTAGCTTTCCCTGGCCCGGTCGAAGACCCCTTGGTTCATGTATATGTAGCCCAGGTTGAAATAGATCTCAGGTATCTGCTCGTTGATCCGCAACGCCTTTTGGTATTGTTGAATGGCCCCGCTGTAATTTTTCCCGAAGGTCAACAAGCGGCCCAATTGGAGATATCCTTCGAAATTCCCGGGTTCCAAACCAATCGCTTCATTCAGCAATTTTTCAGCATTTGCCGGGTTCGTGCCGAATTGTACTTTTGCCTGTGCAATCAGTTTTTCGGCCGATGGCTTGTTCTGGCCGGAAACCGGCGCGGGTTGGGCGGCAGCCGGGGTGGACTGGCCGGCGGAAGCAAGAGATCCGTCTTTGGGTGGGGCCTCATTGCCGGCGACGGGTTCCGCTTGCCGATTTGAATCACCGACAACAGCCGGCAGAGGGACCAGGGCCGGATTATTAGGGGTCTTTTTCACCAAGGCAACCGATAATATGCACAAAAAAATGCCAATTACTACGGCGATCGTATGTTTCGGGAAGGAATGGACCACACTCTTCAAACTCGACAGGTAACCTGACAGCATCTTGAGACCCCATTCAGATTGGGATCTCGGGTGCGGAGCCGCCGATGGTCTTTCTGAATTGTTGTCTTCGACAACCGATCCAGGGCGGAATGACGCCATCCTTTCGGACCCTTGCACGTGAAAAGCCGCAGGCCGGACAGCTTGTTCTAGTATGGCGCAACTTGCAGCAGGCAAAGTGTTCCCGGATGAAAATGCCTCAGGGGCGGTGCCCCCACCAGCCGGCATGGCTGACGAGGCTTCTGGGAAAGCATTGTCTTGCCCTGGCGGGGTGTGCACCATTGGCTCCCGCTTCCCGAACGCCGCTTCTTCGACGCCGGTCTGTGCCTGAGAGGCAGCTCCCTCTGTAACAAGTTTCAACTCCTGCAGCATTTCGGCCGGGGTTTGGAACCTTTGAGCGGGGTCCTTTGCCAGGGCCTTTGTTATGATTGCTCCCAAAGCCGGAGGGAGATGCAGATTGAGAACCCTTGGGGGAACAGGTTCGGTCTGAACAATTTTATAGGCCAATGTGGCGGTGTTTTCGGCATTAAAAGGCTTTTCGCCGGTCAGGCTTTCATAGAGTACGGCCCCAAGCGAAAAGATGTCGGACCGAATATCGATCTTCTGTCCGGAAATCTGTTCGGGAGACATGTAATAGGGTGTCCCCAGGACCGTTCTCGTCATCGCCATTGTCTCGGAGAGTGAAGGAAGCTTGGCAATCCCGAAATCCATTACCTTCACTCTTTTATCATCCGTGATCATGATATTGGAAGGCTTGATATCACGATGTATGATCTGCTCCATATGAGCAGCCTCCAATGCCATCAGAACCTGCTCGAAAATCGAAACAGCCGCCTCCAGCGGCAGGATCCGCTCTGTCCGGAGTATCTGGGCGAGAGTTTGCCCACTCACATACTCCATGCAGATGAATTCGAACTCATTGGTTTCACCGTAGGAATGGATCGTAACGATATTCGGGTGTGAAAGCCTCCCAGCCGCTGTGGCCTCCTGGACCAGCCTCCGGCGCGCCGTTTCCATTGCCGCCGCCTCGACCGGGGAGAGAATTGCTTCCATTCTCTTCGGGATCAGCTTAAGTGCTACAGTCCGGACCAGAACCGTGTCGAAAGCCTTCAGGACAAGGCCCATCGGCCCCCTTGCAATGAATTGATCGAGCCTGAATTGATCGATTTGCCTGCCAATCAGGTCGCTGAGATCTAACATGGCTTCATGAACTCCCTGGGCATACCTCACCGATTGCGCAGCACGTCGATCACTCCAACTGGAGGCTTAACCCCTCTTCAAGAAGTTTCGTCATCACAGTCGCCGAAACAGGGCGGCTGAAGTAATATCCCTGAAACACATCGCATTCGTTTTCCCGCAGGAAACCGAGTTGTTCCTCAGTCTCTATCCCTTCGGCAATGACTTCCAGGTTGAGGCTGTGCGCCATGGCGATAATCGCCTTAGTGATGACTGCATCGTCCGAGTCGGTCATCACGTCTTTTATGAACGACCTATCTATTTTCAGAACATCGAGAGGAAACCGCTTCAGGTAGTTAAGAGATGAATAACCCGTCCCGAAATCATCCACCGCAAGCCGCAGCCCCATGTTCTTAAACTCCTTGAGGAGGTGAATCGTAGACGCCGCGTCCTGCATGATAGTGCCCTCGGTGATCTCCAGCTCCAGAGAATTCGGGTCGAGAGCAGAATTTCTCAATACCTTGCCCACGGTCTCGACAATTTTTTTTTGTCTGAACTGATAAGACGAGATGTTCACGGCTATACGGATCGGCGGAAAGCCCGATTTGAGCCAAATAGTGTTTTGCAGGCATGCAACTGCCAGGACCCATCTGCCGATCGGCTCGATAAGTCCTGTTTCCTCAGCTAGCGGAATGAACTCAGCAGGCGATATGAGTCCTTTTTCCGGATGTTCCCAGCGCAGCAGTGCCTCGGCACCCACGATTCGCCCCGTCCTCAGGTCAACCTGTGGTTGGTAGTGGACGAGCAGTTCACCACGGTCCAACACTCTCCGAAGATCGCTTTCCAGGTCCAGGCGAATCCTCGTCCCCCCATGACCGGAAGCGGTATAGAACTGGAGGTTGTTCCGCCCCTTTTCCTTGGCGCTGGTCATCGCCTGTTCTGCATTTTTGAGTAGTGTTCCCGGCTCGTTTCCATCCGAGGGGTAGATGGCGATGCCGATGCTGGCGGAGACAAAAAGTTCATGGTCCACAAGCACAAGAGGGCGGGAGATGTCGTCGAGCAAACGCCTGGCGACCACAGCCGCCTCCCGGATCTGGGATATCCGCGGAAGTAAAATGAGAAACTCATCCCCTCCTAAACGGGCCACCGCTTTTTCAGAGAAATCGTGCCCAAATCCGGCCGTGCAGTCGCTTTTTCGGGCGAACTGTACGATGCGGTCCGCTGTTCTCTGAAGAAGGGCGTCCCCCGTGCTCCGCCCGAAAGTGTTATTGATTCGCTTAAAATTGTCGAGGTTGACATGAAGCAGTGCCGAAATATTGCCGGAGCCATCTGATTGGGCCAGAGACCGCTCCAGTCGCTCCTCAAAGGAATGGCGGTTAAGAAGTCCTGTGAGGGGATCGTAATATGCCAGCCTGACCATCTTCTCTTCGGCTCTTTTCTGCGTCGTGACATCTCGTACGACGGCAAGAATTTCGTTCCCTTTCCCTGCCATAATGCGGGATTCGTAAAAATACGTCTCCGTTCCCTGCTTGAATTGAAACTCAAGAGCCTCGGCCCGCCCGGTATGAAGCACCTGTTCTATATATCGATCCGCAACACTTGGCGCTTCCCTGAAGAGGATCTCACCTATTCTGCGCCCCGGCAGTGCATCGGAGAAACACCCAAGATTAAAGTTTTCCGGTGACCTACGATCCAGGATGGTCCCATCTTGTCCGATCCGCAGCAGCAAGTGGGGAGAAGCATCGACGATCGCGCGATGCATGTCCTGGGTCCGGTAAAGTTCTTCTCGAGAACAGACGTCCCGCAGTATGTGCATGACCCGATGGTTAAATGCACTGGCCGGCTTGGCAATAAAATCGCTCGCTCCGGCTTCATATGAACTCGTGGCGTCTGCTTCACCAGGGCCGGTAACCATCAGGATTTTAGTGCGTTTTTTTTGAGGAAGTCTTCGGATCTCAGCACAGAGAGCATATCCATCCATGCCCGGCAACTCGGCGTTGAGGAACACGACGTCAGGCTCAATTCTTTCGAAAATATCGATGGCCTGCACTCCGTTCTCAGCCACTTCGGCCAGACAGCCGCATCGCTCGATCAGATCGCAAACCTGCATTCTGCTCGGGGGGTCGGCACCAACAACCAGCACGACCGGTTTGTATGTCGGATTGCCGTCGGTCTTCATCTTTAAAGCAGTTCCATTCAAATGTGTCTCTAGACTACATCGGCATCTGGCCAAGCAGGCTAAAATAAAAACCTGCGAATGGTTGAGGGGCGCTGATAGAACCTGTAGCTTCTCAGATAGGGGTTCCCAAGCTGGACGGGCTGTTGCCCAAAATGGGCGCGAAGCTATTCTTTAATCCGCAAGCATTCGAGATGAGATAAAATGGAGAGTTGAATTCTGCGTTGAGACAGTTAAAAACGGTACGGAACAGGAGGGGCAGAAACAGAAATCTTTGTTACTGGCTACACTCTCGACTGCCCGGATGCCTGCTCGCTTTCGGTACTTCCCATCTTCCGGCATGGCAGACCACGTTTGCTCCAACTTTTACAAGCCGCATGACAGGCCTGGCGGGGCAATGAATCAGTGCTAGCTCTATTCCCGGAATGCAGCACCACCCATGCGTCTAAATAATGGGGGGATGCAATAGCACATTTGGATTGCAATCTCTCAGATAATAAATAGTAAAGTTTTGGTAAGAGAGAGTTGCTAAGCAGACAAATCGACGTTCCTTGCAAGATCCTTGAGTCTGGCCGGGCAGGGGTGAACAAAACATATGATTCGGGAAGGCTGCGTTTTTCCGGCGCTCTATTTCTCAAGTTCCAGGAGAGTAAAGCTTATTCTATCCAAAATTCACCAGATTGCCACAACATAGTCGCTTAAAGTTCCGTTGAAAAATATTTGACCTGCATATCATGACTTTGCGAGAGAACTCTTTTTGGCAATGTTGGGTGAAGTCGAACCCCGCATCAAAACCCTCCTTTGGCTTAAGGGCGATAGGGCAAATGCGATCATGCAGCATCATTTCAAGTCAGTCCCTCGATTACAGCCGGTAAGCTTATTCTGATCGTTGCTCCTTTTTCCGCATTGTCCAGGATTTCGATTCTGCCATGATGGGCTTCGACGATTTTTTTCGAAATTGCAAGGCCAAGCCCGGTTCCTTCCTTTTTAGTCGAAACAAATGGAGCAAAGATTTCAACTCTTTTCTGGACAGGGATTCCGTAGCCGCAATCCGCGACATCGAGCAGCAGCCTTTTGCCTTTAAGATGTGTAGTGACGGATACGATTTTGCCGCGGGGCGAAGCTTGAACCGCGTTCATTACCAGATTAATTACGACCTGCTTCATTCGCATCGGATCGAAGGAGACCAGGGGAATGTCTGCAAAGCGCGTCTCGATAGTAAGTCCGTGCTCGCGGACCGCATCCTCTATCATTACCAGGCTCTCAACGATCACCCGATTTAAATCCTGAAGCGATTTATCCAATTCGAGCGGCCGCGAAAAATCCAATATTTGTTTCAGCGAGCTCTCGAGCCTGTGCACTTCGTTGATTACTATTTCGAGCTTTTCGCGATCGGGATTGGTTTCATCGAGATGGGTGTGCACCAACCGGGAAAAGCCGCCTATGGCGATGAGCGGGGTCTTGATATCGTGCGCGACGGCTGAAAGCGCTCTTCCCATTGCGGCAAGGCTTTCTGCTTCCCGAAGATCTCTTTCCGCCTTTCTGCGCTGGACAAGCTTCCACATGCCATCCAAAAGAAGAGAGAGTTGGCGTATATCCGAAGAATCATACTCTTCATCCTTGTTGCCTGCGATTGCAAGCAAAACAACCCGATCTCCTACAGTAATGGGCACACTCATAAATCGAGCAATCGCGATTGGGATGTGCGTGCAAATCTCATCCAGATCGCCCTTATCCAATCCATCGATGATAATAGGCTCACGCTTCTTGATCACTTCAGACAGCAAACGGGATTTTTCTATTGGAAACTCGAAAGGCCTGTAGAGGGTCCGGCCTTTCTCCAGAAATTCGGCGGTACAAGCATAATGAATTATAACGCCTTCCTCTTCATTCACAAACCCGATACCACCGACCTTGCTTCCAGTAAGCCTGATCTGTTGCTGAAGCGTAAAAGCGAAGATTTCCTCCGAAGAAGCTTCAGTCATCTGGCTAAGTGTCCACAGGGCTTCCAGACGCGCATCATCCAGCTTTAATGCTTTGTTTGACTCGGCCAACTGGGCCGTACGTTCTTGAACCCTGAGTTCGAGTTCATCCCTGGCTTTCTGTAGCTCTTCCTGCACCTGCTTTAGGTCGGTGACATCACGGCTGATGGTCAGCAGGCTCTCTATACTGCCTTCCTTGGAATACTCGGGAACGAGCCGCATGTGGAAATACCGGGTTCCCCTGGTAGTGGGATAAGGGAATTCGAACGCCGTCTCTTCCCAGGTAGAAAATACCTTTGTGCACGCATTTTCCATAAGGGCGATGTACTCGAGCCGGCCCTCTCTGGGAGGGTCGTATATGGTCGATCCGATAAAATCAGAGAGCGGGAATCCCGTCACCGCCTCGAGAGCCTGATTTGCATAAACCCGACGGAACCCCCGATCCACCCGGATGATGACATCCGGCGAGTTTTCTACAAGTGCTCGGTATTCCTGTTCTCTTCGGTACAGCTCCTCCTCAGCCTTCTTCCTTTCGGTAATGTCATGAAAAGTCACAACTGCTGCCACTATTTTCCCGCCAGGGTCGCGAACCGGAGACGAACTGGCAAGAATAATTTTGGTTTTCGCGCTACCGGGTAATGCAATAGCAATCTCTTCATTGATGACGATCTCGCCTCTTTCGAGAGATCGGTTCAGGGGTAGATCGCCTGGATCGTAGGGACGGCCGTCCTGATGGAGAGCACGGTAGTCCGAGTACTCATGGCGGTGCTGGGCATGCCTTTCGTTGTGTTCAAGTATTTCACCCGCCTGGTCATTGGCCAGGATGATCCCGCCATCTGGTTCCGCTACAATTACCCCGGATCGCATCTGGTTCAGCACGGCTTGCAGGAGGGACTTCTCTCTGGCCAGAGCGTCGCGCGCACTTCTAAATTCTTCCTCCATTCTCTTTCGCTCAGTGATATCGAGCGAATACTCGACGATCTGTACAACGTCGCCTTTCCCGTCCAGAATCGGGTGCCCATGGACCTCCACATATCGGGCATTTCCTTCCGGATCGTAGTGAAGGTGTTCCGTCGTCAAAGGCTGCCCGGTCCGAATGATCGTTTTGAGCGGGCACACATGTTCCGATCCGTTACAGGGCACGGGTGCTTTGTGGGTCAGTGTATGGCAGGTCGTATTCGGTGGCAGGCCGCCCGGAGCAGCGGCCAAATTGGCCATCTGGATCGTATAATCATCAGCATTGATTACATAAAATGGGTGATGCAGGGAATTAATGACCGTTGAGAGGAATTCCTTTTGCTCCTTGATGCTTTTTTCGGCCTTATTACGCTCTGTTATTTCCACCCGAAGCTTTTCATTTGCCGTTTCGAGTTGTTCGGTTCGTTCCTTAACAAGGTCTTCCAGACGGTTGCGGTAACTCTTAAGCTCCAGTTCGGCCACTTTTCTTGCGATTGAGTAGCGGATGGAGCGCTCGAGCATATCGGAAGTCAGTTGTGCTTTAACGAGATAATCGGCAGCTCCGGACCGCATTGCCTCCATAGCCACTCCATAGTCCCCTTGGCCCGTGAGGAAGATGATCGGCTTGTTGCAGCCTGCTCCCGTCGCCTCGCGTATCAGCTCAAGCCCGCTTCGAGATCCGAGCCGATAATCAAGCAGATAGGTGTCATGATCGGCTCGGCACAACTCTTTGAAGCCTTCCTCGTAGGTTTGGACCCATTCGAGAGAGAAAACCGCGAGCTTAACCTCCGAAAGCAGTTCTCTGACCAAGGCATAATCGTCTTCATCATCTTCGATAAGAAGAATTTTTATATCCTCTTTATCCATGGGACCTTCATTCTCCTTATAGCGGTTTTCCACCAGCGGCAGATGAAGTAGCTGAGTTTCTGTGCTAATTTTAGTAATTGGAGAGGATTCCCGCATCAGGCATTTTCACGTGATCCTGGCCCAAGACATGCACATCGGCCAGGAGAGCGGCTGAAGAAATTGCACGTATGACAGGCTTTACTTCAAAGGTAATCGAGTTGCATCTGTCTGGACAAGAAAACCGGGCAGGTCAAAACCGGAGCGCTTTGAAAATGTGACCGATATGCTCTCGAAGTGCTGCGTAGCAAATCCTCCATAATCCGGATTGTTTCCTTTCAGGTGATCGGATATTTACCCAACCTCGGTGCCCTGCCTGGGATATGCCTCCCTCGCAGAGCAGTAACTCTATCCTGTCGCTGTACGTAACAAATCCTTTAAACAGCCGCCAGTTTAGGCTCAGCGAAAGTCCACCCTGCTTGCCAATGTGAGAAATCCCGATGTGGCCGGAGTGCATAACGAAAATGATTGGAATATGTTAACTCGCGATTGCTGCAAGAACAGTAAGATGCCGAGCTTCCTGTTAATGCCGCTTACAATTTTCGCATTAATTTTGAAATGCGCAGTTTACCACATGCCAATCTGTAAAATTGTGCAATAACAGCTACTTAGTTTATTTGGACAGAAGGAATGGCATCAATCCCCCGATTTCGAGGCAGTTTTGTCATTTTCTGCGACCACCCGCTCTAGCGGACGTCCGATCAACCAGATCGCAAGCCCTCCGCCAAGGCCCAGTCCCACAAGCATCAGGAAAAAGGCTTCGTGGGGCATCCGCTCCCAAAAGGTCCCCAGGAATCCTGATAAGTAGTTGCCGAAGAAGCTCGACAGGAACCACACACCCATCATCATTGAAACTATCCGCGCGGGCGCCGCCTTCGTCACGAGCGAAAGGCCTATCGGCGAGAGATAGAGCTCGCCAATAGTAAGAATTAAGACAGTCCCGACGAGCCAGGCTACGCTGCCGCGCTCTTCCGGCCC
>Ga0187889_10004479_pt1 | contig 11516 bp, 10 predicted proteins | sample June2016WEW_7_10_2_FD_132992 | JGI IMG/M metagenome (GOLD analysis project Ga0187889, IMG submission 132992) | Peatland microbial communities from SPRUCE experiment site at the Marcell Experimental Forest, Minnesota, USA - June2016WEW_7_100 | ecosystem: Environmental > Terrestrial > Soil >... | reverse complement strand
GTCTTGGAGTTGAGGCAAACTCCGGCGTGTCCGTTTAAGTTTTGGAACAGAATGGAACAGGTTTGTGATATTGAGGGCTTGTAAGTTGTTGAAAAGATGGTGGCCAGGGACGGAGTTGAACCGCCGCCGCCAGCCTTTTCAGGGCTGTAGTCTCCCGGAGCTATCCTGCTGATTTAAAGCTACTTGCCTTCTGCTTATCGCATCAAAACGACTCCATTATTGGAACCAATTTGGAACCACAATTGGAACCGTTGCGGATGCCGGAGTTCGCCTCACGTACTCACAAGCTTAGCGGTTCTTCAGTGACTCGAAAGACGACGTCTAGCCTGAGCAGCAGGGAATTGACCCATGCGGCGCGGCCAGGGTGCCTCCCCGGCATCCTGTCCTGCCGACAGCTATTCTTGCGAGCGTCATCATACGAAGGACGGGCCCTCTACCCCGGCGTAGTGGAGAATCATATCCTCATTTACGTCGACCCCGACACCCGGCTTTTCGCTGGGCAAGATCGTTCCGTCTTTGGCGACACGGATCGGCGGGTCGATCAACTCGTCGCGCAATGGGTTGTTGAGTGAACAATCCGCCTCAAAATAGCCGCCATTCTCAATAGCACTCAAGAACTGAACCGCCGCCGTCATGTTGACTCCCTGGCTCGTATGGGGATTGATTGGCAGTTTGTAGGCCGAGGCCATGGCGGCAATCTTCATCGCCTCGGTAATGCCGCCGCACTTTGACAGGTCAGGCTGCAGAATGCTGACCGCACCCTCTTCGATCAGGCGGCTGAATTCGAAGCGCGTGAAATGATTCTCGCCGGCCGCCAGCGGAACCGGAGCAAAACTCTTGGCTTCGCGGTAGAGGCGATAATCATGTGCTGGAAACGGCTCTTCCAGCCAGCCGACATTGCAGGCGGCAAAGGCCGGCATGGCACGACGCGCGTCGGCCAGACTGTAGCCGGTATTGACGTCAGTCAGGATGTCGATCTCCGGCCCGAGGGCGGCACGTACCGCCTCCACACGGGCGATGTCCGCGGCCACGGTATCGCCTCCGAGCCTGAGCTTCAGCGCGCGGAAGCCGGCCGCGACGAAGCACTTGGCCTCCTCGACGAGCGACTCAGGGGGCTGAATGCCCAGCGCGATCCCGCCAGCATAGGCGGGAATCTTGTGGCTGGTTCCTCCCAGCAACTTGTACAGCGGCCAACCGACCGCCTTGCCACGAATGTCCCAAAGGGCCATGTCGATACCGCTCATTCCCATGGCACAGGCAGCCCCCATGCCGTGGCTGCCAAGCTGGAATTTGTAGATCCGCGCCCAGACGCCGTTCACGTCCGTCGCCTCCATGCCGAGCACCAACTGTTTCAGGGTCGTGTTGATCAAGGTGGCGATGGCCAAGTGGGCGCGCCCGTGGTGTGATTCGCCCCAGCCAACGAGACCGCTTTGCGTGGTCACTTTGACGAACACCATGTCGCGCTTGACCATCACGCCGATCCCCAGGCGAACGCGGTGCTCTGGTGGGACGGGAACGGTAACAGGGAATGCTTTGATTTCGACGATTTTCATCGTGACCTCATAAGAAATGGCGCTGTACTGGCGCAAGACGATTGGATGACATATAAGATGTTATATCGAATACCTCAGGGAAACGAGGCAAGCCTCTCGCGTCCGACGAAGTTCCTTGCTCGTACAACAAAACTGGTTGAAAGGAAGCGACGACCATGAAGCTCAAGGGAAAATCAATTTGCATGCCTGTAGCACACGAGTTCGAGGATCTCGAACTTCTGTTCCCGTTGCTACGCCTGTCTGAGGAAGGAGCGCGCATTGTTATCGGCACCTACCAGGCAAGCTTCAGCGCCCGACCCTATGTCGGCAAGACGAAGCCCATCACCGGCCGCCTGGGTTACCCGATCCCGCCGGTGCCAATGGTGGAAGGTCGCCGTTTCGAGCTGGCAGACATAATGACGCTGAAGCCGGAGAACTTCGACGCAGTGGTGATTCCCGGTGGTTTCTCCCCCGACATACTGCGCCGAGAACCGTATATCGTCGATTTCATCCGTCGCGCCGATGCCGCCGGCAAGCCGATTGGCGCCATCTGCCATGCCCCTTGGCTGGTGATCTCCGCCGGAATCGTCAAGGGACGCCGGGTGACCAGCTGGATCAGCATAAAGGACGACCTAGTGAACGCCGGAGGGCTCTGGGAGGATAGCGTGGTGGTCGTGGACCACAACCTGATCACCAGCCGATGCCCTGACGATCTGCCGGAATTCTGCCTGGCCATTATTGACGCCTTGGCGCCAAACAGAGGTGTGTGATGTCGAATACCATCCACAACGGCAGCGCTGCTGCAATCGCTGCGGAAAGCGTGGGGCGTGCACGCTGGGTGCACCTGATCCCCGTTATTTTCCTGATGTACACGATCGCCTTTTTCGATCGCGTCAATATCGGCATGGCGCTGCCCAGCATGTCGAGGGATCTTGCTCTATCGCCTTCGCAGCAGGGGTTTGTCGGTGGAGTCTTCTTCTGGGGCTATCTGCCCAGCTTCTTGGCGGGAGGGTGGCTGGCGCTACGATTCGGTGCACGGCGCGTCATCCTGGGATCCTTGGTGACGTGGGGTCTGTTCTCGATGGCCACCGGGCTGGCGAGTAGCTTTTACCAGTTGGTGGGCTTGCGCTTTCTGCTTGGCTTCGCGGAGGGACCGCTCTGGACCTCTGTCGCCTTGCTGCTGTCGCAATGGTTTCTGAAGTCCGAACGTGGCCGGGCCTTTGGGTTGTGGAATCTGAGTATTCCGGTGGGGGCGGTCCTATCGGGCCCTCTCTCCGGCCTTGTGCTGCAATATTGGAGTTGGCACACGATGTTTGTGCTGGGCGGATTACCCGCTTGGATCTGGGCGATCGTCTGGTGGCGGACCATCCCTAAGGACCTGGACCATGCGCATTGGCTGCCGGCGGAGGAACGACGTCGGCTGGAGAATGGCCTCGCCCTCGAACAAGCGCAATTCGCCGCGACCCATGTATCCAAAGACTGGCACGGAATGTTGCGCCAGCCGGCGGTCTGGTTGTTGCTAGGGGCGACCTGCCTCAACAATATGATCTTTTACGGTTTCGGCTTATGGCTGCCGACTGTGCTCAAGGCGGCGAGCGCCCTGAACATCGGTAAGGTCGGTCTCCTGAACGCTCTGCCTTACGTGGCAAGCGGCATCGGACTGGTATGGTGTACGCGAAGCTCAGATCGGCACAAGGAACGGCGCCGGCACGCCGGATTGCCGATGATTATCGGGGGTGTGCTCCTCTTTCTGGGCACGCAAGTGGGCTGGGGTGTCCTGCAGATGGTAATTTTCATCCTGGTTGGCTTTACCATGTACATGACCCTGCCTCTGATCTCTACGCTGGTTACGGATATTCTGCCGTCGCCCTTGGCCATTCCTGCAATTGCAATGATCGGAGGAGTGGGTAATCTATTCGGCGGATTCGTCGGGCCGCAGATGGTCGGAACGCTCAAACAGATGACTGGCAATTTCACCGTGGCGTTTAGTCTGATTGGCGTATTCGGCGTGATCGGTGGACTGCTGATCCTGGCCGTCCGCCCGGTCCGTCCCGACGTGAGCAAAAGTCCGTCCTGAGCGGAGGATTCCAGAAACTAGAAGTTGCCTCTGGATCGGCGTGCAACGCGGCGGACTGGGAATCTGCCGCGATTAACGCCTTTGCATATGTCTTTGCCCAGAGCTGGCGCATTGGGATCTGTCGTGATGAGTCATTCAATGTGGGTCAACCCAGAGGCGATTGCAGGCGGGGCGACCCTCGCTCCATGGTTCCGGTGCGGCATGCTGGTGCAGAGTTCACTGAGGCTTTTTGGGCCAAGCTGGCGGTGCTGTCCTGCCTTTATGTATGGACGAAGACAGATCGCCGGCAGGCCAGCAAATCCCCGATACGGTTAATTTTGATGTCGGCTGCGTACCGTCCCTGCCTGGAGAAGACCGTAGCGCCAGCAAAACGCCCAACCCCTCGGCAATCCGGCCACGAGGGATCGACATCAATTCTCTCAAGTATTTTTCATCGATCATCATCACCGGAAGTCTCCACGCCCGCCCAAATTTACATGAGATTTACCAAAGGTTCATGCCCGTGAAACAGCAGTTGTTCATAATTAAAAAGCATGTCACGACTTGCGCGAGAGGTAACATTCATGGATGTGAGTCTGCAAACGAACGGGTTGGACGACGACGTTGCAATTTTGCGCTATGATGACGGTCTCACGGGGGCGGAGGCAACTCGTGCACTCTGGGAGGAAGTCCACAACACGTTTCGTAACAGTTCGAAGGTAGTGCTGGACTTGTCTCGCCTGGAAAACATTGACACACGAGATGTCGGGATTCTCTGGCTTCTGCAGATGTGGGGGGTAAGGCAAGGCCGCCACATCAAGGTGTGCGCGAGTGGGAATGTGGCCCAGGCGATTCACGAGGCAAATCTCGGAAAGGTGCTCCACGTATATCCATCCCAGCAAGACGCCCTTGCGGCATTCCAAGTCCAAGCGGAACTGAGTAGCCCGCCGCAACCGGTTGCAAGGAATGCTCCGGCCTCACGCTGAACGATATCAGAAGTGGCACAAGACAGATGTTTGCATCCGGCATAGCGTCTCAAGCGAAGACTAACTTCGCGCCCCGTGCCAAAGGTGGAACCAGTGCAAAACGGCCTGAGGCTTGCGCACGCAGACTGTCCCTATCCCTCGTCTCGGCACGCACGCTTGCTGCCAAGGGCAGTGAGCCGCTGCGCATGTGCTTCAGTCCTCATCCAAAGTCGCTTTCTTGGGCAGATGCTCGATCCGGAGGTGGTCTTAATGGCGTCCTCGCATTCCAGACTAGAATGCCTGGGCAGCCGCGTCCGTAAACGCAAGCACATCTGCCGTTCTGGCGGAGGTTCTGGAACCCCAACCAAAAGGCGGAATACCGGCCATCTTGAATCGTCCGGGATTATCAGAACTGCGCTTTCAACATGAACTGAAGTTGACGGGGCGTACCGGTTCCAACCGGCCCGGTGTTGACGGTCGATAATATTTGATGGCCAAACGTTGGACTCGAGATGTCGGCATTCGGGGAGCTGTACTGCGCCCGATTGAAGATGTTGAACGCTTCAGCGCGAAATTGAACCTGCACTTGTTCGGTAAGTTGAATGTGTTTGGCCAGTGCCAAGTCAGTCTGCCACAGCCCGGGGCCTCGCAGGAGGTTACGCGGAGCGTTGCCAAAGGTTCCAGGAGCGGGTACAGCAAACGCTGCTGGATTGATCCATTGCGAGACGGAGGAGCCACCCGGCGGAGTTAGAGAAACGCCGGGAACGAGGTCCGGTCGCTGTGGGCTGCTGACGTTCCCATCCGGTACTGCCGAAGCGGAGCGGTCCACCGTCACGTTCACGGGCAGGCCGCTGCGGGCTGTGAAGATGGTTACCAAATCCCACGAACCAAACACGCTGCGCAAGATGCCAGGTCCAGTCCAGTAAGGTCTGCCTTGGCCAAATGGAAACTGGTAAACGGAATTGACGCTGAAGCTATGACGAACGTCAAAATCGCCACTGGCGCGACTACAACGCCGGCACGCAACATTTTCGGGGAAGTCCGCGTCTCCTCCGCCGAGAGACCCGTCGTCGATCTCATGCGACCAGAGATAGTTTGCCGATACCAGCCATCCCCGAGTGAAGGAGCGTTGCAACGACGTCTGCAATCCGTTAAAGCTGCTGTTGTTGTCATTGCCGCGGTATTCTACCTGCCCGAAGGTCGGGTACGGCCGTGTTCCGCTCGCGGGGTCGATGACGTTGATGTATGACGTCGACAGCAGAACCTTAGCGGATAGGAAGCGCGTACATGAGCCCGCCCTGAGTCCAGAGTTTATTTGGACCGCGGACTAGCTTCATTGCCGACCCCGCTCCGAGGTCGCGCTCAAAGATCTCGCCATAGTTGCCCACGGCTTCGATGACGCGGGCAGCCCAAGCGTCGTCGAGTCCAATTAATTGGCCCCAGCCGCGATGGGTGCCGAGTAGACGCCGAATCGTAGGGTCGTCGCTTTTCTTCATCTCTGCGAGATTCGCCTGCGTCACCCCGCTCTCCTCGGCTTGAATCAAAGCTTCGACAGTCCAGTTGACAATGGTGGCCCATTGCTGGTCGTCGAGGCGGTAGGTCGGTGCCAGCGGGTCTTTGGCGATGACGTCCGGAAGGATTTCAAAATTCCGTGCCATGTTCTTAAAGGCGATCCGCTCGTAGGCCAGTTGCGATACATCGGCAGTGATGGCGGCGCAGTTGCCGGTGATGAATGCCGCTTCCATCTCGCCTTCTTCCTGGAAAGGAAAGGGTAACCACTTGATCTTTTCGCGCTTCATGTAACCTTCCAGCTGGGTCTCGATTTCGGTGCCACCGAGGAAACAGATTTTTTTGCCAGCAAGCTCCTTCGGGGAAGTGATTCCCATCGTTCTATTTACAAGAAAGCCTTGGTAGTCATAGAAGAAGGCCCGCGCAAAGCCAAGGCCACTGCTGGCGGTATTAATGAAATCAGGAGAGCCTGTGGCGAGCAGCGCAATCTCGCCAGCTTTGAGGGCTTTCAGGGCATCCTGCTCGTCTCGAAAGTACGCAACGGTGAACTTGGCGTTTGGCCCGAGCACAGCCACTGCCACTGCCTTGCAGATATCCAAGTCGAGGGCGGAATGATTCCCATGGGCATCTTGAGTGGAATACTCTGGCTCTTCGGTGTTGATTCCGCACGGGAGTGAACCGGCGGCTTTGATCTTGTCGAGTGTAGCCCCGGCGTGAGCCGTCGCCGTTATTCCGATCATCAGCCATGCAATTGAAAGTAGAAGTGCGGAAATTCTGCTCATGCGGGTTCTGTTCCTTTCAAAGATCGCTAGCCGGACATGGGTGTAAAAATGCGGCGACCGGAGAGGCAATCCGGTCGCCTGGTGAGGGTTTGACAAAGCTAGTTCGTCGGCCAAGTGAGAGAGGGAAAATTGTTATAGGGTGTACCCGGGTTGGTGCTGGGACGAGGATTGAAGTCCTGCGGAGCCGGATCGATCAGTACGCCGCCGACGATATCGGTCGGGATGATCTGCAGGGCTCGGCAGCCTTGCCCACCAGCGTGGGGCAGACTCAGAACCTGAGCGGCCGGAATCTCCGCGTACTGGGCTGGCAATGGTGCCTCGGCGCCTGTTAATCGCGCATTGTCAAAAGCAGAGAAGAGGTCGCCGACGCCAGGAGTCTGATCATCGGAGGGCCCAAGGTATTTCTGCCCGTATGTCGTCTGGCCCAACGCGCGAGCAGCGGCTTCGTCCGGAAGATCGGCAAGTGGAGTCAGGTTAAAGAGCTCGTCGATAAATTTGATGATCGAGCCATGCTCGGTGGCTTCATGGGAGATGCCGTGGACTACGCTATAAGGCGAGATCACGATCGCTGGAATTCGGGGGCCCTGATCGAGAGCGTTTCCAAGGGGATCGAAGGAACGAATCTGCGGCTGGGTGTGGTCGTAGAGGCCATCGGTTTCATCGTAGGTGATGATGATAACGCTCTCGGGCCAATATTTGCTGTTTGCGATCGCGTTGATCGAGTCAGCCAGGAGGGCCTCGCTGATCTGCGCGTCGGAGTAGCCAGGATGGTCATCGTTTCCTTGGAAATTCGCTTTGACCGCCGCGCTGGGCGAGCGAGGAATTAGGCCATCGAGGTTGCCATACCCGCCGCGGACGTAGAAGACACCACCTTCCTTAGGTAACGCGTTGGCGTTGATCGCAGTAAAGAAATCACCGAGGCCCTTCAGGTGAGCCTTGGTTTCGATCGGGTTGTTGGCCTAGTAGCCAAAGTATTGCGGGCCGTTGTGATGGGCGATGTAAGTGAGATGGGTCGCGGTGCTGGAAGGATCGGTCGACTCGTGATCATAGCCTTCCTGGAACCAGCCCCAATTCACCGGCTTGTTATGGTCACCGGCGATTTTCTGAATGTCCGCTTGAACATCCAGAAGATCAAAGACGGGGTCCAGATCCTTGGCCGTGATGTTAAAAATCTGCTCTCCCATAAAGGAGAGCGGCAAGCTGGCAAAGGTCAGGTTGGACGACGGGTTTGTGGATGGAGCGCCCCCGCTCTCAGTTGGCTGCTTTTCACCCGGAGGGGTAAAAATGTCCAGAGCGGATCCCCAGAAGGGTTGCGGATCGCCGGTAACGGGCAGTTGCGCGTTCGTCGAATTATTCTTACTACTCAGTTCGGGATGCTTGACCCACTGCGTTTCCCCCGACTGGCCGGCGATCATGGCGATGGCGTTTGGCGTCGAAGGTCCGATCACGGTGTCAAAGAAGTTATCGAAAAGCGTGAAGCGATCCGCATAGTTCCAAAGAAATGGAGCCGTATCGCAATCCACGTGGCCTACGACCAGTTCACCCATTTGCACTTGCTTCTCGGTCGGCGCTGGTCCGGTATAAGTCTTCCCATCGGCGCTCAGTGTCCCTTTCAGTCCTTCCTCGACAAAGGCATACCGATCATTCTGCGCGATATGGCTCGCATTGAGGTCCAGCTTGGCGTCGATAGCTGCGTGGCCATGATTAACCGAGTCCGTGTCCTCCGGATAGAGGAGCACTGTATTGCCATGGATGTCGGTGATCGACTGAGGGATTTTGAAAGGAGAGATGGTGCCGACCGTGCCGTCCGTTTTAACGATCGGCTGGACAAAGCCAGGAGTCATTGCGGCGGACTGAGAGAACAGGCCCCGGGCACCGGGGTAGGTGCCGAAGTAGAAGTCAAAGGACCGGTTCTCCTGGAATAAAACGAAGATGTATTTGATGTGCTTGCGCAGCAGATCGAGCTTCTGATCATGTGTGAGATAAGGTGAGTCCTCCACACGAAGCGTGTGGCGGGTAACCTCATCGCCAGACCTCGGTCCGATTTCCAGAATTTTCTGGTCGACGCCCTCTTTACCCTTTGGGCTTTCGGCCAGCATGGCGACTGGCTGCATCATCATTGTAGCCGTCAGCAGTGAAGCGCAACCGGCCTTCACCCATTCTTTGGTATGCATAGTTATTCCTCTCGCGAATGGTAAGAAAAGCTGTGTGCTAATACGTTTCGCCGGTGGTTTCCCTGTTGCCGCCAGAGCGGGGGGATCTCGGCGAGGAAATACTTCCCAGACGAAGGGATAACAGAGGCATGTGAAGCTGAGTTTGAGATCTCGTGAATAGCTGGTGAAAAACTTGAGTGAGGCAGAATCCCTGGAGTTTTTAGAAGCTATTTCATAACCTGATGCGGAATCGAGAGAGGCACTTGGAGGGGCGGTTGACAGAGGGCGATAACGTGGCAGGAGGAGCTTCGAATGCCACGAGGCGGCCCGATGTTAACGGACCAGTAGTGGAGAAAGATCGAACCCTTGCTGCCCAAGTTGCGTACGGGTAAGCTCGGCGGGCGTCCGTGGACGGATAGCCGCAAAGTGTTGGAAGGTATTTTGTGGATTGCCCGCAGCGGGGCGCGGTGGCAGGACCTACCAGCGGAATATCCCTCGCCCTCGACCTGTTGGCGGCGGTTGCGCGACTGGGAAGAGCAAGATGTGTGGCTGACAATCTGGCGGACGTTTCTGGGCGAACTGAATCGCAAGGGGCGGCTGGACTGGAGTGAGACGTTTATCGACGGCAGTTTTGCCTCTGCCAAAAAGGGGGCGCCGGAGTCGGCAAAACCAAGCGGGGCAAGGGTACAAAGTGGATGGTGGTGGTCGATGGCAAGGGTGTTCCTTTGGGAAACCACTTGGGATCGGCCTCCCCGGCGGAAGTCAAACTTGCAGAAACCACCCTCGCGGCGATCCGCGTCCCGAACCGATGTCGGCGTGGCCGTCCGCGGCAGAAACCGCAAAGGCTGATTGGCGACAAGGCTTACGACAGCGATCCGCTGCGGGCACGATTAAAAAAGCGAGGCATTGAGCTGATTGTGCCTCACAAGGCTGGCAGGGTCCGCCCAGCGACTCAAGACGGACGTGCCCTGCGGCGCTATCGCAAACGCTGGAAGATCGAACGAACCAATGCATGGCTGGGAAACTTCCGCCATCTGGTGGTCCGGTACGACCGCAACCTGAACATCTACCAGGCGTTCTTTCAGATCGCCTGCTTCATGATCGTCTTGCGGAGGTTATGAAACAGCTTCTAATATCAACCACAATTGGCCGAGATTTGGCGTGGCGCACACTTTTCGATTTGCAAACAGCAGCTTATAAACGCCGCGATCCCAGCGCCATCGCTGCCCGATCAGCACCAGGAGGTGCTTGCCAATTGCTCGTGTTTCCCAGACTTGATTATTCGGTGTCCTGATTACCATCCACGAGCCGAGGCGAGCAGTTGGTGATATTCGCCTGATCCTGACTTCTAAAGCCAGAGCAGGAGTCCGACGCGATGGCTGACTTCGGTGACAGTACTAGCGATTATGTTTCCCAAACTCGAAGCGTCGAACCGCATGCCTGAGCCACAAGTGAATGACGATAAAGCCGATAACTACAATCGTGAAAGAAATCCACTGAACCACTTCAAGCTCCAAGTGTCGAAGCGTACTCGACATGGCGAGAAAGATGACTAAATTCAGCACGCTTAACAGGAATATGACGATTGCGCATCGGGTTTCCGAGAATCGTTGCGCGTATTGCATTTCCGGCACAACGCTACCTTGCCATAGAGCCACAAGCGTTCTGATGTAGTCGTCAACAGTCCTGATATTGCGGTAGTCGAGAACGATGTTCGCTTTCTGTTCTTCGTTATAGAGCTTCCGCTTGAGCGCAGGCAAGCTTTCGTCAAGTTCCCAAAGCTTTACACGCGCCAGTTCACGCAGGCTGTCAGGCGGCCTTATTAGCCCCGCGGCAATTCCTGTCGCCTCTGCAACGAGCCTGAGCGCGTGAAGTACTGCCTCTTTAGGCAGCCCCGACATGCCGTAAAATGCTCGAAAGAATTCGGCGTCACTCAGCAGTTCTCTCATACCGAGCCGGGCCACTTTCCTATTATTTAGTGCGGGAGGGGAGGTGTGGAAGACCCCCGTGCACCACGCCGCGACGAGCAAGAAACACACTGCGACATATAGAGCCCAAAGTGGTGCGGCCATGCTTACCCCATTAGTCGGCGATAGCCGTGGAGCCGACATCTACTGACGCCATGATTCTCAAACGAACTGTGCCGACCTCCAAATTAACATGACTAATTTGGGTACATGCCCGTGCGTGCTGCTCCTCGTCTTGAAGCAAAGACCCAGCAACACTGCCGATGATTGTTGTTCCGCAGTTACGGCATCGGGATGCAATACGAATCCATAATCCTTCGTGGTGGAGCTTTCGCTCAAACAAATTAGTCCGAATTGTGTTTGGCATCAAGCACCTTGTGAATTCGTCCGAGTCGAGCAATTCTAGCCCGCATGTCCATTTAAATTGGATTAAAGTGGGTATTTACTTAACGCCACCGAACGCAACAGGTTGTGGTTTGACCAGGGTTGCAAACGGGACCGGATCTACCTGCACAGCCTGCTGGGCCAAGCGATAGAAGAGTTTGCCGCGCG
>Ga0187889_10004477_pt1 | contig 11518 bp, 9 predicted proteins | sample June2016WEW_7_10_2_FD_132992 | JGI IMG/M metagenome (GOLD analysis project Ga0187889, IMG submission 132992) | Peatland microbial communities from SPRUCE experiment site at the Marcell Experimental Forest, Minnesota, USA - June2016WEW_7_100 | ecosystem: Environmental > Terrestrial > Soil >... | reverse complement strand
TAGGATATAGCTGCAAAAATGTCCATAGAAAAAGAAAGATGTAGGCCAAATAGATTGGACTTCCCATGAGTTTCTTTTTAATACCTATAGAATATCTATCACTCAAATAAAGAAAGCCTCCATTAAATCTCACCAAACCTCGAAAGCTTAAGAGAAGCTATTGCGATGGGAAATATTATTAAAATCATAAGAACAGCTATTGCTGCAGCAGGGTTGTATATATCGATTCTTATCCTTTAAGAGAGCCTGCTAGTACCCCTCTGACTATTTGCTTTTGGAATAGTATGTAAAAGATTATTATTGGTATTACAGCTATGTCTAGTCCAGCAAACATGTAGTTATATTCCGTAACATATTGCCCAACAAAGCCCATTAGACCAGGGCTCAAGGTCTTCATAGAATTACTTTGCATGATAACAAGTGCATACAATAGTTCATTCCAGATTCCTGGAAAGTTTACAATAGCTAGCATTGCAAGTAGGCCTCGTGAGAGTGGTAGAACGATCCTCGTAAATGTAGATGCTTCACTACATCCATCAATTTTTGCCGACTCTTCAACTTCACGAGGAAAAGACATGAAAAATGATCGTGCCACAACTATAGAAAATGGCAGACTTAATGCTACATAAGGCGAAATAAGTCCGAAATATTGATTTATAAATCCAAAGTACCTAAGTATTACATAGTTTGGCAATAGAAGAGCAGCTGGAGGAATCGCTATCATTATTAGGAAAAAATAGAAAATGTAGCCAGCACCTTTCGGGTTGAGCCGTGCTATGCTATATCCTGCAAAAACGGATACAAAAACGAGAAATACTATCGATACGCAAGATACTATTACACTATTCTTTAAGTAGATACCTACTGTGACATCCTCAAATTCTCCCAACCAGGCTACTATATAATTTCCAGGGTAGATTTTTGGAGGAATTGGAGGTGCAAATGGATTAGTAAAGATGTCAGCGTTGGACTTCAATGATGTATACCCCATCCAAATAATAGGATATAGCTGCAAAAATGTCCATAGAAAAAGAAAGATGTAGGCCAAATAGATTGGACTTCCCATGAGTTTCTTTTTAATACCTATAGAATATCTATCACTCAAATTAAATCTCACCAAACCTCGAAAGCTTAAGAGAAGCTATTGCGATGGGAAATATTATTAAAATCATAAGAACAGCTATTGCTGCAGAGTACCCGAAAACCGATCCTATAAAAGCTTCCTTGTATAGGTATACTGCCAAAACTTGAGTTGAAGTACCTGGTCCTCCTTCGGTCATTGTCCACACTGTATCAAAGACCTTAAAGGAAAATATCAATTGTAAAGTCAATGCAATTGCAAAGACATTTCTGATTAAAGGAAGTTTTATATGTCGAAAGATTTGCCATTCTGTAGCTCCTTCAACTAATGCTGCTTCTGATACTTCGACTGGTATCGTAGAAAAACCTGCGATAAATATAATCATTGGAAATCCAGCGTACTGCCAAATATCTTTTAGAATAATTGAATATATAACAATCTTGGCGTCTGAGAGCCAATAAATCACCGGTGCATGTAATTTAACTAGTCCATAAATAAAAGTCAATAGAGGCTGGATTAATCCAACATTTGGGTTGTACATAGTAACAAAGAGTCTACCAGTGACTATTGCTGGTAGTAAAACTGAAAGGTAGAATATTGCTCTAAATGTATTCCACCCCCGTACTCTCATATCTAATAAACTTGCCAAAACAAGGCCCACTAGTACGGTGCCTAAGGTAGTAAGTATCATATATATAAGAGATAATTCAATAGCATTGATTATATCAGGGTCTATTAAAAGACGACCAAAATTAAATAATCCTATCCATCTGATAGGTACACCAAGAATACCATTCCAACTGGAAAAGCTCAAATAAATAACCATCCCAATTGGTATTAACATAAACAGTATTACCAAAAAAAAAGCGGGTGCCAAGAATAGATAAGCCGTCTTGGCCAAGGCTAATCCTTGCTCTCCATTATTTACTATGAACTACTATGTTGTAGTTGTAGTAACTGCACTAGCATAGACTGTCTCTGCAGTTTTTTCAAGATCAGCTGCTACCGCAGCTGCTGTCATTGAACCTGACATCAGTGAACCAACATCACTTATAAACTCGCTAGCAAGATCTGCATTGATCAACAGTTGTATGACCATGTGTGGGTCATATTTAGTGAATAAACTAGAATTAGTTACCATGTGTGGGTCTGTATATATCGATGAAGGTAGGTCATTCCGGCACGTGAAGGCTCCAGTATTGGCCATAAGTGTTTGTTCAGCTTTACTTATAGCAAAATCCATGAATTCTAAGCAGATATCTGGATAATTGGTTTTAGCACAAATTGCCAGACAATTATCTACACTAGCTATAGCCGGAGGACTTATTACACTCCAGTCTGTCGGCATTATAAATGCGTCGAATGTAAAGCTCGTAACTAAGCTGTCTAAGGTGGATGGCCCCCAAGATCCTGTCTGATACATTGCTGATTTACCTGAGGCGAAGAGACCTGATGCATCATCATCTGACATACCTAAAAAGCCTGCAGCATAGATTTTACTAGCGATCTCTTGCTCGAGAGTGAATGCCTGTATAAATGTTGGGTCGGTCCAATGGACTGTTCTGCTTTTAAAGGAAGGATTTCCAACTGTGAGAGAATAGCCATACGCGCTTAGGAAGTTATCATAGTCGGTTGCGTCTAATAGGTTAGCAAGTACGAAGGTGTAAAGATTGCAAGCCCACGCGGGTGCTGTATTGTATCCAAAGGTAACAGGAAGGTATCCGGCTGAAACGGCTTTACTGCAGATTGAGTAAAGTTCATCAATCGTAGTAGGTACGGAAACTCCAAGTTTGGTGAAAATTGTGGGATTGTAGTATATGAATGGATATGCTACATAGTCTTGTGGCATACAATATGCATGGCCATTAGGTGAAGGAGAATTAGTTGTAGGATCAAAGAGATATTTTTCGTATCCGGGATCAAAACTCCATCCATATTTCTTGATAGCGTCGTCTAAGTTGTAAAGGTATCCAGCTTTCGCAAGGGGATATGTAAACCAGCTTCCGGGATAATGGAATGTAAAATCAGGAGGAGGGGCAGTTGCCATCCTAAGGTTATATGTAGCTTCGAATGTAGATTCATCACTTTGTTCAACGAGAATGGTTACGTTTGGATGTGCTGCTTCGTTTTCAGCTGTACTCCCATTTTCAAAAAGACCTGCCTCACGTGTGAATGTAGTATATGTTGGACCCGATATACCCCATAGAGTTACTACCTCAGTCCCAGTTGTTAAAGTCGTTGCAGTAGTAGATGTGGTCGTAGATGTGACAGTTGTTGGAGCAGCAGTAGATGTGGTCGTAGATGTGACAGTTGTTGGAGCAGCAGTAGATGTGGTCGTAGATGTGACAGTTGTTGGAGCAGCAGTAGATGTGGTCGTAGATGTGAGTGTGCTCGTAACTGTTGTGGCAGGCCTCGTTCCAAGATAAACCGCTGCACCAGCGACGATGATGACAGCAGCGCCGACACCTGCCCAGACGAACTTCCTTCTATCCATCTTCTTAGGTTCTTGACTCATGATGAATATAAAGAATCGTATCCTATTTAAACTTTTTTTTAAAATATTATAATTATTATTTGATTTTATTCCTAATATTTTTTAATAATATTTATATATATTAGAATGATGATAGATAGATATGATATACTTAATGGGAAGGAGAGAGGAAGTTAAAAAAATACTACAAATGTCTTTAGAAGAAGTTGTGAAAAAGAGTGGTAAGCACCTTATACTGCTAGAGAATATCCAAGCCCTTTATGAATATTATGCGAGATCTATTGCTGATGAAATCCAAGGGAATAATAAGTCTGAGAGAATAACAAAGCTCATTTTTCCTGTAGGGCCGACTGATCAATATCCTATTCTCAAAGATATTATCAATGATGAGAGAATAAGTCTTAAAAATTGTTGGTTTTTCTTCATGGATGAGTATTGCGATGATAATGGAATAGAACTTCCTGAAGAACATCCTCTTAGTTTCAAGGGAACCATGAAGAACTTATTTTTTGATCACATTAAGCCAGAGCTATGTATTCCTAAAGAAAGAGTTATATTTCCGAACCATAAAAATTTATTTTCTTTAAAAGAAATCATTTCAAAACATGGAATCGATACCTGCTATGGTGGAATAGGTATACATGGGCACGTAGCATTTAACGAGCCTGAAACAAATATCTTGGAAACAGATCCTAGGATAGTGTACCTTAATGCGTACACTATAACTAGTAACACTTTGCATTTAAGAGTAGGTGGAAACATTATAAATTTTCCTCATAAAGCGCTAACGATAGGCATGAGGCAAATAATGAGTTCAAAAAGGATTAGGCTCATTAGTTTAAACGTAAGTCCTTTTGACTGGTCAACTACAGTTCTTCGAATAGCCTTATTAGGTAAGATTGGAGATGATTTTCCTGTAACATATATTCAAACACATGAAGATTGGAAAATTATATCCAACCAAGAAACTGCAGGCTGCCCAAAGTATATAATATAGCGTAACAGAGTGGGGTACTAACAGATACTTTTAATTGTTATAAAAAATTTTTATGCGTATTAAAAACTGAGTGTACTGCTAAGTTCTTGTGTGTTAAACTGATATACATTAATGTCATAATTCAACCACGAATCCGCAGCGAGCCCAGCTCTTAAACAGCATTCTGAAAGATAATCATCAACGTTCCACCTCTTTTCTAAAGCGAATCGTGGAAGAACAAGTCCCTTATAAAATCCGCGTTCAATAAAAAGGCCTTTGTGTACATCAACGATTTTTAGGTAATCTAGTTTACGCTCAACCTTTACAGAGTATAAAGGTGATAAAATGTCTACAAAGATAGTGTATTTATTTGCTCCTGAAAATTCTAAGCCCGAATTGGAAAGAGTTCTTATAGCAACATTGCAGGCAGCTTCAAAAGCAGATTCAATAAGTGGTTTGTCGGAAAAAGGGTATCCTGATGATATAGTAATGTCTCCTTTATTCATTGATACATATATACCACCGGAATGTGACAGTTCTGTGGGAAACTTAATATCTTGTTCTAACCATTTTCTTTGTACTATGATACTTTGAATGTATAAAATTATAGTCTCTAGCAATAACTCACCATTTTCTTGTGAAACACTCCACATCTAATATCTACTCCAAACTAATGAGATAACTTTTTAAAGTTTACGATGATTCGGCGGAATATTATTTTACCTAATAATAAAAATCCACATCTTTTATGTAGCCTATTTACATTCTCCTTGTTATTGGATTATAACTAACTACTCAAGTTTGCAACTTTATAAATCAAGAAAATTTAGGAGATTAAATATTTATATCAAATCAACATCTGGAGCAAATAGTGTATTAAATTTGAAGCTTGACATACTCTTTTTGCATCCGCCCTCCAAATATGATTTTAGGAAGAAGGCTATTTTTAGTGGCCCAATTGCAGAAACAGTTCCCCATAGTACCAATCAATTCATAATGTTTCCAGTTGGTTTGCTTAGCATAGCAGAATATCTTGAAAGAAATGGCTACAAGGCGAGAGTGATAAACTTGGCTGAAGCTATGATAAATAACTCAGATCTAAATGTTGAGACTTATCTTAGGGAGTTAAAGGCTTCAGTATATGCTATAGATTTACATTGGTTAGTACATTCACAGGGCTCAATTGAAATATCACGTTTATGCAAAAAAGTTCATCCAAATTCTATAATTGTTCTTGGAGGGTTAACAGCAACTCGATTTTCTACAGAAATTCTTAGAGAATTTGACTTCATTGACATTATAGTGCGAGGTGAAAGTGAAAGACCAATGTTAAGTTTTATGAGAGAACTTGAAGGTTCAAAAAACTTTGATAACGTACCAAATCTGACTTATCGAACTAAATCGGGTGCAATAAAGACCAATGAACTCGAAAAGCCGCCTGAAGATCTTGATTTATTTGACTTTACAAGACTTGACCTTGTTATACCAAACGAACGTACAATCAATTGGGGTTATCCACCCCAAAGAACTTGGAATATCCCAATTTGTAGAGGATGTATCTATAACTGTATTACGTGTGGTGGTTCATCTTATAGTTATAGAACATTTTTCGGCAGAGAAAAACCTGCATTTAGGAGTCCGAAGAAGATTGTAGAGGATATTGTAAAGTTAAGCGAACAGAAAATAAAATTGGTTTTTGCCTTCCAAGATCCGAGAATGGGAGGAACTGAATATCAAAGGAATCTGATTGAAGCATTAAAAATGGAATCTCTAGACACTCACATCGCGATGGACCTTTTCACTCCTACCGATGATGCATATCTCCAAGACTTAAAAGAGACTAAAGTGGATATAGAATTAACGTTTTCAGTAGAATCAGGTGTTGATCATGTTAGATATGCTCAAGGTCGAGATTATTCAAATAATGAAATCATAGATACATTAAAGAATTGCCGAAAAAGAGGAATTCGACTTCAGCTATTCTTTATGATCGGTCTTGCAGAAGATAATTGGCAAACACTATCTGAAACGTTCAAGTTTTGCGAAAAAGTCTATCAAATGGACAGAGAAATGCGCAAAGGATACCAAGAGAACAATGTCCAAGTTCCTCTATGGTTTAACCCTGTCCTAGGCCCAATGGTACTGCTAGATCCTGGCTCACTAGCATTCGATTTTCCTAACAAGTATGGTTATAATGTCTTCTATAGAAGTTTCATGGAAATTTATTCTTCTATGTCGATGCCTTCTTGGCATCAATGGTTGAATTATGAAACTAAATATTTAACAAAAGCAAAAATAATACAAGCTATCCTTTTAGGACTTAATATTAATTTGACACTACGTGAAAAGTACGCAGTCATTCGTGGAGAGATCGAAAATCCATCATATAGAGCGTATTTGAATGCTAAACGATTTGACTTGTCTGCAAATTATATCCTAAATGATGAAATTGACAAAATACTTCAACTTGAAAACGTCGAAGAAAGAGAAAGAAGATTAAAGGCTCTTGAAGAAAGCTTTAGAGATTACAGTAATAAACCATGGACAAGAGAAACCTCTGATACATTTGGTTATAGACATAAATTCAGTGAATTAGTTCATAAAACGATTGGTCTTCTCACTGGTAATTGAGATAAATATATAAATTTTAATTCTTACTCTGAAGGAAGAGGGGTTTGAGGAGATGATTATTTTAAGCAGACTTCTGAGAATCAACTTTTTTATGCATAAAACATATCATCTATCAGTTTCTTTGCTTTATTTGACCTTGCATACCCGTTCATCAAAAAAGCACGCTATAACAGGTTCTTGTATTCTGTAACAACTGCTTTTACTAAAGTTTCGAACTCAGCGATATGATGATTTGAAACTTGTCAATATCCTTTGAAAGTAAGCCAATAAACAGCTTAATCCGCTCGAAAATAGAGGCAGTTTCTTTCATATATAAATCTAAAACTATCCTTTTATTTATTTTACAATTATTAAATTCTATACTATCTTCGGAAGTTCACTTAGAGAGCTTAGAATGTGTGTCGCTAACGTTCTCTTTTCTTCAACCTTATATTTTGCTGCACCTCTTAAGACTAATGCAGAATTAACACCCAGTTCATTAGCAGAATTGATTTCACTTGCTATACCAGATACAAGAAGCAGGTTTTTTTTGTCCACATAAATCTGTTCTATAATATGCCCTAAAAATCCTTTCGAAAAACCGCTCATGACATCTGTTCTCTCTTCAATGAAAACGTTATGAAATAGGTGACTTAGTTGAAGAGCTAATATTTTTTGCCATTGTTTAACTGATGGACCCGACGTTATTAAGTATAGTTTAGAACCTTTATCTCTTAAGCTAATTAAAGTTTCAAAAACATCTGGATAGGGTTTAAGGTATACGTTGCTTGCTTCCCTGTAAGCTAATACGCCGGCTGCAACTATTTTTGGGGTGAATTTCACTCCAAGTCTTTCTGATAAGACGTCAAAGTGACGCGGATAATGTACCCCATATTCCTTAACTATATCTTCCAGCATCATATAGGTCGACTCCTCATTTAAAGGAAGACCTTCCGCAATCATTGCCTTAATGGCATTCATTCGAGCCATCGACAATTGTAACTCAGTATCATAGAGCGTATTTTGCAGACCGAAGAAGAAATGGTCAACTTTCATTTTACCACCTTGCTTAACTTTTCTGGAGCGTCAGGGTTTAAACCTTTTGATAGTGCTATAAAATATGCCAGCGTTTGAAAGACTGGAGCGAAGACGATTGGGGATATCTCGTAGGGTACCTCGATGTTGATCTGATCGTCAATTTGAACATCCATGAATTTGTCGCTAACTAGGAACACCTTTCCTCCAAAGTTCTTGACTTTGTTCATCACATCTATGTAGAGCATTTCGTCCAACTTTGAATGCCCTAATATTAGTGTCAGACTCTTTTCTCCTGCCAACTGAATTGGTCCGTGAAGGAATTCTCTTAGAGCAAAACCCTCAGATGGAGTCGTGCATGTCTCCTTAATTTTTAGAGACCCTTCGATCGTCGACGGATAAAGAACACCTGATCCAAGTACGAAAGCTCTGTTGATGTTTCCAATTTTCTCAACAAAGCTTTTAATTCTATCAATATTTTTTTCGATAACTTGCTTAACAAGTATATGAGTATTTTGAAGATCACTCATTAAAGAACGATAGAAATCATTTGAGATTTTTTCCATTAAAAAAGACAAGTTCGTAGATAACATCAGTAGGGCAAGAACCTGTGTTACATAGGTCTTAGTAGCAGCTAAAGCACGCTCTTCACCAGCATAAGTGAATATAACGTCGTCTACAATTTTTGTCAGCTGACTTTCTGGCTTGTTAGTGACACCTACTTTATGGAACTTTAATTCTGACACCCTTTTCACAGCATTTATTATGTCAGTGCTTTCGCCTGATTGGCTAATAGCTATGAGCACTGTAGGAAGGACATGATCTGAAATCCACGTTGGCAGTTCTGAAGCGAACATCGCTGTAGGATAAACGCCAGTTAATTGAAATAAAGAGTATTGAAATGATAGACCAGCATGAAAGCTTGTTCCAGATCCTGTTACATATAAATTACCTTTATAATTCTTCAGAATATTATCTGATATTACCTTCATTTTTTTCTTGTTTTTTTCGTAAGTTTTGGCTAGGGCATCTGGCTCTTCCAGTATTTCCTTTAACATGTTATGTTGAAATTCTCTTATTATCGTTTCTTTTCTATCTCCTCTTTTTTCTTGTTCGGTTGTCGTATTTCTAATTTTTGCCTAAAGCATATTATATTAACATGTTATGTAAATAAATCTTTAATTTAAATAATATGATGCTTTAAAAAAGAAAAGATTGTTTAAGTGCTCACTACTAAAAACAAAACGGGGAATGGAATAAGCAGACTTCACGCGAGAAATTTCCTTCACTAAAACAATAACAATCAACTTGCAGTCATAAGTGGCATAAATGATGGTTTTGAAATTCTATAACAAATGGAGGGGGTAAACAACTTTCTTATAGATCTTTACAAAAATCCTGATTTGATAAAAAAATTACTGAATCATCGGTCAAATATCCTTATAAATAAAAAATATTTTATTTTTATAGATCATGCAAAATCCTTCCAGTGTTCTGCATTTGCTTCGATCACTCTATACGCATTCTTATAAGAAAGCATGTCAATATCATCCTCTTTCATCCCTTGCTCAATAAGAATCCTCCAGAGATTTTCGAGTTTAGAAATGTCTTCGATTCCACGTGGAGCAGTGATATCTATAAGACCAAAGTAGTCGCTCCCTATAGCCAAGATATCTGGTCCAAAGTTGTTGTACACATACATTATATGTTTTGCAAGTTGATTAACATCTTCAGTTCCACCAATCATTGGTTTACCAAAGATAAACCCCATTACACCTCCATTTTTGTGTAAGGTTTCAAGAATCTCGTCATCTAGGTTTCTTACGCTATTGTATATTGACATAGCAGCGGTATGGCTTACAACAATAGGTTCTTTTGAGACTTGAAGAACATCCACGCAGGTATTCTTACTACTATGTGCCAAGTCTGGAATTATACCAAAATCATTCATTTCATGTAACAAATCTTCTCCCTCACCAGTAAGTCCATAATCCTTCCTAGATGTACAGCAAGCAGCATACCTGTTATCGAAGTTCCAAGTGAATCCTATTGCTCTTATTCCTATATTATATAGAATCTTAATATCTTCCACATCTTCTACTGCATCAGCTCCTTCTAAAGAAATTAGGATGCTGGTTCCATTCTTTTTAATAGCATCATCCAAATCCCTCTTCCTTCTAACTATGTACAAGTCTTGAGGGTAACTGTTACAGAGATTATAATATACTTTCACATGTTCAAGAAGGGCTGAAGACGATGATCTTGGCGAATATGCCCTACTATATTCTAAGGGAAAGCTATATTCGTTACTTAATTGCTTGCTGACTCTAGGATTAAAGGTATAGGTTATGGGCGACGAAGAACCGAATACTACTTTCACATTTCCCTTTTTGAACTTAGGAATATCGGCATGTCTTCCAGGCATATCAAAGCTAAACTGCGATAGATCAAATCCCAAACCACTTGCTCCTGTAATATAATAAAATGAGATATCCTCATGCAAATCAATTACTGGCCGAGGCATTTAAACGTCGGGTATATCTCTTACTGCTTATATTTTAATGTATCTAAAAAATAAAATAATGTAACATAAACAATACAATAAATAACTTATCTTTCATTTAATTTTGTATCCGTCTTTGATTTAATTCTTCTTATCCTTTTAGAGAACCTGCTAATCACCTTTAACTATTTGTTTTTGGAATATTATATAAAAGATTATTAGTGGTATAACAGATATTATAAGTCAAGCAAACATATAATCATATCGGCTGTGGTATTGTCCCACATATCTCATCAAGCCCGGACCCAGTGTCTTCGTACGATTCACCTGCATTATAACGGGTGCGAATACAAGTTCATTCCAGATCCCTGGGAAGTTTACGATAGCTAACAGTGCTAGAAGGTTTCCTGAAAGCGGAAAAATTATCCTTCTAAAAGTGGACGCTCCACTGAATCCATCAATTTTTGCCGAGTCTTCAAGCTCATGTGGAAAGGATATGAAAAATGAGCGTGCTATAACTATCTAGAAAGGTAGATTGTATCCTACGCACGTTAAAATGGGAATCGTGGACCATAAGATTATTTAATTTAGTTAAAGAAATAAAAGGAGAAATTTAGATATTTATTTTTTATTTTATCATTTTTTCAATAACTGGAACAAGTTGCTTTAGGATGTTTTCTTTTGGAAAAGGATGGTCCTTGTGTTGTCTAAAACCTTCAGCATATTTAACATTAATTTCTTTTCCTCTTTCTTCAGACCATTTTAACATAGTATTGATATAGTCATCCATGCCATGCTGAGCTTTCAGCCAAACTCTCT
>Ga0187889_10004475_pt1 | contig 11521 bp, 16 predicted proteins | sample June2016WEW_7_10_2_FD_132992 | JGI IMG/M metagenome (GOLD analysis project Ga0187889, IMG submission 132992) | Peatland microbial communities from SPRUCE experiment site at the Marcell Experimental Forest, Minnesota, USA - June2016WEW_7_100 | ecosystem: Environmental > Terrestrial > Soil >... | reverse complement strand
GCGTACACAGTGCTCTGGTCGTATGCGTACACAGTGCTCTGGTCGTATGCGTACACAGTGCTCTGGTCGTATGCGTACACAGTGCTCTGGTTGTATGCGGACACAGTGCTCTGGCCGTTTGCGGACACAGTGCTATGGTCGTATGCGGACACAGTGCTCTGGTCGTATGCGTACACAGTGCTATGGTCGTATGCGTACACAGTGCTCTGGTCGTATGCGTACACAGTGCTCTGGTCGTTTGCGTACACAGTGCTATGGCCGTTTGCGGACACAGTGCTCTGGCCGTATGCGGACACAGTGCTCTGGCCGTATGCGTACACAGTGCTATGGTCGTATGCGTACACAGTGCTATGGTCGTATGCGTAAAACCTTCCTTTAGAAACCCTAAAATAACCGTTTTTTAAATCTTCCCCCTCCCCCTCAAAATCTAGTATTACAAGCGTGTCCTTCCTGTCTTCCTCTTTCGGGATTTCTGAAAAACTTTTTACGGTGATTTCCTTCACGATTTACCTCCCTTTTTGATTTTGCCACTCACTACGATCCCTCTTGCGCTTGGCGCTCAATAGAATGGAGTGGATTTCGAGCCTTTTAAATACGACCGCTATCAGCTCCAGGCGCTGGCCCTGATCCGTGCTCCCGACATACCGCTTACGGCTGGCCTCTGTGTCAAAGGTCAGGCCATTGACGGCTTCAAGCTCTTTGACTCCACGAAGAAACTCAAGCTCTAATTCGCAGAGCCGGGACCAGTGGCCGATCAGCTTGTCAAAAGCCTTCTCCACCTGGACAGGCGTGAAAGGATAAACGAGCGCCACATCCTTCCACACCTGCTGGACATACTTGGTGAATTCGGCGGTGGTCATCAGTAAGCCCTCTCATCCTTGAATTGTTCGATGCCCTTGATCTCAAATCCGCCCTTACCGCCGGTGACCGCATCCTGAATCTTCTTGGTGTCCGCTATTTTGAACTTTGCCGGGAGCTTGGCAAAATTGATAACGTCCTTGAGTTCGCCCAAGAGATCAGGATTGATGGCCTTGTACTCATCCGGCACCTTGGTGATATCCACCACGTTGAAACGCCAGTACGTCTTGGTTTTAACATCGGATGGTATGACGGCCTTAGCCGGGACTTTGGGCACGGCCAGGGATTCCTGCGCCTTAACCCGAAGCGTGGCCGCGGTGTTCACATTGCCGGCCTTCTCTTCCTTCTTGGCTTGCGCTTCAAGTTCTTGGTTCCGTTTCCGCTCGCGCTCCTCGACTTCTTTCTGGATACGCGCCTGCTCCATGGCCTGTTCCCGCTCGACCTTTTGCTTGTACTGAATGATATTAAAACTGGCCTGCTTGGCTTTGACATCCAGGCGATCATAGGGAGTTTTAAAAGCGTTCCCGATGACATCTACCAGTTTTTTGAGCGGAATAAGTTTCTTCTTGCGCTGTTCCTCCAGGCTCTTGAGCGCATCCTTAGCCCTGGCGTACCAGTTGGACACAGAGGTCAGGCTGTCCTGATCTTTGATGGTCAGGTCCGTGGCTTGATTGTCCAATTTGATGACCTTACCGACCAGATCCTCTTCCTCTTCGGTTAGGCGCAAGTCCACCTGACTGATTGGGACCATGGCCCCAGCGATATGAGCCTGGTCCATTTTCCTTGCCTCCGGGACCGGCACGGATTCGGTCTCGGATGGGAATTGGATTTCCATCTCTTTAGTTGTCTCCAAGGTTTGCCTCCAGTTCCTTTGCGGTCAGTTTAAGATTAGGTTCGGTCTTTTTTATCTGCTGGAGCGTTTTTAAAGGTTCCCATGACCAATCAACAGTCTCATGGCTATCTTGAAGCTCCATGTGATCGTTGAGGCATACCCAGCCCATTGCCGTAAGCGTGTTGACGTAGGGCTTAATATTGCCGCGCAAAAAGAACGTCCTCCTTGGTTTGGGCGCTTCGATCTCCAAGGGCTGTTCACCCGGTGCTTCCAGAGCGGCTTCGCCATTCTTTTTGAACTTGGCATCGAAGGCCCCGGAAAGAACCTCATCAAGCTCCTCATCCGACTTGGCAGATTCCGCAAGAATAGCTTTCAAATCTTGAGGGGTTTTGGTGAGTGGATCAATGGTATTCTTGTCATCAGGAACCGAGACCACTCCATAAACCGTATCGTTCCGATTTGAACCAGTCCTGGTAATCACTATGTCAAACTGATCAATATTTTTACCGCTTCCATCCTCTTGAGCCCTGAGCTGGTCGAGTATGCGTCCCCCAAATGAAAATACCTTTAGACATTCTTCCGCATAGCTCCAGCAATTGACCATGTATTTCTTTTTGATCGGAAAAGGTTTGTCTTGATTATCCAGTTTTCCAGTCTCAGAGGCTTTCTCTGAAAAAAGATTTTTTTCGCAAAGCACGCACAACCTCTGGCCGGGACAAAGCCATTCATGATAACTTCTCCCCAAGGAATCATTTTCTGGTATTGAATGCCACCAGGACGCTTGAATTTTATGGTCCTTGTCGAGCAGAATCCTGATCCGCTTCTTGTCTCCCGCTTTAAGGCTCAGGTAATTCGTCTGGCCTCCTCCTTCTATCAGTCCTAATTTTCCCATTGCTTTCTTCCTCCCACTTTCAGAATCCCCACCCTTACGAGTTGGGGTTTAGATCATCTTTATCCAGGTCGTGTCCCATGCGGTCCGGGAAATCATCAGACGACATATTGTTGCCAGCAAATTCCGGTATGACCTGCGCTGCATCCCGGACATTTATAAAAATATTCTTTTTCCGTAAAAACGCCGGATAGTTAAATCCTTTGGTTCCCGGTTCTCGCATCCAAGTATTGGTATTCGTCTGCATCGCTCCTTCCTCCTTTCGTTTCGTTTATGCTTCCCGCGATCGGGAGCATGTCGCTCAACGGCATCTGTCCACTTCTGATCTCCCAATGTCCTTTCGACTATCCGCTGACCCTTGCAGATCGGAATTATGTGGATCACTTGCTGTCCCTTCTGACGGTTCGACTTTTATCCTCGGATGGATGCGGTTCCAGAATTCCCACCGACAGCTCGTTTTGCAAAACTCGCCATGCGGACGTCTCTTGATGAATCTTTTTCCGCAGTTTTTGCAGTATCCATACTTTCCACGCTTTTTGATTTCCTGCCCCTTTTCCACCCCTATCACCTCCCTTGGTATAAGATTGCCCCTTTGGTCATTTTCTTTGCGTACAACCCGTTGCACGGGACTACAGGCATATAATCACCGGATACCACAACCGTATAGGTGCTAATTTGGCACCGTTGGCCTCTTGTCTAACCGCTTAGTCAATAATAGTCTAACCGCTTAGCCATGTCAACGCCTCTTCCCTCTTTTTCTTAGGGTATTGACTAACCGCTTAGACTAGCTATATATTTAGGAAGAAAAGGAGGTGTAGAATATGGTCAAAAAAGACCCCGCCGCCGTGAAGCTTGGACGCAAAGGCGGCAAAGCCAGAATGAAGACTATGACCGAAGAGGAGCGGATCGCGGTTGCGCGCAAAGGCGGTCAAGCTTTTGCGGCGAAACTGAAGAAAGAGAAACAAAAATAAAAAAGGGAGGAAGGGATATGAAGAAACTTTTTTTGATTTCATTGTTGTGCTTTTCTTTTTTGTGGATGGGATGCATGCAGGATATCGTCAATGACCCCAAGCAGGTGGAATATCTGGCAAAGGTCAATGCCTTTCCGCTAGAGTTTGAAGTATCCAAGGATATTGCGACGGATGCCTGGGGGCGTGCTCAAAGTTTCATTGGCCGATTTAGCTCCATGAAACTTCAATCCGCCACAGACTATATGATCCAAACCTACAACCCAACAGATAACGGCGTCAATTATGGGTACAACATCACCAAAACGCCTCTTAAGGATACCGTGCAGATCACAGTCCAATGTAGTTCAAACAACATGTTCGCCGGCGGAGACGCAACAAAAAACGCTCACATCCTCGCTTATTACATTTCTTCAGGCGAGCTTCCCTATCCAAATCTGATAGCAAAATAGTTTCAAAAAGAAAAACCCCGCCGGGTGGATGAGTCCCGGCGGGGTGGGAGGAAGGACGCTGCAGGGGGACAGCGTGGCCTTCGCAGTTAAAAGTTCTGTCCTACCAGTACAAACGAATCATCAAAAAAATTGGAATTGGCAAAATGAGCCGGCGTCACTTCCTCGACCGCCACTTTTCCGCTCCTTTGAAAGCTGTCTACTATCGCCTGTCCGTAAAATGTCTCCTTGTACATATTATTAAAACTCCCAATGAACATCTCCGGTTTGATCTTGGAGAACACCGGAGGATATGGCCCATTCTTGAGTTGCCTGAACTTCTCAAAGAAGGTTGCCGCCGACGTGCTGCATACCATGTGAGATTTGTCCCCGCCTATAAGCTCGTAGGATTCCTGACATGGTTTCCCAAGCTGGCCGGCCAGAAGTATATCAATACACTGTTCCCAGTCGTAGTCACTGCCTATCAAAGTGTATGTCTGTGATTTCCCATTGCTGTCAATATAGGTGGATGGAGTAGAAAAGGTTTTTATCATCAGAGCCGCATCGGCTTCGGTGAAATTGTAGAAGTTCGGCCTGAAAACCTTGATCTTGGCCGTGGCCAGATCGTCAATGATCGACCACTTAATGGTAAGTGGTTTGGCGTTGACTATATGGGCATCATCGATATAGGTCATAACGTGATCGCTGGCCGTGTCTGCTTTTTTTCCGAAGTATTTCTCCTGGTAGTTTGTGATACCCCAGTACGCCGCTATCCAAGGCAAGTTGAACCAATTGGACAAACCGGAATTCCACGGGTTGTCATACTGGAGAAGCAGATCTCCGCATCTTAGGTTATTTTTTAACTGCATCCCATCCTCCCCTATAAATAAATTATTGCCAGGATCAGCATGGCCATCACTGAAAAAGTTACGACTAAAACGAAGGCATCGAATAAGGAATCAAAAAATCTATCTACCTCTCCCTGGTTATGCAGATGCATCACTTTAAATCCTTTGGCCAATAGCGTTTGAAAATCTTAAAAAAGTTCGTCACACCCTTGCCATCCTCGGTTGGCGTATAGTCATTTAAAATGTATGGCAGATATCCCCACCGCTTAAAGTTCTTCTTGGTAACATGAGCGCAACCGGCAATCTGTTTCTCGAAACCGAGATACTTCTTGCTGAAATGAGGCTTGTCCTTGATCTGGCCGTATCCACAGATCCGGTCCAACACCCATGAGGCAGTGGCCGTGGACCCGTCCGGATACATCCAGTATTTCCCCCCCCTGGATAATTTCGCGGTAATTCCGTTCTGCTCGAATTCCATGCGCGTCAGGATGATTTTTTGGTTTACGTTGTAGCGCAAACACCAATGCTTAATGATCGTGCTGGGTGATTGATCGTTTATTTTGAGACTGGCAAGCGGGCTGTTTTGATGCTGTAGGAATTCCTGCACGTCAAAATCATAGTCATAGTGGACATCTATGTTCGGCATCTCTTCGGGCCTCGCTGGGGCAGTTAAGAAAAGCATGAAAAGAACCAGAACTGCGGATCTCACGCCGCCGCTTCCTCTGTGTCTGGGATATCCTCGATCACCAACGTAAAAGGCTGTTTATTCATTTGAAGGTTGAAGGAAGCCAGGCTTTCCCGCGAATCGCTGATGGCTTCCTGGGAAACGCCCTTATTGTTCAACATGGACACTTGTTTGTAGCCAAGGATGATGCACCCCTCCACATGGCTCTGCCAGCCCTTGGTTATATCCCCGCAGAAGTTTCCAGAGTGAATGCGGATACCATCGCGCCCGGGAACATTCAGGAGTTCGTAGGTTCCATCCGGCCACTCAAGAGTTCCGTCAGGTCTTTGCTTTGAGGAAGCGGTCCACTCGACCGCATAGGTTCCGGCGGGAATGCAGGACAGGCTTGGATGGTTATCGCGCCAGGGTAATTCCCCGGTCGTTAAATCATCAAGAAGGCCGAAGGTCCCCTGATCGCCGGTGGACTGACGCCGTAAGGTCAATATCATTTACTGACCGGCCGCGGGCGTTGATTGTGCGGATGGAACTGGTGTCGCTGAAGATCCCCATGAGCTTTGATGTTTCAATTCCATGGTCAGCGCCGTGGTGACGGTTGATACGACGGCGGACCGCCAGTCGCCTCCGAGTATATATGTCTGGCCGATTCCGTAGGCCGCACTGATGAGCCACGATATGATGGGCTTCGTGAAGTTTAGTGAGGCCGGAATGTACTGCATGACAGCGTGTTCTATGAGAGGCTCGATACCGACTCCTCCGACGCCGGTGACTGCTGCGACTCCGAGTGACGATAGGTCCATGATGTCCTCCATTAGAAGTTTTTTACGAACCAATGAACCAAGAAGATTGTCGAAAAGAGTATGCCTGCTATGCCGCCGATGGTGCCTCCCGTCGTGATGATGACTCGCATCCAGAGAGGAAGGAATTCCCATACCGACACGATGACAGAGACGACCCTGCGGTCCAGCTTGTCGCTCGTGTTGTTCCTCCAGTCGTTCGATGAACCGCCAGAGCCGTTGCCTCCGTTCTTCGAGCACTGGTTGGTACAGTTGTCTTCGATGGCATCCAGCTTCGTCATGACGAGCTTGTGATTGCCGTCTATCCTCTTGTCCATACTGTCCACGGTAGCCACGAGGCCGCCGAACTTACCGTTGAGCTCAAACAGTGCCTGTTCTAGGTCCATGAGTCTCCTTTAGTGACTCCAGTATTCTCCGGTGAGGCCGCCGGTCCACGAGCCGCCGCCGATCACCCGGAGGTATATCCCGTCCCCGAAGTTCGTCTTCCCTATCATGGATTCTCCGCCCACGACGTACGGTACGAAGCCATTCGGCGCAAGGTAGATGTTACCGGTCAGGGTGATTCCTGAAGGAAGACCCTGTAAATAGATGACGGCAGAGCTGCTCGATGATATGAGGACCCAGTCGAGGAGGGTCACCTTATTCGCCGTGGTGGTGACTAGCTGGTACATGTCCGACATGGTGCCGGACTTGATAAAGTATATCGGCTTATGCTCTGACCCGGAGTTGTCGACTATCAGGCCCTTCACCCTGATCGTAGCAGCGACGAAAGTGTACGCCATGGTCGGAGCGGTCGTCGGTGTGTTCGTGAACGTGAACGTGTTCGTGAAGGTCGCTGTCGCAGTCACGGTCGACGTAGCGGTGGCAGTAGCCGTCTTTGTGTTGGTGTTCGTGGCTGTCCGGGTGGCCGTACTGGTGTTCGTAGCCGTCGACGTGCTGACGGTCACGGTGCTGGTAGCGGTATTGGTAGCCGTGGCAGTCGCCGTATACGTCTTGCTCAAGAACGGAGTCCTGGTCCCCGTGGCCGTCCTGGTGGCCGTCTTGGTGACGGTGTAGGACCTGGTGGTTGCATACGTGTGAGTGGCGGTAGCAGTGAACGTCTGGGAGGCGGTGAGGACCGCATCGGTCTGTGTCATGTTGGCCGTGACGGTTTGAGTAGAAGTCGCAGTCGTCGTCGCAGTTGCTGTGGCAGTCTGCGTTGAGGTCGAGGTATTGGTCGCCGTCGCTGTGGCCGTCGGCGTATTGGTGAGAGCCTGGCAAACAGAAGCAAAAAGTATCAGCCCTGTCGTTATCAAGAGAGCTTTTAATGTCTTCACGTTGATCCCTCCATGATCTATTTTTTGTAAATATAGCACCGAACCTGATTTTGCAAAGACGGGTCAGTCGTTATTGAGTCCTACCAATGTCAAATCGTATCCCCTCTCGTCCAAGTTCCTGCTGCATTCTATGAGTTCCATGGGTAAGGCGACCAGCCCCAGGGTTGCCTCCGTGACCGGAAACCGGTCTCCTGTGTGGGCATAATCGAACTCAAGACCGCCCTTCAGTTTTAGAATGGGTCTCCTGGTCGACGACCTGGCCAGGTACAGGTCACCGTAGAACTTAGCACTGGCCAGGTTCGGACACGCCACGTTGCCGCTCCCATCGAATTGAAAGAGCCTCGTGACGTTGTTTATGTTCTGGCTTACCGTATCGTTGCCGACGTACGTCCCTCCCGGATACCCGACGTTGACCTGGTTGTTGAAGCTGTTGTTGTCCCAGTCGAATTCTCCCCAGTCCCTGACGATGCGGTCCACTATCGGCCACTTCAAACCGCCGCCGGTGAAGGGTTTGTACGTCCTGGCGAAGATCTGGTTGTTGTAGATGTAAAACGACATCGAGCAGAGCGCACCGACAGCCTGCATGACCTGGAGGACCGTCGTGTTGCCGTTCGAGTCATACGACACGTTGATGGTGGCGCCGGCCAGTATGCTGGGACCGTCTGCCGAGGGGAAGCTGTTTTGGTTGACGTATTCATCAAACTCGTCAGCGGTCAGCGTCTCCTCCAGGACTGACAGGAGGAAGGCTCCGGGCGTCACACCGTTGTATGTCCCGCTGAAGATGGCCTCCGACGGCCTCTTGAATACGCTATTGGAAACGATGGTGGCCTTCATGTTCGACCTGTCTGTCTTCACGTCCACTACCAAGCCCTGGTACAGGATGACGCCGTACTGCGCGTCGGTAATAGTGATGGGCTTGTTGTACCAGTTCAGACCCACAAGGAATGAACCGCCAGGACTGAACATGTTCCCGATGTTGGCAACAACCAGGTTCTGTTCGGAGGTCAGTATGGTGTTCGTAGCCAGGAGCACCTCTTTTATCTGCTCGATCGTCCCCCACGAGATGACGTACTTGGTGATGTCCTGCCCCATGAACGTGACCTTATAGGCATAGTTTGGCGCAAAGTGATACGTCACGGCCAGAGTTGGGACCGACGAGCCGGATGCCTGGTTGCCGAACACGTCGACGGACGCAGATGACGAGTCCTGGACCATCAGAAGAGCGGCGAAGCCAGCTTGGATCATGTTATTCATCTGGACCGATGTAATGGGGACAGACACGATGCCTGATTGACCCGTGGTGTTGATTTGTCCAGCCATGGACGAGCCATCGTAGTCTATGCCGGGGTTGGAGCAACCTAGGAATGCCCCGGCCTGGTATCCGGCCCAGTGGTTCAGACCGTTGCTGTAGTACCCGTTCCACTGGCCATAGGCTATTGGATTATTGGCAGGCTGTATCCTCCAGAAGTCTATAAGCTGGCTACCGGACGCCACAAGGTCGAGGTTCAGGGCGATGCCGTCTATGACCAGGTTGGACGGTAGTCGTGACAGGTCGAACACCAGAATGCCACGGTATATGCCGCCTCCGACCAATAGACCCTGTGGATCTCCGTCGAAATTCGTGGAGGGCATGACAGGACTGCAGAAGCTGGCGACTGTTGGAGTGAGGTTAATCGTCGGCATGGATCACCTTATGTTCGCCGTGACGGTCACGTCGTAGTCTTTTATCCAGAACGGGTCGTACGGCGGACCAAAGTTGAACAGGAGCGGATACCGGGACGGATAGGACAGCTCCCTGTTCCTAATAGCGCTTATCTTGCCGACCGTGGACAGACTGGAGTACCCCACTCCTGCCGGGTCGTTGACGACCTCCTGCTGGATGGTCCATATCATCGAGTTGAGCAGTATCGTGGAATAGGCTCCGTACTGGTACGTGGCCACGACGGTAGTTAGACAAAATGTAGCCGTCAGTGTAGGGGTCGACGTATAGGTCATAGTGAACGTCAGGGTCTGCGTAGCCGTAGGCGTGGCCGTAGCGGTTGCCGTGGCTGTCCGGGTGGCCGTACTGGTAGGTGTGTTCGTCTGCGACCAGGCGAAGCCAGCCAAGTATGCGACGGCCAGCGCCGCCAAAATGATTATCTTCTTGAGCATGTCTCCCTCAGTTCGTCGTGATGAAGCTGATCTCGTCGATGGGTGTCGGGACCGTGGACTCGACGTACAGGTCGCCGATCTCCCTGTACGACATCTCGTTGTCCCTTTGGGTCGTGGTGTTTATCCAAGTGCTTCCTCCGTCCAAACTGATCTGGCTCAAATGGGACGGCGACTGGTAGATCGCCAGAAGGTTCGACACGTCCGATGCCGGCATGTTCGTATTCTCGTTCCACTTCAGGGTGTACATGATGGCGAAGGCGGCCGCGAAACTGTAGGACACGCCGCCGAAGGTGTTCCCTGATGCACCCTTCTGGGTCTTCACGACCCTAGGCACGACGTTCGGGTTGTAGGTGAAGGTCACGTTCGTCCAAGTGGTCAGCACCGCTCCGTACCACGTCAGGTACGCCCCTGCATCGCCTCCATCATTCCCCAAGTTCTTGGCCGGACTATCAAACGGATACATCAGATTGGTAGCCTGGAGCATCAGGTTGGGCGTAGCTGAGTTCTGGAACAGCGGGTCGCCGTTCACGCACGTCGAGCCGATGGTCGGGCTTCCTCCGGTATTCACCAGCAGAGAGTTCGACCACGTCCCGTTGCCGTAATAGTCGAACTGGCTGTTGCCGGCATAGACGCAGTTGCGCTGCGTGACGTTGCTCATCTGCCAGTAATCATACTGACCATACTGACATCCGTAAATCGTATTATGAATGATATTTCCAAAGATACCTGCATTGATTATTCCCGCGCTTCCGCAATTCTGAAAAACATTATTTAAAAGATTTGCTCCCGGTGAAATGAGTTCTATCCCGGAATTATTCACGTTAAACATGCAGTTATCGGCTTGAAGCGTTGAATATCCTAAACTTCCAAACACCGCGCCGTAACTTCCTAGACCGTAAAAAGAACAATGCTCTACCCATCCAAACGATCCGGGTATGCCTCCAACTCCTTGCAGATATAGACCCGTTTCAAAATTCTGATCCCCATTGAAAATAAACCCATCAATATCAATATCAAAATTAGTCATCGGTAAAGACAATCCATAATAAGAAATTCCAGCGTCAAAATGATTTAGACTACTTGAATCGCTCCATCGATAAAGCATTAAAGCTGGACTTCCGGGAGCAAGCCCGCAATTTTCCGATCCCTTTGTGGTACTGATAAACTTTGGATTTGTAGTTTGAAGCCAACTTCCTCCGTTGGTAAGTGATCCCGTTGAAGCTGTATTGGTAACGCTGAAACCAACAGTACATGTCCCATTGATTGAGTAGTGTGTTGATCCGTACTCGCAACATCCATAGATATATCCGCTAGTGATCCCATAAACTCCATTGGTGCAACCGATGAAACAGCAATTACTAATGTTGCCATAGGTAGCACCAAAACAAATCCCTCCGTTTGTACTGGATGAACCACAATAAAAGAACCCGCAATTTAAGATACTCTTTCCCCCAGAGATCCCTGCAAGATAAATCCCACCCTCAACAATATTTGAAAACATGCTGTTATTTATATAAACAGTCGCGGCTGAACTAGAAGGATTTAGCTGTAAAGCCATATCCAAATTACTAAACCAACATCCTGTAATAGATATATTTCCTACCGTTGAACTGCTTGCTACCACGGCATAAGCAGGTGAATAATTATTGGTATTTAGAAAAAGGCATTGGCTTAAGGTTAATGTCCCTGCCGTTGAAAATAAAATATGGCAAAACAGACTATTATCAAAGGTACAATTCGTACAAGACAAGT
>Ga0187889_10004473_pt1 | contig 11523 bp, 11 predicted proteins | sample June2016WEW_7_10_2_FD_132992 | JGI IMG/M metagenome (GOLD analysis project Ga0187889, IMG submission 132992) | Peatland microbial communities from SPRUCE experiment site at the Marcell Experimental Forest, Minnesota, USA - June2016WEW_7_100 | ecosystem: Environmental > Terrestrial > Soil >... | reverse complement strand
CCGGGCGCCACCGATGACCTGGTGTTGGGATGGCAGCGGTCGGGAATCCTCACCTGCGCGGTTGATTTCGCGCTGGCCGCGCCGCGGAACCTTTCCCCCGGCCTGTACTCGGGCACGGTGAACCTGGCGCTGGCCACGCGCTAACCTCACTCCAGCGCCCAGTATCCCTCCCGCGTTTTGGCTTGAAGCTCCGGCCGGTTCCTCACCTCTACCCGGACCGTATGAAACTGCCCTGGCTCGCCTCCCTTCGGCTCGAAGCTGAGAATGTACTGGCGATGCACCTCTTCGCCCACCAGTTGAATCGCCTGCTCCAACGCGTGCTTCTTCACGAAACTCAGGGCTCTCCCGCCGGTAGTCGTGGTGAACAAGCTGGAGAGGTCGGGCTGGCGCAGGTGAATCAACTCGCCAATGGCGTAGATCAGACCGCCCGGCCCCAAATCGGCGGGAACCGGAGTGTCGTCGGGAGGCGGGCACAGATCGCACTGCTTCTTCTTGATTCGCTCCGCTTCGGGTTTCAGATCCTCGGCGGTCTTCGGTCTTACCGTGAACGGCTCCAGAAATGGCGAAAAGGTCAGCCAATAGACGGCGGCATTCAGCCGCTCCACTTGCTCCATAACCTCGGGCAGCTTGGTCTTGCTGGAACGATCGCGCCTCTCGGCAATCATGAGGATGATGCGCCGCCGTCCCGGCGGCCGCCGCTCCAGCATAGTGAGCGCCTGGCGCATGGCATCCAGCATGTGCGCCTCGCCGCCTTCCTTGCGTAACATGCGCAGTGCGTGGATCACGAGATCCGGGTTGCCGGTGAAATCCTGGTGGACCTTCACTTCGTCGCTGAACGAGATCACCGCCGTTTGTCCGGCATCCGCCGCCAGCAACTGCGTAAACAGAATGCCGCTGCCGCCCAGCTTGTCGATGACGGCTCCGGAATTCGAGCTGGTCTGGACCGCCACCACCAGGTCGATGGGATACGTCATCCAATCCATGCGTATCGTCTGCGGCACATTGTTGTCGTATAGGATCAGGTCGTCGGGGGTCAGCCCGTCCACGTAACGTCCCTTGGAATCCGTGACGGTGGTGGGCGCGACGACAAGCGGAACGGTGCTCTTGAACTGCGCCCAACCGGTGCAAGCAAGCATAACTATGACCGGCGCAACACGCATTGGCAAAAGCGTAGCAGCTTTTGGGCCAACGGCGCCGCCTATCGCATGTTCGCACCCATCCACTCGATCAGGTGGTCCTGCGATTTCTCGGGGAGCCGGTTATAGTCCCAGGGCTCATACAATCCCAGTTTTTCGGGATCGCCATAGAGTGAGTAGATCTTCCTGGCCTGCTCGACTGCGGCGTGAACGTCGCCGGGCGTGGCGTCCCGATCCAATTGCGGCTGCATGATGAGCACTGGCCGCGGCGCAATCGCGGCCAGCAATTCGGGAAAGTCGTAGGGGATTTGCGATTCGTGGCCCACAAAAAAACCGAGGCGCGGAATCAGGCCGTCCAGGTAGCTATAGCGCGCCACCCCGCCGGTGCCGCGCGCGGCGGTATCGGTGCGCATAGGGGTGAATCCGCAAATCGAAACCACGCCTTTCACGCGCGGATCGAGCGCGGCCGTATACAGGCCCACCATCCCGCCCATCGAGTAGCCGAACAGATAGATGCGCTGCGCATCCACCAGGCTGTCTCTCTGCAGAGCATCGATGGCGGCGCGCGCGTCTTCCACCATGCGGCCCATTCGCGACCACTCCGGGTAACGCTCGTAGAACGGTCCGGTCTCGCTCATCCGGCTGCCGAAGCCGCTCTGATCGTAGGCCAGCACGGCGTAACCGGCCCGAACCAGCGCCAGAATGGGGTGCAGGTCGTTGTGGTAGACCCACATGTAGCCGAGCTGATAACTGTATCCGTGCAGCCAGATCACGGTGGGCAGCTTGGCGCCCGCGGGAGTGTTGGCCGGATAGTAGAGGTCGCCTCGGACGTTGAAACCGAAACTGATCGGGCGGGAAGTGGTCCGACTCTTCTGCGGTTCCAGCCAGCCAAATGACCCTCCGCCTCGCTGGATCACCCAATTGACCAGGTCGGGAACGGTTTGGCCGGGGTTTGCGCCGCCGCCGCCGCGTCCGCCAAACCCGCCCCGTCCAGCGGCCGGCGGCATCATGGAAGGCTCGTCGCCGAGCATCCACTCGACGGACTGGCGGATGCCGGCGACCTTCTTCTCCCACTCGGCAGTGGAAGCCACTGAAGGAACGCCGTCTGGAACGTGGTACGGGCTGACGAAAACCAAGTCTACCTTGCTGTTGGCGCGCCACTTGTCGAAGTCCCACGGAAACAGCAGATGGTTGTCCCAGGTGCGGGTCGATCGCCCGAACTGGATGTCCAGCCAATCGAGACACGCCTCCTGGTCGTTGGAGCCGTGAAAACCCGGCACCCGCAACAGCCCCAGCCGCCCCGGCTGTCCCAGCAGCGTGTAGACCTTCAGCGCGGAATGGTACACCTGCTCCAGCGCCCACGAGTTGGATACTTCGTCGTTCAGCCCGTACTCGATGAGGGCCGCGCGCGGCGCAATCAGAGCCGCCAGCAGGTTGCCATCCACCGGCAGCCGGTCCTCGCGCCCCGAGAAGAAGCGCAGCCGCGGCACGAACCACGTGGGGAAGCTGCGCGTAGTGCTCTCGATCCCCTCGCCAAAGCCGCGCTCGCCCGAGAGCCGCCAAGGCAGCAGTCCGCCCACCCCCGTGCTGCCCGCGATCACGGCCGCGATGCGCTCGTCCATAGCCGTGGCGATGGCCGCCATCTTCCCATCGCGCGAGTACCCGAACATGGCCACGTGCTTCATATCCACCTGGGGCAGGGAAGCCAGGTAATCCAGCACCATGCCCACCGCCCAGGCGCGGCGCGGCAGCGTCGCGAAATCGTATTCGGGATAGAGCGCGGCCAGCGCGGCTTCGTCATCCATGCCGTCATTGCCGGCGTATCCGCAGGAGATGTAACCCCGCCGCAGCAGCGACGGCCCCCATCCCGCCAGGTTCGGGCTGATCAGCACTGGGAACGGCCCTTTGCCATCTGGGATCATCACCTGCACGCGCGTGGTTCCCCCGTATTCCAAACGCACGTTCCGCACCGTGTACCCCTTGCCGGCAGTTTCATCGAGCGCCACCACGCGATCGAGTTTGGGCTTGGGCGGAAACGTCCCCACCTGGTACTTCTCGAAGAGGTGCCGGATTTCGGCGCGGCGCGATCTCCACTCCGCGCCCGTGCGCACCAGCCTGCCATCCAGGAACTTCAACGGGTCGGGAAGGCCATTGACTTTCGGAAGCGCGTCGAAATCGGGCGGCAATTCGCCGGTCTTCTGCAGCCACTGGTTGAACGACGGCACATCCGGCAGCGTCTCTCGAAGCTTCTCGATATACTGGCGCCGTTCCGCCTCGGTCATGCACCACGCCGGCCGCCCGAGCGCCAGCAGGGCCAGTGCCAGGCAAGCAAGGTAACGTTTCATGGTTGTAGCGTGTCAGAAGGCGAGGCCGGGCGCAACTGTAAGTTGCGGCTACGTGCCGGTGGACGCATACTCGGAAGATGAACTGTCCTGCCGTATGACGGGTAACCGCAGGCCGCCCACGCTGGGCGAAGAGGTCGCCAACAGCATCGCACACGGAATTGGCGCGGCGCTCAGCATCGCCGGGCTGGTGGCGATCGTGGCGGTGGCTGCGCGGCATCGCCCGGCCTCGCAGATCGTCGCCTGCGCGATCTATGGGACCAGTCTGGTGCTGCTGTACATTTCTTCCACCATCTACCATGCTTTGCCGAACAACCGTGCCAAGCGGGTTTTCAAGATCCTCGATCACTCCTCGATTTACATTCTGATTGCGGGCACATATACGCCGTTCACCGTGATCACCCTCCGCGGGCCGTGGGGGTGGACTCTTTTCGGAGTGGTTTGGGGGTTATGTGTGTGCGGGGTTGTTTTCAAGTCCCTGTGGATAGATCGGCTGAAGGTCGCCTCCACGGTGGTCTACCTGCTGATGGGTTGGTGCGCCGCGTTGGCTGTCCGGCCGCTGCTCGAAGCCTTGCCCTGGACCGGTTTCGTGTGGCTGCTTGCGGGTGGTCTTTGCTACACCGCCGGAGTGGCGTTCTATGTCAATTCCAGCAGGTTTGCGCACTTCATCTGGCACCTCTTTGTGTTGGCCGGTAGTTCGTGCCACTACTGGGTCGTATTCCGTTACGTAATTCGGTGACCGCAATATGCGCTCTAGTACCGGATCGCCTTCGCCCGCACTATCGCGCCACGGCTCGACAGGACGATGCCGCGATCGCTGAAATCGCCGTTGCGGATCTCCGTGCGCTTCCAGACGCCGTTCTCGTATACGCCTTCTTCGACCTCCACGAATTGCGCGCCGGTGTAGCGGGAACCCCAGGCCGGCCGGAATTGCAGGTCGGCGTCGAATCCCATGATGAGAAACTCGTCCGGGCCCAATTGCCCTACCAGGGCGCGGCCCGAAGGCTCAGACGGGCCGGCCACCGCCAGCGGAAGGCCGGAGGCCCTCACCGCCGGGCGGAAGTGCACGAACACGTCGTAGTTGTCGAACGTGAGAGTGCGGCTGCGGATGAAGTCCTCCTCGACAGCGGCTTTCAGCTTTCCGGCCGCCTGGAGCTGCGAAATCACTGGCAGGGCCGAGCCGATCACGCCGAAGTTTGCGGCCACAGCGGCGAATCGCGGGCTGATGCCGTCCGCCGCGCCCGTATCCACTCCGTAGGGCGTAAATCCGATGGCATCGTGGTCGCCCAGCGCATAGAACATGTAGCGGGCGAAGTTCATGCCGCCGCCGGTTTCGACCACCATCAGCGGATTGTCGGGACGGTGGTAACTCGCCAGAATGCTGCGGTAAATAATCGGCGACTGGTGGTAGATGTCCGGACCGATGATGTCGATATCGTGAGCGGAAGCCTTCCATAGGTCGATGACGTGCGTTACCGGCCCGCCGCTCGGATACCCTTCGCCCGGCCGGTCCCACACGTCGAAGTTGTCGTTGGTGTTGTCGCCGCCCATCCAGACGTTGCAGTAAGTCAGCAGCGGGTAGACCGCCTTGCCCGCCTTGGCGACCGTGTCGATATAGTTCGAAAGGTAGTACACCGTGAAGGCCTCCTCGGCCATGCGCGGCCCGAAGACTTCCGTCCAGGTGCCCGGGTTCTTCTTGAGCGCCGTTACGAACTGCGCGGGCACGGGGCCGTTGAATAGCCGCGTGGCTTCCGGAGAGTAGTCGCGCACGCTGCCCAGCAGGCCCGACTCGTTTTCCACCTGCATCATTATGACCGTGCGGTCGGCTTCGTCGATCTCCTGGATGTGTTTGAGCAGCGCCGTGTAGGCCGTGCGATCGGCTTCCAAGGTGGCCTGCCCATGCGGGGAAAGCACGCGGATGGGTTTGCCGCCGGAATCGATCACGCGCGGGAACCGGGTGGGATTCGATTTCACCCACGCCGGCGTGTAGTCCATGGCGCCGTTCTTCCAGGTGCCGAACCACAGCGGGATGGCTCGCAGGTTTTGCTGGCGCAGGCCGCGCACGATTTCGTCGAAGCCGCTGAAGTCGAACTTGCCCTCCACCGGCTCGATGGAGTCCCAGTAGACCGGGAACTCGATGGTGTTGGCGTGCAGGGCTTTGAACTCGGGCCACGCGCGGCGCATGCGGTCCGGGAAGGCCGAGGGGTTATTGACCTGGCCGCCGAGGATGATGAACGGCTTGCCATCCACCAGCAACTGGTACACGCCGCTCGCGGTCTTTGTGATCTGCGCAATCGGTTTGCTCTGCGCGACGGCCAGCGGCAGGGCGGCCGCCAGCACGAACAGTCCTCTTAGAGTACTCATCGGATCTAGAGTAGCAGTAACGCCGGCGATCTTGTCGCCGGTGATTTTTCAGTGCGCGGAAGACACCGGCGGCAAGGGCGTGCCCTCTGGTCCCGGCGCTACTACACCCTCGCCACCCGGTCCATCTCCAGAAACTCGCGGATGTGAGGGTGCTCGGACTTCTCCAACTCGCCCACGGGACCGAAGTAGATCACGCCGCCGTCGTACAGGAACACCACGCGGTCGGCCACTTTGTACATCAGGTCCAGATCGTGCGTCACCACCACCGATGTCAGCTTCAACTGTTTCTTGAGGCGCAGCATCAGGTCGCTCAGCCGGTCGGACATGATGGGGTCCACCATGGTCGTGGGCTCATCGTACAGGACGCACTGCGGCTGGGCGGCCAGGGCGCGGGCCATCGCCACCGCGCGCTTGTAGCCGGTGGAGAGATCGGAGGGGTAGGCGTCCCTGGCCTCTTCGATGTCCACCATGTGCAGTAGCCCGTCCACCACGTCTTCCTTGTTCTGCGCATTGTAGTCCTCGCGCAATTCCAGCGAAAAGAGCACGTTCTCGCCGACCGTGAGGGAATCGAACAGGGCGCCCGACTGGAACACCATGGTCACCTTCCTGCGGATGCGGCGCAGTTCCCCCTCCGAGAAGTCGGTGATGTCCTCGTGCGCCACAATCACACGGCCGCTGTCGGGCTTCAGAAAGCCCATGATGTGTGACAGAGTGACCGACTTGCCGACGCCGCTGCGGCCGATAATGGCTACCGTCTCGCCCGGGTTCACGGTGAAGCTGACATCGACCAAAACGGGCTTGTCGAACGTCTTATAGACATGCTGGAACTCGATGTAGTGCGGATAAGGGTCACTTTGGGGCATAGCCGGCCCAGTCCTCGGGGGTGTTAACATTTTGAAAAGGCGTGAGTTCCGGTACGGCGACCAGCGCAGTGCGGAGGTCTTCGAGGGCCGCTCTTACGGAGCGGCGGCCGCGGCCGAGGGCGCGCTCCAGCACGGGGCGCGATCGCCTGTGATACACCGCGCACAGCGGTTCGAGGCGGCCGGACGGTCCGATGGGGACCACGGCGTCGCCATCGGCGGCGTCTACCAGGAGCCTCAGGAATTCCCCGGACAGTTCGGGCATGTCGCAGGCCGCCACCAGGTTCCAATCCGCGGAACTGTGGTCGAAGGCCGTCAGGATAGCCCCCAGCGGGCCGGCGCCGGGGTACAGGTCGGGAATCGCCGGGTAGCCAAGATGTTCATAAAGCTGCGGGTTGCCCACCAGGACGGCGCTGCCGGTGGCCAACTCCACGGCGCGCGCCACGGATTCCACCAGCCTGCCGCCGCGGAACGGCAGCAGGGCCTTGTCGCAGCCCATCCGGGAGCTGCGGCCCCCTGTCAGCACATACCCCGCATGCCTCACAGGGAAATGATAACATTGGGTTTCATAGGTGGGGCATGCTTTAGCTTGCCTTCTTGCTCCAGCCTCTGGAAAAAACCGGAGGTTTGGTCTATACTGAGGAGTAAAACATTTTGATGAGATTATGTTTTAATCTCGCGTGTGCCACGGGGCTGGCCTGTGCGGCGTTGTGGGCCGCCGGCCCCCTGGATACGGAAACCGCCGCCCCGCTGCGCATCACCACGGTCATCCGTCCGGACCTGCGCACCGGGAAGCTGGTGAGAAGCGTGATGGTGACTCCGAAACCCGTAGCGGAACACAGGGTGGTTGCGGCCCTGATCGCGCCGCGCGTGGTTTCCCCGGCGCCCGCGGTCTCCGGCATCGATGAAGCCATCGAGCAGATTGCCGCGCAGGTCTCCCTCCAGCCACAGGTGATTCATTCCGTCATCAAAGTCGAGAGCAATTACAATCCGTTCGCCATTTCGCCTAAAGGCGCGCAGGGGCTGATGCAGCTCATTCCCGCCACGGCCCGCCGTTTCGGCGTTTCCAATGTCTTCAACCCGGCGGAGAACATTCAGGGCGGCTCGAAATATTTGAAGTACCTGCTGGATCTGTTTGGGGGGAACTACGCGCTGGCGCTGGCGGCGTACAATGCCGGAGAGGCGGCGGTGGCCCGGTATGGCGGCGTGCCGCCGTTCCCCGAGACGCAAAACTACTTGATTCTGGTGGCCCGGCAACTGCAAGAGGCCAAGAAGGCCGAGGCTGCCAAACAGAAGGCGATAGTGGCCGGACAGGTCCGGCCCGAAGCGGAGACCAAGCCCGCTGGTCCGAACCACATTCAGGAAGTTGTGGAGGCCGACGGCAGCGTGCGCTACGTCTCCACCCAGTAACCTCCTATGAAGCTGATTGCGGCGCTGGCGGTTTCGGTTCCCTTGCTGGTTGCGCAAGCCGGGCGCTCCGCGCTGCATTCGGTCACGGCCGTTCGCCACTGGTCCCTGAGCGGCGTAACGCGGGTGGCCATCGAGGTCTCCGGCGATTTTCGTTTCCGCAGCGACCGTCTCCACAATCCCGAGAGAATCTACTTCGACATCCTGGGTGCGCGCCCGCGTATGGATTCGCGGCGTTTCTATTCCGAGGATCTCGGCGACAAGCTGGTGACGCGCATTCGCGCGGCGGAGACGGCGCCGGGCGTGACTCGCGTGGTGCTCGATCTGAACGGAGATGTGGAAGCCACCACCTCGCAGCTCGCCAATCCGAACCGGCTCATCATCGAATTGCGAGGCGCGGTGCCTGGCCTCGCGACTCCTCCCGCAACCGCGCCCGCCCTTCCGGCGGCGATAACCGCCCTTCCGGCCGTGCTCAAGCCGTCCCCGCCCAAGGTGGAACCGCCCCCGCCCCCCGTGGTGGCTCCCGCGCCTCCGGTTTCGCCCATCGAGATCCCCAAGGCCGCCAAGCATACCAGCACGGGAAATAATTCACTGACGCGCGCGCTGGGACTCAAGGTGGCGCGCATCGTCATCGACGCCGGGCACGGCGGCCATGACCAGGGTACCGAAGGACCGAAGGGGTTGCTGGAAAAGGACCTGGTCCTGGATGTCGCCATGCGGCTGGGGAAACTCATTGAGGACCGCATGGGCGCCGAGGTGATCTACACGCGCACCGACGATACTTTCGTCCCGCTCGAGCAACGCACCGCGCTGGCCAACGAAAAGAAGGCCGACCTGTTTCTTTCCATTCACGCCAACTCCTCGCCGTACCCGCGCATCGCCGGAATCGAGACCTTTTACCTGAATTTCACGGATTCGAAGGAAGCGCTGGACGTGGCGTCGCGCGAGAACGCCAGCTCGCAGAAATCCATCTTCGAGTTGCAGGACATCATCCAGAAGATCACCCTGCATGACAAGGCGGAGGAGTCCAAGGAGTTCGCCAGCCGCGTTCAGGCTGCGCTCTATGCGTTTTCCGCCCGCGACCTTCCGGGCGAAAAGAACCGGGGCGTCAAGAAGGCTCCCTTTGTGGTGCTGATCGGCGCCAGCATGCCCTCCGTGCTGGCGGAGATCGGATTCCTCAGCAACCCGCGCGAGGAGGCCCTTCTCAAGAAGCCGGATTACCGTCAGAAACTGGCTGAAGCGCTCTTCCGCGGCGTGACCCGCTACTCCGACAGCCTCAGTCATTTCCAAGTGGCGCAAAAATAACGTCCGTCATGCCCTTTCCGTGCCGTGTGTTTGTCTTTCGTCATATTCCCTTTGAAGACCTCGGCCTGATCCGCGCGCCGCTCGAAGAGCGTGACATCTCCATCGAATACGCCGACTTGTACCGCCCTGGCGCGCCGCCTCCCGACATCACCCAGGCCGCCGGCCTGATCTTCATGGGCGGCCCCATGTCCGCCAACGACGATCTGCCGTACCTGCGCCAGGAACTCCAACTGATTGCTCAGGCCGTCGAGCGTCGCCAGCCCGTACTGGGCGTCTGCCTGGGTGCGCAGTTGATCGCCAAGGCTCTCGGCGCGAAGGTGTACCGGAACCCGGTCAAAGAAATCGGCTGGTTCGAGATCCACTTCACTGGGGCGGCCGCGCGCGACCCGTTATTCGCCGGCGTTGGCCCGGCCGGGACCGTCTTCCACTGGCACGGCGAAACATTCGACCTGCCGCCGGGCGCGGAGCGGCTGGCTTATTCCGAGGCGTGCCGCAACCAGGCATTCCGCGCCGCCGCCGGCGTGTACGGGCTGCAGTTCCACCTCGAAGTGACGCCCGCGATGATTGAGGACTGGTGCGCGCAGGATGCCAACTGCGGCGATATCGACGCGCGCCTGAATGCCGCGCGCGTGGCGGCCTTGTCGAGCCTCGTCTTCGGTCGCTGGTGCGACTGGCTGTAACGTGAGTGTGATGGGCTTCTACCTGTGGGTTGGCGATGGACTGGCCTGGGCACAGGGGACTTATGAGTACCGCCCCATGGGCACGGCCGTCATTTCGGCGTCCGATTTATTCCGCCGGCGGGATTTCGACCCGCGGCGCAAAGTGCGCTCCCCCGCTCGCTCCGCCCAGTTCCTCGGCCAATTCGCATCGCTCGGCCACATGAACGCCCACCTCCAAAACCGCCGCGCTGTGGGGCCGATTGGCAATCGGCGGCCGAGTGGTACTCGGCCTTCTTAATCCCCGACCTCAATGCCGTTGTCCCGTTAACTCCGGCTTGCGCGGCCAAAGAAACGGCGTTCTCCCCCGATACTCTCTATACGCGGAAGCAAAACGGATTTCCAGTTCGCGCTGCTCATACACCCGCACGAAGAATACCCAGCCCGGGGACACACTCACCGCCGCCCACAGAAGCAACCAGACCGGCCGGTACCACAGCCCCATGGTCAGTAGCAATGCGAGCGTCCCGAGGAGCATTGGATTCCTGGTCCAGCCGAACATCCAGTCGGTCGCCAACCTGCTTGACAACTTCGCTGCGAATGGCGCTCCCAGGCCGCGGAAGGCGAGGTTCACCATGGTCATGAACGTAGCGATGCCGGTGAGGATTACCAGCACCAGGCCCAGTTCGCGCGGAACCGGAAGGGCGACGCCGGGCCATTTGGAGACAAGCCGAATGGACGGAAAGATGCCGGCTCCGAGGGCCATCATCATCGCGTAGTGCACCGGAACGTTGGCCCACTCGGCCCGAGCGATCGCCGGCCGCGCGTTCAGTGCTTTCCGCCCAGGAAGGGCGATCGGATACGCAAACAGCGGAGCGCACCAAACGATTGCCATGTTCCAGGTATCGCTCCGCCGGCCGCCGCGCGCCCACAGCCAGCACGCCACCGTCACAGCGAGGCCAGTCGGCTTTACGATTTTCAGAGCCATGGAATGGCTCGGTGTGCGGCGAGGGCCCCAGCGTGGATGGAACGGTGAGAGCGGCCAGCGTGTATAAGCCGCTGCCCGCCATTCCCGGTTCGTCCCCTGGCGCGACGCGGTCGGCCGGCGGGCGCGATACCGGCAAGCCGTTCACCGCGCAGGATGTCCCTTTCACCGCCAAGGGCGCGACGCTCTACGCCTTCGTGATGGGCTGGCCGGAACGAGAGACAGTCATCAAGTCTCTGGCGTCGGCGGGCAAGGTTGCCAACGTGGAATAGCTGGGGTTCAAGGGCAAGCTGCAATGGGCGCAGGATGAGTCCGGGCTGAAGGTCGCGATGCCGGCGGAGAAGCCCGGCGAGCACGCGATTGTGCTGAAGATCGCGGTAGGGTAGCGCGTGGCGCACGCTCAGCCTGGCGTTTGTCGGTAGAATGAAGGAAGGGGGACTGTCGTGAACGTCGCCATCGATATTCCGG
>Ga0187889_10004471_pt1 | contig 11524 bp, 10 predicted proteins | sample June2016WEW_7_10_2_FD_132992 | JGI IMG/M metagenome (GOLD analysis project Ga0187889, IMG submission 132992) | Peatland microbial communities from SPRUCE experiment site at the Marcell Experimental Forest, Minnesota, USA - June2016WEW_7_100 | ecosystem: Environmental > Terrestrial > Soil >... | reverse complement strand
TGCAGGCGTGACTGCTGGGGTGGCTGCGGGCCGGGTTGCGGGCGTGACTGCTGGGGTGGCTGCGGGCCGGGTTGCGGGCGTGACTGCTGGGGTGGCTGCGGGCCGGGTTGCGGGCGTGACCGAGGCCGCGGCCTTTTCCTTGGTCAGGTCTCCCGCGCGTACTACGGATAGCTTGGCCGGGTCGATGAATTGCCTGACCGTGGCGTTGATCTGATTCGCGGTCAGGCTACCGATCTTGCGGTTGAGATCCTTCCAGTAGGCGAAGGTGCGGTCCAAGAACAGGCCCTGGTCGAGCTCGCCCAAGACGAAGTCGTCGTCGGCAAGCTGGCCTTGCCAGGCTTTGGCGTAGCTCTTCTGGGCTTCGCCCACCTCGGCGTCCCTGAATCCGCTCTTCACCATCTTGCCGATTTCCGCTAACAGGGCGGTCATTGCCTTGTTCAGGTTGGCCGGCGCCGTCAGGGCGGCGGCCAAGAAGAAGCCGCTCTTTTCGATGGGATGAGCGAGGAGCTGCGAATAGGCACCGTAGGACAGGCCTTGCCTCTGCCGCAGCTGCAGGAAGATGCGCGAGTTGGCGCTCCCGCCCGCCATGTAGTTGAAGAGGTGGAGAGCGGGGTAGGCGGGATCGTCATCACGTAGCTCGAGCGCCTGGCCGGTGGCCACCAGGGCCATTTCCTTGTCGGGGGTATCGATGACCCGGTCGTCGGGCGGGTTGGGGTGGAAGGGCAGGGTGATGCGGTGGTAGGGCTGGGGCGACTTCCAGGCGGTCAGCTCTTTCACTATCTCGGCCTTGGTGGTCGCCGGGTCGAAGTCACCCACCACGCTGACTTGCGCCGAGCTTGCCCCCCACAGGCGCTTGTGCAAGGCCGCCAGCTCGGCCGGTGTGACTTTGCGCAAGCGCTCGATGGTCTCGGCTATCGTGGGTATGTAGCGCAGATCACCGGCGGGGTAGGGCAGCAGGTCACGCATGAGAGCGATGCTCGCGTTGACGGTGGGATCGGAGAGCTGCTCCTCGAGATGAGTCAGGATCTCCTTGCGCAAAGCGGAGAAGTCTTTGGCGGCGAAGGCAGGCTCGCGCAGCATCTCGGCCACCAGCGCGATGACAGCGGGCAGGCTGGCACGCACCGTCTTAACGCGAAACCGAGCGACGTTGATCGTGCTCGGTGAGCCTTGCCCGTGCATGGCGGTGACCTCAGCCTCGAGCTGATCCAGTTTGTCCCTGAGCTGGGCATAGCTGTGCTTGCGTGTCCCGCGCAGCAGCATCTCAGGCAACATGGCCGCCGCCTCGACCTTGCCCTGCAAATCGGTTTCGCTGCCGTAGCGGATGGTGAGCGCGAGGCGAACCTGGCCGCCCTTGGTCCTCTTGGGCAGCATGGCCAGCTTGAGGCCACCCGGCAGGGTCTCGCGGCTGGTGCGGCTTTCGATGTTGTCCACGGTGGCGACGAAGGCTTCGCCGACCTCGGCCGTGGCCGAGCCGTGGTAGTCTCTCACCATGGCCGCCACGTCAGGGGCGGGGGGCAAGGGCGCCCGATCGGGCTTGCGGGTGGGGAGAAAGAGCCCGAGGGTGCGGTTGGAGCGCTTGAGATATTGGGCAGCCACTCGAGCGACGTCGCTGGCGGTGGTGGTCTTTACCCGGTCGCGGGTGAGGAACAGCAGCCGCCAATCGCCCATAGCAGCAAATTCCGACAAAACCACCCCGGTTTTGGCGGTGTCGGCCAAGGTGAGGTCGAGATCGCGCATGAAACCGGCGCGCCAGCGCTCGATCTCGTCCTTGGTAATCGGCGCCTGGCCCAGCGACTCCACCGTCTTGGTCATGATGTCGCGTACTTGTTCGACCGACCCGGACTTGCCGACCTTGGCGGAAAAGATCATGACCCCCGGCTCGGCCATGGGGTAGGAGTTGCCGCTCACTTCGCTGGCCAGGCCCTTGTCGACCAAGGCTCGGTAGAGCCGGCCGCTCGGCTTGTTGGTCAGGATGTCCACGATGGCGTCCTCGGCGACCTTGTCGGGATCGGCCCCGGCCACCCCGTGGTAGACGAGACCGACGATGGCGACGTCGCCGTTGCGCCGCACCACCACCTCACGTTCGCCGTCCTGCACCGGCTCGATGGTCCAGGTGGGCGCCAGCTTGCGGGCGGGTCTGGGGATGGCGCCGAAGTACCGCGCGACCAACTCGAGGGCGCGGGCGGGTTCGAACTTGCCGGCTACCACTAGGATGGCATTGTCGGGCTGGTAATAGCGGTGATAAAAGGCGCGCAAGCTCTCGACCGGGACGCGCTCGATGTCGCTTTTCGCGCCTATGGTCGCCTTGCCGTAGTTGTGCCACTGGTAGGCGGCGGCGAGCATGTGATCCTCGAGGACGACGTCGGGTTGGTTCTCGGCGCGCTCGAGCTCGTTGCGTACCACTGAAAACTCCTTGGCCAGGTCTGCGCCGGCGATCTTGCTATTGATCATCCGATCGGCCTCCAGCGCCAACCCGAAGTCGAGGTTCTCCGGGCTGGCCGGCATCTCCTCGAAGTAGTTGGTCCGGTCCCACCAAGTGGTGCCATTGAAGTTGGCGCCGTGGTCCTCGAGCAGCTTCCATACGTCGGGGTGGGCGGCCGTGCCCTTGAACTGCATGTGCTCGAGCAGGTGGGCCATGCCGGTTTCGCCGTAGCCTTCCAAGCGGGAGCCGACGAGGTAGGTGATATTTACCAGTAAGGTGGGCTTGCTCTGGTCGGGGAAGATCAAGACGCGCAAGCCGTTGTCGAGGCGATATTCGGTGATGCCCTCGGCCGCGGTGACTTTGGTCAGGCGGGCGGCGGGCTCGGCCGCCCGCGCGGGAAGAGCGTAGAGGCCTAGGCAGATGAGGGCGAGTCGGGGGAAGGCACGCATGCTGGCCAAGATAGCAGCAAATTTGCCCATTACCGACTGCCGACTGCCGGCTACCATGCTGGCTACCGACTACCGTCTGCCGAGTACCGGCTACCGGTGCGGGCGTATTGAGGTAAAGTCGGCGGGTGCAAATGCGCGAACCTGTTTATGCCCTGATCCTGGCCGGGGGAGGCGGGACCCGACTCTGGCCGGCGTCGCGTCGTCGTCGGCCCAAGCAACTCTTGACTTTGGGGGGGCGTGAGTCGCTCTTGCGCGCTTCCTTCCGTCGCGCCACCAAGATATTCGGGGCGGAGCACACCCTGGTGGTCACCGCCGCGGATCAGGCCGAGGCGGTTGGGCATGAGCTGCCCGATCTGCCCCCGGCGAATCTCATCGCCGAGCCGGCGGCGCGCAATACCGGACCCGCGGTAGGTCTGGGCGCGGTGGCGGTGGCGCGCCGGGCGGGCAAGGGCGCGCTCTTGGCCGTCTTGCCCTCGGACGCCTTCGTCGCCGACGAGCCCGCCTTCGCCGAGGTGCTGGGGAAGGCGTCCGCCCACGCCGGCGAAACCATCGTCACCATCGGGGTCAAGCCTACCCGGCCCGAGACCGGCTATGGCTACCTCGAGCGGGGCGAGCTGGTGCGTGATGGCGTTTATCGGGTGGCCCGCTTCGTGGAGAAACCCGACGCCGCCACCGCCGTGCGCTACCTGGCCGACCCTGGCTTCTTGTGGAACGCGGGCATGTTCTTCTTCAGTGCCGAGCGGCTCTTGGCCGAGGTGCGCTCGCACTTGCCCGATCTGGCCACCATCCTCGACGAGTTGTACGCGGCTCCTGACCTCGGCAAGGCCGCGGCCGAGCGCTACCCCGCCGCGCCCAAGATCTCCATCGACTACGGCATCATGGAGAAGGCGAGCGGGCTCCGGGTGGTGGCAGGCGATTTTGGCTGGAATGATGTCGGCAGCTGGTCGGCCCTGGCCGATATTCGCGCGCAAGACAGCGCGGGTAACGTGGTCGCGGGTGACGTGGTGGCGAGCGGGGTGTCCGGTAGCGTGCTGGTGAGCGAGCCCGGTGCTCCGCTGCTCGGCGTGGTCGGGGTGGACGACGTGGTGGTGGTGGCGACGCGCGACGCGGTGCTGGTGGTCAGGAAAGATCGGGCGCAAGAAGTGCGAGCCGTGGTCGCGGCTCTGGCCGCGGCCAAGCGTGATGAGCTCTTGTAGATCGACGGCGGGACGCCCGGGGGTAGCGGGTCGCGGTCGAGCAACGCCCCGGGCTCCCCGGCACGAGCTCTACCATGAGATCTTCGGGTCGATCCTCGATCGCACCGAGATGACGCCTTACCTGCTCTTGCCCGCCAAAGATTACCCATGGGCCTTGAGGCAGGCCACCCGCATGCTCGGCAATCGTGGTTTCGACACGGCGGGCGCGGATGACCTGTCCGAGCGTGAGAGGGTGCGCGCCGCGGGCTACGTGCGGGAATCCCGTCGCTACCTGGGCGAGTGGCTCCTCCCGTTCATGCAGCTGCAGCTGGGCGCGCTCGCCAGGCTGCATTCCGCGAACGAGCCCCTGTATCGCAGGTGCCTGCGGGTGCTGGCGGCGCTGCGGGCTACCCTGGCCGACCCTGCGCTGGCGCGCCTCATGGACGAAGATCCACGTCACCTGTTCCTGCTGGCGTCGTCCCGGCGTTATCCCGGGCTCTTCCGTGGCTATCACGGCGGCAGCTTGGCGGTCCCCTTGGCCTGGCGGCGCATGGGGTGCGCCATGCTCAAGACCGCCCATCTCATCAAGTCCATCGAAGAGGATAGTCAGGACATCAACGACTATGCCCAGCTCGGGCTCTTTCTCACCCGCCGGGGGCGCAACCTGGATGACTTGTTCCACCTCGACTGGTACGCGCCTAGCGAGCTGCCCGAGCAAGAACCGGCCCAGCGTGCCTTCGTGAAGATCTCCACCTTCTTCCACAAGCTTGCGGAATCGATGACCTTCGCCGCCGGTCGGGGCGGCTATGTCTTCAGCAGCGGTGATGGTGTGGACGTCGATATCGTGGAGGTCAAGGCGCGTCTCAAGAGTCCCGAGAGCATGTTCACCAAGCTCGGCCGAACCCGCCAGGGTGAGGCGCACGACATCCGCGACATCCTGGCCATCACCTTTCTATTACGCAGCCGCGATGACACTTTGACCCTGTTTCACGCTCTTCAGAAGCGGGGCGTGATCCTGCAGGAGAACGTCCTGTCGCATTCAATCACCCAGACTCTCTTCAACAGTCCCGAGGAAATGCTCGAGGCGGTGAGGCGGCTTACCCTCAACTTGGCGCGCAGCGAGGGCAGCGCGCGGCGCTGGACGATGGCCCGGCTGCGCGGCGCCGCACGACAATTCTTTGCCGCGCTCAGCGCGCGGACGAAGGATAATCCCGACTCTGCCCTGGGTCATCACAAGCTCCAGTGCAAGATCAACTACTCCCTGCCCATCCATCGCGACTGCCGCAGCGGCAGAATTTTGATTCCGGGCACCGCGGCTTACGATGCGCGCGACGCCGCGCCTATCGCGACTCAGCAGCACACCATTCCGGTTGAGCTACGCATCTCGGATGCGCAGAGTTGGCACGCGGGCGAGTGGAAGGGCGATGCTCATCACGATGCCTACCGCTGTCGCCAGCTGCTGGCCTTGGCCAATCGTCTCTTTGCCCCGCGCTTTTGCTTCCCCGACGAAGCTATTGCCAGATTGCGCGAGGACCAGAGCCTGATATTCGCCTAGTTTGTGCGTCGTCCGTGGCGTCGACGTGCGGCTCGAGGCATCTAATCCAGGAGAGGCAAAGGCAACGAATAATTCTCCCATTTGCGCTGTTATGTGAACGAAGATGACACGCGAACGTAAGGCATCGCGCGGCAAAGGAGGCCCGGATGGCCAGCGCCGCGCTGTTTGAACCCGTCACCCTCGGGCGGTTATCACTCAAGAATCGCATTGTGATGGCGCCGATGACGCGCTGTCGAGCGGTGGAGGACAACCTGCCCAACCAGTTGATGGCGGAATACTACGCCCAGCGCGCTGAGGCAGGCCTCATCATCACGGAAGGCACGTCGCCCTCGCGCAACGGCACTGGTTATCCGCGCATTCCCGGCATTTGGTCGGAGCGTCAGGCCGCCGGATGGGGAAAGGTCACCTCGGGCGTCCACAAGAAGGGCAGTATCATTTTCGTCCAGCTCATGCACACCGGACGGGTGGGGCACCCCTTCAACCTGCCCGAGGGTGCCGAGCTCCTGGCCCCGAGCGCCATAGCTGCCGAAGGCACCATGTTCACCGATGGCCATGGTCCGCAGCCCTATCCGGTTCCCCGCGCCATGACTGAAGCCGACGTGTGGACCGCGGTCGATGAATACACCCGGGCCGCGCGCAACGCCATAGCCGCCGGCTTCGACGGCGTGGAGCTGCACGGTGCTGATGGCTACTTGCTCGAGCAGTTCTTGAGCCCCCACAGCAACCAACGTGACGATGCCTGGGGTGGCTCGGTCGAAAAGCGGATTGGCTTCGTCATCGAGGTGGTGAAGCGGGTTACGGCCGCCATCGAGCCGCATCGGGTGGGCATTCGTCTTTCGCCCTACGGAACCAACGGCGGCGTGAAAGCCTACCCCGAAATCGACCAGACCTACCTCGAGCTCGTCGCTCGTCTCGTCCCGTACGGGTTGCAGTACCTTCATCTCGCCGATCACTCGTCTCTGGGGGCGCCCAAGGCGCCTGAGGCGCTCAGGCGTGCCCTGAGGCGGGCCTGGCCGCGCACGGTTGTGCTGTCGGGAGGGCTCGATCGCAACCTGGCCGAGGCGGCCTTGCGCGACGGCAAGGGCGATCTGTTCGCTTTTGCCCGAGCGTTTCTCGCTAACCCCGACCTGGTAACGCGGATGCAGCGCGACCTCCCCCTCAACGCCCCCGATCCCGCGACCTTCTACACCCCCGGTCCGCGCGGGTACACCGATTATCCCGCCGCCACGGCCTAGCACCAGGGCGCCGAAGCGAGCCCTTTGCTTACCACCTAGTCACCTGGGCTCGCCGCGCGAGCGGATTACTCGCGCGGGCACGCCCGCGGCCACGGTGAAGTCGGGTAGCGAGCGGGTCACCACCGCGCCCGCCCCGACCACGGCTCCTTCTCCGATGCGGACGCCGGGCAGGACGATGCAGCCCACGCCTATGTCGGCGCCGTCGCCGATCTCGACCGGGCGAAATGGATAGGAGTGTAGAGCACGGGCAAGCGCAGGTCTTCTCCGGAGTGCTGCGAGGTCAGGATCTTCACCATGGGGCCTATGCCTACCGCCCGCCCTATTTTGATGCCGCCCGCGCTATGCAAGAAGCAGCCCTGGCCAATCCAGGTGTCGCGCCCGATGGTCATCTCGCTAAGATGGTAGGCCTTCAGGATGGTGTTGTGTCCGATGTAGACGTTGTCGCCGATGCGGATGTGCTCCGGGTGGAATACCAGGACGCCGGCCTCGAACACCACTCCGTCACCCAAGAGAGCGAGATCCTCGGGCCGGAACCGTCCCGTCCCGTGCGACGAGGCCTTCCTGGGCTCATATTTATCCATGGCGCAGCTGAGCCAGGTTATAGCCGAATCGGTGGAATCTTGCCCCAGGGCGGCGGCAATAGCGGTCATGGGCCGGTTTCCGGCTGGGCTTTGCCACTGGCCTGCCGGGTTTGGGCCGGCGCCGAGCGTGTGCGGTAGTCGCCCTGCCGCGCGGCCAAGTCAGGTCGTCAGGAGGTCCAGCCCGGTCGGGCGGGCGGCGCTGGCCGTGGTGGCGGTCAGGCAGCTGTAGGACAGAATAGGCCCATGCGCAGCTTTTTTCTCCACTGGCTGACCACAGCGACGGCATTGGCGGTAGCGGTGCACCTTGTGCCTGGCATCCAGGTGAGATCGCCGGCGCGACTTCTGGTAGCCGCACTGGTCCTCGGGTTGGTGAACGCAATCGTGCGGCCGGTGCTGGTCATTCTTACCCTCCCCATCACCATTATTACCCTCGGGCTTTTCTATCTGGTGGTGAACGGGGTGGCGTTTGCACTGGCAGCGGCGCTGGTACCTGGCTTTTCCGTTGCTTCACTCGGTGCGGCCGTCCTCGGTGCGCTGGTGGTCGGGCTTGTCTCCTCCGTGCTGGGCTGGCTATTGCGGCCCGGGCTCTGAAGCTCGACCGAGACGGCGGCGGCGTGTTGCCTAGGCCGGACGCGTGCCTTATGCCAGCCGGAGGAGTGCCCTACGTCAGCCGGAAGGGATAGCTTATGATCTGGCTCGTGCCTGCGGCGGGAAAACGGATACGGCCTACCACTCCCTTGATGCAGGGATAAAGCCCATTCCTTTGCAGTATGGACGGTGCCTCCACCCGCACTCCGCGCACATTGCCTCCCCGCTGAATGCGAAACCCGATCATTACCTGGCCGGGTACGTAAGTCTCGGGATCTGGTCGAGCCTGAGCGATGCAAGCCAATATCGCCCCTTCCTGGGCGCGGAAACGTTCGTCGATCTGGTCTTGGGTGAGCTCGCTCAGCTCGCGGTCATTGGCCAAGTCCAGGCGCAGCACATCCGGCTTCGACAGGTCGTCGCCTTGCGCCACCTGGCGCAGATCGGCAGAGGCGATGTGGACGTGCTCGCGTTCCGGATCGGCCGCTCGCTCGCCAGCTGAGGCGCGAGCCACACGCATCGCCCCACGCACTCTTCGCCTCGCCTTCTTCGCTGCCGGGGCGCCCGCATCATGGTGCTCGAAGGCAGACTCGACCGGTAAAGGCTGCTGGCGCCGCCAGTAGTAGTAGTAGCCGCCCGCCAGCAGCCCGGCCATCAGGAGCCCGAGCACGAAGCCCTTCATCGCGCTCGAGCCTACAATGAACCGGAAGGCGAGGCCAGCTGCGCGCCGCCCGCAAGGCCGACTCGCGGCCCTATCCGCCGAGGATGATGCGCTCGATCAACTCGCGCACGCGATCGTGGAAAAAGAGGTAGCCTAGGGCGCTGGCGGCGAGAAAGGGAGCAAAGGGGACTTCGCTGCGGCGCAGGGACTGGGTGGGGACTGATGCGGCTTCCGCTGCTCGAGGGGCCGATGGGCGGCGCGCGCGCATGAAGAGGACGGGCACGCTCACCACGACTCCGGCGCACGAGGCACAGAACACGATGGGAGGCAGCGCTTGCCAGCCGAGTAGTGCGCCCATCAAGGCGAGCAGCTTGCCATCGCCCAGGCCGAGGCCTTCCCGGCCGGTGGCGTAGTAGTAGCCGTCGGCGATAATGCGCACGGCGAGATACCCGCTCGCGGCGCCCAGCAGACGAGCGCCCCAGGATGCTCCTCCGGTGGCGAAGCCGCCCGCGAAAAAGACGACCACTGCGGGCAGAGTGATGATGTCGGGGAGGCGTTTGGTGTCGAGATCTATGAAGGTCAGCACCACGAGAACCGCGGCGAAGGCGAAGTACACGACATAGCGAGCGACGCGCACGCCCAGGGGGACGGGTGCCGGATCCAGGGCGAACACCGCAAAGACCAGCGTGGACAGTGCGGCGGTCAGCGCCTCGACCAGGGCATGCCGCGCCCCGAACCGCGCGCCGCAATGCCGGCAGCGCCCGCGCAGGATCAGATAGGAAAGAATAGGAACGTTGTCGTAGGCTTTTATCCGTGTCCCGCACGCCAAGCAGTGCGACGGTGGTCGTACCACCGAGATCCCGCGGGGAATGCGCGCTATGCAGACGTTGAGGAAGCTCCCCCAGAGCGCCCCGAAGCCGGCCGAGAAGACGAGAGCCGGGATCTTGAGGGGCCCGAGAATGTCGGCGAGAACCGCGTTCACGGCTAGACGGTAACATTTAGTGCTAAATTCCGCCGCCTCCTCGATGTGGATCTTCTTCCGCCAAGTGGCGATCGTCCTTCCGGCTGCGGTCGTGCTCTCTGCTTGCGCTGGCAAACGCGCGGCAAGGCGTGCGCCGGTCGAAAGTTTGGACGACGCGCTCGCGCCCGGCAAAATGGCCGCCCTGCTGCGCGAGCAGGGCGGTGCTCACGTGCACGTGAGCTCGGTCTTTCGCGTTGATCTGGCGGGAGCCAAGCCCTCTGCGCCCGCCGGTGCGCCCGTCTCGCCCGCAGCGGTGACCACCACTACCGATCTCTGGCTCGACAAGCACGGCAACTTCCGTCTGCAAGAGATGAGCGACCAGGACACCGGCCGCGACATCGTGGCGGTGGGCGGCGAAATCGCGGTAGGGCTGCGCTACGGCAAAATGATACGGCGGCCGGCCCAAAGCGGAGAAGGCGGGGAAGGCTCGCGCTATCTCGCCCAGGCCCTGGGCGCGCCCTGGGCGTGCTGGGAGATCGTACGTCGGCAGGTCGAGGTCGAGGGTGCCCCTGCCGAGTACCGCCTGCGCCTGGGCCCGCGTCGCGAGTTGCCTGCCGGCTTTCCCGCCGCCGATGGCCTGCGCAAGTGGCGCGCGACGGTTACAGCTCAGAGCGTCGACGGCCATGCCCGTATGCAGCCGGGGGGCAAGCTGTTGCTAGACTTCACCTGCATGACGGACTACCGGGCGGCGCGCGATGGGGTGCCCATAGAGGGCAATGCGGCGGTGGCGATGGCGGTGGATGAGCTGGGCACCACCGGCGACGTCGTCATGCCGGAAAGCGAAACCTTATCCACTCGCCAGCGTACCATCCTGGACGAGCGAGCTTTGCTGGGCGGGATTCGCTCCGCACCCAGCTACGAGGGCAGGAGCTCTCGCTGATGGCGTGGCATGGGGCAGGCTCGGAGTGAGAGAGTGAGAAAGGTGGGGGCGAGCGACTCGAAGACCGTGGTTATTCTGGCTGAGCCGGTCTTGCCCGACCGCAGTGCGCGGGTCGCCCATCTGGCGGCGCACCGTGGGCTGATCGTTCGGCGTGCTCTGCTAGCGAGCGCAATTCGAGGCTTTCTTCCCCTGCCGCTAGCTGATGATGCGTTGTGTTTGCGTATTCACGCCGGGCTCTTTCAGAAGCTTGCGAGCTTGCGCCACGTCGACCTAGCGCATGAGCGGGCGGTCCTGCTCGCGAGGGCCGGCGTTCCGGGGACGCTCAAGACGCTGACCGTGACCGCGCTCTCCGCGGTGGTCGCCAAGTTCGCGGGGCGGAAGTTTCTGGCCCTGCTGGCAGCCGGGCACAGTGCCCAGGACATGGCGGGCTCGTTTCTGCGCGCGAGCCTGTTCGACCACTACTGCGCGATGCTTCATGTGGGCGGTCCCGTCAGCGCCAGCCGAGCTCGCCGATTGTGTGATTGTCTCGCGTTTGCTCCGGCCGAGCTCTCATCGGGGCCGATCCTCGAGGCCTTTCGCGAGGGAGCGCGCCAGCTGGGTCGCTCCTTGCTCGAGGCTCCGGCTTGGGTCATGCATCGCGCTGCGGCTCTGGGGGAGAAGTTCGTGCAAAGCCGTGGCAATCCCGAAGTCTTGCGTGCGTTTCCCGAGGTCGACGAGGAGCACACCTGGATTGACCGAGCAGCCCGGGCCGTCGACCAGGCGCTGGCGCGGGCAGGCTCTGATACGATGGCGGAGGTGGTCGACGGCTTCGAGCAGCGCTGGCGCAGCAGCGCGGCGGAAGAAGACGCTACCCCTGGCGAAAAGTGAGCTTGCCGGTTGGCCCGCGCTGCGGATTTTGCTAACATCGCATTCACGTGACGACGCGCAAATCCCCGACCCGTAAGGGCAGCCGCACTACTG
>Ga0187889_10004469_pt1 | contig 11527 bp, 11 predicted proteins | sample June2016WEW_7_10_2_FD_132992 | JGI IMG/M metagenome (GOLD analysis project Ga0187889, IMG submission 132992) | Peatland microbial communities from SPRUCE experiment site at the Marcell Experimental Forest, Minnesota, USA - June2016WEW_7_100 | ecosystem: Environmental > Terrestrial > Soil >... | reverse complement strand
CGGTACGGGAGGCGCAAGGGGTGCCGGTGGGTCGGCCGGAAGTGGCGGCACGGGCGCCGGATCGGGTAGCAGAACCTCGACCGTGAGCTACAGTCAAGACATTCAGCCGATGCTCGACGCCAACTGCACGAGCTGTCATGGCTCGGCGATAGCAACCTCCGGCATCAACCTTTCAACCTATGCCAGTGTCAAGGCTAACGCCGCTCAGGCCAACACCCAGATCCAGGCCGGGAACATGCCCCCGGGGGGCGGCCTGTCCGCCGCCGACAAGCAGATGTTCCAGAGTTGGGTGAGCGCCGGCGAACCAGACAATTGAGGAGGCGGGCAAAGCCCGCCTCCGCTAGCCAAGTGGTACCCCCTCCCGCCGGCTTCCGTGGGGCACTCCCCATCCGGCCAGCTTCCAAGTGGTACCCCGCCGGCCAGCTTCCATGGGGCAACCCATCCGGCCCAGCTTCCATGGGGCGAGCTTCGCCCGGCTTAGCCGGGCGAAGCGAGGGGGGACCGGGGGACTGCGAGCGAGAGCGAGCCAGTCCCCCGTGAAATAGCCAGCGAGCCAGTCCCCCGTGAAATAGCCACAGATACTTCGTCGGCGAAGAGGAAGCCGGCGTGGGTCAGACGGATGCGGTCGTCGGAGACGGCGAGCCACCCGGCGGCCGCACATCTTGCGGCTGCCGCTTGCCGGCCGGGGACGGCCAGGGGATCTTGGCCATAGCGACGGGCGTGCTCGACTCGGCTGACGCCATCAGACATGCGCAGGGCGAGCCACAGCGCTTCGTCTTCGATCTGCTCGGCCGAACGTCGCTCGATTTCCGCCGAGGGCAGCCAGCGGGGAGACGCCTTGGCTTCTTGGAGGTAGGCCCGCAGAGCCCGTGGATTGGTGGATCGCAGCCCGCCGCCGTCGGGTAAGGGAAGGAACGACGCGGCGGCAACACCCAGCCCCAGGAAGGCGTCCCCGGTCCAGTAGAGCGAGTTGTGCACCGCCCTCCAGCCAGGGCGGGCGTAGGACGATATCTCGTAGTGCTCGTAGCCCGCGCTGCTCAGAGTGTCGTGGCACAGTGAATACATCTCGGCCACCATCGCGTCATCGGGCCGGGCCAGCTGACCCTTGCGCTCCAGGGCGCCGAAGCGGGTGTTGGGCTCGACCGTCAAGGCGTAGGCGGTTATGTGCTGGGGCGCGAGCGCGCACGCGCGGGCGAGCGATGCCTGCCAGTCGCCCAGCGTTTGCCCGGGCAGGCCGAACATGAGGTCGAGGCACAAGTTGGCGAAGCCCGCTTGCCTCGCCGCGGCGCATGCTGCCGTGATGGCTGCCTCATCGTGCCGGCGGCCAATGCGCTCCAATAGCGCGTCCTGAAAGGCCTGGGCTCCGAAGGAAACCCGGGTCACGCCCAGCGCGGACAAGGCTGCGAGGCGTTCTCGCTCGAGATCGCCGGGGTTGGCTTCGATGGTGATCTCACGGGGATGACCCGGAAAATGGCGGAAAATCTCGTGCACCACCCGAGCCACGGCGGCGGGGTGCCACAGGCCAGGGGTGCCCCCGCCGAAGTAGATCGAGGTGAGGGCGAGTCCTGCAAAATCTCCGGCGCGGCCGCGGAGCTCGGCCACGACAGCGTCGGCGTAGACTTCATGCGGAATTTCCGGCTTCACCGCCACGGCGAAGTCGCAGTAGGGACACCGGGAAGAGCAGAAGGGAAAGTGCACGTACACGCCCAGGGGGCGGACGATCGGCGGCGTGTTGGGGTGGCCGGAAAGCTCGATCTCGGTTGGCACCTTGGTCAGCATAGGGCAGCCGTGGGCCGAAGCCAGTCTCGGGGCGCGAGCGCAGCGCGTTGCCACCGGGTCGGCGGAGGGCGCGCAGGCAAACCGGCCGCCGGTTCCGGCGATTTTTGCCGGGAAAGATGTTAGATAGGTACCATGTCCGGTCACAATCGGTGGTCAAAGATCAAGCACAAGAAGGGTGCGTCTGATGCCAAGAAGTCCAAGCTCTGGACGAAGGTGATCAAAGAGATCACCGTGGCAGCGCGCTCGAGCGGCGACATCAACGGCAATCCTCGCTTGCGCGCCGCGGTCGACAAAGCCCGCGCGGTCAACATGCCGAACGACACCATCGAACGGGCGATCAAGAAGGGCACGGGCGAGCTGGGGGGAGTGACGTACGAGGAGTTCAACTTCGAGGCCTATGGCCCGGGCGGCACGGCGATCTTGCTCGAGATCATGACCGACAACCGAAACCGGACCACGGGCGAGATCAGGTCGGCACTGACCAAGAACAACGGCAACCTGGGTAGCTCGGGCTCGGTGGCCTATCTGTTCAAGAAGCTCGGCATCGTGGCCTACGAGAAGGGCAATGTAGACGAGAACAAGATCACCGATCTCGCTATCGAGCTTGGCGCCGACGATGTGCGCACCGAGGATGACATGGTAACGGTGGTGACCGAGCCCAAGGAATTTGAGCGCATTCGCGACGGACTCAAGGCAGCCGGCATGCCGGCGCCGGCGAGCGCCGAGGTCACCATGGTGCCGCAGAACAAAGTGCATCTGACCGGGCGGGACGCCGAGGTCGCCCTGCGGCTCCTCGACGCGCTCGAAGACAACGACGACGTGCAGAATGTCTATTCCAACCTGGACGTCGACGAAGCTGAGCTGGAAAAGGTCGACTAGCGATGCCGGAAACCGGCCGGGTGCGCATTCTGGGCGTCGACCCAGGATCGCTACGGCTGGGCTATGGTGTCATCGACCGGCTGGCGCGGGCGCGCCTGTCGTACGTCGAGTGCGGCGTCATCACCGGTCCGGCGAGCGCGAGCCGGAGCGAGCGTCTGGCGACCATAGGGCAAGGGCTGCGCGAGCTGGTGGCGGAGGTGCGCCCCGACGAGGTGGCGTTGGAGCTGGCCTTCTACGGCAAGAACGTGCAGTCGACTTTGGCTTTGGGGGAAGCTCGGGGGGTGGTGTCGTTCGTGGTGAGCGAGGCCGGGCTCAAGGTTGCGGGTTACGCTCCGGCGGCGGTCAAACGCGCCATCGTGGGTCACGGGGCTGCGACCAAGGAGCAGGTCGGCTACCTGGTGCGCTCGCTGCTCTGCTTGCGCCGAGTGCCAGAGCCCGATGCCGCCGACGCCCTGGCCATCGCGATTTGTCACGCTCGCCAGCACAGTTTCCCGGGGGCGAGAGCGGGAGCACGATCCGGGCCAAGGCTGCCCGGTGGGCCTAGAGCGGGAGCACGATCAGGACCGCCCAGGGTGCCAAACGTGAGATGATGCACAGCCATGATCGCATCATTGCGAGGCGCGCTCCTGGAAAGTGGACCGGACTTCGCCGTCGTCGAGGTGGGCGGGGTGGGTTACTCGGTTACGGTGACCGCGGCCGCTAGGCGGGCTCTGCCCCAGCTGGGCGCGACGGTCTTTCTGCTGGTCTACACTCATGCGGTCAAGGACGGGCCTTTGCAGCTCTACGGCTTCTGCGACGGGGAAGAGCGCCGCGTGTTCGAGACCCTGCTCTCGGTGCAGGGGGTGGGGCCCAAGGTCGCGTTGGCCATACTATCCAGCCTTCCCCTCGGCGATTTGGTGCGCGCCATTGTCGCGGCCGACATCGCCACCCTCGTGAAGATCCGCGGCGTCGGGCGCAAGACGGCTGAGCGCATAGCCATTGAGCTACGGGACAAGATTGGGCTTACGGGTAGGGAGGTGGGGCCCGCGAGCAGCTTGCCCGCGGCGCTCAGCGGACCCATAGGCGAAGTGCATGCCGCGCTGACCGCGCTCGGTTACAGGCCATCGGAGTTCGATGCCATCCTGAGTAAGCTCGACGTTGGTCATCCCGTGACCGAGCTCATAAAGCAGGCGCTCGGCCTCCTGAGGAGGAGGTAGTGGCGCGGCGCAAGCACGATGACGGCGAGGCGGAACCGCCCGCGCGCGTGGTATCGGGGGAAAAGCCCGACGAGGCGGGGGCTGCCGACGAGGAGTCAACCCTCAGGCCGCGTTCGTTCGCCGAGTTCATAGGACAGCGCAAGGTCGCGGAGAACCTCGAGGTGTACGTGGCCGCGGCCAAGAAGCGGGGAGGGGCGCTCGACCACGTGCTCTTGTCCGGGCCGCCCGGGCTGGGCAAGACCACCCTGGCCCACGTGATCGCGCGCGAGATGGGCACCAGTGCGCGGGTGACCTCGGGACCCGCACTCGAGCGCAAGGGCGACTTGGCGGGCATCCTGACCTCGCTCGGCCGGGGCGACGTGCTCTTCATCGACGAGATTCACCGGCTCATGCCCATCATAGAGGAAAGCCTCTATCCGGCCATGGAGGACTTCCACATCGAGATCGTCACGGGCGTGGGCGCGGGTGCGAGCGCGATTACCGTGCCGCTCGAGCGTTTCACCTTGGTCGGGGCCACCACTCGCACCGGCCAGCTGACTTCGCCCTTGCTGTCACGCTTCGGCATCGTGGAGCGCCTCGATTTCTACGCCCCGGCCGAGCTGGCCACCATCGTCCAGCGCTCGGCCAAGTTGCTCGATGTTGTGTGCACTCCCGACGGAGCGGAGGAGTTGGGTCGGCGAGCCCGCGGCACCCCACGCATCGCCAACCGGCTGCTCCGACGGGTCCACGACTTCGCCCTGGTGCGGGGGGACGGCCGGGTGACCCGCGACGACGCCGACTTCGCTCTCCGCCGTCTGGGCGTCGACAATTTTGGCCTCGACGACGGTGATCGTCGCTTCCTGCGCGCCCTGCTCGAGCGCTTCGATGGCGGGCCGGTGGGCATCGAATCCCTGGCCGCTGCCCTGGCTGAGGACCGCGACACGCTCGAGTACGTGCACGAGCCCTACCTCATCCAGGAAGGGTTCCTGGTGCGTACGCCACGTGGGCGGGTCGCCACCGCGCGAGCCTTCGAGCACATGAAGGTGCCCGTGCCGAAGCGGGGCAGCCCGAGCGGGCAGGGCAGCTTGTTCTAGCCTGGTAAGACCTCGTTCCTATTGGTCGGTTCGGCCCAACCCTGCCAGGGTTGCCAGCTCGATCTCGGCGTCGAAGACACGGCGTGCCGGGCCACGCATGGTCACCGTGCCCAGGCTGCGCTCGCCGCGGGACGTGGCAGCCTTCACCGCGATGAAGAGGGTGCCGCCCGGCAGGCGGACGGGCACTTCTCGGTCAGTGGGCGCGCGGTCCTCGAGACAAGCCGCCACCACGGTTGCGCAGGCACCTGTCCCGCAGGCGAGGGTGATGCCGCAGCCGCGCTCCCAGACCACCAGCTCGATCTCGGTACTGCCAGGGCCCATCGCCGAGTTGCGCAATATGCGTGCGAACTCGACGTTGGTGCGGCGAGGGAAGCGGGGGTCGATTTCTATGCCCGGACCGTACCGGCGCGCTAGCGCGTGCAAGTCGGCGGCTGGATCGTCGACGAAGATTACCGCGTGTGGGTTGCCCATGGAGACCGCGGTGAAGAGGAACTGACGGTCAGCTGCGGGCAGCGGCGCGCGCACCAGCCGAGGTGCGCTGCTGGCCACCGGAATCAGCCGGGGTGATAGCTCGGGGGTTCCCATCGCCACGGCAACCGTATCCGCCCTGCCATCCTTGCGGTGAACCGTGCAGGTGAGCAAGCCAGCACCCGTGTCGATGTGCAGGGTGTCGCGGCACAAGCCCGGGTCGCGTTCGTAGAGCAGCTGGGCCACACAGCGGATGCCGTTGCCGCACATTTCCGCCTCGCTGCCATCGGCGTTGAGCACACGCATGCGCGCATCACCCCTCGCGCCGGGCAGGATGGCGAGGACGCCGTCGCTGCCCACCCCGAAATGCCGGTCGCACAGCGCGCGCACAGTGCCAGGCTCGGTTACCTGGTCAGCCAGGGCGTGGGCCGGCCGACCAGGGCGCAAATCCACCACGATGAAATCGTTGCCCAGCCCCTCGGCTTTGACGAATGGCAAGAGAGCCATCCGCCCAGGATAGCACGGCTATTCCGCGGCCGGCTTCTCCGCGGCCGGCTTTTCCGTGGCCGGCTTTTCCGCTTCCTCACTGGCGGGTGGTGGGCGCTTGGCCGCGGGCCTCCTGGGGGCCGCCGGCTCTTCGTTTGGGCTGTTCTGGGGCGTGGCTGGGGCGGCCGCGGGCTCGGACGGGGAGGGCGATGCTTCGCCTGCGGGTGCAGCCACCTTCTTGCGCAGGGGCGAGGGCGCGGTCTTCTGAGCCTTGGGCGGTGTTGCCCCGCTATTGTCACCCAAGCCCAGCTTGCCGCCGGGAATGAGCTTCAGCGGCTTGGTCGGCTGCTGGCCCGGCACGGGCAGCTTGAGCGACGGCGACCCTGGGATGGCGGCGGGCGGGGTGGGCCTTTCTTCGGGCGCGCCCTTGTCTTCGCTCGAGGCGGGGCTCGGCTCGGCCGGGCTGGTCGCTGCCGCCTTGTCCTTGTCCGCCCCCGCGCGCTGCTTGTCGATGTCGCTCAGAGTCTTGGCGTTGGCCACTTCCTCGGCCTTCTTGGCCTGAGCTTTCTGAGCGGCGATGCGCTGCAAGCGGCGCGAATCCGATTGGCTGGACATGTAGGCCAGCGCCAACGAGTTGGCGAAGAAGATGACGGCGCAGATCGCGGTGAGCTTGGTCAGAAAGGTCGCGCCTCCGGAAGAGCCGAATACGCTCTGGCTGCCGCCGCCTCCGCCAAAGGCCAGGCCGATGCCGCCGCCGCGTCCCGCTTGCAGGAGCACGACCAGCATGAGGAAGACACAGACGAAGACGTGAATAGCGGTCAGGAACGTGTACACGCGGAAGCCCCTTCCTTGACTAGCTTGGCAAATGATTCGACGGTCAGCGAAGCCCCACCGACCAAGGCACCGTCGATGTCCGGCTGGCGCATGAGCTCGGCAACGTTGTCGGGTTTGACGCTCCCGCCGTAAAGGATCCTGACCTGCTGGGCGCGGCCGTGCAGTCGGGCGGTCAGGCGGGTGCGGATCAAGGCATGGATATCCTGGGCCTGCTCGGGCGTCGCCACCCGTCCGGTACCGATGGCCCACACGGGCTCGTAAGCGATGACGGACTGTACCAGCTCGTCGTCGCTGAGCTCTTGCGTGCTGCCCTCGAGCTGACGGGCCACCACGGCGTGTGCCTGCCCGGCGTCGCGCTCGGCCAAGGTCTCGCCGATGCAAACGATGGGAATGAGAGCGTTGGTCCGGGCGGCCTTGGCCTTGCGCGCCACGGTGGCATCGGTCTCACCGAAGTACTGGCGTCGCTCCGAGTGCCCGACGATGGCGTAGCTGGCACCGGCATCCGCGATCTGCGCCATGGCAACTTCGCCGGTGAAGGCGCCCTTCACTTCCCAGTAGCCGTCCTGGGCCGCTACCCCGAGCGAGCTGCCCTTGAGCTTGCCGGCCACGGTGGCCAGCGCGACAAAGCCGGGACCTACCGCCACGTCGACGGTGGTGATGGCGGCTACGGCATCGCGAACTCCGGTGGCGAGGGCAACCGAGTCGGACAAAGTTCCCCACAGCTTCCAGTTGCCGCAGAAGAGAGGCCTTAGGGTACGCGAGTTTGACATGTGAGAGGGGACTCCTTTCTACTTCAAGATTCCAGCGCGGCAAGGCCGGGTAGCTTCTTGCCTTCGATTAGCTCCAGAGCCGCGCTGCCGCCGCTCGATACGTGGCTGACGCTGCGCGTGACGCCGGCGCGCTCGACTGCGGCAGCGGACGCGGTGCCGACCACGACGGTGTTGCCGCCCATGACCGAGGCGAGGGCCTTGGCCACCGTCAGCGTTCCCGCGGCAAAGGCCGGGGCCTCGCATACGCCCACGGGTCCGTTCCACAAGACGGTGCGCGCATGGGCCAGCAGGCCGGCAATCTCGGCGGCGGACTCGGGACCGATGTCGAAGCCGGCGGCGTGCTCGGGCACGGCAGAGGCGGCGACGGCTTCGCCGCTTTCCACCTCGGTGCGCTCGGCTACTACTAAATCGCTGGGCAGGACGATGCGCACCCCGCCGGCTTCGGCCTTGGCCAGCAAGGCGCGGGCCATGGGCAGCTTGCTGGGCTCGCAGAGCGAGCGCCCCATGGCCATGCCCTTGGCCGAGAGAAAAGTGTTGGCCATGGCTCCCCCCAGACAAACCGTATCGGCACGGCCGAGGAGACTGTCGAGCAGTCCCAGCTTTTCCGTTACCCGGTTGCCGCCGATGATGGCCACGAAGGGGCGCTGGACGTCAGCCAGGAGCTTGTTCAGCATCCTGAGCTCGAGATCGGCGTGCAAGCCAAGACCCTTGCTGGCCACGTGCTTCACCATGCCGGCGGTAGAGGCGTGCGCTCGGTGAGCCGAGCTGAAAGCCTCGTTGACGTAGACGTCGGCGTACGAGGCCAGCGTACGGGCGAAGCCCTCGTCGTTGGCTTCTTCGCCGGGTGAGAAGCGCAGGTTCTCCAGCATGGCCACCCCACCGTCGCGCAAGTCGTAGACGACCTTCTTGGCGCCGTCGCCGGCCGGCTCGTCGGCCAGGACTACGTCACGGCCTAGCGCTTCTGCCAGGAAGGCGGCGACCGGGAGAAGAGACAGGTCGGAGCGCTGGTGCCCCTGGGGCCGGCCGAGGTGCGAAGCCAAGACCACGCGCGCGCCGCGTTCGATGGCATGGGTGATGGTGGGCAGGCTCTCGCGGATGCGGGCGGTGTCGGACACGCCTCCGGCCGGGGTGAGCGGAACGTTGAAGTTCACCCGGATGAATACCCGTCGGCCCTGGAGGTCCAGATCGGCAATGGTCCTTGCCGGCATGCGAGCGCCGCTTCTACACGGACGGGCCCGGATTTTCCAGGCTAAAGCGGGCTGGGGCGGAAATCACGACGCAGTACAACAGGCGCCCGATACGACAAAGGGGACCTTGGCCAGGCCCCCTTGGCATAGCCGCGGATGCGACCGTCTAGTCGAGCTTGGTCTCGTCCGCGAGGTCGGTGGTGACTTGGGCGATAAGCTCGCTGGCGAGCCCGACGATCTGCCTGGGCTCGTAGCCGTTCTGCCGCAGGTCCCGATAGAGCGATTTGGAGAGAATCCGCAATGCGCGTTCGCGACTCATGATGGTGCTTTCGGTCTGAACGGTTGCGAGGGCTTGCGACATGTATCTCCTCCTCCCAGAGGTTGCCTCAGCCCTAAGCAGGATGCATGCCATTGGATTCACAACTGACACACAACTGTAACTAGCTGTTAAGTCACGGTTAGTGGAAGCGCCGCATCCTTTGACCGCGAAACCGGCTACGCGCCTGGCGAGCCCGAGCAACCGGGCTGGCGACGCAATCCCCTCCCGGATGAGCACCTGGTGCGAAGAATCATTCGCAGGTGGGGCGCGCTTGCGCGCTGGGGGGCAACTCGCTTGGCGCTCCAGCCACACTAGGGGGCTTTGGTCACCGCCACGTGCAGCTCGTCGAGCTGCTTGATACTGACCGCGGACGGGGCATCGGTGCATAGATCGGTGCCCTTTTGCGTCTTGGGGAAGGCGATCACGTCGCGCAGCGAATCCGCCCCGCACATCAGCATGGCCAGGCGGTCGAGGCCTGCCGCAATGCCACCATGGGGTGGGGGACCATAACGGAAGGCATCGAGGAGAAAGCCGAATTTGCTATGCGCCTCGTCGTCCGTGAGGCCAAGGGCGCGGAAAACGCGGGCCTGCACGTCGGGGCGGTGGATACGGATCGAGCCCCCGGCGATTTCATTGCCGTTCAGGACCAGGTCATAGGCACGCGCGCGCACACTGGCGGGATCCGATTCGAGGCGGTCGAGGTCTTCGCCGACCGGCGAGGTGAAGGGGTGATGGGCGGCGGCCAGCTTGCCTTCGTCGGTGCGTTCGAAGAGGGGGAATTCCGTGATCCAGCAGAACTTCCACTCGTTTTGCGGGATGATACCAAGCTTGTTCGCTACGTGGAGACGGAGCGCGCCCAGCACGGTGTGCACCAGCTTGGGCGCCCCGAACTGGAGGAAGAAGACGTCGCCCTCGCTCAGGCCAGCCGTGGCGTTAAGGTCGCTGCGCAGAGCCTCGCTCATGGTCTTCATGGGCGAACGGGTCCAGGCCCCGGCCGCTCCGATGCGCGCCCGCGCAAGGCCCATGGCTCCCAGGCCCTTGACGAAATCCTCGAGCTTGTCGATCTCGGCATTCGACATCTTGCTCGCGTGCTCGGCCGGCAGGCGCCAGCCCTTGACCACGGCCCGCCCGTCCGCGCCCCGGCTGGCCACCACCTTGCGCAGCATCTCGACGTTGCCGCCCTCGTGTCGGCTCACCACATCAGTGACGTCGCACAGGGGCAGATCGAAACGCAGGTCGGGCTTGTCCGACCCGTAGCGGCTCATGGCTTCGGCGTAGGACAGGCGAGGGAAGGGGCTGGCAATGTCGATGGCAAGGACGTCCTTCCACAGCGCGGCCATGAGGCTCTCGAACACGCGCTGGACGTCGTCTTCGACCACGAAGCTCATCTCGGCGTCGATTTGCGTGAATTCCGGCTGCCGATCCTGGCGCAGGTCCTCATCGCGGAAGCAGCGCACGATCTGGAAGTAGCGGTCGAAGCCCGCCACCATGAAGAGCTGCTTGAAGAGCTGGGGCGATTCCGCCAGGGCATAGAACTGCCCGGGCGAGAGGCGCGAGGGCACCAGGAAATTGCGGGCGCCGCCGGGGGTGTACTTTACCAGGAACGGGGTCTCAATCTCGAGGAACTTGTGGCTGGTGAGGACCCGGCGGGCGGTCTGGTAAATCTGCGAGCGCACGAGGAAGTTGCGCTGCAGTGCCGGGCGACGCAGGTCGAGGGCGCGGTGCTTGAGGCGGATCGACTCGTTGGCGCTCGAGCTGTCGGTGATCTCGAAGGGCGGCGTCTCCGCGCGCGAGAAGATGGTCAAGTCGGTGCAGTGGACCTCGACCCCTCCGGTGGGAAGGTTGGGGTTGCGCCGCTCGCCCCGGTCGTGCACCAGGCCGCGCACGCCGATGCAGAACTCGCCGCGCAGCTCGCTGGCCAGGCCGTGCGCCTCGGCATTGGTGTGGGGCTCGAACATGACCTGGGTCACCCCACCCCGATCGCGTAGATCGATGAACACACAGCCGCCATGGTCGCGGCGCGACGCGACCCAGCCGAAGAGCACCACGGTCGAGCCGACGTCGGAGTCGCGCAAAGCCCCGCAATCGTGGGTGCGTTTCAGGTCATGCAAGAACTCGAGCATGGGGGCTTTCTACTGGAAGTGGGGGCCGACGTCGACAGGTGAGTTGCATATGGCGGGGCAGCGCGGAAACGGCGCTGGCGCTAGGGGGGGCCGTCATCTCCGTCCCCTGTGCGGGATGCTACGGCAACAAGAACTTCGGCCAACGGGTGGCCGGGCGGGCCCTGTGCTCCTGGTTTTGCGACTCGGCATGGGCCAGGCACCTTGCGGCTTGCAGGCGTGCGAACAGACGATCGCCGGTGCGGCCGCGCGGCGTGGCCGTCGGAGGCTTTTGCTTGACCGGAGGGAATTGTGGCGATATATCGGAACATGTCGTGAGCGCTCACGATAGTTATCTGGAGGCCGCACGTTGCAAGCAGAAGCGGAAAAGCTCGGAAGCCAGGCCAGGGAGTGGGCCACCCGCCAGGGGTGGGCGG
>Ga0187889_10004467_pt1 | contig 11533 bp, 10 predicted proteins | sample June2016WEW_7_10_2_FD_132992 | JGI IMG/M metagenome (GOLD analysis project Ga0187889, IMG submission 132992) | Peatland microbial communities from SPRUCE experiment site at the Marcell Experimental Forest, Minnesota, USA - June2016WEW_7_100 | ecosystem: Environmental > Terrestrial > Soil >... | reverse complement strand
GTCCCATCAACCGCCCTGCCGCTGCCGGTCGCCTAGTCTCATGGAGGCCGTCCTCCATCGCATCGCGGCAGGGGGTCTCCGCCTCCGGAGCATCGGCCGGAGGATGCTCGCTCTCACGTTGTCTCGTCACCCCGGCGCGGCGACCGGGGCCTGTCCGCGGCGGCCCAAGGACGCTCTCACGCCATACACAATGTCAGAAACCCCCTGCGGGCTCACCCGAAATCGCCTCATGGTCGCCGCCCAGCCGGAGAAAAAAATTCTGCTGGCACGCTGGCATAGGCTGGCAGAAACCCGCCGGTTTCCGACAAATCGATGAGACGAGCACTTTTCCTCGGCAGGCACGGAGTTTTCGCCGGCCGGCGGGGGCGTCCGGGCCTGCTCTTGCGTTAGTATAAGAGTAAATAGTAATACCAAAATGCCACCCCCCAGGGGCACCCTGCTGGCATGCTGGCAATAACTAGCCACTCAAGCTAGTGCGGCGCTGCAGCGCTACCATGACAGGGTCTGCCACGGAGAGAAGCTCGTCATACCCGACATGGGCAGAGACGACCCGGCCGCGTGGCTGGACGTGCTTCTCCGCTTCAAGGAGGAGCTTGAGGAGTTCCTTGGTTCAAGCCATGGGGGAGACGACGAACAGGGGAGGGTCGCGGTGTGCATGGACATGCTCGACGCGATCGTCAGCTTCTCGGAGGACCTCAAGGTAAACCCTACGAACTGGGTGGTGAGCAGCCTGGAGAAGGACGGCGAAGGCTCGGTCGAAGAGGTCGGGTTCCAGCCGATCCTCGTCGGTGGCTATACCGCACCCCTCTTCGGCGTGGCCGACTCCATACTCCTGATGTCAGCCACGGTCTTCTCGAAGGAGAGGCTGTGCGACGTGCTCGGGATAAGGGAGGAGGAGGTATGCTTCGTCCGAGTGTCTGAGTCATCGTTTCCGGTGGAGAACAGGCGCATACGCGCTCTGAACGTGGCCCAGCTGAACCAGGCGACCATGGAGGCCTCCCTTCCGATCATCTCGCGGGCGATCGACGAGATAATGAGCAATCACGCTGGAGAAAGGGGGGTGATACACACCACGTCGTACAAGCAGGCCAACTACATAATGGAGCATCTCTCGGAACCAAACAGGGATAGGCTGACCACGACGGAAGGGAATCCCGACAGGTCCGGACTCCTGCGAGGGCATGGTGAGAGAGCGGCGTCGGTCCTGATTTCCCCCAGCCTCTTCCAAGGGGTTGACTTGAAGGACGAGCTGTCCCGGTTTCAGGTCATAGTCAAGGTTCCATATCCGGATCTTTCCGACAGGAGGACTGGGGTGTTGCTTCATAGGAATCAGACCTGGTATGACTGGCAGACGGCGCTGCGGCTAGTGCAGACCTACGGCAGGAGCGTAAGGAGCGAAACGGATTACGCGGTCACGTACGTGCTCGATTCGAACTTCACAGGTTTCTTGCGCATCCATCGAGACCTCTTCCCGGCATACTTCCTTGAAGCCCTGGTGGAACGATAGAGCACATCGGAGATTACAGACAGAAGGGCAGTCCGGCTCTGGGACGTCTTCGGTTGCTGTCGGTACTGGCGCCATCGCAGGACAACCGACCACGAGACAGAACCTTTCGCTTGATTAAGTATCCGTTTGGCCGCGAATCTGCCCGGCCCATCTCCTCAGGCATTCAGCTTCGGGAAGAACGACCTGAGCAAGAACTCAAGGGAATCTTGATGGAACGAATTCAGCAATGAACCCAGACAGGTCCTAATCCCTCCAGTTCCGACAGCAGGGATAAACACAGCATAATCGAACTTTTCCTTTCGATACCTTCCCGGGCTACCCAGTCTAGGCAAATCCGTTGTGCTGAACGGAGTCCATTTCGCCTCGTTGCTTTCGAGCTGAGGTATCAAAGCTTATAGACCCACTAAGGACCTTGCCTGAGCCGCGTTTACCGAACATTGATAATACGATGGTGAACTGTTGGCGACCCCACCTTCGACGTCAAAAGGCGTTCTCCCACGATGCGCTAGGCGTGCATGGTGCAGCCATTTAAGCCGCAGGCGGTTGGTCCTTGGCTGGTGAACTTGATGGGCAAAGGAGGCCGTGGTCACGGAGGTCATCACCCGAGCCCGAACGATCAGCGATCAAATGCGAAGAACCCGACGAGCCATGAGTACACAGCTGCGGTGGACAACAGAAGCGCCCAGCTCAATCCGACGAGTCCAGAATACAAGGGACCTCCTCCGAGCAAGGACAACGATCAAGGAAGCAGCGACGAATGACCTCACGATTCTGTTCTCCCTCCCTCACGCACCGTTTTGTTTGATGATGGTTTCCAGTCCCTCCTCCTTCGCGCAACGCCTCCCATGGGATGACGGATGGGCGGCGCCAGGGAGAGGCTTTAGAGAGCACGCCAGTGCAGTTTCTGGTCAATTATTTGTCACAGCTTCGTTATCGAATACACGTAAATAATATGTGGACTGTAGTGGCAATATATGGCGACTGCTCCGACAGGCGGCAAATCTCACACAGGTCGAAATATTGGCATCATAATAGTGGCTCTGGTTGTAGTGGTCGTTGGTTATCATTTCCTGACACTGGGCTCATCTGCGAGTCCTCCTACATCGTCAACGGTCACATCATCTGCGAGTCCTTCTACACAGTCAATGGTCACGGTCACAGGATCTATAAGCACAACAGCGTGTGGCACCGATCCAATAAGTGTTAGCTTTACTAGTGATAACAACCAATCGTATACTGCTTTGGTGGTGAACGGGACGTATAGTATTAGTCTCCCGAACAACCAGACATATTCAATGCAAGTTTCATGGTATGATCCCTACATCCCTAGTACTTATGGAGAATATGATGTGGGTTCCGTATCCGTGAATCAAGGACCGGGGAACTTGACTTTAACGGAAAATTGGTCTTGCTAACCTCGTGAGAGTCGATACTTCCTGACAAGAATATTATTAGGATTCCTTTCGCTCGGCTCCCCCTTTAGGGTGCAATCGAGTACCAAGATGGATTGCCCCGTCATCATCACTGGATATGCACGGGCCCACTGAGAAGCATGTGCTGCGAGGCTCGGCTTATCGATGAAGGACGGGATCAGAATCATCTATCCCAAGGCGTCGGGTAAGCCATATGCCTTGAGTCTCGCCCCGATTACGTTCGTTCGCCCCTTGGACTTTCTTCAGCCTATCTGTTTCTGCGTCGAGAATCATGCTGACGACCGTCTCTGTGTTCAGGTATTCCTCCACCTTTCAGCTCGCTTCGCCGACAATGGTTGAAGGACTAGCTGAATTCGTTCTGCTGATCGCAGGTTGCCCATCACTCTCCAGGGGCATCAGGTTAGGGGGCATCGCATTCATAGTTGCGCCCTTGCTCGAAGTAGCACTTTACGCCTATCGACCCCATTCCCTCCCTCTGTTCCTGTGAGGTGTTGACTGCCTCGGACTAGCACGCATATTATGTGCCAGTAGTCTTGGTGCTCTCGGCGGTCACTGGAGTTGTCTCTTTGGTGTTTACCAGGCGAACTGCGAAGGTGACCCGCAGCTAAGGTAGCGCGAAGGACTCAGCATTTTGAATGCCTAGTCCGTTCCGCAAAAGTGAGTTCCAGTCTACCATTCAGGCAACTCCTGATGGTTTTGAAGGAGGTCAGACCTGGGGGAATCCTAGCATTACACTCAACAAATTGAGGAGAAACACCGTTCCTATCATGATCGAAGCGTAACCACAGATTCTTCTTATCCTGACCAAGTTGCCGAGACGGCTTCCCACCTTCGCTGCTCCGCCCACCAACGTTCCCACGGCGGTCATGTAGACAGCGGTTCCTAGCCAAAAGGCCGCCATGAACAGAACCCCTACAGACAGATTTTCAAGACCTAACACGTAGGTGAGCGCCACAATCAGGGGTACACAGAACGAGAAACTGGTCACGAAGCCCAGGAACAAGGTGGTCTTCTGACCTCTGAAGTAGCTACAGTACCTCGAAAACCCTATCCTCAGACCGCTCAACAGAGAGACTCCGTACGCTACCATGACCAATCCCAAGACACAAAGCGCTACCGGGTACATGTCCGCCTGAAGCGCGGAGCCGACGAGCGTCTTGCCGAGCAAGGATACAACGATGGCAAGGAGCATATATGAGAAGAACCTGCCGACAGAAAAAACAGCTGATGTGACCAGTCCGCCCCGCAGGTGGGGTGTGCTCCCTGCTATGCGTGGCGCTAGGATAGGGATGCAAGTAAGAGCACATCCGACCCCCGAAGTGATGCCGAGAGTGAAGCCGATTCCAAAGTTCTCCAGGCTCACGTGCGTTCACCCTCATGATCGCTCGAATTGGCCAGTAGAGGAGAACCGGTTTCCGGCGCTGTCCCCCGCACTGGCTCTGGAACAGATTCTGTAGGAGCGGAAGCTAGTATGTCAGATGGCATACCTCGTATCCCCTCGCTCGGCTCGCACGCAGGAGGGGCCGGCATGGCGAAAGACGATGAAAAACGCCATGCCACACCCCATTCCCACGCGCGGGTCCCCAGCGACGAGGCATTGCATGTTCCTAAGCTCCGATTTCGAAGAAACCATTCTTGAAGTCGAAGGAGAGGTTGAAGTGTTTGAGGAAACTGGCGCCAAGGACAACGTCGATGCCCGCCATCTCGGGCACGTCATAGACCCAGGCCTTAACGTCGGTCGCCGACAGCTCGCCCAAAGTCACTTCCTTGAGGACTATGGGAGGCATGTCGACGAGGAAGCCGGCGGTCACCACCTCTTTCGTGCCCTCCGTGGAGCGCTCCTGAAGATTGTAATTGAAGCGGTACCCCAACATCGTCGCATCCTTGGTGGATATGATGCATTCGGTCGCCCCCGTGCTTACGACCGCCTTCAGTTCCGCCTTCTTCCCGTTGAGACCGGTTACCCTCACGAAGACAATTGGGAGCTCGCCAAAGGAGTACTTCATTCAGAGGATCACCGAACGTTCTAGAGTATTGGAGTCGCCTGCACGGAAGCATAACGCGTCGTCGATGTCGTTCATCCTGTCCTTGGTCCTGTATCGATCTCCAGTCATCACTACCTCAATCCTCTTGGGTTGCCCCGAAGCGTCTCGTTCGGTGACCTTGCCTATCACCCATAGCCCGGCGTAGCGTGTGTTGACCTCGTCCATCTCAAGGTCTCTGGATTCGTCCGCCGTTACCCGTCACCTCTCGGTGGCTCGGTCCTCCAGAGCGACCAGTCTACGTGGCGCAAGCGAGTATGGCATTGCCGATGAGGGTCTGTGCTATAGTAACCTTGTACTTGTTCATGGTGAGCGGGACGAATTCCTGGACGCCCGCAGTCGCTGCCGCCGCGGCCGTGGTTGCACTGATCGCCTTTCCCACCATCGCGCTCTCAGCTGCTTTCGCCCTGATCGGCGTAGGGGAAGCCCCTGCCAAGGCGATAATTGCGTTCGTCACGTTCCCTCCCGAGACCGTAAGGGAAGCCGCTACGCCTATGAGAGGGAACTCGATCGATTTCCTGAACCTGAACTTCAAGTAAGCTGCTTTTGTGCCGGCGGCGGGTGCGGGCACGGTTACTGCGGTGATGATTTCGTCCTGGGCTATCGTATCGCCGAGCGCCTCGTACATGTCCTGCACCTTGACGGTCCTACTGCCCGACGGCCCGGTCACCGATACGCTTGCGCCCATGGCTATCAGGGCGGGCGCCATGTCTGAAGGATGGGCCATGTAACATCCTCCCGCACCGTATACTCCGTGCAGGCGGTTGTCGCCACTTACGGCGAAGCACGTGAGCCCTCCCTTCCTCAGGCAGTAGAAGTAATTGTTCCTAGCGCGGAAGTACCAGCACCTCGCCGCCTGCCTTATGTTGCCGCCGATGGTTCCCATGTTCCTGATGTTGGGGGTCGCAGCGAGGCTGGCTGCCTGCGCCAGCACGGGGTACCCGCTTGTAATTGTGGAGTTCGTCGCGATATCGGAGAGGGTCGCGGTCGCCCCGATCGTCAACACGCCTGACTGCACGCTGATGGTGTTCATGTTAGGGATGTTCTTGATGTTCACCAAGACTCCAGGGAGGGTGGGCAACACCTTGTCCTTCAGGAGGCCCAGCAGGTCCGTTCCTCCAGCGATGACGGCTACGTTCCCTTTATACGTGGTCAGGAGGGAGACAGCTTCCTGCACCGTCGTGGCGTCGAAGTGCTGAATTGGTTGCACTCTTATTTCACCAACCTACGCCTTCCCCAGCGCCTGCAGGATCTTCGCAGGCGTTATTGGAGACGAGGTGAACCTGATCCCTATGGCATTGTATATCGCGTTGGCGAGGGCAGCAGGCGGTGAGACGTGGCCAACTTCGCCGACCCCCTTCTGTCCATAGACTTCCAGAGGTGAAGGCGCCTCGACGTACAACCCCACCGGGTAAGCGCCATCGTCGGCGGTCGTCAGGAGGCCGTACTGGTAATAGTTGGGGTTCAGGAGGCGCCCGGTGGTCGGGTCGACCACGCCCTCCTCCGTCAGCCCGAACGCTATGCCCTGGACGCTGCCGCTTACGAGGTTGCCTGTCACGACGGCGGGATTGATCGCCTTTCCAACATCCCACACGGAGACGGAGTTCAACACGTCGACAAACCCAGTCGAAGTGTCGACGTTGACCTCCACGAAGTGACATCCGATGGCTCTTATGACAGATGGGTACGTGGGGACGGCTCCAGAGTAGTATCCGACGATGCCATTACTTGCCGTGTATCCCGACATCAAGGCCTTGATCGTTATGCTGTTGGATGGAGTGGATGTTTGGTATATCGTGCCTAAGGCGGCGCTCAGCTGGTTCGCTTGGACCTTCAGAACGGGCGCCGCCAACGCGAACATCTGCTGCAGGGCATTGGCCCCCGCCAGGGCGACGGAGTTCCCCGCGCCGGCGCAGGCGGCCGACGCGGCCGTTCCTGGAGCGTACTGGTCAATCATGGAGTCGCCGTTGTTGACCCAGATGTCCGCATAATTCATGCCCATGGCCTCTGCGGCCATCGCCGCTAAGCTAGTCCTGAGCCCCTGTCCCATGTCGGCGTTGCCGCAGTAGACGACCGCGGTCCCATCGTTCTTGACTTGGATGACTGCCGGATATGTTCCCAAAGCGGAGCATTCGTGGAGGCCTAAGGCGACGCCTATGCCCTCCATCTGTGTTCCGCTGACGGGGCCCTTGCCCGGCGGATGAATCTTTGTAGACCAGCCTATCGTCGAAGCGCCCATATCTAGGCAAGCGCCGTAGTCTATAGCCGAGATCGTGGATTCTCTGCCTGTGGCCAGCGTGGACGGCTGTGGGTCTCCTGTCTGGACGGCGTTCAGCTTGAGGAACTGGACGGCATCCATTCCGAGCTTCTCGGCAGCCTGGTCTAACAAGGTGCCGAGAGAAGGATAACACTGGGGTCCCCCGTAACCTCGGAAGGCGCCGGATGTGAGTAGGTTGGTGTAGGTGGGATAGGCCGTGAAGCTTCCATCGGTAAAGCGAACGAAATCAAAGGTGTTCATCCGGTTCATCCCTGTGGGCCCGGTCCCTCCGGTGGCGCCTACGTCAGAATAGAAACTTCGGATGACGGCGGTCAAGTGGCCGTTGTTCATGTAACCGATCTGGTCGGTGAAGAACATCGGATGTCTACGCGATGAACACATGGCATCCTCCGCCCTAGTATACTGGAGCCTGACGGGCCTGCCCGCCTTCTTGGACAGCAGGGCGGCTATTTCGTCGAACCTCCCAGAGTCGCTTGCCCCAAAGGTGCCGCCGGTATAGGGCGCCGCGACGTGGATTTTGTCCTGCGCTACCCCGAACATCTTTGAGAGCGTTGACGCCTTCCCGGACGCGCCCTGATCGCCTTCGTAGATGGTCAACATGTCCGAGGTGCTAAAATCGGCTATGCATCCCCCTAGGTTCGGCCTGCTGTGCCACTCCCACTGACTCGACCACGATCCCTTCAGGGTGTTGTCAGACTTGGAGAGCGCGGTGGCGGCGTCTCCGAAGTTCAGCGTCATTGGCGCTCCATTGACGATGTTCCCCGTCTGCGTAGGATAGAGCAGGGGTGCCCCGCTGGCGGTGGAGGCGGTGACGCTCAGAAGTGGGGGGAGCTGCGTGTAGGTGACCTTTATCAGGTCCAAAGCATCCTCGGCTATGTAAGGGTCGATTGCTGCCACGGCGGCGACTTCGTCGCCCACGAACCTGACGTTGGTATCGAGCACGTAGTTGTTGAAAACGGTGCTGTAGGGCACGGTCGGGGCGTCCTTGTACGTGACCACCGCCACCACGCCTTTCAGCGCTTCGGCGGCGCTCGTGTCAATGGCGGTGATTGTGGCCCTGGCATAAGGGCTGTGCAGGACACGTCCGTAGAGCATGCCTGGGAGGTGCAGGTCGTCATAGAAGGGGAGGTTGCCTGTGACTTTCATAGCAGCGTCTATGCGGGGGAAACTCTTTCCTATCACATTGTATGTAGCTGACATGTTCTCAAGGCCCCACCTTTGCGGCCGCCAAGACGGAATTCAGGATCTGAGGATAACAACCGCACCTGCAGAGGTTGCCTGAAAGGGCGTCCTTCACCTGCTGCGATGTGGGGTGCGGGTTGGCGGCCAACAGAGCCGTCGTTTCCATAATTATGCCAGGAGTGCAGAAACCGCATTGGGTCCCGTCGTTGTCGACGAAGGCCTGCTGGATGTAGTTAAGAGTCGTCCCCGCGTTGGGGGCGGGCGGCCTGACCCCCTCGATCGTAAGTATCGACTTGCCCTGGGCTTCCACGGCGAGCGTCATGCAGGAAAGGATCGGCTTTCCTCCAATTAGCACAGTGCAAGACCCGCACTCGCCATTGTCACACCATCTCTTGGTGCCCCCCAGGTTCAGCTTATCACGGATGACGTCCAAGAGGGTCCAACGATAGTCTGCGTAGACCGAGTAATCAGCGCCGTTCACATTGAGAGTCATCAATTCCCCATAGGTGGGGGGCGCCACTACGGGAGTGGGCGTGGTCGTCACGGTGCTCGTCACAGTGTTCGTCACGGTGGAAGTGGGGCCCGTCACGGTGCTCGTCTTCGTGGTGGTTGGGCCCGTCACGGTGGTAGTGGGGCCTGTCACCGTGGAAGTGGGGCCCGTCTCCGTGGAAGTGACGGGCAAAATGGTGGCCTTTTTGAGCATTGATTCAGCGCCGGCCCCAGCGATGGCAGCCACTATCACCCCTGCACCAACGCCGACTACGAAGTTTCTGCGGGATATCTTACTATTCTTCTTAGCATCATCTACATTCTCTGCTGACATTGTTCTTATAATAAGCGTGCAAGTTTAAGATGTTATCGTTTGGTTATATACGACATGACACCAATTCTTGTTATACAAATTTATGGAATTGGCTCAAATAAGTATGAACCGCGACACTATGTGGGACAGAAGGGGAATAGGCCGCATGATGGCGAGCCCATGAGTACACACCTACTCCGTCTTGATCACTCCTCCCAGAACTTGGCAGGGTCTGGGAGGACCCCGTTGCCGGCGTCGTCGTCCAGGGATTTCAGCGTCGAGTCGAGCGCGGGGACGTTCTTCACCAGATACTTCGCAGTGTCGTAGTCGTGCGTGATGCCCGCCGTCCACGGGCAGACCCTGATGCAGATGGCGCAGCCGGTGCCCACCTGCCCCCACCATCTTAGACACTTGTCGGCGTCCTGCTGCCACTTGTAGATGCCAACGGTCTCCGAGATCTCCGGCCCCTTCCACGCGGGGTCGCCGGACGGGAGCGCTTGAGCCGGGCAGGCCTTGACGCACTTCATGCAGCTGTTGCAGAACTCCTCGAGCCCGAAGTCGATGGGGCTGTCGTAGGTCATCGGCAGGTCAGTCAGCACCTTAAAGAGTCGAACGTTGGGACCCAGCTCAGGCGTGACGAGACGACATATGCGACCGAGTCGTCCCATTCCCGCGTCGATGGCCATCGGGATACTCTGCGTCGTGTCGTTCCCCATGGGTATGGCTTGCCAGCCGAGCCCTCTGATGAACTCTGCCACCCTGCCCGCCATAATGGCCATGTTGTCGTACCCTCCCCAGACGCCAGCCGCAGAGGCGCCGTAGGGGGCGTACTTCACCATGCTGATGTCCATCTTCACGGCCATGACGATTGCGGACTGGAAGCTGTTGGGTATCACTACCTTGTCGTCGGTTTTGTAGGGAGAAACGACATCCTCGAAGACGATGGGTCGACCGACCGTGTCGTTGGCGTAGACCCATCTCTGGTCCAGCTTGCAGAGCCCACCAGGGAGGCGCCAAGGCTCCTGGCAGCCTTCTTCACTATGGTGGCCGTCTGGTCGGGATCCATGGTGAGCTTGTTAACGCCGGGTAGCGTGACCGCGGCGCCCAATGTCGACCAGCTGTAAAGGCCGGTGTCCCGGTTGCCCAGGCCGGAGCCAGTGGCCACCGAAATGGAGTTCGCTGCGTTGTAGAGGGAGTAGTCCTGAAGTAAGAATCCCACCTCGCCGTTCTTGAGCCTCTGCTGGAAGACCAGGGTATACTTTTCTGCGGCCTTGTAGGCTATCGACGTCGGGTCCGTCTCTGACCTTGTGAAAGAAGTGTTCATTACATTAAAGCGTTGGTAGTCGGCATTGACCTGATAAAGGTCGGCGGCCGTGACGCCCTTCAGTACCGTTATCGATGGTGGAACGCTCCCGCCGGAACGGGATATGTTCTTCTCTCCCAGCGGAAGCTTGACGGGCGAGAGGGCGACCAAGCCGACGAGCCCGACGGCCTTGAGCAGGTCCCTCCGGGAGCGGTCGACCTTCTCGCCCCCGTCGCCTCCCTTCCCTCCAGGCGAACCGTCCGGCTTACTCTCCTCTGCGTCCTCCTTCTTACCCAACTTCAATAACCTCTAACATTACGGAGCCACCCACCCTGCCCAGGAATTCCCCCACCATGCTAATGCCCCACCACGCTGGAGGTCGGATTCTCGCTTGGCACCGCCACTGAAACGTTCCCTACCGGAATGAGGTAGGGAAGTGGTCTCGCCTGGAGGAAGTACAAGACGCCGCCGACAGACTCCAACACCATTACTGCCGCTGCGACGAGCGTCATCTTGGCGGAGCGACCGATGCCCACGACTATTATGTCGTACAGAGTTCGAATTAAAGTTTTTCAATACGACCAGGACGTCTGGTTCGGCAGATGTGATTCAGCGTCCTGCGCCCTGGCTGTGCGGATTCACTCGATATATTAACTGCACAGCTTCCAGTCTGTAAGGACATCGCGCCTGCTACGCTTATATGGGTCTTCTACGACTAATGAAACGATTTCAGTTGAAGACCTGGACTCTGATGTATGGCCTCATCTGGCTCTCCTTCATTCAGATACTTTTCGTCCTCTACTCTCTCCTCGGGAACGATGTCCTCACGATAGCCGTCCACGCCCCTCTGGGGCTGGTCATCTTCGGCTTCGCCTTCCTTGTGAACCACAAGGTCCAGTCCTCCGGCTGCCCTTCCCGCATTAAGAGGATAACAAAGGTGACGCGGAACCTGGCGCTGCTTCAGGGCCTCCTGGGCTTCGTCCTTG
>Ga0187889_10004460_pt1 | contig 11546 bp, 9 predicted proteins | sample June2016WEW_7_10_2_FD_132992 | JGI IMG/M metagenome (GOLD analysis project Ga0187889, IMG submission 132992) | Peatland microbial communities from SPRUCE experiment site at the Marcell Experimental Forest, Minnesota, USA - June2016WEW_7_100 | ecosystem: Environmental > Terrestrial > Soil >... | reverse complement strand
CTAAAGTTGGCTAAAAATGCTATAAAGGTTTGGTCCCCTGGGGTAAGAGTCCGCAACGATAGGAAATCCGTTACCTCATTTCTAAAGTATATAGACTATCTTGTGCTTAATGAACATGAATTATTGGATTTATCAGGAGTTACAGACATGTCTAAGGTCTATCGGGAATTAGAAGAAAATAACCCTAAACTTCGAGTCATAGTTACACAGGGTTCAAAAGGGGTTACATTGCTTACCCCTAGTGAGGTTAAATTCGTTAAAGGAATTGAGTTAAAAAAAATCGGGTTAAAGGTTGTTAATACAACTGGATGTGGTGATACGTTTGTCGGAGCTTTCATAGCCTATCTCGTTTTAGGAGCACCTCAAGAATCTGCTCTTGAGATGGCTAACCTTGCGGCAGCAATAAAGGCATCAAAATATGAGACAAGAGGCAGTCCAACGAAATCGGAGCTAGAATGTTATCGAAAGAAGCTATTTTCAATAAAACCTTAACTTTTTTTTACTATAGATTATTAGGAAATTTCGTTAAAATCTTAACATTTGATCACGCAGAATCAGCGATAAAATTGTGAGTAGCACCAAAATCAATTCCTTATTCTTCCAAATATAAATTTGTTATACAACAAAATTGTTTTTGATTTAAGTTAGAATAATAAAAATCAGGGGCTTTTTAAACAAACTAGCCCCTAAACGTGCTTTGATATTACCTACGATTTTTTATTGAATGTTAAAGATTTAAGGTGAGAGATTAGTAGACCAGTTCTTCGGTCTTCCTGTCGAATAGATGCATTTTTGTCTCATCAAATGTTAGGAACAACTTTTGTCCGATAGTATATCTCATTCCAACTTCCTGTTTGACAACGGCTTTGAACATCTTGCTATCCATCTTTAAGTCAAGCACCATTTCATCACCTAAAGGCTCTCCGATGTATAGTTCTGTGGGCATATAGAATTCGGTAAAATTGTCAGGTTTTGTCGTCGTCACACCCATATCCCTTGGTCTTGAACCAAATATAACTTCTGTCACACCTTTGGCCTTGCATGCTTCTGCCGCAGCGTCTGGTATTCTGAATTTTAAACTGTCCCCTTCAAAATATGATCTTCCACCCTCTTCCATTATGCTGCCTTCGACGATGTTTGTCGGCGGACTTCCGACGAATCCTGCTACAAACGCGTTCTTAGGACTGTTAAAGATATTGTCGGGAGAACTGTATTGTTGAAGTAGACCCCTGTTCATGATTGCGATACGGTCGCCCATAGTCATAGCTTCTGCCTGATCGTGGGTAACATACACAGTTGTTATCTTGAGCTCTTTCTGCAGACGCTTAAGTTCTGCTCTCATGTATAGCCTCAGCTTTGCGTCAAGGTTGCTTAAGGGTTCGTCCATCAACCAGACTTTAGGCTCCCTAACAATCGATCGTCCCAAGGCAACACGTTGAGCTTGACCACCACTGAGCTGTTTAGGCTTTCTTGCCAATAGTTCGCCTATCTGCAAGAGATCTGCAACCTGTTTCACTTTACTATCAATATCCGGCTTGCTCATCTTCCTAATTTTCAGCGGGAAAGCCATGTTATCATAAACAGTCATGTGAGGATAGAGAGCGTAGCTCTGGAAAACCATCGCGATATCCCTATCTTTTGGAGGTAGATCATTGACCATCCTATCTCCTATGTATATTTCTCCTGCATCAGGTGCTTCCAAACCAGCTATACAACGCAGTGTTGTAGTTTTACCACAGCCGCTTGGTCCTAAAAGAACAACGAATTCTTGATCTTCTATTTCCAAGTCCAACGCATCGACAGCCATGGTGGTACCAAACTTCTTTACTAGTTTCGTAATTTTCACTTTAGACATGTTGTACCTGCCGAATGCTATTATGGTGTGCTAAATAAGGTTTACTATTAAAATAATAATTGTGTATAGTGTCCCAAAAGCATTTGTTTAACTCCTTACAAAGTTCAAATAGGTGACTTGAAGATGGAAAGTGATAGAGCGGCAACGCATTTGGCTCTTGATACTAGGGATAAGCTAGAAGCAGAATTTGGTAGAGATTATTTTATTCCTGATAAAGGTCGTCATGGAATATATACGGACACTCCTAAGAACATTAAGCTGGTTGAATACATCAAATCATTAACACCTGAGAGCGTCGTAGATATAGGTTGCGCCTACGGATTCCTTGTAAAGCGACTTAACAGTGAAGGGATAAAAGCTGTGGGTGTTGACGTCTCTAAGTTCGCATATATGATGCGGGTTACAGATGACATTCAAGTCGCGTCCGTTCTAGACCTCAGCTGCTTTAAGGATAAGCAGTTTGACTTGGCTGTAACAGTTGAACTGCTTGAGCATATACTTGAGAGGGACACTGACAGGGCGCTTTCTGAGATAGCTAGAGTCTCTAAGAGAGGTGTCCATTTCATAGATTACAAGGAAGTTGTTAATATATCAAGAAGAAAGGATGTAACGTACGTCAACATTAAACCTTACGAATGGTGGGTTACAAAAGTTAGAGATGTATGCGGGCTTGAGCATATAGTGGTTCACAAGGAAATTGACTGGTATCCTAATCCTGTAACAATACCTGTAACAGGACAGAAAGTAGGACTCAATGTGGGCTCATTTTTAAATATGTTATTAAATACTTCTACAACAAGGTGGATAAATTTAGATATACTTCCGCTTGAGCAGTACGCTCGAAACTTTGGATACAACTTTATGAGGGTTGACGCAAGAATTCTACCTTTTCCTAACCAGAATATAGACTATCTTGTTGCGAGCCACTTCTTGGAACACCTTGATAAAAACGAGGCTCAGAACTTCCTCAAAGAATGTCATAGAGTGCTAAAGAAAGACGCGGTTATGAGAATAGCTGTGCCTGACGCTAAACTTTTGATGGAGCTCTATTTTAAGAAAAAGCTATCCTACTTCGACGATATCCTGTGGGGGGGAGAAGCAACTGAGATTGATAAACTGAACGCTCTACTATTATCAGACCACAAGTACATGTATGACGAGGATTCCTTATCCATTTTACTTGAAAGAAGTGGATTCAAGGCTATTCCTGCTGGCTTTAACAGGTCAACCAGAATGGACCTAATGAGTCAAATGTTCGATTATTATCCAGACCAGTCTCTTTATATGGACGCTATTCCGCTCTACGATTAAGGTTAGATGCGGCTTCGCTTGATCTTGGGACACTTAATGAACTTGCACCATAATATTTTTATGCATTCGAAGAACTTCACAGTACTATGGCCAATGCGAACAGGAAAAAATTTCTACTTGTCAGTGGATATTCTAACGTAAATGGTTGGACGAGCAAGATTATGTTAATAAATAAAGTGCACACACAAAATCAGGTTTTCATCAAATTTTATGCCGATACCGATGGAAAGCAGTTAATCATGAGATATAATGTTACACTTGAACCTACGGAAATTAGAACGATCGAATTGAACTTCGATGAATTGAAAGATCACGTTGGAAAGATGGTGTTGAGGAGTGATGGCATGTTAGAGGGTCAAGCTATTTCATTTAAGGGCGACGCGAGATTCGACTTGAAACTTCTTAACCCCGATGTCAAATGCTGCTGAAAAAGTCTCGAGATTAAATGTTATCTTCCAAAGAATATGGAAAATCTTCTAACCTTTTACAGAACCCATCGTCAGACCGGAGACTAGGTACTTCTGCAAAAGTAGGCAAATAATTATTGGTGGCAAAACAGACATCAATACCTGTGCTGGGTTAAAACCTTCATATAGACGAATTGATATTGTTATAACCTTCTGTTCTGTTAAAACGAAAGCGAGTAGAAACTCGTTCCATGAAAAAGTGAAGGTCAGCAGGAAGGCCGCGAACAAGGCAGGGGTTACAAGCGGTAGCGTTATATCGACCATCATCCTTATCGTTGAAGCCCCATCTATCATAGCCGATTCTTCAATCCCAGATGGCAAGGACTTGAATGCATCCCTAGTTATTATAACGACATATGGCATGAACAAAGTCGAGTATGCAAGTATAAGCGCTTCCGGTGTATCGTATAACTTAGTAAGAATCACTAAAATAAAGAAGGGTATAGACAGCACTACAGGAGGTATCAGTCTAAAAAGGATAAACCCCGTCACTATCGTCACATTGTCTATTCTCTTAAATTTATGCCTAGCCAAAGAATAACCGGCAAGCGACCCGATTAACGTAGCGATAGTGGCGCTTGGGATACATACAATTAGACTATCCTTCAGAGAGAGAAGGGTCCGTGCATTTATCATTCCGGAAATCAGTCCCCTAAAATTTGGTTTAAATTGGACGTACGGTATAAAGCTCAAACCGAATTCGCTTCCAGGCCTTATGGATAGAATGAACGTCCAGAAAATAGGAAAAATGAAGAATAAAGCTATAATTATAATTAGAAAATAAATAAAAAGAGATTTAATTCCTTTAATAAGCTTCGACATACCTCAGATACTCAAACGTCCACTGTTCCCATAAAGAAATGTGGGCTGCAGGCTTTGCTCTGTTCCTAACCCTTTATAGCACCTAATGTCAATCCACTTACAATATATTTCTGCACAGCTAATCCGAGTATTATTGGCGGTATAACAGCTAATATCTGCCTAATGCTTAATTGATAGAATAAAACCCCCAATGAAGTCGCTGTTGCAGCCAGACGGATTGGCATAGTATATGCGTGCGCGGCAGTTAAAACATAAGCAAACAAGAAGTCGTTCCATGCGAAGGCAAACGTCAAGATGAAGATCGCAGCTAAAGCAGGAGCTACAAGTGGCAGGGCTATACTCCTAAGTACCTTTAGAGTGGAGGCTCCATCGACGAAAGCAGACTCCTCCATAGCAGGCGGCATAGATTTGAAAGCATCCCTGAGCACGAGAACTGCATAAGGAAGAAGCGCTGTCGCATCGATCAACATTACGGCTACCTGTGAATCTAGCAGACCTTCTTTACTGCCTGGAATTGGTATGCTCAACATGAAGATATAGAAAGGAATAGCCAACGCTATCGGAGGAAGGAATCTAAGCGACAGGAAATAGCTCAAATAGCCCATATTACTTATTCCTCTCTTAAATTCGTGCCTTGCTAGAGCATATGCGGCCAGTACACCTAAACCAGTCGCTATTAAAGCAGCCCCAGCGGATATCACTGTACTGTTAAACAGAGCCGTCTCGTCTTCTAAAGACTGCGTCGAAAATTCAGTCACCCAATTTATTAAAGTTGGCTGGAACTGAAGCCAAGGTATGAAACCTAGAGTAAAATCTTGGGTCGGCCATTTAAAGGCGATTACCCACATCCAGAACAGGGGGAAGAAGTAGAAAGCCGCAAACAATAGTATGAACACGTATACTGCAATAGACTTTAATACGTCCGTTATACTACGCATAGTATTTTCTCATCCTCCCCAAGAATATGGATGCGATGATGATGACCATCAGCATAAAAATAAGGCTCAAAGCTCCAGCATAACCTAAAGTAAAGCTCCTAAAAGCCGCTTTATAGATGTAGACCGATACCGTCTCAGTCGATATCCCTGGGCCTCCTTGGCCCATAAGTACGAAGGGTATATCTAACATCCTCAGCGTATCAATAACTCTGAACATGCTAATCGTTATCAGAGGGCTGACGATCATCGGGAGATTAATACTCCTAAATATCTGGAAGCTTGATGCGCCATCTACGACAGACGCTTCCGTCAACTCTCTTGGTATCCCTTCCAGCGCGGCAAGAGTGATCAAGAAGCAGAACGGCGTCCATAACCAAATATCACAGATCGCCACAGTAAAAGGAGCCTGGACAATAGAAGTCCTCCACGGTACAGCTGGTATTTTAATAATATTTAAGACTGCATTGACCACGCCGCCGGGTTGGTAGAACAATACATCCCCCATTAGCGCCACTGCCACAGGTGCAACGAAAAGGGGTATAAGAAACAGCGTCCTAAAGATCGCTTTGAACCTAATATTGGCCCTCATCAGCTGGGCTAAAACTATACCCAACACAATTTCAGAAGGAACACATATTATCAAAATCTCAGCGGTAACAGTCAGAGAGTTATATAACCTATAATCACCAACCGCCTTTACGTACGCTGCTGTGCCGATAAAGGGCATGGCTTTTACGCCGAGCACCCAGTTTGTAAAGGTACCATAGACCATATAAAGCATCGGAAATATCGATATAACGAGAATATATCCAATCGCGACAAAAACAAAAACGTGATATATTGTCAGTTTAACCATATCACATCACAAAAAAAGGGAGGGGGAGTTTTCTAGAAGATTACGTCGGTGGGAACTAGCTTTGGATCGAAGAGCCACGTTCCTGCGCCTGGGTACGGGTTTTGTTTTCCGTAGCCGATCATGCCCTGATACTCCTTTTGAAGTGCGGCCGTGCCGTACGTTGGAACGATAGTGTTCACCCAGTCAGATTGAATCCTGTCAAGCGCTGTTGCTAGAGTTGACTCGTTAGTCATCAGTTCTCCTGCGATGTGCGTGTCCACGGATGCAAATAATGCAGAAGCACCATCCATCTTTAAGTAGTCTTGAATAGCGTCACAGCCACCCAAGTTGTTGCCGATGTTTTGTTCACCCCTTCTAAGGTCATATTCGTTGTACTTCGCTTGTTTTTCGAAGGGCAGGGTTGTATCAAGTCCAGGATCTGGCGGGAATGTTTCGTTAGGATCGGCAGGCAGATTCCACTTGGTCAAATCGGTCTGCGTTCCACCGTATTGTGTCAGAAGGTCTGTAGTAAACGCACCTGGATCTAATCCTGTCCAAAAGTATGTACTCGTTGCCTGTTCGAAGTGTTGATCAGGTGAACTGACGTACGAGCTGAACCAGTACGCGAGGTTCTTAGATGCAGCGTTTGGATCTGGGTGACTGAAGATGAACGGATGCCACGAACAGCCATCCCAGTTTGCGCACTGGTTGTACTTGGTTACCATGCTTGCACTAGTCAGACTGTAGTAGGTTGAGGTTCCTGGTGATGGGGTTGACATGAGGTTTCCCCTGATCGGGTAACTTCCTGCAAGTGACATCGGATCTGGTGCTTGGAACATCATTATTGATAGTTGCTTGTTCAGGAATGCGTCCCAGTCTTCCGCGAACGCGTGGGAGAAATCTGCTGGATTCATGAACGGTACCAAAGACTGATACATTTGTGTCGCTGCAACTATACCTGGCTGCTTTGAATTCATGTAAATATTGTTTATATTCTCTGGTTCGAAGAAGGAAAGGTTATGAGTGTCATCCCTAGTTGGACCATATTCAGTTATGTATGGTGCCATAATCGCGTACATCCAGAACGGTGACTGCTGTCCGGTCTCTAGACTCCATTCCAGACCGAAATCAGGGCTTCCATCATTGTTCCAATCCCAGCCTGTGAAGAATTCAGCTACATCTTTTATTTTTTGCCATGACAGCGTTCGATCCCTGATCCAACCATAATAGTTCATTTGGTATCCGTATTTGCTCTGGAACTCTGCAAACTTTGTGCTGTCCCTTATAACAGCATTCATGTATTTCATATTGGAGTAGAAGTACCAAGCGTCGTTGTCCCATGGACAGCCATAGTATACACCACCCCACGTAGAGCACTGCGCGTTGCCAGGTCGGTTCTGATTCTGATACCATATAGGGTATCCGGGTTTAATAGTCGAGCCATCATTAGCCGTACCATACCAATTAGATATCGGCGTCAAGTAGCCGGGTATAACCAAGTCGCCCATTAGATTGCTGCAGCAAATGGTCAAGTCGTACGTATACGCTCCTGTGGATTGGTCTGCAAGTACCTTTACTGGAAGGTCCGCGTAAGCGAGCTCTACCGTGCTCAAGGTTCCACCAACTAGCGCTTTTACTATTGGCGTGTAGAGGTAACATATTCCTGAGAAAGCTGAACTACCGCCCGCTTCCACAGCCATATTACATGTTGTATTTGGGAATTGGGCCCATGTCTGCGCTGTAGATGTCACAGTTGTACCAGTTGTCACAGTTGTACCAGTTGTCACAGTTGTACCAGTTGTCGATGTTACAGTAGACGTTCCACCTGTTACGGTCTTTGTAACAGTAGTTGGAACTGTTACAGTCGTTGCTGGCGCAGTTACTGTTGTTCCAGGCGCGGTTGATGTCGTCGTAGTTGTACCATGAGGTACAACAAGATATGTACCAACGCCAACCACTACACCTGTCGCGACAATTGCGACTGCGTACCCAAGAAAACTCCTTCTTTCTACTTTTTTAGGTTCTTGACTCATAAGTGCACTGTAATTCGTTGACGTATTTAAATGTTTTATATTAAGATAGGGTAACCCCTCTGAATCAATTTTTTACAAAAAAGGGGAGATTAAAAGAAAAAATTAACTATTTTTTTATGAAGAAATAAGAATAGATATAGGGTCTAGAAAGGCTTTCAGGACTCTTGTTTGCATATTTACTAAAATATAAGATGTGACATTTAAATCATGCCTCGATAGTTATAACTGGTATTGGGCTTAGAAAATATCCCGATGTGTTAACAGAATCCAAAAGACAATTATTAAATAACTGAATTGTATGTCAAAAATTGATTAAACGTGAGAGGATTTAGGGATATAATCCTGAAAGCTATCGAAATGAGAGGAACTGGCTGGGTTCCCTGTGAAGTTGTGTTTCTTCCTGCAACATGGCAAAAGTATAGGGAGCAGATTGTGAAAATCATATTAAGACACCGTAGACTATTTCCTGAATTTAAGCCCGGAACTGTGAACTATGATGATTTAGGAATGATGAGGAAGGGAAACACTTTCACTGACGAATGGGGATGTGTCTGGAGTTACAATTTCGATGGATTAGGAGGTATTGTTGCTAAACATCCACTTGAAGATTGGAACAGTTTTAAAGATTTCAGTCCACCACATCCTGAGCTCGGACTACCAGGAGGAAAGACTATTTTAGGGCAAGAACTAGGATATCTACAAGGTATAGGTTCTATAGTTGATTGGGATACAATCGGGCAAGATCTAAAGAAAACTAGAGAAGATGGTTTTCTTGTTGTAGGTGGATTACCTCACGGCTTTATGTTCCAACGCCTGACATATATTAGGGGGTTCACCAACCTAATGAAAGATTTCATAAAGAAACCGCCTCAACTTTATGAACTAATCGGAATAGTTACAGAATATAATGAGGCTTTGGTGGACAGAATCTTAAAGTTAGGCGTAGACGCGATCAACTTTGGCGACGATCTTGGCTGCCAAGACAGGATGCCCATAAGTAAAAAAACATTCAGGGAATTTATATTTCCCGCCTACAATAAAATCTTTAAAAAGGTAAGAGAGGCTGGAGTGCATCCATACTTCCATACCGACGGACATGTTATGGAGGTAGCTGATGATCTCATAGAGTCTGGAGCTTCTGTACTAAACATACAAGATGTCGTCAACGGAATAGATAACATTAAAGATAAATGTAAAGGCAGAGTCTGCGTAGGTTTAGATATAGATCGCCAACGTTTAATGCCATTTGGCACTCCTCCACAGGTTAAGGATCACATAAAGTGGGCCATAATAAAGTTAGGGTCTAACATAGGGGGACTAATGCTCCTTGCGGGCATTTACCCTGACGCAAAATTAAAAAATATAGAAGCACTCTGTCAAGCGATGGAACAGTACATGGGCTATTACAAAGAGGAAGATGAAGGTGGTCTTCAATGAATTCGAGAGAAAGAGTCATCACAGCATTAAACATTGAGGAACCAGATATTGTTCCATCGTATGAGATGGGCATCTCTCCACCAAGTGTCATAAAGGAACTTTTAGGTAGAGAACCGATATATGGCAATTTAAGATACTTGTACGAACTATGGTCACAAGGAAAAATTATGGATAAAGAATCTATAAAGCAGCTAAACAAGCACTTCGTTGAGGATTGTTATGAAGCCTATGACAAACTTGGACTTGACATGATAAGGTTCTTTGCTGTGGGTTTGGATCCCACAGAGTTCTGGAGGGCCGATATAAGACCTCCCTTGTCTATTAAGAAGGTATCTGATAGAGAATGGATCGTAAATGGAAAAAGGGTTCTTTACAATAGCTTCAGTTTTTGGAACTGGGAGCCCAATAGCTCCATAATTCTCAAAGGGCCAGAATATGTTCGTGAGTATGTTAGAAATGAAGGAAAAAAGATGATAGAGGAAATCAAGAGTACGCCATTAGACAATTTAAGATACCTTACAAAACTAAACAAAGGAAGGAAGTTTATACTGACTGACGTAGGGGGCACAAATGGTTTAATTGTTTCAGATAGATTCGGTATGACAGAAGGCTTAAAGTGGTTTCATATTCATCCAGATACTATAAAAGATCTCCTCAAATTATATACTGAACTTACTATAGAGGTAGGTAAAGTGGCTATAGATTGTGGCACCGATGGAGTACAGATCTGTGAGGATTACGGATATAAGAACGGACCATGGTTATCTCCTCTTCAGTTCAAAGAATTTGTACTTCCAAATCTAGTTAAGATGAGTAAGATCTTTAGACGAAAAGGAGCTTACTTTATACTCCATTCAGACGGGAACGTAAAGCCTCTTTTGAATATGTTTGTTGAAGCAGGTTTTCATGCATACCAATCCATAGACAAGATAGCGGGAATGGATTTGGCTTACGTTAAGAAAGAAATAGGAGATAAAATGTGTCTAATAGGAAATGTAGACCCTGACATCCTTAAAAGGAAAATGAGTGATGTAGAAGCTGAGGTAAAAAGATGCATAAAAAGCGCGGCTGTAGGAGGTGGGTATATTATTAGCTGTGGAGGTGCAATGACAGATTCCAGACTATCAAACATAAAAGCATTAATAAAGTACTCAAGAAAATATGGAAAATACCCTCTAAATCGCATAAGCTAGTTTGTTGCGCTTTAAAATATAACAATAATCCCATTTTTGCATTTTTCTTCTTCAAAAATTTGAAAAAAGCTTTATATAACACAATTTTTATGTTAACTTCATGAATACCAATACAAATTTAAGTAAAAAAGTTCTTGCTATTGAAGCGCACCCAGATGATGCTGAATTTTTAATGGCTGGAACCCTTACTTTACTTCATCAAAAAGGCTACAATGTACACATAGCATCAGTTTGCACAGGCTCAGGAGGTTCGAAGACCCTTAATCCTCGAGAGATAGCATCAATAAGATTTAATGAAGCGACTCAGTCTGCACAAATACTTGATGGCAGCTTCGAAACTTTGGGTGTGCCAGATGGGGAATTAGTATTTGAGAACAAAATAAGGGCAAAAGTTAGAGAACTAGTAAGAAGAGTCAACCCAGATATTGTAATAACCATGTCCCCCAATGATTATATGCCAGATCATGAGATAACATCTTACCTAACATTTGACGCCTGTTTTGCAAAAGCATTGCAAATACACCTTTATTATGCAGATCCTATTGAGTTAACTGACAAGTTTGGCCAGAAGGTTTTTCCAGAATTTTGTGTTGATATAAGTTCTGTAATCGACATAAAAGAAAAGATGCTTTCTCAGCATGCAAGTCAGAGAGTT
>Ga0187889_10004459_pt1 | contig 11546 bp, 9 predicted proteins | sample June2016WEW_7_10_2_FD_132992 | JGI IMG/M metagenome (GOLD analysis project Ga0187889, IMG submission 132992) | Peatland microbial communities from SPRUCE experiment site at the Marcell Experimental Forest, Minnesota, USA - June2016WEW_7_100 | ecosystem: Environmental > Terrestrial > Soil >... | reverse complement strand
TTTCGCAGCATGGATTGTGAATTTCCAGCCTGCACGAGTGCGCTGGTAGCATCGTAGAGTTCTTTCAGACCGAGGTTTCCGCGGTCCTCGACCATCATCTGAAAGCCTCCCGTCTGGCCTAATCCCCGAATGGGAGGCGGGATGACCATACGTGCCTGGGCTTCCTCAAGTCCCTCCAGTTCCCGGTTCATAGTGGCTATGATCACATCCTGGTTGAGGGCCGACCCGCGCTCCTTCCAATCTTTGAAATTGACGAATGTCGATGAAATGTTGGGGCTGTTGGCCCCGTCCAGGATGGAGTAGCCTCCGATTGTCACCCAGGACGCAACGCCGGGGACGCGTTTGAGGATAGTGTTCACTTTGGCGGCCAATTCACGATTGCGTGGCAGTGAGGCGCCTTCGGGCAGGCGGGTGAACAAAATCCCGTATCCCTGGTCCTCGGTTGGGAGAAATCCGGTCGGACGGTTCAGAAACTGCCAGAAGGAGACCACGATGATGACTACGAATACGATGAACATCGTGAACGGCCTGCTGACCATGCGGACTACTACGACAATGTAGGCGTCGCTCATTGCCTGGAAGACCCTGTTGAACCCGCGGTAGATCAAATTGGGCGGCTTTGTGCTGCGCGGTTTCAACCAGAAAGCGCACTGGACCGGTTTGAGCGTAAGGGCGTTAATAGCGCTTATTACGGCTGTTGAAGCGATAACGAGGGCAAACTGGCGAAATATTTGCCCGCTTATGCCTGGGAAAAAGGCGGCCGGCAGGAAAACCGAAACCAGGGCAAGCGTGATTCCCATGATCGGTCCCGTCAATTCCTGCATTGCCTTGATCGTGGCGTTCCTGGGGGTCATTCCTCGCTCTATGTGGTATGAGGCGCCCTCAACGACAACGATTGCGTCGTCGACCACGATGCCGATGGCCAGAATGAGGGCGAAAAGTGTCATTAGATTAACGGTAAATCCGAGTGCGGCCATCGCGATGAAAGCGCCGATAAGAGTGACCGGGACGGTTGTGGCGGGAACGAGCATCGCCCGGAAGTTCTGGAGGAAAAGAAGCACTACGATCAGTACGAGGACGGCGGCTATAAAGAGGGTTTCATATACCTTTGTGATGGCTTCGCGCACGTACAGGGTCGTGTCATACCGGATTTGATATTTGAGCCCTTCGGGGAAAGTTTTGCTCATATCGGCCATTGCCTTATAGGCGCTATTTGCAACAGCGATGGCGTTGGCGTCCGGAAGGGCGAAAATAGGGATCAGGGACGATGGGTGTCCTGAAAATACGGCGAAATTGGTGAAGTTCTGCTGGCTCAGCTCAACTCGGGCTACATCGCGCAAACGCACGATCTGCGGGGCTTGGCCGGTTGCAGTCTTGACGATTATATTTTCAAACTGGGCGGCGTCGGAAAGGCGGCCGAGCGTGCTGATCGTAAACTGAAAGGGTTCCCCCTTGGGCACGGGGGGCGCACCGAGCTGACCTATTGCGACTTGTTCGTTTTGTCCCTGAATCGCCGTAAGGACGTCGGCGCTTGTAATCCCCAGCGAGTCGAGCTTGAATGGGTCCAGCCATACTCTCATGCTATATGGCCCGGCGCCGAAAACCCTGACCTGGCCGACACCCGGAAGCCGGGCCAGCGGATTTTGAAGATTTATGATCGCGTAGTTTGAAAGGAAAATCTCATCGTAGCGGTCATCCTCTGCATATAGGCTCACCACCAGCAGGATGTTTGGAGAGACTTTCCTTATGGTCACTCCCTGCTGCTGAGCGCCGCCCGGAAGCTGGGAAAGGGAGCTGTTTACAAGGTTTTGGACAAGCGCCAGGGATGCGTTGAGATTGGTCCCGACGTCGAAGGTGATCGTAAGCGTATAAGCTCCGTCGCTGCTGCTGGCCGAGGACATGTATATCGATCCCTCGACGCCGTTGACGGCCTGCTCGATGGGAACTCCGATGGTTTCCGCAACGACCTGGGCGCTTGCTCCAGGGTATCGCGTCGTAACTTGTATAGTTGGCGGAACGATCTGTGGATACTGGGCGACCGGGAGGCTGTATAACGCAACTAGGCCGATTATGATCGTGACTAAGGCGATTACGTTTGCGAAAATGGGCCTGTCAACGAAAAACTCTGAGATCATTTGCCCACCCCTTGAGCGGGTTTTTCGGCCGCGACCTGTGACTGGCCGTGCTCCGGAGTAACCTGCCTGCCAGGCACTGCCTTGAACAGACCATTTATAACGACCCACTCATCTCCGGTGAGGCCATCCTCGATCACATATGAATGATCTTTTCGAATGCCTGTTTTTATGTTGCGGCGTTCGACTGTATTATTTGCAGTCACGATCAGTACGAAGGTCCCCAGTTGGTCGAAGCCCACCGCGGATTGTGGAACGAGAATGGCGGCCTTTTCTTTGCCGACCGGAAGCCTGACCCTGGCGTATTGGCCTGGAAGCATTTTGCCGTCAGGATTTGGAAAAACTCCTCTGGCAAGCAGTGTCCCTGTTGACGTGGTTACCGCGGTCGATGAGAAATCAAGATAGCCTTCGTGAGTATATGCTTCTTCACTGGCCAGGCTCATGAAGACGGGAAATCTTTCTGCCTTCGCGGCTGATTTGGAAGACTTGGGCGAAGAAGTCCTTGAATCCCATATATTGGGCGGAATACTGGTTTCGGCGATGTTGAAATAGACATACAGCGGGTCGATTTGGGTCAATTCGGCCAAAACAGTGCTGGTTGCACTGGAGCCTACCAGGTTTCCCGGATCGACAAGCCTCCTGTCGATACGTCCCGTGAAAGGGGCGACTACCCATGTGTACCCGAGATCGAGCTTTGCAAGATCGCGCTGAGCTTCGGCCGAGATCAGACCGGCTTGTGCCGTGTCGCGCTGATAGCGCCAGTTTTCGACATCCGTATCGGCGGCGGCCTTTTGCTCGTAGAGCTTTGTGAAACGTGCCAACTCCGTTTTTGCGTGCTCGAGCAGGGCTTTTTGATTTTGAACGTTGCCTTCGGCCTGCAGGAGCCTTGCAAGATATGTGTTTTGCTGGATGAGAAAAAGAAGCTGATCTTTCTTGACTATATCGCCGTCTTTGAAAAATACGCTGTCAAGATAGCCTTCCACGCGGGCGCGGAGCTGGACGGTGTTGATGGCCTGGGTATTGCCGCTTAGTTCCAGGTAATCGACTACGTCCTCATGCACGGGCTGGCTTACGGTAACTTTGGGCGGCGCAGGTGGGGCAGCTGCTTTCTTCTGTTCGCAGCCGGCCGATAAAAATAAAATCAGGCTGAGTGCAAGGGCTGCGGCCGCTGTTTTTCGTGCAAAAAAAAGGGCGGTGCCACACTGCGCCGCACAAACGCCTTGAGTGAGGGGGGCCCCGGTCCGGAGGTGCTTTGGATGGTACGGGTGCGATAAAAAAAGCTGTATGAAATTACAGACTGACCTCATGATTTCTCCAGATGTTGCGCGTATTTCTCGGGCATCTATGCTCCCGTTTTTACCAGTCCGGCTTGCGAATATCGCTCTGGTTGCAGGGCGGGGGCATGTAACCGCACGGAGAAAGCAAACTGCCCCAGTTAGTCCGCCGTGCCATTACTTCTTTGATTTCAGGCGAGAGGATCTCCTCTCCCTGTCTGATTTCCCATCCACCGCCTAGTGCCCTGTAGATCCCTACCAGGTTCGTGGAGATATTGCCCATAGCGGTTGCAAGATTGTCCTGGACGTTGAGAAGGGCCTGTTGGGCCACCAGGACAGTCGTAAAATCCGTACTTCCCTGGCTGTACTGTATAAAGGCCAAATCGAGCGAGCGCTTTGCCGCCGCTGCGCTCAGCGCCAGGCTTTCAGCGTTTTCCTGGTACCGCAGAAACCCTGCCAGGGCGTCCTCGACTTCCTGTTGTGCCCTCAGCACCGTATTTTTGTAGGAAAGCAAAAGCTCCTGGAAACGTGCATCCTGGGCTCGCACGTTATTGGTTATCCTGCCGTAGTTGAGAAAGTTCCATTGAACGGATGGGCCCATGGTCGTCGACGCCGCCTTTGAGATGCTGAACATCTTAGCGAGGTCCGATGTTGCAACGGTTGTGGCCTGAGGGCCAAAAAAGCCGCCAAGTGAAAAAGCCGGAAACAGGTCGGCTTTGGCAACCCCGATTTGCGCGCACTGCGCTGCAGCCTGGAGTTCCGCGCTGCGAACATCGGGACGGCGTCTCAGCAGGTCGGAGGGAATCCCGATGGCAACGTAGGGCGCAGGGTTCGGAATCTCCGATGGGCCGGTCAGAATATCCGTAAGGTTATCCGGAGGAATGCCGAGGAGTACGCTCAGCGCATCTTTGCTCTGTCTGAGCTGTGCCTCGAACACCGGGATCGTTGCCTGAGTGTTGAAAAGTTGCGATTTGGCCTGTTGGACGTCACGCTCAGAGGTTGTGCCACCTTCGAAACGGGTTTCTGCTATTCTGAGGCTTTCCTTCTGGGTTTCGAGGTTTTCCCGTGCTATAGCGAGCCTTTTCTCAAGGGCCCTTATCTGTATGTAAGAATTAGCCGCATCGGCCGTAAGAGTGACGAGGGCACTGTCATAATCGGCAACCGTTGATCGCAGGGTCGCATCGGCCGATTCGACTCCTCTCCTGTATTTTCCCCAGAAATCAAGCTCCCAGGCTACGTTCAAATTCAGCTGGTCCTGCCAGAAACTGTTTTGGACAGGGACGCTCGATGCAGTAGACCCCGCCGCTGAGAAAGAATATGAGCTGAACCTGTTGAACGTCACCGACGGGTTGAACTGCTGGGTTTGAGGATAGAGTTTGCCCACGGAGATGCCGAGCTGAGCCCGTGCCTCGAGTACACGGACGGCGGCAATTTTTAATGACGTGTTTTCACGATAGGCCCTCTCGATTATCACGTTCAGTGCTTGATCGCCGAACCCTTCCCACCATGCCCGGTAGTTTGCCGGCTCATTTTTTACACGCTCATCGGTCGATTCCAGCCAGTTCGAAGAAATTGGCGCCTCAGGTTTGTTAAAATTCGGCCCCACTTTGAGGCAACCGGGCACTGATAAGCAAATTGCAAGCAGCGCGATCACTAACAGAATGCATTGCCTCTGTGGCGTCATGATTTAAATCCAATTTGATTGGAGTAAACAGCCCAGATCGTTGCATGGAGTTCTTCAGCGCTGTTGCGCGGCCATTTTTCAAAGTCTGGGTCCCAAAGTTTCAGGCGGCAATAATACAGGTAATTGGATGGGGGTAAAATCAAAAAGGATATTCTTATATCAATTTCTTGATTTGGAGGCCGGGCGGTTGCCTCAGAGCACTTACCGCGGTGCATTCGGAAAATCACATTTTATCACAATTTGCGATCAATGCGGCAATCAGTTGCATGAAGTTACTGTTTGTGCCGGAAGGGGACGGCGAATGGAGGGAAAGTGATGATAAACCATAAAGCTGCCGGCAATGCCGGTTATCGAATCGTTATGGATGAACAGGCCGGGGCATACGACCATGTCTTGCCGCTCGAAGTTTTGTGCGATGAGATCATGGTTATTTTGAAGCTCGCATCTGATGACGAGTTCGTGGTTATCGGCTGCCTGGCCGAGATGGATTCGAACTACATCACTTTCGATTATGTCGTATTGGACAGGACCCTGCAGGAAAGGCTCCATGAAACCGCCACTGTTCTGCTGAAGCGGGATCGAGACCGCATGGCTTCCATCGAACAAATCCAATGCGTTATAGTATCGGACAGTGAAGAATCGGAAGCTTCCTTTTTCTGCCTGCGCCTCAGAAGGTGTGTTCTGAGGCGGTTCAGGCATTGAAGCCGGAAACTTGAAACCTCAGGCGCCGCATACGGTGTCTCCGGATGGACACCGGCTATTGCGACGCGAGGAGCAAAATATGAGCAAATACATGCAGATCGATATCAGGCTTCTTCCGGTTTATGGAACGGGCGGGTTGAAAGGGGCATTCCCCAACCTTTTTGAATTTTTGGGCAGTAACGGATATGATCCGGTCATTAATAAGGAGCCCTCGCTGTATGAAATGGTAGAGGTCATGATCAGGGTCAAAAACGATCCACACGTTCGTCCGGATTCCAAAAAACCAATTGTTTCCAAACTCGGCGAGTTGCTGAAAGTGCGCGATCTGGCGCGCGAATCACTCCTGGCCCGGCGGCTCGATGATTTGGATCGCTTTCTATACAGGCTCGAAGATTTATTCGGTGATATCGAGGGAAACCTTATCTGAGGGTTTGATCGTCAAAAACGGGCCGGTCTTTCCGTCGTCGATATAACCGGCGTTGCCGTGCTGGCAGCCCGGATAATTTTCATGCCTTCCGGCAACAGCTGCCCGGTCCCTACAGTTGCCTCTTCCTCCAGAATAGTTTTGCAGTACCGGACCCTGGCTGGCATTCCTCCGTCCTGGGCACTTTTTCCCCGGTAATACCCGATGTCCTTCAAATTCCGTAACGGCTGAGGTGAAACTTTTCGCCTGCCGATCTTGCGGGTCTCCCTCCAACCATTGAGCTTCCAGGCTGCAGGCTCGGAAAACGGTTTTATTTGCCCAATCAGAGGGCGTGGCCTTATAATAATACGTTCAACTCTAAAGTTTGCGAATTGCGGTTTTTTGGTCGAAAACCAATCGGAGGCGGAGAAACATCCGGTGAGGGGCGGTTTGGCAAGATCTTTCGGTGCGTTTTTCAAAGATGCCGGAGAAGGTGGTTCTTGGCGGTCGGTCAAATTGCTGAGACCCTACTTCAGGCGAAACCTTTTGAGGCTTGCGGGTGGTTTTTCCGCCTTGATGCTGGTTGATCTCCTCCAGCTTTTCATTCCACGAATCGTCAAAAATGCGGTGGATTTGCTTCAAAAGGGGGTCGCCACCCCTGGCGGCCTCTTGGACTATGGCGTCTACATAACCCTGATCGCATTTGCGATTGCAGTCTTTCGATTCGTCTGGCGGCAGCTTATCTTCGGGTTTTCGCGCATCGTTGAGATAGATCTGAGAAACCGGATGTTATCGCACTTGCTCTCGCTCGATAAGGTTTACTTTCAGAAGACAACCACGGGCGAGGCGATGGCGCTTGCAACCAATGACCTCTCTGCCGTGCAGCTTGGTGTCGGGATGGGAGGCGTCGCGTTTGTGGATGCCGTTTTCATGGGTTTTGCCGCATTCGGTTTCATGCTCTATATTCATCCGATTCTGACCCTTATAGCGCTTGCGCCGATGCCCTTGCTTGCCTTTCTGACCAGAACGCTTTCATCGCGCCTGCATGGAAGGTTCAAAAAAGTCCAGGAACAATTTTCTCTTCTCACCGAATTTGTCCGCTCAACTCTGTCGTCGATCAGCCTGGTAAAAGCCTACAACCAGGAAGAGCTCCAAAAACAGCGGTTTGCACAAATGGGCCAAACCTTCGTTGGAGACAATCTCAAGCTGGCGGTTGTCAACGGGACGCTTTTCCCGGTGTCCGGGTTCATTGGGAACTTCAGCATGCTGCTGGTGCTGGTTTTCGGGGGACGGTTGACAATATCCGGAACTATCACGGCAGGGGACTTCGTCGCTTTCATCAGTTATCTGTTCATAATGACCTGGCCCATGATGGCGATGGGCTGGGTAGCCGATCTTTTCCAACGCGGGGTTACCTCGCTTTCCAGAATCGAGGCGCTTCTAAGTGAGAAGCCCGTTCTTGCCGAGCGTGACGAGATGCCTCAAGGCGCGCGCCCGGGACCCGATCCGGGGCCTGGGCCTTCTTTGAGCGGTGAAATCCGCGTGGAAAACCTGTTCTTCGAATACCCGGGGCAAGCCGCACGGGGTCTTAAGGGAATAGACCTGCACGTTCCAAGGGGAATGCTGCTCGGGATCGTCGGCCGCACAGGGGCTGGGAAAACCACCCTGTGCAATCTGCTGGCGCGGCTTTTCCCGGTCCCTGACGGGAGCATCTTTTTCGACGAGCGCGATGTCAACTCCATTTCGATAAAGTCGGTGAGAAGCGCAATAGCGTATGTGCCTCAGGATGTGGTGCTTTTTTCCGATACCATTGCTTTCAACATCGCTTTCGGCAGGCCGCACGCTTCCTTCGAAGATATCGAAAGAGTCGCCAGGGCGGCCGCCATTAACGACGACATAGCCGCTATGCCGCAAGGCTATGAAACGAGAATAGGAGAAAGGGGAGTAAAACTTTCCGGGGGCCAGCGCCAGAGGATCGCGATAGCGCGGGCGCTCCTTCTGGACAGGCCGATAATTTTGATAGACGATGGTCTTTCCGCCGTGGACATGGAAACCGAGCACGCGATAATCCTTTCGATCGCTTCCTATCTCAAAGGGCGAACCTGCATAATCGTGTCCCACCGGATAGCGCCTCTGGCCGATGCCGATCAAATCGTGGTAATGGAAAAGGGCCGGGTGGTGGATCGAGGGCCCCATATGGAATTACTCGAACGAAACGCTTTCTATTCGAGTATCTACAGGCACCAGACAAACTCTTACGCCGAGGGCGGTGTTACTGGCGGCGAACAATGAATCAGGACCGGGAATTTTTTCAGGAAGAGCAAAAACGCTACCTGGGCGACTTCAAACTCTGGGGGCGATTACTCAAATTCATAGTTCCCCAATGGAAGTGGGTCTTTGCGGCCGTTGGTCTTGCCTTTATCATAACCGGCGTGAGTCTTGTGTGGCCAAGACTCATTCAGTTGGCCATGGATAAATATATACTCAACACTTCCCTGCCTGCCGCCCAACGGGTGAACGGAGTAAGCTGGATCGCCTCGCTTTTCCTTGTGGTTATCGTCATCGGGTTTGTGGCGAATTTTTTTCAGGTTATCGCCCTGGAATGGACCGGCCAAAGGATCATGGATTCTTTGCGCCAGCGCCTGTTCGGTCATGTAATAGGGTTAAACCTTTCGTTTTTCAGCTCCCACCAGGTGGGGAGGCTGGTTACGAGGCATACAAACGATATCCAGAACATGTATGAAATGTTTACATCCGTGATAATTACACTTTTCAACGAAGGGATCAGGCTTGTCGGCATCCTTGTGGTACTGTTCTGGATGGACTGGAGGCTTTCGGTCCTTCTGGCTCTCACCTTTCCGCTGATGGTCATTATCACGTTGACTTTCGGCAGCCTGAGCCGACAGGCTTTCCGGAGAATACGCGCTCACCTTGCCGGGATTAATGCCTTTCTTCAGGAGGCGATCTCAGGGATCTCCATTATCCAGATCTTTTTGCGCGAAAAAGACGCGCAAGAGAGGTTTTCCCGGTTGAATAGAAAATATTTCGATGCCGCAATGTACCAGATTCGGGTATTCGGCGTTTTTGTACCGCTGATCGAAGTTATGAGTTCGATTTCACTCGCGCTCATAATATGGTATGGAGGCGGTCAGGTTTTGAAAAGCTACATGACCATAGGAGTGCTCACGGCCTTCATCTCCTACATGCGGCTCTTCTTCCAGCCCATTCGGGAGTTTTCGCAAAAATACACCGTCGTGCAATCCGCTATGGCCTCGGCGGAGAGGATTTTTCAGCTGCTCGATGAAAAAGATTATGTGCCGCCGGTTGTCGATCCGGTGGAAATACGCGGGATCAGGGGACATATAGAATTTCGGGATGTCGTGTTCGCCTACGATGCCGAAAGGCAGGTGTTGAGAAACATCTCTTTTGAGGTCGAGCCGGGCCACACCCTTGCCATTGTCGGGGCAACCGGATCGGGCAAGACCACAATAATAAATTTGCTGGAGAGGTTCTACGATCCGCAGCACGGGAGTATCTTTTTGGACGGCGTGGATCTTCGCAAGTTAGAGCCGCACTGGTTGCGGGAACAGGTCGGGCTCGTTATGCAGGATATTTTCATTGTGCCGGGATCGATCCGCGAAAATATACTGCTTGAACGCGAGTTGCCTGAATCGGACATTGATCGAATTCTTCAGCTCTCACAGTTGAAAAACCTTGTCAAAAGTCTTCCCGGCGGGCTGGACACCAGAATAGGGGAGGGCGGCATGGACCTCTCGGCGGGCCAGAAGCAACTGCTGGCGTTCGCGAGGGTCCTGGCGAGAGACCCGAAGATCCTGGTCCTGGACGAGGCAACTTCGAATGTGGATTCGGAAACCGAAATGCTGATTGAGCAGGCAATCAGTGCGGTTATGGCAAACCGGACGAGCATCATAATCGCCCACAGGTTGTCTACAATCAGACGTGCCGATCAGATAATCCTGATCGACCATGGGCGCATAGCCGAGCGTGGGTCTCACGAAGATTTGATGGAAAAAGAGGGCCTTTACCATCACCTCCAGATGCTGCAAAACGGCATCATTTTGGTGCGGGAGCAGGCGTATTGACGCTCCGCGGCCTTTTTCGCCGACTTCATTTTGTAATGAAGATAGTCCGTCCGGGCCGGATGCACTATGCCCGCAATGTCTATTTCCAACTGAGCACGTCGGCGTTTTCTCCCTCACCGCCTTCCTGCCCGTCGGCCCCAAGGGATACGAGATCATAGTCGCCATGTTCTCCCGGGCAGGCGTAGATATAAGCCCTTCCCCACGGGTCCATCGGGACCTCTTTTCGAAGGTAGGGGCCGTCCCAGAGGTCTGTACCAGGATTTTTACGAAGCGATTCCAACCCTTCGGCGGTTGTCGGATACCGTCCTACGCTAAGCCTGAATGAATCCAGGGCCGTGGAAAAAAGTTCAATCTGAGTCTTGGCGGCCTTCTGCTTGGAAGTGCCGATATGCTTGAAAAAGTCTGTTCCGACGAAGGCGGCAAGCAGGCTGAGAATAATCATGACCACTAACAGCTCTATAAGGGTGAACCCTTTTTGACGCTCTTTACCGCTGCTGTTTGTATTTGCGCGAAACATAAGGTTACTACTCCGTTGTGGGATTAAGTGAATCGACACCGCCCGAAACAGGTTCCGCAAAGGTTAACCTGTAACCTTGAGCATGTCAAACAAGGCCCCGGAAACAGGGTTCGGGGTGGAAGACAAAAATAGCCCCCAAGCGACTGAGCGGGGGGAAGGCTGTCAAAATCGCCTCGTGTGCAAAAAAGTGCATTCGCGTCTGTAAAGGCTGGACTCAGCCCCCGTTAATGGGCTCTTGCTCAGGTTCGACTTCGGCGAGAGAGTCAATGGTGAAACCTGTCGACTGACCCCGCAGGAAAAGAGTCCCGTCAGAGCCCACCGAAAGGGGTGTCCTATATGGTCGTTTGAATTCCAGGATGAACGTTTCGTCGATCATCCTGGCGAGAATCTTCTCACCGTTTGGGAGGCAATACATCTGGCCATCGACGAGGACCATGGAAACTCCTGTTTAGAGAAAATGAGAATCAGCCGAATTTTGTTTTTAAACCGCGTGCAATAGAATACTACTATCCGCTTGTAAGGCAAAGTGAAATGGTGACGATGTCCGTTGGAAAATCGGGCCAGTATTCAAACAGATGGCGATAATTCATCGTTTACATAGTAAAAGAGGATGATTATTTTGTTTCGGGAATTAATCGCCGCGCCGCGAAAGTGCGTGCGATGTTTGGAGGGAAAAACCATGAAAGCTACGGCAATAAATTCGGAACAGATCGATAATTCTGGGGCGAGAC
>Ga0187889_10004458_pt1 | contig 11548 bp, 12 predicted proteins | sample June2016WEW_7_10_2_FD_132992 | JGI IMG/M metagenome (GOLD analysis project Ga0187889, IMG submission 132992) | Peatland microbial communities from SPRUCE experiment site at the Marcell Experimental Forest, Minnesota, USA - June2016WEW_7_100 | ecosystem: Environmental > Terrestrial > Soil >... | reverse complement strand
TTGCTTTTTCTACCCCTTGTTTCAGGCTTGCTATCTGTTCCTCGCGCTGTTTTATCTCGATCGCCATAGAGGTCTCTTTCAGTTCTAGCTGTGTTCTCAGTTCGTCGGCCGCAGCCTGTTTTGTAGCATCCAATTCCTTGTGAAGATTGGATAATAGAAGGTCGCGCCCTTCAAGCTCGCTCTTGAAGCGTGCCTCGCTGAGATCGAACTCCGCTTTGGCTTGCTTGAGCGCGTCCTCTTTGGCGCTCGCTAGATCTAGTTTCAGGGACTTGATGGTGTGGTCTCTTGACCGAAGATCTTGCTCCGCCTGCTTCAGCGTTTCGCTCTTTATCTTGCCGACATCCTTCCGCAATCCCTGGATGAGCTGATCCTTCTTTTTCAGTTCCTTCTTATGATCGGCTGCCAGTTGCTTTTGAAGGATCGTGTATTCCTTTCGTCCCTGCGCAGCGATGGCAGTGTACTCTTTCCGTAATTCCTGGAGCTGCCTGACATGGCTTGTCTCCAGTTGATTTCTGAGTTCGTTTCTGTCGGCCTCCGCAAGCCTCTTAGCTTCTTCGAGGAGTTTCTGAAAACGCTCTTCTTTACGGGCCAAGTCCAGGCTGATGCCTTCATTTTGCGCCTTGAGGTCATCAAGTTCCTTCTGATGGCCCCTTTGGAGTTCCTCCTTTAGTTTCTCTCGATCCGCTCCAGCCTGTGATTTAATCTGTGCAAGTTGTGCTTCAAAGCGCTTGACCGTATCCTGTAATCTCTTTTCAGCATCTTCTTGACTTTGCTTGGAACGTTTCTGGTACTCGGATTCGATTTGAACCTTGAGTTCCAACATCACCTTGCGATACTCCTCACTTTCAAGAGGCTTCTTGCAAAGTGGACAGGTGAAGGCAGCAACCGTCTTGGCTCGGGACATCGGTCTCGGAGTAGTCCAAGGAAGCTTAAAAGCGTGAAGGGTTCAGGAGATTCGACCAACAGAGGCACCTAAATCGGGTCTGATGTATTTCGCACGCTCGGTTATCTCGTCTCCCAATTCCTTGAGGGCGTCTTTCGTAACGTTTCTGTCCGGATAGGCCAGACAGAGAACTCCTCTCCCTGCTCGAATGATTGATGGGAAGCGCCCATCCCAGTTGGTGCAGAGTTATATCAGTCTCCAGACGAAGCACCATAGGTAGAAGGACTATTGGCTCCCTCGCTCAAGTGCTACTTTGCTTATGGGTCTAACATGTCACGATTTCAGATGAAGCAACGGTGCCCCAAGTCGAAGCAACGCGGTGTTGGACAGATTTTCGGCTTTCGGTTCATCATCAACTCAAGAGGTGTGGCAACAATCCTCCCTGAGTCTGATCGAATTGTCTGCGGTGTTGTATGGAATCTCGCAGCCAAAGACGAGAACAACTTGGACAGATGGGAAGGAGTTCGCCAGGGGTTGTACACGAAGGAACGCCTCCCAGTGGTCATCGAAGGCCGTTCCTATGACGCTTTGGTCTATGTTGCGACAGACAGTTCAATTGGTGCGTCCAGACCAGGTTACATCGACAAGGTGATTGAAGCTGCCAAGTCGCAGGGACTCCCCAGAGCCTATGTCGCGGAACTGGAATCTTGGGCAGTAAAGAAATAGCTGGAGCAGCCGAGGAACGAGAGAATAATACCTTCTTAATGCATGGAACTCAGCTGGGTTTCTAGCCGATTGATCAGGCGCTTGGTCCTTTCGATGTACATCTCCAATTGGTCACTCCCAGGGGTTTTCTCCCCGTGCACTATGGCGTTACGTATGTCCTGCAGATCTTTGAACTCCGCCAAGCTCCTATGGTCCATAATCTGTGGCACAATCTCCGCTCTACTCGGATACTCCTCTGCCGAGCTTGCTGATGTCGTCCGCTCGCTTAATCGTTTGGTCCTCAACATGCTTACAACCTTCTCGACCTCCGACCAATAATTCAAGAAGTATCCTAGGGCTTCAGACTCCACTTCCCCAACTTCGAGATTGAATCCGAACAGGTTCCTAAAGAGTAGCCTAGCCAGCTGAGCATATATCTCGACTTTGCTCCTTTCGACAGTCAGACCGTTCCCTTGGTGATAAAGCTCGTTTCTTACTCTGTGATACCATTCGATTTCACCGAGGTCCACACCTTCAAGCTTGTTGGGTGCATACTTCTCAAGGAGGTCAAGCAACTCAGGGAAGCTCTCCGACTTCTCTCCATACTCCTTTCTGCTGATTTCGATGTGTGTTACGCGGCGGGGTAATCCCAGATAGGTCTTGATCATCAGTTCAACAGCGTTGTCTATGCTTATCATGCTCAGCCTACGGGTACTGTCAGAATCCTTCTTCAACAGGTCTAGCCCATGTTGTAGGATTTCACCAGGACCAGTAGCCCAAGGAGCAGCCTGCTCATGTGGAGTTGTCGAACGTGGGCTTGACATTGAAATCAGAACAACATACTCACACTTGGCTATTTGAGGATGTTGTCAAGGCGGTTCAGGTGGTTCATCATACCCTAGTGGCGTGAATTCATTGAATCATCTGGACGTCAAGGACAGGGACACTGCAGAAGTCTAGTCTAGACCTAGCTCGGCAAGTTTAGTAATGCGGCGACCAGCCAATTGTTCGTGTCGTCGATGGTGCATGATCATGCCAGGCTGGAAACCAATCTCGAGAGGCTGGCCAGTCGTTGCCTGAACAAATGGTACGGATATGGCAACACCAATGGTGAAATGTGGTTCATTGGCAGGGAGGAGGGAGGGGCTGAGGTTTGGCGAGACAAGATGCGCCGAAAGAATCCATGTACGCTAGAGCAAAGCCTAGAGCTTAGATCCCATTTTCACAGGGCAATGGATTTCCAATACGTCTGGAGGGAGAAGTACCACTACTCAAGAGAGGACTTGAAGAGATTGCGGGCTTCAGGCAACTGCTGGAGATATATCGCTGCGTACATCCTCAGCGTGCGACGTGGCAATTGCAGCGCGCTGTCAGATCCTCGAGAGAGGAAAGGAGAAATAAACGACTTCATAGACCGAGAGTTTGGGCGAAAAGACTCCCACCACTTCTTGTGCGAGTCTTTTCCCCTACCTCTGAAGAGACACACCAGCAAGGAATACAAGGAGTGGTACAAGGGATGTCTCGGCGACTTCCGAGGGTATAAGGCAGAGGTCAAGCGGATACGTTTCGATGGGATCTTTGAACTTCTTGTTCGAAGCAATGAGGTGAAGCTGGTGGTATCGTTTAGCGAGGAATTCAACAAATGGCTGATAAAGAATCGAAAGGAGGAAATGATTCCCATTGACCACTGGTGCCTTCACAAGAGGCTCTACCGCTATTTCGGTTTGAGACTGGATAGGTACAGACATGTTGGAGTATTGATGACACCGTTCTTCGGCCAAGGTCTGGCATATTCCGACCTGTGTAAGTCCTCTCTAAGGGCGCACCAGTTGGCGGCACCTGGTCAAGTCCCGGGGCGAATTGGAAGGTCGTACTAAACCCTATTGGGTCTCTCTCTATCGCAGCGACCCGTCGTCCCGACATCGAAGGACACGACCTTCTCTAACACGATGCGCATGCGCTGAGGAATAGTTGTCGAGTAAGACTAGTTAAGGGTGAATCGGTGCCAGTGGTCGGTAACGAGAGATCCGCTGGAGAAACGTGTAAGTGAAGCAGTTCATAAACATGTTCGATGGCGACTTGACTGTGGCTACCTATAGTCTGATTCTGTTCGCAACGCCAAATACTGCTTACACCGCAGGTTGGTTGGCAGGAAGCATTCCGGCTCACCTCATTGCAAGCGAACTGAACAGGGGCGAAGGGGATGATGGGGTCTTCTGGGAATGCCCTGTCCAGTTTGGAAGAGGCGTAAGAGAGAGTGACAGGGCCGCATTCAAGGAGCTAATGAACGAGATTCTAGATGGCAAAATCGAAGTTGATATGCCTTACAAAGGTATCAAGCTGAGCCGGTACGGCTATTTCTATGACGGTTCCCTTTCTAGAGTCGCTTGGAGATTCAATCTGAAACGGGTGTTCAGAGGAAATCATTTCAACGAGGACCCCAGCGAAAAAGAGAGGTTCTCCAAGTGTTTCAGCTTCAGAGACGTTTATCTCAACTTCAATGAAAAGAAAAACAAAGGACGTTGCTGGTTCCTAATTTCGAACATACAACGAATTGAGGAGCCGAGCCCTACCATTTCGGAAGGAGGTGGGAAATACAGGTTAGATGGTTTCAAGTACGCAGACAGGAGTCTGCTCACGAGCGACTTCAGGTATGGGGGAGCAGTCTTTACCAGCCAGGTGCCAGAGAACTGCAACAATGTGAGACAGGTGAGCGCCATCGGCGAGATTGACACCTACCTAAAGCAATTCTTCCTCACGAAACTCCCAGAACAGAACCTGAGGGAGAGAGTGATTCAGCAGGCGTTTGCAATCAGCCTGATGCAGGAACGGAAGAACTGGACGCTGGCGATGGAACAGCAACTAGATGGTCGTAGCAAAGACAGACGAAGGACGGATATCATATTCAAGGACGAGAATGGGGACATGGTGGCTGTGGAAATCAAACGTGCTAACAACGATGACCCTGTGAGCCAATTGAAGGAGTACATTGACAAGCTTGAGAAGAAGTATGAAAAGAGACCAAAAGGGATAGTAATTGTGGGAAGGGCTGACGATGAACTGAAGGCAAGAGCCAAGAAAGAAGGCTTTGAGTTGTTAGAATACCACGTCGCTCTGAAGTTCGATGAGGTCAAGTGACGATCAGAATCGTAGGCGAACATGGTCTGCAAGCCGGGGACGTTTCCATCTTCTACGGGAACCAGGCATAGTCCTTCACCATCTCATCAAGCCCTCTGTCGCAGCTCTGGTTATAGCCCAACAACCACTGCAACGCATGATGCAAAGACTCGCGATTGATGATGCCTACGAGATAATCAACGTCATCGAAGATGTGCTTCGACAGAATTACGCATGGGCGGCATTCGGTGCATCTCTCGGTGTTGTGTACGGCGTGGAAGATCGCCGCCTCTTTGATCGGTTCTTCAAGCTTCATGTTGTAGTTGTGTTGGGCCTGAGTGAGGCTACCGCCGTGGTCCTTGAAGGTAATGAGGACTTTGCTGTCGGCGAACTCACAACGCCTGAATGTGAAGGGTTTTCCGTCAAGTAATAGCGTCACTTCTTGACCCACTTTACTTCTAGCCATCAACTCTATCTGCCTTTGGCGGATGCCTGCTGCCTCAATCGGCTTGACCATGGGTCTGTATTGCTCCATTACAAGCTATAGAGCTTTGGAGTGAGTACACCGTCCATTTGGTGTCGAAATGGATTCACTTCGTTGAGGGGTGAGGGGAACGAAGAGAACTCCGACTTGGTCATGGAACAGGTGAAGAAGGCCCTGGAGCCCGAGGACCGGGTGGTATGAGGCAGAGGACATCATTCTCCTCAATGGGTGATGGGCGGGCGCTTCGAATCCCACAACGTTTTTACACCATATCAACCGAGAATTGGTGTATGCAACCAAGGCGGAAACGGATATTACTCATAGAAGCTACAGAAAACGCATTTCAGGAGGATCACCCTTTGCGAGAGTGCTCAGTCCTAAGACAATGCATCGAATTGTTCGTCAATGCGAGTGAGCGTATAGATAGCCTGAACATCCCAGGTAGCCCAGCGCGACCCAAATCGATACCGCAATTCAAACACCTGTTGGAAGAAGATTACCCCTATATTCACGTCGCATCTCATGGTGATGCCAGAGGTCTACGTCTGCGGAATAAGAAGTATTTCGAGTACGACGAATTCGTAAAGGTAGATTTCTCCAACAAGACGGAGCTGCTGTTCCTGAACGCATGCGAGCTTGCTAAGGGCGGGGCTGCCTTATTCGCGCTGGCAGCCATGTGTAAAGGACAGATGAGCGACAAGTATGTAATTGCTCCTGAGCCTGAAGTCTACTTTGAGACGAAGCTAATTTTTGCAATGCATTTCTACGATTCCCTCCTAGCGGAAAGAAAAGGCATTGTTGAAGCATTCCACACCGCAGGCTCCTTGAAAGGGTTCCCAGACTTGAAATACAAATGCCTTGATGCGAGCAAAATGAAAGAGCACGTCATGTACAACGGAAAGTGCGAGGAACGGGACCTCATCTGCTGATCATCAGAACGAAGGAATTGGGAGGAGATTGGACGTTTGCCAAGGCCAAGAAGAAAGTGGTAGAACCGAAGATTGGCCATATCGAATGGTGGACGTATCCAACGACCTGTGTCTCAAAAGATGCAACGGCCATGTTGGCGCGGAGCAAATTCCCTTACAAGGTTCACATCGTTCTTCAGACCGGCAAGAACCAATACTTTCTGATGCGGGAAGCTGAGCTTATTGCGTTGAGGAGGAAATCTGGCCGAAGACCTTCTTTGGAGCTAAAGTTGAAGTTGGGGAGCCTGGTTTTCGTCGACCCTAACAAATACAAGACCATTGTAAGGAGAACCAGATTCTCGTGGTTCGGTCAAGGGAGAGGACATCAAATGGTTCACCTGACTGACAGAGACTACGAAAAAGATGTGAAAAGGGCACCAATTGCAGAAGGAAAGATAGCGAGATTCCTATTCTACAACAACATTGAAAGACGGCTCATCGAAGGTGACGGGGAGAGACAATCGAAAGTGCCTTCAGGGCGTAGTGTCCCGTGATTACTGAGCTCGCTTCGACCATCAGTGCTGTAACTTCACTTCCCGCATATCAGACAGCTTCTGGGTCCGGCAGACCATACCTGATACGCGACATGTTCGACGAACCACATCTGGGACAGCGTTCGGGCAAAGGACCCCACTCCATCGTCTTCTAGTACATCGGGTTTAGCACCATCGGCTCTGTCCCGAAGAGCTTGAGGATGGAGGTCACCTTGGCCACCCTCATCGAGTCCCTATGCCTGGCCCAGGCGATTCCGTCCCACTTGGCGGCAAAGAAGATGACGTACTTGGTCGCTCCCATAGACCGAGCCAAGAGGTACTCTACCGTCTGAAGGATGACCTCCTCTATGTCTCCGCCCGTTCCTATAGCTACGACGAGAAGGGGTTGGCGGGGGTTGCGGTCGAACCCTGGGATGATCGCCAAGCCCTCGGGCATCTGCGTTAGCTCGGGTTCGGAGGGAAGGCTTGGGTCTAGGTACTTCTTCCTCCATCGCTTCGTGGGAACTTCGTCTCCTGCCACCTTGCTCGCGATGAACTCGCCGCTGAACGACAGGTCCCAATCTCCTTCCTCGCCAACCATCTCCCTCTCGACGGATGCAAGTCTCATGAGGACGGAGCCCAGCTCCGAGGGAAGCTTCTTGGCGGTCGGGGAGACGGTCATCACTAATCACCTGGATGCCCGCCGTCCCAACCCCATATGGAGTAATAACGTATGCAGTTGGACCAGTGTTGACCCCATGTCAAGTGCCGACAACAAGCGACAGGCCTAGAGTCCGGCTATCAACTTGAGTGAGCCACTTCGGACTCAACTAGTCAAGTGCATGAAGCAAGAGTGCCGATATTCAGGATCGCAATTAGGTTCAGTCGACGCGAACCACATTTCCGGGTTGGGCAAACTCAGATTTCAGAAACACATTTTAGATGCGTCGGGAGTAAGAAAGGATAGCGATTCTGGATGGTTGATATTTGGCTCGAATGTGGAAATCCTCCCTGTGATGGTCAGGGGTTGGAACATGTGAAGAACATGGAGTACGACTTAGCAAAGCGCAACTACGCAGAACTGTGGCAGTGCCCCAAATGCAAGAATGCTGTTTTCTTGGTACTGAAACACGGTGAGCCGAAACCCTGACCGGCAAATGAGACGGGTATAAGGATAGTGCAAGTTTCACTAGCGCGCATAACATTACATTGACGATGAGACATACCCACCTTGAAGATTTTTCAAGTCGCTTTTTTGGACTTGAACCGTAATAGGTACTAATACTGCCCGATTACGAGAGCAGCCTTCCGATTGATCACCTCTCAAAAGATGTCCGAAACATCCAAGGAAAGGAAGGAATAGTTACATTAGGAAGGCCGAAGGATTTGGCTAACAGGAGTCCTGTTCTTGAGGTCTGGGAGATTCCTAATCGGGATGGAGGCGGAGACCCTGTTTGACCTTATCCACAGGACCGGCGAACCTGTCAGTGTTGACGGTATGGGGTTGCCTCCGGAGTATTGGTACGTGGATGTGGGAAGGCTCGTGTGGAAGAGGGCTAGATTTCTAAGAAAACACAAGCCTGAAGTGTTCTCTCGAGAAGACAGGCTGATATCCGATCTTATCTGGGTCGTCGACAGATGTGTGTTGCACGAACTTCTTCACACCTGCGATGTCCGACATCCAGAAGGATCTGACGGCAGATCTCTTGACTATCTAGAGGCGGACGCGTTTTCGTTCGACAATATTGCCGAGGAAATGATGGGGTGGACGAAAAAAGCTAATCCTCTTTCGGCCAGGTCTGGCCTGCCATAGTTATAAGCGGGTTCAATCATGCATTTCGATGGAACCTAGTTGAGAGTGGCTTACGTAGGCCTATCGACGCCGTTGTGTTATGATTATCAGAATCAAGCAAGCAAGGCACCATCTGACTCGGGGGACTCTCCGAATCCCATCCTCGATAGCCCGTTTGGGCTGATGCTCCTCTACGACGAGATATGGTTCCTTTGTAGGAGCCTATGCCCCGAGAACATGCGTGAATCACCCCATGTTAGATTCCTCGACGAGAGCAAGATGCTTCCGTCACTTGATGAAATTCATGCGCCCACCTATTGGAAGGATATTGACAGTAATCCCACGTTGGAGGATAGGTTTCTGGCGAGAGAGCATTCCGCCTTAGAGTCATACAGGGAGACTCTGCGGAGGATTGGCGTCTATTGGGATGCGGGTTTCGACAATCACACCCATGGGCTACAGATTGGTGGTGTTCACGTGTTTGCTAATGCGTTCAGCCTAGAGAACCTCCTGTTCGACATGGAAGTAGTCAAGAGAATGCAGCGGCCTGACCTTGAGCTACTCACCAACGCCGTATCGCAGTCCTGGCTCGACGGTCCCACCTGCCCTTTCCTTAGGACCGCACTCACCGAGATTCTGACAATAGAGAACATACCGAATTACCTGACCCCGAAGGGCCCATACCACCCTTGCGTCGAAGAAGCTAGGGACGAGCCTCACCTGAAGAGATTCAGGAAGTGGATCTCAACTCGGACCGCGCCCCAGAGAGGGAAAGAGAAACTCGTGATGAAGCGCAGTGTGGAACGGGCAATCCAGCAAATAGAGAATGAAATCTTCCTGAAGACGTTAGACCCAAGAACCCATTTCTGGAGTACAGGAAGGACCGTAGTTGGTACCGCAGTAAACCTCGCTATTCCTATCATTCCATCACTCAGACCTATCACGGAACAGGTAGAGGGGTACTTTGCTGACGGCAAGAGAAGATGGCAAGGGTTCAACGTTTCTAGTCGGACTTTGAGGTCGTAAGGAATCCAATTCACAGTGATTTTGGGTATTCATGTGGAGCCGAATCACTTCGGCTTCGCTCCGGAACAGGTGCGAAACCTGTAAAGCGACTGTACATATTTATACAATTAGGCGTCGACAAACGGCGGACTATTACCAAACGATGCTTCGTTAAACCGACACATCTCCCGGCAAAGGAACAGCCCGTTGGCAACCACAGTGAGAGGCCAGAATCTCCCTGATGTCCAAGCCTTTCAAGTGAGTCTGTTGCTGGAAGAGCTTCTTGTCTTTTAGAGGTAATTTCTCCCAGCAGACCTTTACACAGACAGAAACTTCGTATTCCACGCCCTCCCTTCTTTGGATGGGTTGTGGCCAGCCTTCATGGATCACCCAAGCTAAGCCGTCGTCCGGAACCAGGATGGTCGTCACGATAAACGAATAGGTCGTACGAAGTAATAAGACTGCCGTTCGCTCCGTCGGACGGGGACCAGACTGTTTCCACGGAGCAGCCGATGTAGGGACAGCGAATAGACGATAGGGAACGGGCTGCGTGTGCACGTCTCGGGCTTTCAATTTCTAAGGAGGACCCCGGATTACGCAGGCTACAATCTTACCGCGGTTCCTCGCGCTGATAGGAATGCACAAGCTCTGCTTGATGAATTGGACAAGCAGGAGTAGTCAGCTTCCAGATATCCCTTGGGCGGGTCTGGCGGGGGAGAATTATCGAAGTCCTAAGCCGTCATTCCAAGTTGACCAAGTTGGACTTAAGGTAACAACCTGTGTCTGATACCTTAGTGATTGAATCCTGGTAGACTTGGATTAACGCCAAAGATTATCGGGCTTGCTTATGCCAGCAATCTGATCGTCTGTTTTACCAAGTATGGCGGCCGGATGTCGGCCGTCTGCCGCAGTTTCCATAGCGAAGACAACCTTTCTGATTAGGATGGGGGTCCTAGCCATGGCCTTTCGAAAGTTGAGAATGTATTCGTTAGAAATCCCATCGGTGACTTCCTTCCAGAGATAAGGATGATACCTTGCTAGGCTGGACGCCACAAATAGCATTAAGAAAGTGCAGAGGTCGGCGTATTGGGGATTGTGTGCTGCCGTCCTGGAATCGTAAAGATCGACGACATGTTCGAGTGAAAAATCTCGCGGCTTTAAGTAAGAAGATTCGTTGTTAGTGGGTTCGGCCCTACCTGAACCAATCACAGAAAACGGACTGAATTCTGTTTGTCCTCCTAACAGAGTGTATGTATCTACAACTCTTGCGAACATCCCAGAAGGCCAGACAGTCAGCTTGCAACTAGACGGCGAAACTTCCTGTTCTGCGTCAAGGCTCAACCCATGATTCCTCTTCGGGTTGTTAAACCAGAAGATGCTCTCAGAGAGAAATGAGAACAGCATGATAGTTGAATAGTACAAGAGAATAGGTTTGATCGATTCGTCCGCTATTGTCCCGAGTTTATCGAACTTAACGCTCTCGGAAAGGTAGGTCGAATGCTCGTAGCTAAACTGCTCAAACCGACGTTTGCTCCGTAGGAAGCCTCTGACATCGCGAGGAGAATCGAATTGTTCCCCTGCGGCATGTTTTGCTCTCGAATAGGACCTGGTTAGCTTGGACATTGTCGTCCCTGGAGGGAGCACGAATAATCTGGGAATCTCAAAAGCTACTCTTGTTTCCCTCTTTTGATAAGCGTGCGGCAAACTGTATGTTGAGACCAGTTCGTCGAAATACGTCATTGACACACTGAAACAAGGTTCTTGCTTATAGATAATCCGACATGTTGTGGTGTCCATATCGAGCGCGCTGGGCACACTCGTTATGGTTGTGGTATACCGCAACACTTCGGATTCAGTTAATTGATTGGGTGCCTACTGCCCGTCCCGTAGAAAGCATTCTCCGATTTCGCCAGTCACACCGGTCAGGTATGGGCCAATAGACGAGTTCCATACCCATTCTGGTCTAGAGACCGCCCCGCCCACCAAATTCTCATGTAATAGTCGCAGCAAAATGAACGAAGGTGGTCGCCGAACCTAGGCATGCTTCAGGCTATGATGGAGGCGAGCCTTTCGACCAAGGTGGTCTTGTATGTGTCGTCTCCGAGGACGTAAGGATAGATG